>OCPH01000250.1_pt1 | contig 8917 bp, 9 predicted proteins | sample 1475691 | NCBI WGS metagenome assembly OCPH01 (sample SAMEA3360696, study PRJEB22359) | human gut metagenome | biome: ENVO:urban biome; feature: ENVO:human-associated habitat; material: ENVO:feces | place: Bangladesh | collected 2011 | reverse complement strand
GTCAAATCCCACTGCGACGGAAACGGAGATGGAACTCTTCTTTACCTTCTGCAGCCCCAATGTGCTACTAATGACTTTGGCTACCTTCTTACTATTACAAAAGGTTGTCATCACCAACTCTACTGTCATTAAAGTATTGGCCAATATGACCCAGTGTGGTTTCGGCATCTATATGGTACACTATTTTGTCGTAGGTCCCTTCTTCCTTTTAATAGGACCTTCGTCATTGCCCATCCCTTTGCAGGTTCCACTGATGGCTATCTGCATATTCCTTTGCAGTTGGGCATTTACTGCACTAATTTATAAGCTGATGCCACGAAAAGCCGTTTGGTTTATGGGATAAAGAACAAGCATTTACGGGTGAATGGAAAGATATTCGGACTCCTTCCATCCACCCGTAAATCCATAATACGAAGAAAGCTACAAAAAAGTACCGGGGCCCAATATATCATCCATATAGCTCACATTGCGAGTACGCAGCAATGTCCCATTCGGACTATAGAACAGTTGATACTGGATGTCTACATTTTGCTGTCCCACCTTAATGACAATAATCGGTTGCCATTTCGGAAATTCTACGTAAGTGACGTCCTCTACCTGCCAGCCGGAATAGGGTCCGGAAGCATACGCATTATATACCGTGGCAGAAAGTTCATCGGTATCTCCCCACTCTGTCTGCGTCATCTGCCATTGTCCCTGTGCATTGAACCAGACATTCTTTTCATAACCATTCATCATAAAATCGGCACAATAGTAACCACCGTCCTGCGACCAGGCGATTCCATCAGCCTTGGGATACATTTTTTTCAGGGCTGTCTGCACTTTGGCAGGTGCATTATCCGCAAAAACCGACACAGCCACTACCAACAAAGCCATCAACAAGCTGAATCTCAATTTTATCATAGCTAAAGCATTTTAATCGGGTGAATACTTTTCGCTAACTAACAGTTTGCAGGGATGGTTTGTTTCGAAAAAACGGCCGACACCCATTCGAACCGGCTCAAATACTCTTTTAAAGAGAAGAAGTAATACTCTCAATCGTATCTTTCACGCGTTTCACTGTCGTCACGTTCCGCTCATACTCACTGATGTGGACAGTTCCTCCCATGGATACCGCCTCATTCTTATACTCCATTCCGCTCTTAATGCTTTCACGAGCCGAGAAATGGAATTCCTGAATACCGGTCTCTTTTGCAATCCGGCAGATATTCTTTTCGTTCACCCCACAACCTGCAAGGAGAGTAATTCTGCCGTTCGCCCTTTCACGGAGTTCCTTCAACAAAGGTATTCCAAGTTCCGCCGTTGCCTGTTGCCCCGAAGTCAGGATACGGTCGCATCCCAGATCAATTATCTGTTCCAAAGCTTCAGACGCATCACGGCAGACATCAAATGCCCGATGGAAAGTGACAGATAAGCCTTTCGAGGCCTCCATCAATTGTTTCATCACCGGTACGTCTATCCCGCCATTTGTAGTCAGGCAGCCAAACACCACCCCGTCGGCTCCAAGTTGACGAGCCATTTCTATATCCTTCAGCATGGTCTTTACCTCGACAGGAGAATAAAGAAAATCGCCGCCGCGCGGACGTATGATGACATGCAGCCGGGTGGTCGTCAGTACCTCACGTGCCATTGCTATCTCGCCATACGACGGAGTAGTTCCGCCTTCGGGGATACCGGCACAAAGTTCCACACGGTTTGCTCCACCTTCCTGTGCAGCAATGCAACTCTCTACAGAGTTGGTACAAACCTCAAATAAGTAATTCTTCATATTTTATCCATATTAAAACAACTGTTGAACGGAGAATTAAAAAAGGGCGAATTGCTTCGCCCTTATCCTAAACATTTTCTTTTTCAATCTTTACTTTGCAAAGTTCACCGCACGTGTTTCGCGGATAACGGTTATCTTCACCTGTCCCGGGTAGGTCATCTCATCCTGAATCTTCTTCGCAATTTCACCCGACAGATTCTCCGTCTGCTTATCGTCTATCTTATCCGCTCCGACAATGACGCGAAGTTCACGTCCTGCCTGAATGGCATAAGTCTTGGTCACACCCGGATAAGACATAGCCAATTGTTCCAGATCGTTCAGACGCTTGATATAAGCTTCAACAATTTCACGGCGTGCACCCGGACGTGCTCCTGAAATAGCATCACACACCTGTACGATAGGTGCAAGCAGACTGGTCATTTCTATTTCATCATGGTGAGCACCGATAGCGTTGCAAATATCCGGTTTTTCCTTAAACTTCTCAGCAAGCTTCATACCTAACAAAGCATGTGGCAATTCCGGTTCTTCATCGGGCACCTTACCAATATCGTGCAGCAATCCGGCACGTTTTGCCTTTTTCGGATTCAGTCCCAGTTCGGATGCCATCACAGCACAAAGATTAGCCGTTTCGCGAGCATGTTGCAACAGGTTCTGTCCGTAAGACGAACGATATTTCATTTTACCGATGATACGAATCAACTCCGGATGTAATCCGTGTATACCAAGGTCGATAGTGGTGCGTTTACCTGTCTCGATAATCTCTTCTTCCACTTGCTTACGCACTTTGGCAACCACCTCTTCGATGCGTGCCGGGTGGATACGTCCGTCAGTAACCAACTGGTGCAATGCCAGACGGGCTATTTCACGGCGAACAGGGTCGAACGCAGAAAGAACGATAGCCTCGGGGGTATCGTCTACTACGATTTCAACACCGGTAGCAGCTTCGAGAGCACGGATATTGCGGCCTTCGCGTCCGATGATGCGTCCCTTGATTTCGTCCGATTCAATGTGGAATACAGTTACTGAGTTTTCAATAGCTGTTTCTGTAGCCACACGCTGTATAGACTGTATCACGATGCGTTTAGCCTCTTTACTTGCGGTCAACTTGGCATCATCCATGATATCATTGATATAAGACTGTGCCTGGGTTTTCGCTTCTTCTTTCAGTGACTCTACCAGACGTTCTTTGGCTTCGTCAGCCGACAAACCGGAAAGTGCTTCCAGCTTCTCAATCTCCTGATGCTGGAGTTTGTCCAGTTCTTCTTTCTTCTTGTCTACAATACCCAATTGAGCTTCCAGATTTTCTCTGACCGCATCAGCCTCGGCTCTTTTACGCTGAATCTCTTCCTGGCGCTGGCTAAGCACCATTTCACGTTGCTTCAACTTATTTTCGGCCTGTTGGATCTTTTGGTTACGTAGAGCTACCTCTTTCTCCAAATCTGCTTTCTTATTGAGAAACTTCTCTTTCACTTCCAGCAGTTTGTTTTTCTTAATCACTTCCGCTTCTGTCTCTGCTTCTTTCAGGACATTATCATATTTGGCCTTTAGTCCGTATTTAAACAATACGTACGATAAGATTCCTCCTACGATGAAGCATGCAATGGATGCTACTATTGTTACTAACATTGTAATTTAATTTAAATATAAATAAAAACGCACTGCCAAATACCCGAGAGCTTCCTCTTTCGGGCATCTTTAGCAGTGCGTGGATTTTCTTTATAAAAATGGAAACAGTTATTCCTCGTTCCTGAAATACTCTTCCAGCATTTCCGTAAGTTCTTCTATCTTGGCCGTATACGGTTGGGTATCATTACGTTGCAGCAACTGTAGCTTCTCCAGTGAAAACTGATATGCCACCATAGCTATAATCTTCTCCGGAGCCACGTTCCTGTAGTGCTCCCGATACGCATTGAGCCTGATATTTACCTGCTTTGCCGCTTCTCTTACGGTCTCTTCCTCATCACGGTTAATGGTGAGAGGATAATAAGAATCCGCTATTTGCAGGTTTATTTTTATTTTATCGTTCATACATCCTTTTTTATGTTATTCATTCAACAAAGCGATGCATTTATCGACTTCACGCACTAATTTGGACAATCGCAGCTTCGTCTCTTTTACGTCGCTGCCGTTAAGGCTGATTGTCGTAGCTGTTTTTAGGTCTGTGTAGCTTGATTCTAACGCTTTGTATTCAGCTCTCGCCTTTTCGAGTTCGGACTTCTCATCTTCGAGAAGTTGCTTTAACTCAGCATTTTCGCGCTTTAATTCATCGTGCAGATAGATTAAATGCCGCAGCCTTGCTTCAAAGGTACTTAATAGCTTCTTTTCTTCTTCTGTCATCACTACACCAAAATTGTACACAAAAATACGATTAACTCTGATATTACAAAAACTTTTCGGCGGAAAATAGTCATTTATAGTGAAAATAGTTATCCGGGGGACTTCCTTTACCTCCCCCGACTCCTAATTATATAAAAGCCCGCTACAAGCACAATTATCCAAAATCGACAACCGATTTGTTATAAATATGCAATAAGAGCGCAAAAAACCGGATACATTTTCATCTTTTTGTGGCTTTTTGTTATTAATTTAATAGAATTTATATCAGATAGACTACGATTTCGAACTTTTATTCCTACATTTGCGGGCAAATGATAACCTTTATTAAAACGCATAATCATGGCTAAAATAACCAAAGAAGCCGCATTGCTCTATCATTCACAGGGCAAACCCGGTAAAATTGAGGTGGTACCTACCAAACCCTACAGTACACAAACCGACTTATCTCTCGCTTACTCTCCCGGCGTGGCAGAACCATGCCTCGAAATAGAAAAGAACCCACAAGATGCTTATAAATATACAGCCAAAGGCAATCTGGTAGCTGTTATCTCAAACGGTACAGCTGTTCTGGGATTGGGTGATATCGGCGCTCTTAGCGGCAAACCGGTAATGGAAGGTAAAGGTTTGCTTTTCAAAATCTATGCAGGAATCGATGTATTCGATATCGAAGTCAATGAAAAAGACCCCGACAAATTTATCGAAGCCGTCAAAGCCATCGCCCCTACTTTCGGGGGTATCAACCTGGAAGATATCAAAGCACCCGAATGCTTTGAAATAGAACGCCGCCTGAAAGAGGAACTCGACATTCCCGTAATGCATGACGACCAGCACGGAACGGCCATCATCTCCAGTGCGGGATTGGTCAATGCCTTGCAAGTAGCCGGTAAAAAGATTGAAGATGTAAAAATCGTAGTTAACGGTGCAGGTGCTTCGGCCGTATCGTGCACGAAGCTTTATGTATCATTGGGCGCACGCCTTGAAAACATTGTCATGCTCGATAGCAAAGGTGTTATCAGCAAGGCACGCACCGACCTGAACGAACAGAAGCGTTATTTCGCAACCGACCGTACCGATATTCACACACTGGCCGAAGCCATCAAAGATGCCGACGTATTCTTAGGACTCTCCAAAGGAAACACTCTGTCGCAGGATATGGTGCGTAGCATGGCTCCGATGCCTATCGTCTTTGCCCTGGCAAACCCGACCCCGGAAATCTCTTACGAAGACGCCATGGCAGCCCGCCCGGACGTATTGATGGCAACCGGACGTTCGGATTATCCCAATCAGATTAATAATGTAATCGGTTTCCCGTATATCTTCCGCGGAGCTCTCGACACGCAAGCGAAAGCGATCAATGAAGAGATGAAAATTGCCGCTGTACACGCCATTGCCAATCTGGCCAAACAGCCCGTACCCGATGTAGTGAACGAAGCCTACCATGTGAACAACTTCACCTTCGGTCCGGAATATTTTATTCCGAAACCGGTAGATCCCCGCCTGATCACGGAAGTATCCATCGCCGTGGCCCGTGCCGCTATGGAGAGTGGTGTTGCCCGTAAGAATATAGAGAACTGGGATGATTATAAAACACATCTCCGCGAATTGATGGGACAGGAATCTCAGCTGACCCGCCAACTCTACGACACGGCCCGTCGCAATCCGCAACGTGTGGTATTTGCCGAAGGCGGACACCCCAACATGTTGAAAGCTGCTGTCGAAGCCAAATCGGAAGGAATCTGCCATCCTATTATATTAGGTAACGAAGAGCGCATCGAGAAACTGGCCAAAGAACTCGACCTGAGCCTGGACGGAATCGAAATCATCAACCTCCGCCACGACCGTGAAGCGGAACGCCGTGAGCGCTATGCACACATCCTCTCCCAGAAGCGTGCCCGCGAAGGTGCTACATACGAAGAGGCCAACGACAAGATGTTCGAGCGCAACTACTTCGGTATGATGATGGTTGAAACCGGAGACGCAGACGCTTTCATCACCGGACTGTACACCAAATACAGCAATACCATCAAAGTAGCGAAAGAAGTTATCGGCATCCGTCCGGAATACAAACATTTCGGAACCATGCACATCCTGAACTCCAAAAAGGGAACTTACTTCCTGGCTGACACTTTGATCAACCGTCATCCGGATACTTCCACTTTGATAGATATAGCCAAACTGGCCGATCAAACTGTCAGATTCTTCAATCATACTCCGGTGATCTCCATGCTGAGCTATTCCAACTTCGGTTCCGACCAGGCAGGAAGCCCGCTGAAGGTACACGAGGCAGTGGCCTATATGCAACAGGAATATCCCGAACTGGCAATTGACGGTGAAATGCAGGTGAACTTCGCCATGAACCGCGAGCTCCGTGACTCTAAGTACCCTTTCACCCGCCTCAACGGCAAGGATGTCAATACATTGGTATTCCCCAACCTGAGTTCTGCCAACGCAGGATATCAGCTGCTGCAAGCCATGGACCCGGATACCGAATTCATCGGCCCGATCCAGATGGGACTGAACAACCCTATCCACTTTACGGATATAGAAAGCTCGGTACGCGACATCGTAAACATCACAGCCGTGGCTGTGATCGACGCTATTGTAGAAAAGAAAAAAGCTAATAAATGAAACGGCCATTATCCAAATCACAAATAGTTTGTATCATTCTGCTTTGGGTGGCGCTTTGTTACATAGTATTGGTATACGCCGAACGTATTGACCATACTTATGCTTATCATTTCGGCAGCATTAGTGTTTATTCCCGTCTATAAATCACTTAAAAAGAATAAATAATATCTTTTTATTCCTTTTTTGCGGCATAAAATATCAATTTTGATGTTTTATGCCGTTTTTCTTTATAAAATGCTTGCTAGTTCGATTTTTATGTTTACTTTTGCAACGTCATCAACAGAGACGATAGAATTTAAAAACAATCATATTAAAAAGAAAAAAGAATTATGAATGCAGCTAAGGTATTAGAAGATTTGAAGAGAAGGTTCCCCAACGAACCGGAGTATCATCAGGCAGTAGAAGAAGTTCTTTCTACCATTGAAGAAGAATACAACAAACATCCTGAATTCGACAAGGCCAATCTGATTGAACGTCTTTGCATTCCAGACAGAGTATACCAGTTCCGTGTAACTTGGGTAGACGATAAAGGCAACGTGCAGACCAACATGGGTTACCGTGTTCAGCACAACAACGCCATCGGCCCGTACAAAGGAGGTATCCGCTTCCATGCTTCTGTAAACCTTGGTATTCTGAAATTCCTTGCTTTCGAACAAACATTTAAAAACTCGCTGACCACATTGCCTATGGGTGGCGGTAAAGGTGGATCGGACTTCTCTCCACGCGGAAAGTCAAATGCCGAAGTAATGCGTTTCACTCAAGCCTTCATGCTCGAACTGTGGCGCCACATCGGTCCTGAAACCGACGTACCGGCCGGTGACATCGGTGTAGGTGGCCGCGAAGTAGGCTTCATGTTCGGTATGTACAAGAAGTTATCTCACGAATTTACCGGAACATTCACCGGCAAGGGACGCGAATTCGGCGGTTCACTGATCCGTCCGGAAGCTACAGGTTACGGTAACATCTACTTCCTGATGGAAATGCTGAAGACCAAAGGAACCGACCTGAAAGGTAAAGTATGCCTGATCTCCGGTTCGGGTAACGTGGGTCAGTACACTGCCGAAAAAGTATTGGAACTCGGTGGTAAAGTAGTTACCATGTCCGACTCCGATGGTTACATCTACGATCCGGACGGAATCGACCGCGCCAAACTGGATTACATCATGGAGTTGAAGAACCTCTATCGTGGACGTATCCGCGAATATGCCGAAACTTATGGTTGTAAATATGTTGAAGGAGCCCGCCCCTGGGGTGAAAAGGGTGATATCGCACTGCCTTCAGCCACTCAGAACGAACTTAACGGAGACGATGCACGCAAGTTGGTTGCCAACGGGGTGATAGCCGTATCGGAAGGTGCTAACATGCCTTCTACACCTGAAGCCATCAAAGTGTTCCAGGATGCTAAGATCTTGTACGCTCCGGGTAAAGCAGCCAATGCAGGCGGTGTATCTGTGTCAGGATTGGAAATGACTCAAAACTCTATCAAACTGAGCTGGAGTTCGGAAGAGGTGGACGAAAAACTGAAGAGCATCATGAAGAACATTCACGAAGCTTGCGTACAGTACGGTACCGAACCGGACGGATACGTAAACTATGTGAAGGGTGCTAACGTTGCCGGATTCATGAAAGTAGCCAAAGCAATGATGGCACAAGGAATCGTATAATCAGCAAAGAATCCAATAATGTCATAGTAAAAGAAAGCCCGTTTCTCCTAAAAGGAGGACGGGCTTTCTTTTTAAACAATCCACACTACTTCTTTACAATAACCTCCGGTTCGAAAATCTCCCTATCGAACTGCTTTCACACATATGTCCCCCCCTTTCATACCTCCGCAACCAATCAGGCAGAGCCATCCGGCGTTGCGAGTACAACTATCCCTCTTCTGGTTGCAACCATACGAAAATACGAATAGAAAACGGCTTGACAGGCATTACCAACTATATTGAAGAGCCAATAGTGCTTTTTTAATTCCCTTCACGCGTCCACCATTTTACCGACCTCCGTCCGGTACTCCCAACGTCACCGGAATATGTCTCCCCATTCAGTTCCCACCGATATTCCGCCAACCGTTCAGTCACAAAAAATAATATTAACAGGCGGTTCAAACAGATGCCTTATCAGTTTGCTATAAAAGAAGTTGCCGGCATCACAAAAATAAAAACAATCGTTTCAATCTTTCATAAA
>OCPH01000245.1_pt1 | contig 8982 bp, 5 predicted proteins | sample 1475691 | NCBI WGS metagenome assembly OCPH01 (sample SAMEA3360696, study PRJEB22359) | human gut metagenome | biome: ENVO:urban biome; feature: ENVO:human-associated habitat; material: ENVO:feces | place: Bangladesh | collected 2011 | reverse complement strand
CTTCTTCAAATATTTTTTTTAAATTAATTTTTTCCATTTCTCCCCCTATTAAAAAACGAAAGTTGTCTAATATTTAAGTCAACTAAATTTGAAACTGTTATACCAATAAGCCTTAGCTTCTCGCCCTCATATGCCTCATGAAAAATTTCCAGGCTCTTAATAAAAATATCTTCTTCCTCATAAATTGCTGCGTCATAGGTCCTAGACCTGGTCTTAAGCTTAAAATTTTCATTTTTCATCTTTAGAGTCAAGGTGTAGCCAGAAATTTCCTTTACGATTAAATCTTCTGACACTTCCCTGGCAAAATCCCTTAAGTGATTTATCAGCTCATCCTTATTTTTTGTGGCTTCAAAGGTGGACTCTGTGCCAAGACTTTTTCTCACAGCATTTGGTGTCACTTCTCTCCTGTCAATGCCCCTAATCCTGTAATAAATTTCTTCGCCACTTTTTTTGAACATACTTGTCAAAAAATCATAGGACAGGTTGTAAAGGTCCTCGACCTTATTTATGCCAATATTTCTAAGTTTTTTCTCAGACTTATCTCCAATGCCGTGAACTTTTCTTATGTCCAGGGGAAATAAAATCTCTGGCATATCTGACTCTCTAATAATCATAATCCCCTTGGGCTTATTCCAGTCGCTTGCAAGTTTTGCCAAAAATTTGTTGTAGCTGAGGCCAACACTTACGCTTAGACCAGTTTTATCGTAGACATCTCTTTGCAGATCATAGACAATACTTTCATGGTAGCCAAGTGCCGTCAGGTCGAGATAGGATTCATCAATGGAAACTTTTTCGATTTTATTTGTATATTTCTTTAAGACATCAAAAACTTCCCGAGACTTTTCCAGGTACCTTTCCCTTCTCATGGGCTTGATGATCAGGTGGTCGCAGAGATTTTTAGCCATATACATGGGCATGGCAGAGTGGATGCCATAATTTCTGGCAGCATAATTAGCCGTAGTGACAACTCCATGATTGGACCTGCCACCTACGACCACTGGTTTTCCTATTATGCTCCTATCGTCAAGCTCTTCTACTGATGCGTAAAAGGCGTCTATATCAACATGTACAATAATTCCCATAAATATCACGACTTTAGTATATCACAAGAGCTTTTTATAAAGAAGACAATTTGATATAATTCTAGAGAGGTGAGATTTTGAAAAGAAAAGTTGCGCTCTACGATTTTGACAAAACTGTGGTGAATTGCGAGTCCATAGTTGAGCTTTATAAATATGCCTACAAAAATAAAAAAATAAATATTTTTAAAAATCTTTGGAATTTAGCTGTGGCTTACATAAAATCAAAGCTAAATTCTGATTTTGAGATTATGAAAAACCAGATGGTCTCTGTAATAAAATATTTGACGGAAGATGACCTCCAGGACTTTGTGACAAACTATCTCTATCCAAAATTTTTCTTTAAGGAATTTGAAGATGAATTTTCTTCCTATGATGAGGACACCATAAAAATCCTCTGCTCTGCCTCTGCCACAAATTATTTAATTTATGTTGGCGAGTTGTTTCCTTTTGACTATATTATTGGCACAGACTTAAACGAGGACTATAAATTATGTCGCGGCAACAATAAGAAGGACATCAAGGTAAAAAATATCCAGGAAATTTTAGAGAGAGATGGCTATGAAATCGACTACGAAAATTCCCTTGCCTACTCCGACTCCTACAAGGACGACAAGTATATGCTTCGCATGGTAAAAAATAGATTTTTAATTAATTCAGGGGTAAATAAGAGAGGCTATATAAATTTATCTTGGCATACAAATAAATAATTCAAAAAAATAAACTGAGGTCGCCCTCAGTTTTTTTATTCAAGAAAAATTTCTCTCAGCTTCTAAATTCCTAAAATATATTTTTCAATTAATTCAGCAATTTCGTCATAGGATTTTTCTCCAATGAACTCGTAAACTTTTTCGCCCTCCTTGTAGAAGGAAACTCGCGGCAATTGAAAGATTTCGTATTTTTCTGCAAAGTCCTTATTTTTGTCCAAATCCATGTAGTAGCAGGAGACTTCCTTAAACTCTTCTTCAAGAAGAACTTGCATAACTTCCATTAGTGGCTCGCAGTGAGAACATCTCTCTGCACCAAAGATGACAAGAGCCGCCTTTTGAGATTTTATTGTTTCGTCAAAATAATTTTCTGTAACATATTTTATTACAGATTCATTTCTCTTAATTACCTTTTTATTTTCTTCAAGGTCTTTTACTGACTCAGACTCTTGTGAAAGTGGGTCAATGTCATTATTAAGTGAACTTCTATTTACATTAGTAACTTCCACAGACTTAAAGCTGCCTGCCCCCTTTAGCTTGTAGTAGGATGCATCTTCAATCTCTTCGATTTCATTTTCACTTTCATCTACGCCCAGATAATCGTAAGGATACCTATAAACTCTGTAGATCATATTGTTCTTCAAAAGATTTTCCGTAGTAGTCCTGTAAGGGCAAGTCCACTGCCAAACTATTTCCTTGGAGTGAGTAATCTCTAGGACAAGGCCTTCTGTGGCAAGAGTTATTAGGGTGTTGCCATTGGGAAGTCTTTGAAGGTTTCCACCATAGGGCGAATAAAATTTATAGCCATTCATTGGAATGGAAAAGCCAAAGTCCCTAGGGTCCACTGACCAGTTAAGAGATAGAGTCACTGGATTTATTTCAAGAATTCTTGAATAATTTCTCACGAAGGGAAGAAGTCCCGATGGAGAAGTAAGAGTTGGCGAACCGTAGCCACATCTTCCCCCATTATCAAATATTAAAAGATTACCCTCGCCAGTTAAGCCCTTGGGAATAATACTTGCAAAGGCAGAGCCAACTACAGGGTCAACCTTTTTGAAGTCAGAAAAATTTGGTCCCAGCTTATAGCAAATGCGCGACCTCTTTTTGTCGATGATGCCAATTATATTTGCAGCTCTCGCCGTAAATAAAATATTGTCTGGATGAAAGCGTGGATCTCCTTGGTCATACCACTTGTTTTCGCCAATTGTAGAAATTGATGTAACATCTAAATAATTGCCCAGCGGTCTCTCTGTCATTCTCAGATTTGGATTTCTGTAGAGAACATTTTTCGCCTCTTCAGAAAATCCCAGCTGGTCAAAATGCTCGCTAAAGGAAAATTTCCAAACAATATTTCCCTCTTCGTCCACTTCTAAAATTACATCATCAAGCAAAGTCTTATCAGAAATTCTGTTGTCCTTAATGGCATCGTGAACTAGTAGGAGAGTCTTGCCTCCTTCAACAATTTTTTGGCCAGGATAATAATATCCAAGAGAGTTGCCCTCCCTTTGAAAGTCAGAGTGAGCCCTAGCCATCCACTTTGGCCTGTAGCCCCTGTCCTCTGTAAACTTAAACTTGTCGAAGTCAAATTGAACCTTGCCATCTTTATCAAACTCCACGAGTTTAATACCGTCACTGACGCCAAAGTCTGATGACCTAAAAGAAGAAATGCTCATAATATTTTTGTTGGGAAGCATCTTGGCAGGCATTGGATTTACAGAATACCTTTTGAGCTCTGTGCCGTCCATTTTTGTTATAAGAGCTCCGTCCTTGGCAGTTGAAATTAAATTTATGCCATTGTAGGCCTTTTCTCTCTTGTAGACTACAGTTCCCCTTGGATAGACTCTCATTATACACCTCTATTTCTAATAAACTTTTCTGCATAAACTGTTGCCACTGCCCCATCATTTGCCGCTGTGACAATTTGTCTAAGGGGCTTTTCTCTTATGTCTCCTGCAGCAAAAATTCCTTCCACAGATGTCCTCATGCAGTCGTCAGTTTTTATAAAGCCAAAACTATCTACTTCAACAAGGTCTTTTACAAAGTCGGAGTTGGGACTCATACCTGCAAAGATAAAAATCCCATCGGAAGTGACCCTAGTCTTAGTGTTGTCAGAAAGATCTAAAATATCAAGACTGTTAACTCTTTCGCCCCCATAAATTCCTTGAAGCTTTGAGTGCCAAGTGTAAGAAACTTTTGGATTCTTTTTTATCCTCTCAACTTCAAGTTCATTTCCATCAAAATTTCCCTCGTCGTGAATAATAATCATGTTAATGGAGTTGGCAAAATTGGAGAGATAATCAGCTTCCTCTAAAGCAAGGTCCCCTGAACCTAAAATATGTATGTCCTTGTCCTTAAAATAATCGGCATCACAAGTTGAGCAGTAGGACACACCTCTTCCTGCAAATTCCGTTTCGCCAGGCACATTTATCATCTTGGCATAGGTTCCCGTAGCAATAATAATTGCCTTAGAAAAAAATTCCTTTCGCCTAGCAGTAGTAAGCTTAAAGCCATCATCAACTTTTTCGATTTTAGAGACAGTGCCATAAATAAACTCATTAGTAGTAAAGTTTTCAGCTTGCTTTCTAAACTCATTTATGAGATCTCTTCCAGCAATCTCCTTAAAGCCAGGGTAGTTGATAATTTTTGGCGTGTCATTAACCCTTCCACCAAAGGAAAACTTCTCTATGACAAGAGTATTTAGAAGAGACCTGCCAGCATAAATGGCAGCACTTAAACCAGCTGCCCCTGCACCAATAATAATCAAATCATACTTTTTCATCTAATCACCTCAAATAGAATCCACAGAATTTTGTGGAGCCTTTTTAATTATCTTAAACTTGCCATCATGATAATCACAAATATTGAACTCAGCGTTGCGCCTTACCCTATTTATCCAAAAATTTTCCATGGGCACATTTTCCATAATAGAAAACATTGCAACAATAGTGACACCGTGAGTTACAATCAAAATATTTTCGTCAAGCTCAGGATAGACAGCATACTCAAAAAATTTCTCAACTCGCCTTCTCAGGTCATAGAGACTTTCTCCATCAATTCTGTTATAAGAGTGAGGCTTTTCAAAATAAAGTTTGTGGAGCCAGCTGTCGTCTTTTTTCACATCCTTAATATTTTTGCCAGACCAATAGCCCACATCTATTTCGCGAAGAAGAGAAGTCTTTATAATATTTCTGTCAGGACAAATTAATTTTGCAGTGTCATAGGCTCGACCAAGATCAGATGAATAAACTTCATCAAAGTGAATATCCTTACATTTTTCGTGAAGAATTTTCCCCATCTCTATTCCCTCTTCAGTAAGTGGGGAATCATCTTGCCCCTGAATAATGCCAGCCCTGTTCCACTCAGTCTCCCCATGTCTTGTAAAATAAATCCTCATACTTCCCTCACAATCTATATAAAAAATTTCATTCCTACTGATATTATATATTATAAGAAAAAACAATTAAAGTATGAAAAGCTTGTCCTTTTAGTTAAAAACTCCTCAAAAAACTTGAAATTGCCTTGCATTTTGTCTTTATTACTAATATTATTTATTGAAAGGGTATTTTTTATTTTGTTAAACTTATTTATTACTAGGAGGAATTTATGAAAAAGAAAATATTTGCAATAATTTTTGCCTTTGCCTTAGTATTTTCATCTGCAATTTTTTTATCAACAGAAAATACTTATGCAGAAGGCGAAAAGACCTTTGTTCTAAAAAATGCTGACGGCACTGAACTAGGTCAATACGATGAAATCAAAGATGGTTGGGACGAAACAACTATACTTGGCATGATGAAAAAGTCAGGTCTCAATGATAGTTATATTATCGAAGTGACAAAAGACTATGAATTTGAAGGAGCTTCAAGAGCAATAATAAGCGGATTAAATGTTACCTTCACATCTAAAGAAGGCACTTCTCCCGTACTTACATCAGGTAGCGGTATGCCACACTTTTTCCTAAAGGATGGCAATTATACCTTTAAAAATATCATTCTTGAAGGAAAATCCGGATCCAATGGCGGAGGTATCTACACTCATGATGACAATCAAGGCATTACAATTACTTTAGACAAGGGTACAGTCATAAGAAATTGTAATTATATAGACGCCACTTATCGCTATCGCGCCCTTGTCATTAGAGATCAATATGATGATGGAAATGATTCCACCCTTATTATTAACGACGGCGTTACAATTGAAAATAATAAGTTGAATTCTCAAAACGGCGGATCACCTATTTCTGTACGTGAAGGCTGTAAACTAATTGTAAACGGCGGTGAATTTAAAAATAATGAAGCACAATATAATAGAACCGGCGGTGGAGCAATCTTTAATGAAGAAGGCGCCGAAACTATTATTAATGGCGGTAGCTTTGAAGGAAATAAAGCAGCAGGCTATGGCGGAGCTATTATTAACTATGGTAAACTAACAGTTAATGCAGGAACTTTTAAAGCTAATGAGGCATCAAATGGAGGAGCAATTTCATCAATTGCAAGTAATTCTGAATTAACAGTAAATGGTGGATCTTTTGAAAATAATAAAAGTACTGGCAAATGGGGCGGTGCTATAGTCGCGAAAAATAAGGTAAGTGTTAAGAATGCGACTTTTGATGGCAATGTTTCTGGTAACGGTGGTGCAATTTTTGCCTACGATGCAAATGATGCAGCATTCGAAAATTGTACTTTTAAAAACAACAGTGCAACAAATGAAAACACTGTAAAGCATGGCGGAGCGCTTTTTGTAAATGATAGCAAGAATGTTTCCATAAGAAGTAATACATTTATTAAAAATACGGCCAAAGATGGCGGTGCTTTGCATATAACAGGAGTAGAAGGACTTATAGAAGGCAACACCTTTGAAGAAAACTTTGCAGAAAGATTTTCTTCCGCTTTTCATGTAAAAGATTCAAGTGTAAGTATTATAAGTAATACATTTAAAAATAACGGAAAAAATGAAGATAAAGTAACTTCTGCCGGCACACTTATGGTTGAAAGTGTCAAAAACAATGGAGTTATTGAAGCTAACGGCAATACATTTGAAAACAACACCGCAGATTTAGGCGGAGCGGCAGTTGTACAAGCAGGTACAGTCGATTTTAATGGTTGCAGCTTTAACAAAAATAATGCAGCTGAATATGGCGGTGCGATTTATATTACAAAAAATGCAACAGTAAATATAACAAACTCAAAACTCGTGGGAAACTCTGCAAAAAGAGGCGGAGCAATTGTCACTGAATTATTCTCACAAGCAAACCCTGCAGAAAAAGAAAAATATAAAAATTTAACTATTGCAGATGATGTTATTTTCGACAAAAACTTTGCAAGTGACGGATACTTTAACCCACCTATGAACTACAAGGATTTCCCTGACCTTAAATTTAAAACAACTTCTCTAATGGGACAACTTCGTGCTATTAAAGCTGATATGAAGACTTATGAAAAAGTTGACAGCCTTTTAAACAACTACGATGTCTACTATGTAAATCCTTTAGTTACAGTTATTTATGATTCTAATGGTGGAAGTCCTGCAGAAAAAATTTATGGCGAACAATTGACTTCTGAAAATGATGAAATAAAACCAGCCAAACACAAAGTTAAGGCAATAAAGGAAACAGGTCTTACTAAGGACGGATTTGAGTTTAAGGAATGGAACACTCAAGCTGATGGAAAGGGCACTGCATATAAAGCTGGGGGCGAAATGAAAATTTCCAGCAACCAAGTTCTCTATGCAATTTGGCAGGAAAAAGCTCCAAGTCCAGAACCTCAACCTGAACCAAAGCCTGAACCTAAACCTGAACCAAAGCCAGAACCTAAACCTGAACCTAGCCCTGAATTAAAAATTCACGAATATGTGGAAACTATTCCTGTCTTTGCCCAAGCTGACTCTGTGAAAAAAGTTCCAGAAAGGGTAAGTGAAAGTCACATTGAATACATCAGCGGCTATCCTGACAATACTGTAAGACCTGATGGCAATGTAACTAGAGCTGAAGCTGTAACAATGCTTGTAAGACTAAAGGCTTATCCTTTAACTGAAGGCGAAGAAATCTTTAAGGATGTAAAGGCTAATGCTTGGTACGCACCTTTCATCAGCGCTGCTTACAAAAATAATATTTTAGAAGAAAAGAAGGGTCAAGCTTTTAGACCTGATGAAAAAATTACAAGAGCAGAACTTGCACAGTTAATTTCTCACCTTGACAAGAAAAATAATGCCAAGGCAAATTTCCCTGACATTGCTGGACACAAGTTTGAAGCAGCAATAAATCAAAGTTTTGGTAATAAGAGAATTGCTGGTTATCCTGACGGAAGCTTCAAACCAGACAATGCAATTACAAGAGCAGAAACTGCTAGAATTTTAAATAGTCTTTTCGACAGAAAAGTTAACAGTAATGGACTTGATAAAGTAATGGATGACCTTAGACTTTACAAGGACTTAGACAAGAACCACTGGGCTTATTACGAAATAATGGAAGCTTCTCACACTCACCAATATGAAAGAGCAGGAAGCGGAACTGAAAACTGGACAAGTATTGTTAAATAATAAAATTTTAGATTAAACAAAAAACCGAGATGAATTTTACAAATGTATTGTAAATATCATCTCGGTTTTTTTATCTTTCTTCTAAGTCCTTTGAAAGGGCTCTTGCTTCACTTATTATTTCTCTTGGGTAGTTTAGGTTGTCTAAGATTGCAATGGCGTTACGGCTTGTGGCTGGTCCTTCTTTTAATAGGTAGTCAAATTTTATGTCCCCATCTTCTATTTTTTCTTCAAAGTGCATATTTTTGTAGAGGTCCTTTAACAAAATTGTAAGTTCTATGTCGTGAGTTGCTGCCACTACATGGTTATTCCTTGCCAAGTATTTTAGGGTTGCAGTGGCTGCTGCAATTCTGTCAATGGTGTTTGTCCCCCTAAATATTTCGTCAAGCAAAATTATTTTTTCTTCTCCATCTTCTATCATGGCTCCGATTGCCTTGGACTCTGCCATAAAATAGGATAGGTTTTCCATTATTGAGTCAGATATGTCAATGGCTGATCTTAATTTCATGGGCTTTATTTCAAATTTTTCGCCAAAGAAAATTCCAAAGCTAAGGGCAAAGACTGCGTTGATGCCAATTGTCCTAAGATAAGTTGACTTGCCTGATGCATTTGAACCTGTGAGGATCATGGATTTTTCTAAATCTAAATTATTTGCCACTGGT
>OCPH01000241.1_pt1 | contig 9123 bp, 10 predicted proteins | sample 1475691 | NCBI WGS metagenome assembly OCPH01 (sample SAMEA3360696, study PRJEB22359) | human gut metagenome | biome: ENVO:urban biome; feature: ENVO:human-associated habitat; material: ENVO:feces | place: Bangladesh | collected 2011 | reverse complement strand
CAAGGGACCACATCTTCTTTCAACTAAAAAAGTTAAGGCAATAAAACTTCTTTCTATAGCTGGTGCTTATTGGAGAGGCGACTCAAACAACAAGATGCTACAAAGAATTTATGGTATTGCCTTTGAAAAGCAAAAACAATTAGATGAATATATTGAAAGACGCGAAGAAGCTGAAAAGAGAGACCACAGAAAACTTGGAAAAGAACTTGACCTCTTTAGCATGCACGAAGAAGGACCTGGCTTCCCATTCTTCCATCCAAATGGAATGATTTTGAGAAACACTCTACTTGAATGGTGGAGAGGAGTTCTAAATGAAAATGGTTACGGAGAAATCCTAACTCCAATTATCTTAAACGAAGCTTTATGGCACAGATCAGGACACTGGGATCACTACAAGGACAACATGTATTTCACAAAAATTGACGATGGAGATTATGCTGTTAAGCCAATGAACTGCCCAGGCTCAATTTTAGTTTACAATTCAAACAATCACTCTTATAGAGACCTTCCAATTAGACTTGCTGAATACGGAATTGTTCACAGACACGAACTTTCTGGAGCCCTACACGGACTATTTAGGGTAAGAACATTTACTCAAGACGATGCCCATGTTTACTGCTTATTCTCACAAGTAAAAGACGAAGTATTTAAGATGATTGACCTTGCTGATTACCTATACAGCACTTTTGGATTTAAATATACAATTGAACTTTCAACAAGACCAGATGACTTCATGGGCGACATCGAATCATGGAACTTGGCTGAAAAGTCACTTAAGGAAGCCCTAGAAGAAAAGAAACTTCCATACACAATTAACGAAGGCGACGGAGCTTTCTATGGTCCAAAGATTGACTTCCACCTAGAAGATGCCATTGGAAGAACTTGGCAATGTGGTACAATTCAACTTGACTTCCAACTTCCAGAAAACTTTGACTTAACTTATGTTGATGAAGATGGAGAAAGAAAGAGACCAGTTATGCTTCACAGAGCCCTACTAGGTTCAGTTGAAAGATTTATGGGTATCCTAATCGAACACTTTGCAGGTAAATTCCCACTATGGTTATCTCCAGTACAAGTTGAAGTTATCCCTGTATCTGACAAATTTAAAGACTTTGCAGAAAAAATTGCAGACAAACTTCACGCTGAAGGACTTAGAGTTCACCTCGACGGTCGTACAGAAAAAGTTGGCTACAAGATTAGAGAAGCACAAGTTAAGAAGATCAACTACATGCTAGTAATTGGAGAAAAAGAAGAAACTTCTGGCAAACTTTCTGTTAGAAAGAGAAATGGCGAAGAAATCGATGGCGTTGATGTAGATGAATTTATTGCATCACTAAAAGAAGAAATCAAAAATAAGACTATAACTGACTAATTTTTAATATTTCAGTTGAAAATCTTATTAAATAAAGATAAAATCTAAGCAGGTGAAAGCCTGCTTATTTTTTTATGAGGATTTGTCTAAAAATAGCAAATAATTTCTTTACAAAGCCAAGCCCTTGTGATAAAATACATTGATGTAACCGCACAGAATAGGTTTAAAACTTCGGTGCCTATAATGGCGAGTCTTGTAATGAGGAGGTGCTACAATGTACGCAATTATTGAAACAGGCGGAAAACAATATGTTGTTGAAGCTGGTGACAAAATTAAAGTTGAAAAATTAGATGTTAAAGAAGGCGACAAGGTAACTTTTGACAAAGTTCTTTTTGTTTCAGGTGATGAGCCTAAAGTTGGTGCTCCATTTGTTGATGGCGCAAAAGTAGAAGCTAAGGTATTGGCACAAGGTAAAAACAAAAAAGTTGTTGTTTACAAATACAAATCTAAGAAAAACGAAAGAAAGAAAAACGGACACCGTCAACCATACACTTTAGTTGAAATTTCAGGTATTAACTAATGACTAGTATTGACCTTTACAAAAAGGGCGATTATTACTGTGGATTTAAGTCTTGTGGTCATGCAGAGGGCGAATTTGATAAAATTGTCTGCTCCAGCATTTCTACTCTCACTCAAACTCTTTATTTCACACTGATAAATAAACTTGGAGTTTGTGAAAGTGAAATTAAAGACAGGCAGGGCGACGGATTATTAAAAATAGAAATTTTAAATAGTGATATTTTTAAAAGAAAAGATATTCAAACTTGTTTTGAATTTATGATAATGGGAATTGAGCTTATCGATGAGGCTTACCCAGAATATTTGACACTAAAGATCGTGGAGGTGTAAAATGATTAAATTTGATTTATTGCTTTTTTCTTCAAAAAAGGGAGCAGGTTCTTCTAAGAACGGTCGTGATTCAAACTCAAAGAGACTTGGAGTTAAAAGAGGCGACGGTCAATTTGTTCTAGCAGGCAACATCTTAGTTAGACAAAGAGGAACAAAAATCCATCCAGGCGAAAATGTTATGAAGGGTTCTGATGACACTTTATTTGCTACAGCTGATGGTATTGTGAGATTCACAACTAAGGGCAAGGGCGGAAAGAAATTCGCCAATGTTTACGAAGAAGAAAAAGTTGAATTAGCATAAAGATAAAGCAAGGGAAACCTTGCTTTTATTTTTTTCTTTGTAAAATCTAAAATTTCACCAAGATTTTACATATTTGACACAAGGTTCAAGTTTTCACTACAATTCTGTATTAATTCTATGATATAATTTTAGAAAATGCGAGGTTAAAATGTTTATAGATATAGCAAAAATAAAATTAAAAGCCGGAAAAGGTGGAGATGGCGCTGTCGCTTGGAGACGAGAAAAGTTTGAACCAGCTGGTGGACCTGCTGGAGGCGACGGTGGAAGAGGCGGAAGCGTAATTGTAATGACGGACTCTGGACTTCACACCTTGATGGATTTTAGATATAAAAGAGAATACAAGGCCGAAAATGGACAAAACGGCATGAGTAAATTAAAATTTGGAAGAGATGGCGAGGACATAATCTTAAAAGTTCCCGTTGGAACTCTAATTAGAGATGCAAATACCAAGGGCGTCATCTACGACTTAAAGGAAAATAATATGGCTGTCACTGTATGCAAGGGTGGCAAGGGTGGTCTTGGCAATGCAAGATTTAAGACATCAACGAGACAAGCCCCAGCCTTTGCCCAAGCAGGAAATGTTGGCGAAGAAAGGGAAGTAATCTTAGAATTAAAACTTCTCGCCGATGTTGGACTTGTTGGTTTTCCAAATGTAGGCAAGTCAACCCTACTTTCCATAGTGACATCTGCCACTCCAAAGATTGCAAACTATCACTTCACTACCCTTTCTCCAAATCTTGGAGTTGTAAGGATTGATGAAGGTGAATCCTTTGTAATTGCAGATATACCTGGACTTATTGAAGGGGCATCTGAAGGAATTGGACTTGGCGACGAGTTCTTAAAGCACGTTGAGAGAACTGGAATTTTAATCCATGTCCTTGACATTTCTGGATCTGAATACAGGGACCCTCTTGAGGACTTTTATAAGATCAACGAAGAACTCGTGAGATACAATGAAAAGTTAGGCGAAAAGAAGCAAATTATTTTTGCCAACAAAATGGATATGCCAGGTGCTCAAGAAAATCTAAAAAAATTGGAAGAAGAACTTGGCGACAAATACGACATTATAGCAGGTTCTTGTGCAACTACAAAAAATTTGGACAAATTAATGAAGCTAACATATAATAAGCTAAAAGAAGTAGATTATAGTGACTACAAGACCTACGACGAAGAGCATGTGGAAGAAGTTACAAGAGAAGAAGGCATAAGAGTATTTAAGGATAATGGCGAATACTTTGTTGAAGGACCTTATATTGACAAACTCCTTCGCTCCACAAATTTTGACGATTACGACTCACTTAAATATTTCCAAGAAAATCTTAGAAAAAATAAAGTTGTTGAAAAATTGGAAAAACTTGGGGCAGAAGATGGATGCTCTGTATTTATCGGCGGCTACGAATTTGAATTTTTTGAATAAATAATAGATAGGAGAAAGAATGTTAACAGGAAAAGAAAGATCATATTTAAAGAGCCTTGCTCACAACATGGACCCACTTATCCAACTGGGAAAAGATGGCATCAATGAAGGCTTTTTAAATCAAATAGATAAACTTTTAGAGGATCATGAGCTTGTAAAGATAAAAGTTTTGCAAAATGCACCAGTAGAAGTTGATGAAATTGTTGACGAAATATTAGAAAAAACTGGGGCAGAATTTGTGCAAAAAATTGGCAAGAAACTTACAATTTATAGAGAATCTAAGGAAAATAAAAAAATAGAATTGCCATGAAAAAATATGGAATTTTTGGAGGAACTTTTAACCCCATTCACTACGGTCATCTCATGATTTGTGAATATTTAAAGGAAGAGCTTGGTCTCGACAAAATTATTTTTATACCAACGGGCAATCCTCCTCACAAGGACCTTGATGTTTCGGCAGAGGACAGGTATGACATGGTAAGGCTCGCTATAGAGTCTAACCCAAATTTTGAAATCTCTGATATTGAAACTAAGAGGGTAAAATTATCCTACACTGTTGATACAGTTAGAGAACTAAAAAAAATTTATAAAGAAGAAAAATTATTTTTCTTAATAGGTCTGGACACACTTTTTCAACTTAAAACTTGGAAAAAAATAGAAGAACTTTCAAGGGAAATTGAATTTGTTGTGGCACTGAGACCAAAATATATAGACATCGAAGAGATAAATAGAGAATTAAAATTTTTGCGAGAAAATTATGGGACTAGTGTGGAAATTATTCACACACCCCTCTACGAAATTTCTTCAACTGAACTTAGAGAAAGAATTAAAGAAAAAAAATCTGTTAGATATTTAATTCCTGAAGAAGTTGTGAATTATATTAAGGAAAGCGGGTTTTATAAAAAATGACCTATGATTTAAAAAAGTATGAGAATGAAATTCTCGAGAGAATTGGCGAAAAGAGATTTCTTCACACAATAAGGGTAAAAGACACAGCCATAAAGCTTGCAAAGATTCACGATGTAGATGTGGAAAAGGCAGAAATTGCTGGCTTCTTACACGATTGTGCAAAAATAAGAGATAAGAAAGATTTAATAAAAGCAGCCAAGGAGAATAATCTCCTCCTAACTAAGGAGATGATAAAAGCTCCCCAAATCATTCACTCTTATCTTGGCGCCCTATTTGCAAGGGAATTTTATGGCATTGATGATGAGGACATTTTAAATGCCATTACTTATCACACAACTGGCAGAGCTAATATGTCTGATCTTGAAAAAATAATTTTCTTGGCAGATTATATTGAGCCTTTGAGAAATTTTGACGGCGTAGAAAGGGCAAGGGAACTTGCCAATAAAGATTTAGACGCTGCCATGTATTTCGCACTAAATAACACCCTAAGATTTTTAGTTGAGCGTGATTCCTACATTGTCCCGGCCACAGTTTTAGCTAGAAATTTTTATAAGGAGATGGACACTTGAAAACTTTTTTTAAAGCCTTTATAACGACAATAATAGTCGTACTGATCTTGGCACTAGCAGGAGTCGCAGGATACTTTTATTTCCTAGGAAATGAAGATGACTGCAAAGTAGACCAAGATGGAGAAGATCTTCAATTTTTAATGCTTGGAGTAGACTCCTTAGACTCAAAAAAAGCAGATAATGCCAGGTCAGATACAATTATGGTAGTAAATGTAGATGGCAAGAGCAAAAAGGTAAATATAATTTCAATCCCAAGGGACACTTACACAAAGATTAAGGGTTACAAAAAGACAAAAATCAACCACTCCTTTAAGTATGGAGGAAGTGAACTAACCCTTGACACTGTAAATAACCTTCTTGGCACAGATATAAAATATTATGTCACAGTGGACTACAGATTTGTAGAAGATGTAGTGGATAAAATTGGCGGAGTCACAGTTGATGTACCCATGGACATGAAGTATGAAGACCCAACAGCAGACCCACCTCTAAAGATTGACATAAGAGAGGGGACACAAACACTTAATGGTTACGATGCCATTGGATTTTTAAGATTTAGAAAGGGTTACAAGGATGCCGACCTTGGCAGAGTAAAGGCACAACAACAATTTATGGCGTCACTTTTATCTAAGATGAAGGAGCCAAAGACTTTATTAAAAGCACCCTTCCTCATAGGCTCTTATGTAAACTACTCTGAAAATAATATTCCAGTAAAAAAACTTATTAAGGTGGCAGCTAATATGCGCAGCATAGGCACAGAGGACATAACAACAAATACACTTCCAGGCACACCAAAATATATAGGAGGAGTATCATACTTCGTGCCAAATGAAAATAAAATACAAGTAATGCTTGTTGAATATAATTTTAAATAGGAGGCAAAATGACAGTAGAAGAAAAATTAGATATTATTTTAAAATCTTGTGAATCAAAAAAGGGAATCGATACAAAAGTTTTGGACATAGGAGGCATGACTTCCATCGCAGATTATTTTGTAATCGTAAGTGGAAACTCCTCAGCACAAGTAGATGCCCTTGCTAGGGAAATTGACGAAAAATTGTCAGCACAAGGCGAAGCGCCTATGAACACTGAAGGCAAAAATTCAAGTAGATGGATAATTTTAGATTTTGGTGATATAATAGTACATGTATTCCACAAGGATGAGAGAGAATATTATAATCTCGAAAGATTGTGGGAAGATAGCGACAATAAAAAACCATGATCATGAAAATGAGGAGGAATAATAATGGTTAAAACACTACACACTGACAAAGCACCTGCAGCAGTAGGTCCTTATTCACAAGCAACAGAAGTTAACGGATTTATTTTCACATCAGGACAAATTCCACTAATACCTGAAACAGGCGAACTTGTATCTGACGACATCAAAAAGGCAACTGCAAGAAGTCTTGACAACATCAAGGCAATCCTAGAAGAAGCGGGATCAAGCTTGGACAAGGTTCTTAAAGTAAATATTTTCTTAGACGATGTAAATGATTTTGCAGCAGTAAATGAAGTTTATGCAGAATATTTTACAGAACACAAACCAGCAAGATCATGTGTTGAAGTAGCTAACCTTCCAAAGAAAGCTTTAATCGAAATCGAAGCTATCGCAGTAAAATAATTATTTCAATAATAGACCCTTCGGGGTCTTTTTTTATAAAAGATAAGTGGTGAAAAATGAAAGAGATAAATGTAAACGATATTGGTAAGATAAGTGATGCCTTTGTCATAGATGTGCGTGAAGATGAAGAAGTATTTGAGACAGGGACAATAAAAGGGGCAGTTCACATTCCTATGATGACAGTGCCAAATAACTTAAACAAGATCCCAAAGGACAGAGAAATATATATCCTCTGCAGAAGTGGCAGAAGGTCCTATGAAGTTTCAGCTTATCTTTGCGAACTTGGATATGACGCAGTAAATTTAGCAGGAGGCATCTTGGATTACAAGGGCGACTTAATAAAATAATTTTCCCTTTGTATAGATTAAATTTTAGAAAATAAAATAAAAAGGACAAAATCTCACGACAAAAGTTGTGGGATTTTTTTGTAGAAAATTTAAAAATAAATAAAAAAATACAAGAAATTCCAAAGTAAATGCTAAGAAAAAATAAAATTTAAAAACAAAAGAATAAATATACCTTGAAATAAGTATTCAAGTCAAAGTATAGATTAAAACTAATATAAGATAAGCTCAATAACATTAAAGGATTGTATTTATAAGATACAATTTTTTAATAGGTGGGGGGGGGGGGGTAAAAAGCGCTCAAACTATTATAAATACTATAAAACTAAAACAATTTAAGTGGAAAAAAGTGCCATAATTTGCTATAATATATTCGTATAATTAAAAGTCTGGGACTATAGGCAAAAAACAATATATAAATCACAACTCTAATTAAGAGAGAAGTTTATGATTTCAGATGTAGGAGATGATCTACTGAAAAATTTTAAAAGGATATTTATTAAGTAAGTAAATAAGTAGTTATAATCCAAATTTGAAAGGAGAAAATATGGATAAAAATAAAAAATCAAAGACCTTTAACAAAATGTCAATAAGAAAAGGAATTTCCTTATCTCTTGCAGCTTTGACATTAGCAGGTCCAATAGTACCTTATGCAGTATATGCAAACCCAATAGCTGCAGTACAAGATACAATGAAAAAATCACCAGTAAAAGCACCAGCAGTTTATCCAACTAATATAGTTGATAAAATTAACTGGGATAATAAGGGTGTAACAGACAAGGACAAAGATTATTGGTCACTAAACCAAAATATTGGAATAGAACCAACTCAAAAAATCGTAAGAGTAACAAAGTCAGATCCAATTAGAATAGTAGATATAAACTACCAAGGATACTTTGTAGATGCTGAAGGTAGAACAAACCTAAGACTTGTTTATAGTGAAATTTCAGCTTCTATTTCTGCTGTTTGGAACAAAGCACTTATTAGATTTGATTCAGAATTATATGATTTAATTGATTTTGACAAATCCTTTGGTATAGCAGAAGATGGTAAAACTCATGCTCTTAACGCTTCAAATGGAGCATATGAAAAAAGCATTGATGTTTCAAAATTTGTTGGAAATAGAACTCAAAATAGAAACAACGTTCCTATTAATTTGGTTCTAAAAGATGGAAAGACTATCGAAGATTTAGGAAGTAGGAATTACAAAGTTCAAATGAGACTTGTAGACAGTAACTCAAAGAGAATTTTCGCCTTTGCTCCTAAAGGAACATCAATAGATTATTCAACTTATACAAGACAAACAGTAATTCCTGGTGCAGATAACATCGATGGCTTATTCCTAAGAGGACCTCGAGAAGATGATGGAAAGAAATTTGCTATGCAAAGATCTTTCATGTCTGAATTTATTGCAAATCCAGATAATTTTTCTGATACGTCAAACCTTGGCATTTTGAGAACTGAATATGAAGCAGAACGTGATTCTACAAATCCAAAAGATGTTAAGGACGGAAAACCAGCAGGATTTATTCAAGCTTTTGATGCAGAACTTGTTAAATATTTCAAAGCAGATAAAGCAGGAAATATCGCTTACACAAATTTGTTAGATGGTAACAGAAAAGAAATCAAGGGTGTAGTTCCACAAGGTATTACACTTAAGGACGTCAATTATAGTGCTGATAAAAAAATTGCCTACATTGTATTTGGGCAATCCAATTTCAAGAAGGATGGAGTGCAT
>OCPH01000229.1_pt1 | contig 9266 bp, 7 predicted proteins | sample 1475691 | NCBI WGS metagenome assembly OCPH01 (sample SAMEA3360696, study PRJEB22359) | human gut metagenome | biome: ENVO:urban biome; feature: ENVO:human-associated habitat; material: ENVO:feces | place: Bangladesh | collected 2011 | reverse complement strand
CGATAGGTTGGTTGTTGGCATAAATTGTAGTTCGGAAAAAACGTACCGGGCCGGGCAGCAATTCTTCTATCTGATGATAGATTTCGTCTACTGTTTCCGGTACAAACGGCTGATAAGCAAAACTCTCGGAAGCATAGATAGATAGTTTCCTGCCTTCGAAGTCTATGTCTACGTTTTTTAACTTACAGCTTCCGGTATTGGCAGATGCCGGGGTGTAAGTCTCAAAGTAATTACTGAGCCGCTCTTTCACGCTTTTTTCTATTTCTTGTGCAAACAAGATTCCTGTCGCAGCAAAGAGCAGCAGGAGAAATATACATAGTTTTTTCATATGCTCGGTTGAATGATTATCGGGTGCAAAAGTAGAAGAAATAAATGAAAAACCGGCAATTGCCGATAAGTCATTGGCTGAGGAAGTTGCTAACTGTCCATTTATTCGGTATACAGCATTCTCAATCTGTGGGTATCTACTCCCAATTGATTTTTCAGGTAGTTATCCATACCTTGATAGTCAGTGTCAATGGTTTGGAAAGCAGCTTCCAGATATTCTTTCCGTACTGTGGTGAGAGGGGCAAATCCGGGATGAGCTTGTACGATTGCATCATATTTCCCTTTTATATATTCGGCAGACAGCATGTAATCTTCCATTATCACTTCCCTGTCGACACCCAATGCTCCCAGTAGTAAGGCTGCGGCAATTCCGGTACGGTCTTTTCCCGCTGAGCAGTGAAATAAAAGAGGAGTATTCCGTTCTTCCGAAACAATCCGGAAGAATTCCCGATAAGTATCCTGAGCATTTTGGATGATATAAACGTATGCCTGTTCGAGTATTCCCGGTATATTGTTCAGGTTGAAGTGTGTCATGTCGGTCATGTCGCCTGCTTCGATAGATAAGGGAATATATTGTGTAACTGTTGAGGGAATTTTGTCTGCCGCTGCTTTTTTTTCCTGCATGCTCCTGAAGTCGATGTCGGTTCGGATGTGCAAGGAGGTAAGATAGTCCAGATCGGATTCTGTCAGTTTATCAAGATCGCCCGAACGGATGAATGTTTTCCATTTTACATGTTTATGGTCTGATGTCGGATAACCTCCCAGATCACGAATATTATAAGCTCCCTCTATAGGAAGAAGACGGAAGAATTTTTCTTGTTTCATATATAATTTGTATCTTTTCTGTTTAAACAAAAGAAGAGTGAAGAGTTCCAAACTCCTCACTCTTCTTTATTTTTATTTCACTAATTGGCTTTGGTTATAGTGGGATGTATTCTACGAATGCTTCCATTGCTTCGTAAGAAGCCAGTCCCAAGCTGTCGTAAAGAGCGGCAGTACCTCGGTTACGATCCTCGCTACGCTGCCAGAACAAGCGTTCGTCGTTGCCCAGGAATGGAGCACTTTCCATCTGTGACTGATGCTTCAGGATAGAGTTACGTTTTGCACGCAATTCTTCAGGACTGATAGGTACAGCCATTTCGATGTTTTCAATTTCCCATTCGGCCCATGCGCCACGATACATCCAGATACGGCAGTCTTTCAACCATTCGGCTCCTTCTTCCTTTTCAAGGTCTACGGCAGCAAATACGGCATCTGTACATACACGGTGTGTTCCGTGCGGGTCGGCAAGGTCACCGGCTACAAAGATCTGATGAGGCTTCACTTCACGGAGCAGGTTGCGGACAATTTCTACGTCGGCTTCACTGATCGGATTCTTCTGGATTTTACCGGTTTCGTAGAAGGGGAGGTCCAGGAAGTGACAACGTTCCAGCGGAATGTTGTTGTAAGTACAAGCTGTGCGCGCTTCGCCACGGCGGATCAGACCTTTGATGGTCAGGATATCGCGTGTATCCATATCGCCGTCTTTTTTGTCTTTCAGGAATTTACGGATTTCGGCGTACTTTTCACTGATCACCTGATCTTCACTGTTTATAAAGATTTGGTTGAATCCGTTGATGAAATGCATGAAGCGAACTACTTCTTCATCGCCTACGGCAATGTTTCCCGAAGTTTGGTAAGCTACATGGACTTCATGTTTCTGTTCTACCAGACGGCGGATCGTACCACCCATAGAGATCACATCGTCATCGGGATGCGGAGAAAATACGACTACTCGTTTCGGATATGGTTTTGCACGTTCCGGACGATATGTGTCGTCTGCTTTCGGTTTACCACCCGGCCATCCGGTAATGGTGTGCTGCAGGTCGTTGAATATCTTGATATTTACGTTATAAGCAGATCCGAAGAGGGCAAGCAGCTCGCTCAAGCCATTTTCGTTGTAATCTTTATTAGTCAGTTTCAGGATTGGTTTGCCGGTCAATTGGCACAGCCACACGATTGCGCTACGGATCAGTTTGTCATTCCATTCGCAGGAAGTGACCAGCCATGGACGTTGAATGCGTGTCAGGTTGGAAGCTGCTGACAGGTCGATAGCTACATGTGCATTGTTGTGGGTCTGTAAGTAAGATGCCGGAATGGTATCTGTTACGTTACCTTCTACACACTCTTTTACCATGTGGGCTTTTTCTTCACCCCATGCCAACAAATAGATTTTCTTAGCAGCAAGAATTGTGGCTACACCCATCGTAATAGAACTGATAGGAGTGTTGTCGATGGTGCCGAATATCTTGGATGCTTCGTTGCGTGAACCGCTATCCAGCAAAATCAGTCGGGTGGTGGAGTTCAGGCGTGACCCCGGTTCGTTGAAGGCTATATTACCTACACGGCCGATGCCTAACAGGGCGATATCGATACCACCGAAGCTTTCGATGCGCTGTTCGTACAGGCGGCAGTATTCAAAGATGGTATCTTTGGCAATCGTACCGTCCGGAGTAAAGATATTCTGTTTATCGATATCTACATGATCGAGGAACATCTCTTTCAACGCATTGAAATTACTGTTGATTGCATCTTGAGACAACGGATAGTATTCGTACATGTTGAATACAATTACGTTACGGAAACTGAGTCCCTCTTCTTTGTGCATGCGAATTAATTCGGCATATACGCTGCGCGGAGAATTTCCACCCGGCAATGCCAGTACGCAGAAACGTCCTGCTTTCTGTTTATCACGAATAACCTGTGCTATTTCGCAAGCGATATGATTTGCACCTTCTTCTACAGATTCATGGATGTCTGTAGGAATTTTCTCTAATCGGGTCAATACCGATCTCTCGAATGCATTCTCTGGTCTGTAATACCTGGGGGAGACCCTGTTGAGAGTAATCTGAGAACTAAGATTTGTCTTCATAAGTTTGTTATTAATTAAGTTTGACTGAGTCTTTGTCGTTATTGGAAACTCTGAACAAATATATATAAAAACAATCAACTATGCGATAAGGTTGACAGGGAAATTAAATTAAAATCTTTTTTTACCTATAAATAGGGAGGAGGGAACGATAAATGATGGGAGATAAACGATGAACGGTTTTGAACAATGAGCGATAAGTAACAGGCGATAAATAATAAACGATTAACGGGCTGCACCGGCACAGCCTGTTAATCGTTATCGCTCAAAAACGTTTATCGTTTAAAACAGAGTATTTGTTTCAGGTACCAACTTACCCATGGCCCATACGGCTCTTACGTTGAGGTCTTCGTCCAGTACCAGAATATCGGCATCCTTACCTTTTTGCAAGGAACCTTTGCGATCATATACCCCCATGATGCGTGCCGGAGTTTCGGAAGCCATGCGAACTGCATCTTCCAGTGGGATCTCTGCTTTCTGCACAACGGTGCGGATCAGGCGGTCCATGGTGGCGACACTTCCCGCCAAAGCAGAATGGTCGGCCAGTTTGCAGACTCCGTCTTCGATAATTACGCGCGGGTCGAAAGCCTCTTTGCTATCACTATCGGCACATGCAAGGGCATCGGTGATCAGACAGGTTCTTTCCACACCTTTTATTTTATATACGAGTCTCAGGATCGTAGGGGGGACGTGAATACCGTCGGCTACTACTTCTACTGTCATGTCATCCAACAGATAAATGCTTTCGACTGTACCTTCGTACTTGTACTCTCTGCGTTTGTGGAAGCCGGGCATTGCATTATAGAAGTGGGTTGCATGAGTGTATCCGGCTTCATAAGCTGTACGGATATCTTCAAATTCGGCTTGTGTATGTGCTACGGAAGGCAGTATGCCTTTGGCAGCAATATATTTACCGAATTGCATGGCTCCCGGAAGTTCCGGAGCAGCATCCCAACGCTTGATGCAATGATACTGTTCTACGATCGGAATGTATTCATTCGGATCAGGATTTTTAATGTTTTCCGGAATTTGTCCTCCTGCCATTTTCATGTTCAGGTAATGACCTTCGAGGTGCAGTCCCAGGATAGGGCTGTTTTTCTCTTCCATCAACTTGGTACAGGTTTCTGCAGCTTGTTGAATCATGGGGACTGTAGATGATGACAGTGTGGGGAAGATACTTGTTGTGCCATGTTTCATGTGAGTATGGACCGCTGCCCGGAAAGCATCTTCCGTACATTCCATAAAGTCGCGGCCTCCACCACCATGCACGTGGATTTCTACTCCACCGGGGACTACATACATACCTTTGACGTCAATAAGTTCAGCTCCGATAACGGCCAGATCGCAGTTTGTGACTTCTAAAATCTTATTGTCTCTGATAAGCACGGAACCGTCTTTCATCCATCCTTGGGGGGTGAGTATACGTGCATTAATTAATTGGGTTAACATTCGTGTTATGAGTTAAATTAGGGTTTGTTTTTTGGTACAATAAATTGATTGTCTGGCAAAATTAGATACTTTTTTGCATTTATATACTATAATTCAAGAGATATTTTTAGTAAATACGGAAATTTAGGCTTGGATATTTAGTAAAGGAGAAAGGGGTCTGCATCTTTCCAGCAAGGGAATTTATGACGAAAAGTAGTGAGGGCTTCCAGGCTAAGTTCAATGGTTTGTATTTTTTCTTCCGAATCGGGAGTTCCTGCCAGGTTTTCTCCTTTAGGTCCATATAAAGCGGAATACCCCGGATAACAGAGCCCGTTGCCGTCCTGTCCTATACGGTTCACACCGCATACATAACATTGATTTTCAATGGCACGTGCGCATAATAATGTATTCCATGCCTGAATACGTGGAGTCGGCCAACTGGCTACATATATAAGGAGGTCATATTCATTGTTCACATTCCTGCTCCAGACAGGAAAGCGGAGGTCGTAACATACCTGCAGGCAGATGTTCCAACCGTTGTAGGGAATGATCACTTTCCGGCTGCCTGCCGAAAAATGTTCCGCTTCGTGTCCCATGCGGAAGAGGTGGCGTTTGTCATAGTAAAATTCCTGTCCATCGGGAGTGATCAGGAAAGCCCGGTTATAATAAGAACCTTGTTCTTCACAAATGAAACTCCCGGCCAATGACAAATGAAATTCTATGGCATAATTTTTGAGACTCCGGAGCGTGGTACCGGAAACCGGTTCGGCTAATAGCCGGCTGTTCATGCTGAATCCTGTTGTAAACATCTCCGGTAAAACAACAATCTCCGTTGTTCCGCGAAGAGGTGATAGCTTTTCGCGGAGCAAACGGAGATTTTCCTGTTTATTTTCCCAGATAATATCTGTCTGTACAATCGAGATTTTCATGAATAATCATTCAACGTCTCCAATGGAGAAGTTCTCGGGATGTTTTCCCTTGAAATCTTTGAAATAAAGTTTTATTTCACGCATGTCCTTTTCAATGTCTCCGCTGGGCATGATTGCTTTGGTGGAGGTAACTGTTTTCGTATTGTAATCGATTCCGATCAGCACGATAGGGACTTGCGCTTTCAATGCGATGTAGTAGAATCCTTTTTTCCAGTTGGGGTTGCGTTTACGGGTTCCTTCGGGAGTGATTGCAAGATGAAACTTAGGTCTTTTGGCAAAGACCTCTGCCATTTGTTCTACCAGTGAGCTTTTGCGTCCTCGATTTACGGGGATGCCGCCTACGGCCTTGAACAAGATTCCTAAAGGAAAGAAAAACCACTCTTTTTTCATCATGAAACTGGTTTTACGGCCTATCGCTCCATAAAACAGTTTACCGATAAAGAGGTCCATATTCGTTGTATGAGGTGCCGCACAGATTACACATTTATCATAGTTCGGTACCGTTACATTGGTTTTCCACCCCAACAGGTGATAGTAGATAAAGCTATATATTGCTTTCTTCATTCTTAATTTAGTTTCGCGATAGCGTCGATGATTTCATTTACCTTTGCATTGAAGTCCGAACGGAATTTTTTGTAGAATCCTTTCACGTTACCCGGTTCTGTATGACTGATTCGACTGATGAATTCATCTTGCATTTTTATAATTTCCACCATCAACTCGTCAGCTTTCTTTTTGTCGGTACCCGGTATAAACTTACTGTTGATCAGACACTCTGAAAATAATTCACCTGCGATATAATTTACGTTTTTTTTAAGTTCTCTTCTCTTTGCCATTATTCCAAATGTTTTATGTGAGTATATAGAAAATATTTTCGGTAAAGATAATGACTTTCTTTGGTTCTGAGTAATAAATTTGAAATAATTAAATAAATCCGTGCTCTGTCTGTCCGGTTGTCCGGTCGTCTGGGAAGGGGCCGAAATAGGGTGTAGCCATCCGCACGGCAGGGCTACACCCTATTGTCCGGATGGCTACACCCTTTGCTTCATAAGGCTACACCCTATCGGGATACGGGTTAAGTTTCTTAAAAAGAGAATCCTAAATTTACGTAGAATCCCACGTCTTTGGATTGATTGGAATATCCTAATGAAGCTTCCAACGGACCGAACATACTGTCCAGGCCGTATCCGATACTGCAACCGTAAATCCGGTTACCTTTCAGGATTTTGAAAAAATTGTCATCACTCAAGGCGAAATTTCCGGCCAACGTGATATAATGTTTGCTACCCATGCGTTGGCGTAGTTTCAAGGAAGCCACGGCAACGGAATTGTGAGTTAGTTCTATATTGTAAATTCCTGCAAACGGGAGTTGTTGAGGAAGGTAACGGCCGAATACATCGCCTCCTAACGCATTTTCATAAGCATAAGGGATCTCTTGGCCGATCAATACCCTGCCGTAAAGTGCCGGGATCAATGTCAGGCGGTTACTTATGGAGAATACACTTTCCCAGGAAGCACTGAGTGCAGAGAAGGGGGCATGTCCGTTATATCGGGCAAAGTTGTCTGTGTACAGCGAATAAGCTCCGGAGAAGTTACTTCCCTTAGATGGAAAATACCCTTTGTCGAAAGTGTTGTAACGCAATTGTGCAAAATAGCTGATGAAATATTCGGAATTGACATTCATCGTAAATTCCGGTTTCTTGAAGAGGAAATCTTTGTATTTGAAATACTCGATTCGTGCTCCGAACCCAAACCGAAAGTTTTTATACCATACATCCGAAAATCCAAACTCACCGGAATGATATTTGTAAGTAGTGTTATAGGCACGGTCACCATGATCGTAAATGTTGATGTCATTGTATTGGAACATGTACGAAAAGTTGACGTTTCGTTGTTGCATCGGCTCCAATGTATAGTCTACCCGTGCCATGTATCGTTTGCCCAATCGCCCGGTGACGGAGACTTTGGAGGGAATATGAGTCTTTAACTGTGCCGTAGCGTTTATTAATAATGAGGCTATCTCTTCCGAGTCGAACCGGATGCCTACATTAATCGTTTTCTCGTACTTTTTCTCTAGCAGGAAGTTTAGTTTGTAACCTTCGGGAGTATCGGTCAGTGTATAACTGGCACTTGAGTAAGACTGGTTTCCACGCAGGATGAACAGTGCCTGCTCAATCTGACGCATGCTGATTCTGCTGTTTTCTTGCAGTTTACATTTCTTCATTAACCATTTCTTATCGTTTTCTTCTACATCGGAGAAGGTGATTTCTTTCACATGCAGGGTCCGGTCCTTTGAGAACATGGTATAAGGGCCGTGCGATTGGGGTACGAACGTGTCTGCAATGCCGATTTTCTTTTTGAGAGCGAGCAGAGAAGCCCATTGCTTGCGGGCTGCTACTTCTCCCCGGTGCATCAGGGAGTCGATGGCTGCGGGAGTAAAACTGGCCGAGGAATATCCTTCTACATTTACCTTTATATAAGTATCGGTCAGGCCGACATTGCTTTGATGGTTGTTTTTAGTTGTCAGGTCGATGATTTGAGAGAGTATGTCCGGAGCGCTGTTTAGTTTGTCGATTCCTTTCAGATTGTTTTGTACATCTACCCCGATGATGATATCCGCACCCATCGATCTGGCCACATCTACAGGGTAGTTGTTGATCATGCCGCCGTCAATCAGGATCATACTATCCTTCCGTACCGGGGTGAATACTCCCGGAATAGCCATACTGGCCCGCATAGCTGTGGCAAGTATTCCATTGTGGAACACAATCTGTTCGCCATTTACGATATTTTGTGAAACGCAGGCAAAGGGGATGGGAAGTTTGTTGAAATCTACGGAATCGTGATATCCCACTGTCAGTTCCGTAAAAAGATTGGCCAGATTTTGTCCTTTTATGATGCCACCTGAAACTGCATCTTTGGGACTTTTGGTAAACGGAAACGAAAAAACATATTTTTCTGACTTTTCACGTTCATTGAGTGACATGGCGCTACGTTTCACCCGGTCGCTCAGTAAGAACATCCAGTCCTGTTTGCGCACCATGCTGTCCAATTGCTGAGGAGTATATCCGATAGAGTATAATCCGCCGATAATGGATCCCATACTGGTACCTACTATATAATCGATCGGAATGCCGGCTTCTTCTATGACTTTCAGTGCCTGGATATGTGCTACCCCTTTTGCACCTCCTCCACTGAGTACCACTCCGACTTTTTTACGTTCTTGTGCCAGAGCGGGGAGTGCCAGAAAAAGTACCGGTAACAGAACTAATATCAATGACAAATGTTTTTTCATTATAGTGTTATTATGAATGTTACTACAAATTTATACTATTATTTGATAAATAAGTAGCGAATGCCATTAAAAGTGAAAGTTATGGAACTTATGCAGAAAAGAATTATCTTTGCGGCCCTTTTGTGGAATTATTCTACACTAATGGGCATAATTCCACACTTTTAACGAATGGCAGCTAAGTTCGGTAAATCATTAAAATTGCCTTTGTAAGACGTATGGAGGCGCTTTTAGTTGAAAAGATCGGTTCAGGTATAATTTGGTATCTGATTTGTAAAGTAGCTAATAAAGGATAAGTTAATTTTAATAATACAAACAAGCATGAGACTGTTTTTTACGAGAAAAGAGCTAAAACTGAGGAGAAAAAGAACAATTGCAGGCA
>OCPH01000226.1_pt1 | contig 9321 bp, 9 predicted proteins | sample 1475691 | NCBI WGS metagenome assembly OCPH01 (sample SAMEA3360696, study PRJEB22359) | human gut metagenome | biome: ENVO:urban biome; feature: ENVO:human-associated habitat; material: ENVO:feces | place: Bangladesh | collected 2011 | reverse complement strand
TGACAACCTGCAAAAGGCGTTAACAATGTTAATTGAAGAAAGGTATAAGGATGAAGATACCGGTTCAAACGGCGTAAATTCACTTCCTAAACTTGAGTTATAAGTTGGGGTATCCAGTTCTACGTTCCTAAAATCGCAGTATCAAACGCCCCTGTTGTTGTTAATGTAGTGGTCTGATATTTAGCGTTTTAGTAAGCAAAATGTTTTTTGGGAAATTTGCATATTCCATTAGTTAGTAGTAACTGCTTCGAACATTCTGCTTTTTGAACGGGAGAAAGCGATGTGATCCTTATCCGTTGGGTCTGTTTGTTAATGTGATCGAGAGGCCCGTCAGACTTGCGAGTAAATAGAAATAGTATATAGTAGTGTATCTGTTTCATTGCAGGTTTTAAAACTTGTTATATTTGTCTTTTGCTTGTATAAAACAGTCTGATAAAGTATGTAAAAACTTAATTTAATGCAATGATTTTGAAGGGAAATGCGCTTTATTTATATCTCGGTGCGGTAATCTGAAAATAATCATGTAAATTTGCGTCAATTTAATAATCTGATTCTTATGTCGTGTATCCTACATATTGAGACTTCTACCGCCGTTTGTTCGGTAGCAGTAAGTGAAGACGGGCAGAATATTTTTGTGAAAGAAGACCTTAAGGGGCCTTCACATGCCGTTTCGTTGGGAGTATTTGTGGATGAAGCGTTGTCTTTCATCGATAGTCATGCCATTCCTTTGGATGCGGTAGCCGTCAGTTGTGGTCCCGGATCGTATACCGGGCTTCGCATTGGCGTTTCGATGGCAAAGGGTATTTGTTACGGACGTAATGTCCCGTTGATCGGTATCCCGACATTGGAAGTGTTGAGTGTACCTGTGCTACTTTATCATGAATTGCCGGAAGATGCATTGCTATGCCCGATGATTGATGCACGGCGGATGGAGGTATATGCGGCTATCTATGACCGTGCGTTGAATGTGAAGCGTGAGATTTCCGCCGATATCGTGGACGAGAATTCTTATCTTGAATATCTGGAACAGCATCCTGTCTATTTCTTTGGAAATGGAGCCGCAAAGTGCCGTGAAAAGATTACGCACCCCAATGCGCATTTTATAGATGATCTTCATCCGTTGGCAAAGATGATGTTCCCGCTTGCAGAAAAGGCCGTTGCAATCAACGACTATAAAGATGTGGCCTATTTTGAGCCTTTCTATCTGAAAGAGTTTGTGGCTTCGCAACCCAAGAAGTTACTTTAATGCTTTTCACTCCTTATTTGATTTACTATTTTTAAAATATAATTTAACTACATGCAGTATAATACTCAACAGAAAAGAATGCCGCTGCCGGAATATGGTCGCAGTATCCAGAATATGGTTGACTTTGCGTTGACTATCCAGGATCGTTCCGAACGTCAGCGTTGTGCCAATACCATTATCAATATCATGGGTAATATGTTTCCCCATTTGAGAGATGTACCCGATTTCAAGCATAAATTATGGGATCATCTGGCTATTATGGCCGACTTTGAGCTTGATATCGATTATCCTTACGAGATTATCCGTAAAGACAATCTGGTAACGAAACCGGATCCGATTCCTTATCCAAGTACTAAGATCCGCTATCGCCACTATGGTCGTACGTTGGAAATATTAATCAAAAAAGCGTGTGAATTTCAGGAAGGGGATGAAAAGAAGAATCTGGTAGCCCTTATCTGCAATCACATGAAGAAAGACTATATGGCATGGAATAAAGATACGGTAGACGACCGGAAAATCGCCGAAGACCTGGCCGAATTCTCGGGAGGCAAATTGCAGATGGATGACGAGATTCTGCGTCTGATGTCTGAACGTATTGCTCAGAACTACCGTCCACGTACGAATAACAACAATAACCAGAGAAATAATAATCAGAGAAGAAAATTCTGATCAAAGTGATTATTAGCATTATCATTAACCACTAATCACCTCGAAACATGGCTTCATTTGTAATCGAAGGAGGGCACAGACTTAGTGGGGAAATTCATCCCCAAGGTGCCAAAAACGAAGTGTTGCAGATTATCTGCGCTACATTGCTTACTGCCGAAGAAGTAACAGTGAATAACATTCCGGACATCCTGGACGTCAATAACCTGATTCAGTTAATGCGGGATATGGGCGTGACGGTTGCAAAAACAGGTGTCGATTCGTATAGTTTTAAGGCCGCGAATGTCGATCTGGCCTATTTGGAAAGTGACAACTTCCTGAAGAAGTGTTCCAGCCTGCGGGGATCTGTGATGCTGATCGGTCCTATGGTCGCCCGTTTCGGTAAAGCCATGATTTCAAAGCCGGGAGGAGACAAGATCGGGCGTCGGCGTCTGGATACGCATTTTATAGGAATCCAGAATCTGGGAGCCGATTTTACTTATAATGAAGAGCGGGAAATATACGAAATTTCGGCCGAAGAATTGAAAGGTACATCTATGTTGCTCGATGAAGCTTCTGTGACCGGAACTGCCAATATCGTGATGGCCGCTGTACTAGCCAAAGGTAAAACGACGATTTATAATGCGGCCTGTGAGCCCTATCTGCAGCAGCTTTGTAAGATGCTGAACCGGATGGGAGCGAAGATCAGTGGAATTGCTTCGAACTTATTGACTATCGAAGGAGTGGAGGAACTTCACGGTACCGATCACACTGTGTTGCCGGATATGATCGAGGTGGGTAGCTTCATTGGTATGGCTGCCATGACCCGTAGCGAAATCACAATCAAAAATGTGTCATACGAAAATCTGGGTATTATTCCCGAAAGTTTCCGCCGTCTGGGTATTAAACTCGAACAGAGAGGAGATGATATTTTTGTTCCGGCACAGGATTGCTATCAGATCGAGTCGTTTATCGACGGTTCCATCATGACCATTGCCGATGCTCCCTGGCCGGGACTGACTCCGGACTTGTTGAGCGTCATGCTGGTAGTGGCTACCCAGGCAAAAGGTAGTGTACTGATTCATCAGAAGATGTTCGAGAGCCGTCTTTTCTTTGTCGATAAACTGATCGACATGGGCGCACAGATTATTCTTTGCGATCCGCACCGTGCGGTTGTTATCGGACATAATCATGGATTTACTTTGCGGGGAGGCAATATGACCTCTCCGGATATCCGTGCCGGTATCGCTTTGCTTATTGCGGCTATGAGCGCCGAAGGTATCAGCCGGATTCATAACATCGAGCAGATAGACCGCGGATATCAAAATATCGAAGGTCGACTCAACGCTATCGGTGCAAGAATTACACGAATATGATAAAAAGAGAAGATGTATACAAGATAGGCTTGTTCAATAAGCCACACGGCATACACGGTGAATTGTCGTTCACCTTTACCGACGATATTTTCGATCGGGCGGATTGTGATTATCTGATTTGCCGGTTAGATGATATTTTTGTTCCTTTCTTTATAGAAGAGTATCGTTTCCGGTCCGATTCCACAGCTTTGGTGAAACTCGAAGGTGTAGACACTGCCGAACGTGCCCGTATGTTCACCAACGTGGAAGTTTATTTTCCGGTGAAACATGCCGAAGAAGCTGGTCCCGGGGAGTTGTCCTGGGATTTCTTTGTCGGATTCCGGGTGGAAGATGTCCGTCACGGTGCTTTGGGAAAGGTGACGGATGTGGATACGTCTACCGTTAATACACTGTTTGTTGTGGACCGTGATGGCGATGAATTGCTGATTCCTGCACAAGAGGAATTAATTGCCGGTATCGATCAGAAGCACAAAATCATTACAGTCGATTTGCCCGAAGGCCTGCTGTCTTTGGACGAGTGCGATGATGAAGAAAGTTAAATAGCATAAAGAAACAGACGGCAAGTAAAGCGAAATGCTTACATTTGTCGTGATATTCTATAATAATGCCGAAAAAGAAACGTAGTAAAGCCTTTTGGAACAATATCAAGTTCAAGTATAAACTCACTATCATCAACGAGAATACACTCGAAGAGGTGGTGGGACTTCATGTATCCAAGCTGAATGGTCTTTCCGTGTTACTTTCGGTTCTGACCGTGCTTTTCCTGTTTGCCGCTGCCATTATCACTTTTACTCCTTTACGCAACTATTTGCCGGGATATATGAATAGTGATATTCGTGCTCAGGTTGTGGAAAATGCCTTGCGGGTAGATTCTTTGCAACAGTTGGTAGACCGTCAGAATATGTATATCATGAATATACAGGATATCTTCAGCGGCACCGTGCGGGTGGATACTGTACAGTCAATGGACTCATTGACCACCATGCGTGAAGATTCGCTGATTGCCCGTTCCGAACGTGAAGAAGCTTTCCGTCGTCAATATGAAGAGACCGAAAAATATAATCTAACCTCTATTACCACACAGCCCGATGTCAACGGACTGATTTTTTATCGTCCGACCCGTGGCATGATTTCCGATCATTTTGATGCCGAAAAGAAACATTTTGGAACCGATATTGCCGCCAATCCCAACGAAAGTGTATTGGCCACTTTGGACGGTACAGTCATATTGAGTACCTATACGGCCGAAACCGGTTACCTGATCGAGGTACAGCATAACCAGGATTTTGTATCAGTCTATAAACATTGCGGTTCGTTGCTGAAGCGTGAAGGCGATACTGTGAAGGGAGGTGAAGCTATTGCCTTGGTTGGGAATAGCGGAACGCTCACTACCGGTCCGCATCTTCATTTTGAACTTTGGCACAGAGGACGGCCGGTTAATCCTGAAAAATACATTGTATTCTAATAATGAACGAGATAAAGAAGAAACAAATAGCTATCTTAGGCTCTACGGGTTCTATTGGTACCCAGGCCTTGCAGGTTATCGAAGAGCATCCCGAACTGTACGAGGTGTATGCACTGACTGCCAATAATAAGGTAGATCTCCTGATAGCCCAGGCACGTAAGTTTATGCCTGAGGCTGTAGTTATAGCCAATGAAGAGAAATATGCCCAACTGAAAGAGGCTCTCAGCGACCTGCCTGTTAAGGTGTATGCAGGTGCTGCCGCGTTATGCCAGATTGTAGAGTCCGGCCCTATCGATGTAGTCCTGACCGCTATGGTGGGGTATGCGGGATTGAAGCCGACCATGAATGCCATTCGTGCCGGAAAAGCCATTGCCCTTGCCAATAAAGAGACACTGGTAGTTGCCGGAGAGTTGATTAATCAGTTAGCCCGGCAATACCGTACACCGATTCTTCCTGTCGATTCCGAACATTCGGCAGTATTTCAGTGTTTGGCCGGAGAGGTAGGCAATCCGATAGAGAAAGTTATCCTGACTGCTTCCGGAGGTCCTTTCCGTACATGTACTATGGAACAGTTGAAGACTGTGACAAAAGTACAGGCTCTCAAACATCCGAATTGGGAAATGGGAGCTAAGATCACTATTGACTCTGCCTCGATGATGAACAAGGGGTTCGAAGTGATCGAAGCCAAATGGTTGTTTGGCGTACAGCCCGGCCAGATTGAGGTGGTGGTACATCCGCAGTCGGTTATTCATTCGATGGTGCAGTTTGAGGATGGAGCAATAAAGGCCCAGTTGGGAATGCCCGATATGCGTCTGCCCATTCAGTATGCTTTCTCTTATCCCGATCGCATCAATTCGTCTTTCGACCGGCTTGATTTTTCGAAATGTACGAACCTTACTTTTGAGCAACCCGATACCAAGCGGTTCCGTAATCTGGCATTGGCCTATGAATCGATGTATAGGGGAGGGAATATGCCTTGCATCGTAAATGCGGCCAACGAGGTGGTTGTGGCGGCTTTTCTTCGTGATGAAATCAGCTTTCTCGGCATGAGTGATGTGATAGAACATACCATGGGGCAGGTGTCTTTCGTACAGACTCCTACTTACGACGACTATGTGGCAACCGATGCGGAAGCACGCCGGATTGCCAGTGAATTAATATGTAAATAAATAAATTGTAAATAATCTGATGGAAACATTTTTAATCCGTGCCCTGCAATTGATTATGAGCTTATCTTTGCTCGTCATCATTCACGAAGGAGGGCACTTTCTCTTTGCCCGCCTGTTCAAAGTACGGGTAGAAAAGTTTTGTTTATTCTTTGATCCTTGGTTCACACTATTTAAATTTAAGCCAAAGAAAAGTGAGACAGAATATGCTGTCGGTTGGTTACCTTTAGGGGGATATGTCAAAATAGCCGGAATGATTGACGAATCGATGGATACCGAGCAAATGAAGCAACCGGAACAGCCGTGGGAATTTCGTTCTAAACCTGCGTGGCAGCGCCTGTTGATTATGGTGGGAGGTGTGTTGTTCAACTCCCTTTTGGCTCTGTTCATCTATTCAATGATTCTGTTTAAGTGGGGTGATCAATACATTCCCGTACAGAAAGCCCCATTGGGTATGGACTTTAATGAAACAGCCAAAGCGGTGGGATTTCAGGACGGAGATATTTTGTTGTCTGCCGACGGAGTCGATTTTGTACGCTACGATCCCGATATGCTCAGCCAGATAGCTGATGCCCGGGAGGTAACGGTGTTGCGTGAGGGTAAGAAGGCATCTGTATATATCCCTGAAGATATGATGCAGCGTCTGTTGGGTGACAGTGTTCGCTTTGCCGAATTCCGTTTCCCCTATGTAGTCGATAGTGTGATGGTCAATTCACCTGCAGCCATGGCCGGTATCCAGCCGGGCGACAGTATCATTGCTCTCGACGGAAAGCCGGTTTCTTATACAGACTTCCTGGCAGCTATGGCTGAAAGAAGACAAAATGCGAAAGCGTTACAAAATGACAGTATCAATCCGCACCAGATCTCATTGACTTATGTGCGTGACGGAAAGACCGATGTATTGACTTTGACTACGGATTCAGCTTTCAAAATAGGAGTAGCGGTCAATCCATATACGGATCAACTTCTTCCTGTAATCAGGAAAGAGTATGGTTTCTTTGAATCCTTCCCGGCCGGTGTAGCATTAGGAGTGAAGACTTTGAAAGGCTATGTAGGCAACATGAAATATCTTTTCTCAAAAGAGGGAGCTAAACAATTGGGCGGTTTCGGAACCATCGGAAGCATCTTCCCTGCAACCTGGAATTGGCATCAGTTCTGGTATATGACGGCATTCTTGTCTATCATCCTTGCTTTTATGAATATTCTGCCTATTCCTGCGTTGGACGGCGGACACGTCTTGTTCCTGTTCTATGAAATCATTGCCCGTCGCAAACCGAGTGATAAATTTATGGAATACGCACAAATGGCGGGTATGATTTTGTTGTTCGGCCTTTTGATTTGGGCTAACTTCAATGATATATTGAGATTCTTCTTCTGATAGGAGAGTTCTCGGAAAAGTATTTTTTACCATAGGCTACTCAGGTTTTCAGGGGGGATCTATTCGGATAACTCCTGTTCAATAACTAAATCTGAGTAGCCTGTGGTGTTTTTAGGGTATGTCGCTTTATATTTTCAGCATCTTTTTTTCTCTTTCCAGATCCGATTCATCCAGTTTGGGTGAGGGTACCGTACAAGTCTTGATATAGTCTCCTTCCTGGCATGTATAATTATAATAGATCTCTTCTTCAGGGGTCAGTTCCGATCTGGAGATTAACTTTCCTTCCATTTTCAGGAACTCGTCTATGTCTGTGCTGTCCGATTGCTTCACCAGGACAATTCTCCGGGCTATCGGGTTATGGTTATAGTCCAGACAGAGATATAATCCTTTCAGCATATGCGGAAACTCATAATGGGGTAATTGCAGATAGATGGTTACCAGGGCAAACTGCGGAAGTTCCCGTTCATTGAACATCAGGTATGAATTTTGATGATTACTGATAATGCCACTTCCCCAGTGCACGGATTTATAGGCATTGATCATGCCTACTTTCACATAATCATTGTTTTCTGATGCACAGATCAGATAGGGTTCTGCCTTGAGGCTGTCTGTCGATGAAGAAAGGCTGTAGCTCAGGTACGTGCCACTGTAATTGTAGACTTCCCCCACAGATTCCTGCATTTCCTTTTCCAGTAATTTCAGAAAAGCATTTCCTGTTATGTTGGCTTCCTGATTGGGTTCCAGATCGAAGAGCCGTTCTTTCATTTCTCCCAGATTGCCGAGCAGCCGTTTCTTCGACACATTGTTTACCAGTGCCAGTGCCTCGTCCAGAGCCTCTTCCCGGGGCTTGGTCTTTTGCAGGTTCAGATAGGTGGGCAGCACACTGGAGTAGAGTGCGGACAGCACACTGGGAGCCATGTGTATCCAGTCGGCTATTTCTTTCATTTTCACTCCGTTGTTACGGAGATATTCGATTCGTTTGTATATATCTTCCAGTTCGTTCATAAGTACATCGACGCATTGTTTACATTGCAAATATATGACTTTTGGATTATATAATCATGATATGAATGTTACATTAATATTTCGGAAGAAATGTGCGGAATATGAATGAAATGAATCATGCGGAATTCATTTTTGCTCTGTACGGGATGCCCTACTTTTGCATCAGATTCAAAAACAAGGAAATTATAGACATAAAATGAAAAAGATTGAATGTATCATTATGGACTGGGCAGGAACGGCAGTCGATTACGGATGTTTCGCTCCGGTGGCTGCTTTCATCAAGGCTTTTGCCGGGAAGGGACTCACGATCGATGTCGAGCAGACTCGTAAGCCTATGGGGTTACCGAAAATTCAGCATATCCGTGAATTGCTGACTATGCCCGAAGTAAACGAACAATTCATAAACCGTTATCGACGTGCCTGGACAGAGGAGGATGTCGTAGAACTGAACCACCTGTTCGAGAAATATCTTTTTGCTTCACTGAAAGAGTATACCGATCCTATTCCGGGTGTGATCCCTACGTTGGAGAAGTTGCGTGCCGAAGGACTGAAAATAGGTTCTACTACAGGCTATACCCGCGAGATGATGGATGTGGTACTGCCCGGGTGGATTACTGTGCCACTCCGAATCTGCTGCCCGCCGGTCGTCCTGCTCCCTATATGATTTTTGAGAATCTCACGAAACTGGCGGTTCCCGATCCGGATACAGTGGTGAAGGTAGGCGACACCATTGCCGATATTCAGGAAGGTGTACATGCCAAAGTATGGAGTGTGGGAGTGGTTCTCGGAAGTAACGAGATGGCACTCACCGAAGAAGAGACGCACGCCTTGCCGGCTGCCGAACTCGAGAACCGTATTGCTGAAGTGAAACAACGTATGCTGGCTGCGGGAGCCTCGTATGTCATTCGAAGCATTGAAGAACTTCCCGCACTGATTCAACTAATTAACTCAAAACTAAATCATTAATCGATATGAAACCTTATTTGTTATTGACCCCCGGACCACTTACTACCTCAGAGACTGTAAAGGAAACCATGATG
>OCPH01000224.1_pt1 | contig 9342 bp, 8 predicted proteins | sample 1475691 | NCBI WGS metagenome assembly OCPH01 (sample SAMEA3360696, study PRJEB22359) | human gut metagenome | biome: ENVO:urban biome; feature: ENVO:human-associated habitat; material: ENVO:feces | place: Bangladesh | collected 2011 | reverse complement strand
TGGTTGTGTTTTTACTACCATACTTTCTACATGTTCTGGATCAAAAGTAGTCTTTTTTGCTTTTAGAGCGTTTAAGCGGTCGATAAGAGGTTGTTGCCAATCAGTTTTTACTTTATTGATCAGTGCTTCTGCATCAGTAATATCTTGGTCAGTTAAAGTTTTAGTTTCTTTTGCTTCAAGGGCTTTAAGTTTATCGTCTGCATCAATATATTTCTTTACTTCCGCAAGACGATCTTCCAATCCAGTCTTTCCGCTACCTTTAGCCAATGCATCCACTGCTTTTTTAGCTTCATTATACTTGCCTAATGTCTTTTCCTTTTCTGCTGCTGCAACTAATTTCTCTGCAGCCTCCAATTCTGAATAATCTAACTGCTCAAAATTTACTTCAACATCAATAATCTTTTCGGGATTTTCACATGCTTTATATTTAAATTTTGTTTTAACTGTAGTTTCATCCCATTCCAATCCATCTGCTGTTACAGTTACGCCTGGAATGTTTCCCACTATGTTCTTTGGATTAAAGCCTTGAGGAAAGCTTATTCCAGAAGTTCCCTTAGGCACTTTAACGTTATATAACGCAGATAAACTTAAGCCTTCAAAATGATTATTAATCCATTTTAAAGATGTCAAAGGGTTTGCAGTAAAATAAAGGTGCTTTAGGGCGGTATTTTTGCTTAAATCTATTGACGTTATTTGGGTGCCATAACATGAAAAGCGTTTAAGAGAGGTGTTTTTGCTTATATCTAATTCAGTTAGTTCGGCATTAGAGCATTCTAGTATCTCAAGTTCGGTATTATTAGTTAAATCTAATTCTGTTAATCCATTTCGTCCACAATCAAGTCTCTTAAGAGATGTATTTTTGCTTACATCTAATTTAGTTAGATGGTTATCAAAGCACCAAAGTTCATTAAGAGATGTATTTTTGCTTACATCTAACTCAGTTAATCCGCAGTTAGAACACCTAAGTATCTCAAGAGAGCTGTTTTTGCTTACATCTAACTTATTTATTGGATTTAAAAAACATTCTAATACTTTAAGAGAAGTGTTTTGGCTTACATCTAATTCAGTTAGTTGATTACCTGAACATATTAATGTTTGAAGAGATTTGTATTTGCTTACATCTAATTCAGTTAATTTGTTTCCTTGACAATCAAGATATACAAGGTTTTTAAAAAACTCTATTCCCTTTAAGCTTTCAATTCTTATTCTATCATATCCAGGATCAAGATATCTTTTAACATCAATAACTGTGACAGAGTCTCGTTCTAATTGACTTAATTTGCCATCTTTATTTTTATCAAAATTTTCCCTTACATACTCCATAAAATTATAATCAGGGAAGTTTGTTTCATTTATTGCAACATCCCCTTCTGCTGCATAGGTTTCTATGGTGTTAAGTGGTAGACAAGCTATGAGCATAACTAGGGCAAGAAATAAGCCCATTATTCTTTTACTTTTTGCTTTCATTTTTTACCTCCATTCTTATTTCTTTCTATCATTTATTTCCTCCTAAATCTCTCTTAGTTATTTCTTCCTTTTTTTTTCTATAAAGCCCTCCTTTTATATTTTCATTCTTATTTTTCTATCCTTAATGCCTCCTTTATGTGTATGATAAAAGTATTTAAACCTAGCTTCATTCTACCCCCCCCCCCACTACTTTTTGTCAAGAGCTTATTATCGATAAGCATCTATAATTATTTACTGCTTTGATAGACTTTATCTGCTCTTGTAAAATTGTATTAAGAATTTTTAAGTGATAGGTTTTGTCAGGCTTTTTTGTCTATTGTTTTTTGCCCTTTTATTTTTTCTTTTTCTTAATATTAGTTTTTCCCAATGTTTATTTTTTCTTATAAATTTTTTTCTGGGCAGAAAAAAACCAGAGATAATTTTTTATATCTATGGTGATAATTTTTATATCTCTGGTATTAATGGCAGTATTTTATTCAATATCAGTAGGTTGAATATTTTTCTGCAATTTTTATATTTAATTCTTCGCCAAGACCTCCATAGATCTCTTGGTACTCCTCATAGACTCCCTTTAGCCTCTTTAGATTAAAATCTATTGCCTCCTTGTCATCAAGCATGTCAAGTTGGTTAAGGGGAAACCTGTCAAAGATCATGGATATTTCTATTTCTAGGTCCTCTCTCATATATTGCAAGTTCTCACTACTTATATCAAGCTCTCTTGGCCTATCTCTCTTTAAAAATTCTAAAAGACCATCCTCGTCGCAGTTTTTAAAAAGTTCCTCTGCCCTTTCAAATTCCTCAGTTGGAAAATCATTTAGGCTTGGACTGTAATAAAAGATAACTTCCCTAAAGATGTCCTCAATTTCCTTTCTCTTTTCATCAGAAATTACAGGTCCCTCAACTCTTCTGTACTTATTTTTATTTTCCTCTTCAAGTTCTTTAAACTCTCTCTCAAATTCTTCTTCAGATTTTCTTTTTGCATCTTCAGGAGAAAACTTGTCCAATAATTTTATGTTCCTCCTGACTTTTCTTATATTTAAATTTAAAGTGTCCACAAAATTTTCTAGATCGCCAAAAATTTCTCCATATCTCTCATAAGTCTTGGGGATCAAATTTATTATTGTGTCTTCCTTTACAAAAAGCAGTTCTGAAACTAAAAATTTTAAATAAGATTTCTCCATAACATCACCTTTTCTCTAGACCTAAACTCTATTATATTTGACAAAATTAGTCAATGTTAAAAATATTGTAAGAAAAAACTGGAAAATTCATAAAGCCCTTGAGGTCGCTGTAGTCTATGTAAGAAGGAGTCTTGTTCCAACCGTCATAGACATGAAGGATTTTTATCTTCATTCCCCTAAAGTCATAAAGGGAGTAGCCAAAAATAACTAGGGAGTGATTTTTGTAGTAGCCAGTGGCAAGATTCATGAGGACTGGATGAAATTTATCTATCTCCTCTTTTACATGAGAATAAAAATTTCCCAGGTAGATGCCCCTCGCCCTTATCTTCACCTTATTTTTCTTAAAATAAGTATTGGCTATGCGAGAAATAAAAAAGGGTAGGGTTCCAATTTCTTTGAAGTAGCCATTTCTCCTTGCGATTTCAAAAATTTCCCCATAAATTTCAAACTTGTCCAAGTCCTTAAAATAATAATTTATAATTCTCGTAAGGCTGGCAAGGGTGCAGTTCTTTTCTCCATCTTGAAAGTCCCTCTGCAAAAAGTTTGGAATTTCTATTTCACTTGATTCCATAAAAATTGCCTTGGGATAATTTTTTTCTATATATTCATTTAAGTCTGCAATTCTATTTTTTTCCATTTCTTCCTCCAAGATAATTATACCCATTAAGGGGCATAAAAAAAGTTTTATGAAAAATCCATAAAACTCATTTAAATCTATTTATTTCTGGCAGGTCTTCCCAATATTTTTTCGGCATATTCTTAATTCTCAGCTTTTTATTTTTCCTCTCTTCTATGGCAATGGCGTCGTAAAAAACTCGCCAAAGGTCTACATAGTTGTCCTCAATTTTAAAATTGTCGCTCATTTGGTAGTCGAAAAATTTTGCCCTCTCGCCATCATAAATTACAGCGCGATTTCTTTTTATGTCTGCAATGATAAATTTTTCCTTAACAAGCCTTCTCTTGAAGTGCTTGAAGATGTAGTACAAAATGTCATTTTCTGGCTGAAATTTTGCAAACAAAAAACCATCCAACTCTTCAAAGCGAAGAAGTCCCTTATAGGAGTGGATCTCCCCTGAAACTCTTTTTAATATATTTCTAAATAAAACAACATCGCCCTCCGCACTTTCAAGATAATAAAAGCCCTTTACATATAATTTTTTTAGGGTCCTTGCTATGGCAATTTCCTTTTTTTCATGGCAGGAAGAAAAAACCATAAGAAGATTATTGTAAAAGGAATAGGAAAAGTTTTTTATGACAGATTTTTTCACTCGCTCTGCCTTTTTAAGGTCTGTCACGCAGTTTATCTTGTCACTTATAAAATCAATTTGCTCATCTTTTTTTTCTATGTTATCAAGGTCTTCCAAGACCTTATAAGAATCAAAAATTACTGTTAGAAGTCCTTCAAAACTTCCGTCATATACATAAATCATTATTACCTCAATCAAAAAATGAGAGTTGCTTAGAATTTTCTCTCTCCAAAATTAGAGACCTAAGAGCTTCTCTTGAATCAAATTTTTCGCCATAATATTTTCCAGAAACTGTTATAAAATTTATGGCTCTCTTGGTAGAAATCCTAAGCTTTTTTAAGTCATTGAAGTTAAGGGCAAAGGACCTTCTCGCCTTTATAATCTTTCTTGCAGACTTTGGACCAAAGCCTGGAATCTTCAGAAGCTCCTCTAGGCTCGCCTTATTTATTTCAATGGGCTCAATATAATTTTCTATTGCATAGTCCATCTTGGGGTCTACATTTAAATCAAAATCTTCTTTTTTCCCCTTTAAAAGTTCCCCTGCCCGAAAACCATAAAACCTCATGAGAAAATCTGCCTGATAAATTCTGTGTTCGCGAAGTAGGGGCGTCTCTTCCTTTGGCAAAAGAGAATTTTCTCTCACAGGCACATAGGCAGAATAGTAAATTCTCTTTAGGGAATAATTGTCATAGAGATTTTGCGACCTCATAATTACATCTCTGTCGTGAATGTCTCCTGCTCCAACTATCATCTGAGATGTTTGTCCTGCTGGCAGAAATATATTTTTCTTTGGAAAATTTTTATATTTTTCCCTTTCAAAAGCATTTACCTTTAAGGTCTTTGACACTAAGTCCATGGGCTTTGTAATTTCCTCAATTTTCTTTTCTGGTGCAAGAAGGGCGAGACTTCTCTCTGTGGGAAGCTCAATATTTATACTCATCCTGTCAACATATTTTCCAAGTTCTTTAATAAGATATTCACTGGCGCCTGGTATTGCCTTCATGTGTATGTAGCCATTAAAATTTTCCCTTTCGCGAAGTCTTTTTGCCACTTCAATTAATTTTTCCATGGTGTAGTCGCAGGATTTAAAAATTCCCGAAGACAAAAATAAGCCCTCAATATAATTTCTCTTGTAAAAATTTATTGTTAAATCCACCACTTCATCTACAGTAAAGGCTGCCCTCTTGGAGTCAACACTTCTGGCATTGATACAATAGTTGCAGTTGTAGATGCAGTGATTAGTAAAAAGTATTTTAAGAAGGGATATGCACCTGCCATCTTCAGACCAGGAGTGACAAATTCCACTGACACTTGCCTCGCCAAGACCTTTCTTATTCTTTCTATTGGAGCCAGAGGAAGAACAACTTACATCGTATTTTGCAGCGTCTGATAGGATTTTTAGTTTTTCCATTAATTCCATATTACCACCAAGCTCATTCTATCATCTAAACTTATGTTTTGTAAACATATATTTGTATCAAAAATATTTTTATTTCCTAAAAATTTGCATAAAAAAATCTGCCTCAAAGAGCAGATTTTAAAATATTAAATGGCAAGTTTTCCTGCATTAGAAATGTAGGATGAAATTCTTTCCATGGCTGCCAAAGTCTTTTCGTATAAAAGTCCACTTTCAGGGTCACAGATTTTTTCTCTCATTCTAAGCATGTGGTTGTTTCTAAATTGTGTAGCATCCTTTTGAACTAATTCGTTTGAGGATCTCATAAAGGCAACTCTTTCGTCCTTATCTAATTCGCCAAGGGCTGAAGAAAACATCTTTTCAATTACTTCATTTATTTCTTTTAATTCTTCAAAAGTTTTATCTGTAAAGGCAAGACTTTGGTCTTCCTTTAATTTTGCAACTTCGGCAATGTTTTTGGAGTGGTCTCCAATTCTTTCCATGTCCCTTGAAATTCTAAGGTAGGCTGCGAAGTTTGCAGAAGTCTGTTCGTTCATGGCAAGACCCAGGGAGTCGATTATAAAGGCGGAAATTTCTTTGTTTAAATAATTTATTACTTCTTCACGCCTAAATATTTCATCGTATTTTTCTTCGTCAAAATTTTTCAAGAGGCTAACTGAATTTTCATAGTTTTGACTTACTATTTCAAGCATTCTTCTAATTTCTGCCTTCACATCAGTAAAGGTAGCTGGTGCGTCCTTGACAATATTTTTGTTGATATATTGTAGAGACATCTCTTCTTGTTCCTTGTCGATACCAGGAATGATCTTGAAGGACAAATCTGCAAGCTTTCTTGAAAATGGGAACAACAACAATGAAGTTGCCACATTGAATAATGTATGCAAGTTGGCAATTTGTGCCGCCGGCAAGTCTCTTGAAAAACTAATTATTATTTTATCAATTGGAATTATAAAAGAAACTGTTACAAAAATTATAGTACCAATAATGTTAAAGAGCACATGGACTAGGGCTGTTCTTCTAGCATTTTTAGATGAACCAACTGATGACAGTACAGATGTAATACAAGTACCAATGTTAAATCCAAAGATTATATACATGGCTGAGTAAAGTGGCATTACACCTTGGTTGGCAATGGCCTGCAAAATACCAAGAGATGCAGAAGATGATTGGAGTATTGCAGTGATAGCTGTACCTGCAAGTACGCCAAGGATTGGGTTGTCAAACTTTGTCATGAGAGTTACAAAGCCAGGATAGTCTCTAAGAGGTTCCATGGATTCGCTCATAAATTGCATTCCCATAAACAAAAATCCAAGTCCAATTATAGCTTGACCAATATACCTTTTCTTTTTGTTTTTAGAAAATGTATTTAGCAAAAATCCTACAAAGGCAATTATTGGAGCAAGTGTAGAAATATTTAGGGCAACTAATTGTCCAGTGATAGTTGTACCAATATTGGCACCCATTATAATTCCAACTGCCTGATAAATTGTCATAAGTCCAGCATTTACAAAACCCACAACCATTACCGTCGTGGCAGAGGATGACTGGATTATGGCAGTTACGAAAGTACCAACGAGTATTGATTTAAAAAAACTCGATGTCATTTTTTCGATTACAACGCGTAGTCTGTCACCAGCAACTAGTTCAAGACCGCTGCTCATCATTTCCATGCCGTAAAGGAAGAGAGCAAGCCCTCCCAATAGTTCGATAAAATAATTAATTGACATAAATCCTCCCAATTTTTTACTCAACTTAATCTTACAATATAATCGTCTTTTTTTAAAGGAAAAGTAAAAAAATTGTAAATTTTCCTTAAAGTTTTTTGAGAAATTTATGCAATAAAAAAAGACGGAGACCGCCTTTATTTTACCCTTGCAACCTTTAAGTATAGTGGAATGGCAAGAAGTTGCGCAGCTATTGAAATAATTATCATAGCTGCTAGGGAGATGCTATACATAACTCCCAGTAGCCAAGACCCCAAGAACCAGAAAAATCCAAAGGAACATTCAAAAATTCCGTAGCCCGTTGCCCTGTTTTTCTTTGGCACCATAGAAGTCACTGCCGCCTTTAAAATTGATTCCTGTGCACCCATGCCTATGCCCCAAAGGACAAGTCCAAAGTAAAGTGCTGGAAGGCTGTTAAAGCCAAAGATAAATAGAGAGAAGGGAGCAGAAATTATTGTGGAGATTACAAGAGCCTTCACTCCATTTTTGTCGTAAATGTGGCCGAAAACCAGTGCCGCTATAGCATCCACCAGCATGGCTCCTGCATAGAGAAGTGGAATGGAACCAGAATTTATAATAGCAGATGTCTCTTGAAGGCTTCCCGCCACAGCCGTGTAATTTCTCGTTATGTGCATAATTATTATTGAGTAGTCAATAAAGCCAAAGGCAAAGAAGGAAATACCTGCAATGTAATATATAAAGGACTTCTTCATATGGAAGGCCTCTTCTTTTTTTGACTCAGGCTCAAAGTGCTCTGGGTTTGGAAATTTCATCTTGGTATAAAACAAGAGAAGAATGGTAATAAAACCAGGGATAGCCAAAAAGGCAAAGCAAGTTCTATAAATGTCAAAGGTGCTGCCTTCTGTATTAAATAACATGACAAGGTAGAGCATGACTGGACCAAGAAAGGCACCAATTTGATCTAGCATCTCTTGTATGCCAAAGGACTTGCCTACGCCCTCTTGTGAGGCAGCAAAGGACATAATAGTGTCCTTGGCAGGCTTTTTTATTGCCTTGCCCATTCTTTGAACTACCAAGAGAAGGGATGCCGCAAGCCAACCCTTTTCGCCAACAAGGGCAAGAGCAGGTACTGCCAAAACATCTAAGATGTAGCCAAAAATTACCATGGGCCAATATTTTTTTGTCCTATCAGTAATTTTCCCAAAGACATATCTCATGGAATAGCCCACAAGTTCGCCAAGGCCAGATATAAAACCAATTGTCCCAGCTGATGCGCCAAGGACAGTTAAATAGGCTCCCCTAATGCTAGCTGCACCTTCATGGGTCATGTCAGAAAATAAACTGACAATGCCAAATAAAATTATAAATAACATAGCTGTGGAAATTTCTTTTTTCTTCAAAATAAACCTCCTTAAATTCTTAATCTGGTCATTATATCATTAGATTGTAAATTTACTTTAAAATAAATAAAAAAGTCCGCAAAATTTTCAAAGTTTTCACTTTACTTTATCTTAAAAAGCGTAATTCCATTTATTATTATTGAAGCAATTGTGCAAAAGAATAAAATTTCTGATATTGTAGGAACAACATCTAAAGCGCCCGCTATATCTCCTTTTGATAGAAACTCCGCTCCCATATAATAAAAAGAAAAAATTGTAAGAGATGTAAAGGCAAGGCTCAAAAATCTATACTTTTGTGGATCCTTTCCATGAGTCCAAGCTATTATATTTTTAATTGCAAAAAATATTGCAATGATACCAAGAATAAATTCCATATTTTCTCCTCATTCTTCAAAAGTTTTGCCGCCGTCCCTTGAAATATAGTGGGTCTCATTTTTATTTACATCAGTAAACTTTAAATAAATAATTCCATTTTCATCAACTCTTCCACTGACGCCTGGGCTTGTTTCTTCTAATTCTGAAATAAAAGTCATGTCATCGCCCACTATTTTTACAAAAAACCAGCGACTCCTGGCTCCTGCATGGTCTACTTCAAGAAGTCCATAGTCTGAATTTTCTATTTTTATGGCGTCTTCTGCTGTGAAATTTTTTAAAAATTCATTTTTAACTTCTGCTGAATTTTTTTCTTCTACTTGATGATTTTCATCTGCTTCCTTATTTTTTTCTTTTGTAAAATTCTCTCTTCCATAAATTAAAAACCTTAAAATATCTCTTTGGTCCTCATCCTCAATTTTGCTCAAATCAGAAAAAACCTGACCAAGCCCTTCTTCATCTAACTTATCCATGGTGATGAAATTTTTTCTGTAGACTTCATAAAGAGGATCCATCCAGCCCACATTTAAAATATAATATTTTTCGCCAGCATAAATTAAAGTGCGATTCTCT
>OCPH01000220.1_pt1 | contig 9447 bp, 8 predicted proteins | sample 1475691 | NCBI WGS metagenome assembly OCPH01 (sample SAMEA3360696, study PRJEB22359) | human gut metagenome | biome: ENVO:urban biome; feature: ENVO:human-associated habitat; material: ENVO:feces | place: Bangladesh | collected 2011 | reverse complement strand
AACGTTGATGTCCTGTTTCAGGACATCAACCTTCATCTGTCTTAATCCATGAACTTGATCATATCCTGGCGTCTTGGCTTTGCCTCCGGCGATTCATCAGGATAACCCAGGGCGATGCAGTAGAGCAGTTTGTAACCCTTGGAGAATGCCATGCGGTCGAGATAAGGCTTGGCCGACGGAGAATCCAGTATCCAACGGGCTGAACTGCCCAGGCAGCAGGAACCGATGCCCTTTGCCCATGCTGCAAGAATGATGTTCTCGCCAAGCAAACCGCAATCAATCTGTGCCATATCATAAGTAGTATCGTAGGCGATGCAAACCACGCATGGAGCATTCACGAAGATGTTCTTGAAGCCCTTGCGCTCTGCTATCTTAGGATTATCCTTTACCACGGCTTGGGTTATCGAATCGATGAGTGCAGGAGAATCTATCACTCTGATTTCGTACGACTGCAGATTCTGCCCGTTTGGCGCATGGATGCCGCATTTCAGAATCTCGTTCAGGGTATTGCGGCTGATGACGGAATCCTTGTAAGCACGGATGCTTCTGCGACTCATCATCAAATCGGTTACCACACTTGCAGAGTCAACGCTGGTCATTGCCTCCGGCTGTCTGTTCTCATTGCAGGCAGTCAACATCAGTGCAGCTGCCAATCCTAAAAATATCTTCTTCATATTATTCATGATTAAACTTATATGATTAAACTTATATTGATAATTAGTATTCATCTATGTAGCGTTATTAGTATATAACGTGCAAAGATAGCAACAAATATTGATATCCAAGAAGATACGTTATGATTTTTAAGAGTTTTTATCGGTCTAGACCGCTGGCTTGATTTCTGTCATCTCCTCCCGACGGCAGTGTTTTATCTGGCAGGTAACACCCAGCAGGCAGCCTTCACCTGCATGAATCTCATCAGTATGATAACCACAACATCGGCTTATATATACGCATACTATAGGATGTTTCGGGCGACAGAAAGAAATTTGCAATGCACTGCAATTTTCAATTAAAAACACGAGAAATTTGCAATGCACTGCAAATTTCTCGAAAAAGTTTCGTATATTTGCAGCGCATTTCATTTTTAACAATCAAGATAGAATGCAAAATGAATAGCAAAGTGAATAAATAGAACATAAAGAGAATATGATAGAGCGTAAAGAATACATGAATCTCCTGGAGAAATGGAGAGACAAGAAGACCATCAAGGTAGTAACAGGCATACGACGCTGTGGCAAGTCATCGCTGCTGAGGATGTTTAGGGAGAAACTTCTCTCGGACGGAGTATCCGAAGAACAAGTACAGGACCTCAACTTCGAGGATCTCGACAACGAACCGTTCCTCGACTATAAAATTTTGTACGCGCACGTAAAGCAGAACCTGTACCCAGACAAGATGAACTATCTCTTCTTTGACGAGATACAGATGGTGGAAAATTTCCAAAAAGTGATAGACAGCCTGTTCCTGCTAGACAACGTAGACATTTACGTTACTGGCAGCAATGCCTACCTGCTCTCTGGCGAAATAGCCACCCTGCTCACCGGAAGATACATCGAAATCAAACTCTTCCCTTTCTCCTTCCGAGAATTCATGCAGACGCAGCCTGCCCATACTTCCCGAGAGCTCGCCTATCGCCAATACATCGAACTGGGTTCCTTCCCATACATTCCCCAAATCTGCCAAGACCGAGAGATGGTGCGTGAATACCTGTCAGGTCTCTACAACACCATCGTACTGAAAGACGTGGTGAGCCGCAAGAAGATAACCGATGTGATGATGTTGCAAAGTGTGGTAAGATTCCTTACTGACAATATAGGCAACATATCCGTAATCAAGCGCATCAGTGACACCATGACCTCGCTGGGCAGAAAGACTACATCTCATACGATAGAAAACTACGTCTCTGCCCTCACCGACAGCTATATCTTCTACCCGGTGCAGAGATATGATGCCAAGGGTAAGCAGCTATTGAAGACTGGACAGAAACTTTATCTTGCCGACGTAGGTCTGCGCCAAGTCATCAATGGCACAAAAGGTGGCGACTTGGGGCACGTACTGGAGAACATCGTGTATCTGGAACTAGCACGACGAGGCGGAGAAATCTATGTAGGCAAAGCCGGTGATGCAGAGATAGACTTCGTGGTAATCATTGGTGAACACAAGGAATACTACCAGGTATCGCTCAGCGTAAGGGATGAGACCACGATGCAGAGAGAATTGGCACCTCTGAAGTCCATCTCCGACAATTTTCCAAAATATCTGCTCACCCTGGACAACGACCCCGTCCAGTTTCATGATGGAATCAAGCAAGAATATGTGCTCGACTGGCTTATGGAATGACGCTCCTGTCTGAATTGGCAGCAAAGGATAAGAGGAGAATATTTCCTATAATAAATTGGATGGAGAAAAATTCATAATACAAGAGAAAGAAGAAGAAATAGGAAAAGAAGAAAAATAATAATAAGGAGTATGAATATCAAGGAGAATTATCAACAATATGTAAGCCGATACGCTTCTGAGGTGGCTGCCCTGAAGCGTAAGAATACGGGATTTATAACAGAAGAGCTGCTGGCTTTCGGCGGCATCCTCGCCTTCCTGATCTGCTATTTCGCATTGGATGGGGATACGCAGAACTATCTGTTGGGGGCGGTGCTGTGCCTGATTGCCTATCTGGGAATCAGACGACTTGACGACAAAAATAAGGAGAAGATAGAGCATCTTTCGGCTTTGCTCAAGGTTTATCAGGACGAAATCAAGGCTTGGGAGGGCGATTTCTCGCCTTTCGAAACGGGCGATTCCTATCAGAATCCGCAGCATCCTTATTCCTTCGACCTCGATGTCTTCGGCAAGAGTTCGCTGTTCAACCGCATCTGCCGAACCATCACATCGGGCGGTTCGGAGGCACTCGCCAGGAATCTTACCCGGGAAACGCCTCTGAATATGGAGGATATCAAAAGAAGAAGAGATTTGCAGAAGGAATTGGCGGGAGAAGGCGAAAACTGGCGAATGGAATTCCTGGCACTTGGCGAAAAGAACAGAAGCCAAACTGCGGATGGCAAAATGGTGAATGGCAAGATGAAGAAGATAGATTCTGCTGCGGTGGTGGATGCGATGCAGAAGGTTTCGAAGATGGAGGTGCCGGCATGGTTTGGATCTCCGGTTTCGCTCGTTATCGGATGGCTGCTGATTATCGGAATCATCGGTTCCGTGATTTTATCGATATGCGATATGGTTTCGGTGAATTTTGCCTTGTGGTGGGTGTTGGTTCAATACATGGTGGTATTCTTCGTCTGCAAGCAGACACTTGACAAGATAGACAGCAATGGCGGCAAGCTTCGACATCAGCTCATCGCCTATGCCCAGATACTTCAGCTTATCAACAGACGCAATTTCCATAGCGAATTAGGCAAGGAGATGCAGGATTCCCTGGCAGATGCCCTGCCTTCCTTTGCCCAACTGGAAAAGATATTGAAGGGGTATGACAGAAGAGGCAACTTCCTGGGTCTTTTCTTCACCGATGCCTTCATGCTGAGCGATTTCTTCCTGGTTCGCAGTTTCCTGAAATGGAAGAATACCTATATGGTGAAGATGGAGGAATGGATGCATATCATCAGCGAGATGGATGCAATGGTTTCGATGGCGGATTTCAGATATAATCATCCGGAGGCGGAAGAGGCGGAATTTGTTTCGGGAAGTCCGGAAATCGTGTTCGAGGGTAAGAATCTCTATCATCCTTTCCTGGGTGCCAAGGCGGTGAAGAACGATTTCACCATCAAGGACGACAACTATTATATCATCACCGGAGCCAACATGGCGGGAAAGAGTACCTTCCTGCGTTCGCTGGGCGTGAACTATATCCTGGCAATGGCGGGTATGCCGGGGTTTGCGGATCAGCTGAAGATTTCACGTTTCAGATTGTTCTCGAGCATGAGAACCACCGATGATTTGACGCATGGCATCTCTTATTTTAATGCAGAATTGATCAGATTGGAGGAGCTTCTGAAGTTCTGCAAAGAAAGTGCAGAGGGAAAAAACTGCAAGGAAAGTGCAGAAGGAAAGTTCTGCAAGGAAAGTATAGCGGGCAATAAGGAATCACTCCGAACGCTGATTATTCTGGATGAGATTCTGAAAGGAACGAATTCATTGGATAAACTGAATGGTTCGAGAAAGTTCCTCGAAGCCATCGCCAAGCAGCCGGTGAGCGGCATCATTGCTACCCACGATTTGGAACTCTCTAAGATGGAGAATGATGCATCAGGCAAATTCCACAACTATTGTTTCGAGATAGATTTGGGCACGGATGTTACCTATACTTATAAGATACAGAAGGGCGTGGCAAGAAACCAGAATGCCACCTTCTTACTGAATAAGATTCTGGAGAAATATTAGAATAGAATTTATAAAAGAACTACAATAAGATTTATAAAAAAGGGAAACTCCCGATAATTTGATTGTTTCAAATTATCGGGAGTTTTCCTTTAAAAGAATACTTTATAATTCAACGTTATCAAGTTATAACTCAACACTATCCAGGCGGAATTTGAGCAAGCCGGCTGGTACCTTAACCATTACCTCATCACCTGCCTTCTTACCCAGAAGGGCCTTGGCGATAGGCGACTTGATAGAGATTTTTCCACTATGCAAATCAGCCTCATGCGGATTTACGATAACATAACTCATGCTGCACTTGTTGGCGAGATTGGTAATCTTAATCTTGCTCAACAAGCCAACGGTATCGCTCTTCAGGCGTGACTTGTCAATGACACGGGCATTCTCCAAAACCTTCTGTTTGAAGCTGATGCGGCTCAACAGTTTGCCCTGCTCACGCTTGGCAGCATGATACTCGAAATTCTCGCTGAGGTCACCCTTGTCACGAGCCTCAGCAATCGCATCACGAACGGCAGGCAACTCTACGTTTACCATGTGTTGAAGTTCGGCCACGAGCTCATCGTAGCCTTCTTGAGACATATATTCCATTTTTCCTTGTTTTCTAGTTTCTTATTGTTCTTAATGAATGATGATTTTTTATTCGGGGTGCAAAGTTACTAGTAAATCACGAAATCACCAAACTTTTTTAGTGAAAAAGTGAAGAAACTAAAGATTAGAAAAAAACAGAAGCATCCTAAATCATTATTTTTGGGTATTGCAGAAGTAGATAGATATTCTTACCTTTGCAACCCATTTAGTAGAAAACAACAATGTTTATTAGAAAACAACAATGAGAGAAAAAAAGAAGAAACGTTTTACATGGAAGAAATACCATCGTTGGTTCGGACTTGTACTGTCTGTCTTTATGTTGGTATTCTGCGTATCAGGTATCATTTTAAATCATCGCCAGCTATTCGCCGGTTGTGAAGTAAGCAGAAGTCTGATGCCATCGGCTTATCATATCAAGAATTTCAACAACGGCATCATCAAAGGTTCTATCAAGATCAATCACCGCATCAGCAAAACTCCAAGTGATTCCATCCTGGCGTATGGTTATGGTGGCATCTGGCTTACGGATGCAGAGATGAAAAGCTGGAAAGACTTTAACCAAGGGTTGCCTGAAAACGTGGATGGCAGGAATATCCGCAACATCGTGCAGACAAAAAACGGAGAAATCTGGTGCGCAGCCATGATGGACGTATATCGCTTCGATGGAAAGGAATGGAAGATGTTTCCGCTCGCAGATAATGAAGAGCGTATCGCTGACATTACATTGACCAAAGACAGCACAAGCATCATCGCCATGACCCGTTCTGCCGTTTATGAAATATCCGGAAAGAAGACGGATGCAGCCAACGAAAAGAGGGATGCGATCAGCGAAAAGACGAATGTTACCCGCAAAATCATCGGTCAACCAGAAGGTTTTGTTCCGGAAGTTACCCTTTTCAAGACCGTTTGGAACCTGCATAGCGGTGCTTTCTTCGGATTAGCCGGAAGATTGGTGGTGGATGCCATCGCCATCGTACTTATCATCCTTTCGATAACGGGCATCATCCTTTTCATTCTTCCTTACCGTATCCGCCGACAGAAGAGATTACAGGCAAGAGAAAGAATGATGAAGCTTGGCAAACAGATGGTTTTCAATGCGAAATGGCATAACAAGCTGGGATATGCCACCATCATCCTTACGCTCTGGCTAGCGATAACAGGAATGTGTCTCCGACCACCTTTGATGATACCTCTGGCAATGAACAAAACCACAGAAAAGGTGAAGGATGGAAATGTCTGGCACGATAAACTTCGCGCCATCCGATGGAATGCAGCAGAGGGCAACTGGCTGGTTTCTACCTCAGAAGGTTTTCTTCGAGTAGATGAGCATTTCTGCCAAAAACCGGTTTTATTGGATAAGAAGCAATCGCCAAAGATAAGTCCGATGGGAGTGAATGTTTTCGAAAGCGATGGCAAAGGTGGCTGGCTGATAGGATCAAGAATCTGATTGTGGATTATTTCACAGGGAAAGTCAACCAAGGAAAATCGATGATTCCGATTTCCAGTTCTTTGGTCAGCGGTTATTCCAAGGACTTCTTTGGAGGAAAAGAAGTGGTTTTCGATTATAGCAAAGGGGCGAGCTTAGGTGAAACAGCATCTACCCCCGAGTTGCTTTCAGCCACCCCAATGTCACTTTGGAATGTGGCTTTAGAGCTTCACGTAGGTAGATGCTATTCTCCATTCTTAGGTCCCCTTTCCGACCTCTTCGTCTTTATCTCCGGTTTGCTGATAACGCTGGTTTTGCTATCCGGCTATATCATTCTGCATCGGAGAAAGAAGAAGAGCCCCAAACTTCCTCAGAAATCTCTCTAACCAAATCTATCTTTGCCCATTGCTCAGCATCGGTCAGTTTATTGCCGATCTCGCAAGAGGCAAAGCCGCATTGAGGACTGAGACTTAAGCGATTGAGAGAAATATACTTGGCAGCTTCGTGGATTCTGGCGATGACCGTAGCCTTATCCTCCAACACAGGAGATTTAGAGGTTACCAAACCCAGAACCACCTTCTTGCCATCTGCCACATACTTCAATGGTTCGAAACCGCCCGAACGCTCATCGTCATACTCCAGATAGAAGGTATCCACATCCTCATGAGCAAAAAGATAAGGAGCTACGGCATCGTAGGCACCTTTGGTGGCATAGCAGGAATGATAATTGCCACGGCATACGTGGGTGTTGATAGTCAATCCCTCCGGTTTGCCCTCGATGGCAAGGTTGTTCACCTTCAGATATTGCAGGGCTTCCTGCTCTAGGGTGAACCCTGTGCCCACCTTGGCCTTCCAGTAATCGCTATCCACAATCATTCCCCAGGTGCAATCATCGAGCTGGATGGTGCGGCAACCGGCTGCATAAATCTCCTGGAAGAAGGTGCGATAAGCCTGGGCAATATCCTCTATCAACTGGGTGGTATTAGGATAGAACTTGCGGGTATTCTCGGCATTCTTTCCACGAAACAGTTCGGCAAGAAACTGTGCAGGAGCAGGCACCGTCTGCTTTGCCTCGAAGATATATTCGCCCTTGGCATCCAACTCCTCAAACTTCTTCACAAACAGGAAATCCTTGATAAAAGGATGATTCTCGCCAGTAATCTTGCCGGTCAGTTGGATAGAACCCTTGGTTGTCTCCTCGCCATGAAACTGATAGCCATGCTCCAGTTCGATATGCTCCACGCCATTGAAACCCCACATAAAGTCGAGATGCCAATAGCTGCGGCGGAACTCGCCATCGCTGATATAAGGCAGATGATGCGCCTTCTGCTGCTTGATGACCTCAGTAATCAGGCGGTCTTCTATGCTGCGGAGGTCGGTGGCAGAAATCTTGCCATCAGCAAACTTGGCTCTTGCTTCTTTCAACTCTGCAGGACGCAAATAGCTGCCCACTGCCTCAAAATGTATATTTCTTACGTTACTCATAATTATTTTATCTCCTATATTTTTAAATGATGAATGACTCTTAAATTACCATTATCAGATGATGAACGGCTCTTTGCATCCGGAATTGCGAGTGCAAAGGTAAGAAGAAGTATTTTATCTGCCAAATATTCTTCGTAATTCAGAAAAATATGCTATCTTTGCAGCGAATTCAGCAAATTCGCAGAATATTATTCTGCAAGGAACGCTAAAAGGAGAAACAAAGAAACTATAAAACAGAAAGAAAAGGAACAATGGCTACAGAAGAAAATCTCGATGAAATCGATATCAAGATACTCAAGTTGTTGCAGCAGAACTCACGACTCACCGTGAAGGAACTTGCCGCAAGAGTACACCTCTCCCCTTCTCCTACCTTCGAGCGACAGAAGCGATTGGAGCGTGAGGGATACATCCAGCGATATGGAGCGATAGTGGATCATCACAAGATGGGACACAACGTGATTGTGCTCTGCAATATCCGATTGAAGCAGCACACCCACGATTTGATTCAGCAATTCATGGACACCGTGCAAAACATCGACCAGATAACGGAATGCTACAACACCACCGGTGATTACGATTTCCAGATCAAGGTGTATGCCCGGGACATGAAGGATTATCAGGACTTCATGCTCAATACCCTGGGAAATATCGACTGCATCGGAAGCCTTCACAGCATCATCGTGATTGGCGAAATCAAGGATTCACATTATATCCCTGTGAATCAAAACAAGGAGAAGAAGAATTAAATCAAGAAAGAATGAAAGAGAATAAATATTAAGGAGAAAGAATTATGTTTTGGAAAAAGATCATCCTATACCTTGCTCTTCCCATGCTTTGCTGCCTTCCAGCCAAGGCGCAGAAGCCGGGAGAAATCGTCAGCGAACAAACCATCAGGAAGCTGGGAGAAAAGCATTTCTTCTCCACATCCCCCATTCCTGATGATATTTTCCACCTGATGCAGGGGAAGACGTATAAGAAAAACTGCACCGTGGCAAGAAGCGAACTGCGATACCTGAGATGCCTGCATGTGGATAAGGACGGCAGAAACATCGTAGGTGAAATGGTGGTAAACAAGGCGATTGCGGCAGATGTGCTCGATATTCTCAAAAAGCTCTACGAGGCGAAATATCCGATAGAGCGAATGAGACTCATCGACTACTGGGATGCCGATGACGAGAGGGCGATGAGGGACAACAACTCCTCCAGCTTCAATTTCCGATTCATCTCACATACCAAGACCGTTTCGAAGCATGGCAAGGGACTGGCCGTTGACATCAATACCCTCTACAATCCCTATCATAAGCATTTGAAGAATGGCAAGGAAGTGGTAGAGCCAGCTACGGCACGACCTTATCTCGACCGTAACAAGCACCATACTTACATGATCAGAAAGGGCGATTTATGCTACCGGCTCTTCAAGGAGAAAGGGTTCCGATGGGGTGGCGACTGGAAACATAGCAAGGATTACCAGCACTTCGAGAAATAAGAACACAAGAAGGCTATGCTGTCGTTGCTTGAGATTCTGCAACAAATAGCATAGCCCTTAATTGTCTAAC
>OCPH01000219.1_pt1 | contig 9492 bp, 6 predicted proteins | sample 1475691 | NCBI WGS metagenome assembly OCPH01 (sample SAMEA3360696, study PRJEB22359) | human gut metagenome | biome: ENVO:urban biome; feature: ENVO:human-associated habitat; material: ENVO:feces | place: Bangladesh | collected 2011 | reverse complement strand
ATACATCTTACTTTGTATTCCGTATGTCTATGATCTCTTGCGTCTCAGGGACGCGCTTGTGGAGAATAAGGGAGTCGAACCCTTGACCTCCTGCTTGCAGGGCAGGCGCTCTAGCCAACTGAGCTAATCCCCCGTCATAAGTCGCTCGTGAGAGCTCTTATGTCCCTAATAACCCTTATTCCCGTACTTTCTTACGTAGGCCCAGGCAGAGTTGAACTGCCGACCTCTACATTATCAGTGTAGCGCTCTAACCAACTGAGCTATGAGCCTGGCTTACCACTCTCCTCGACGTCCTACGCCTTTCCCCTCGCTCTCTCACCCGAGAGAGTCCCGGTACTCCTGACTGTTAGTCTCGTGGAAAGGGTATATATGAGAAAAAATAAGACAAGGGGAATGAATTGCTCCGACACAAAACCGTGTGTAAAGTCTCTTGACGTACACGTCACCGCTTATCGAAACTAGCTACTTACTGAGCACCATGCGCTTCATGCAGCTCCTCCACCACTCGCTCCGAAGTCTATGCTCCGGATCGAGGTCGAAGGCTCCAGAAAGGAGGTGTTCCAGCCGCACCTTCCGGTACGGCTACCTTGTTACGACTTAGCCCCAGTCACCAGTTTTACCCTCAAGCGCTCCTGTGACGGTCACGCTCTTCAGGTACCCCCGACTCCCATGGCTTGACGGGCGGTGTGTGCAAGGTCCGGGAACGTATTCACCGCGCCATGGCTGATGCGCGATTACTAGCGAATCCAGCTTCACAGAGTCGAGTTGCAGACTCCGATCCGAACTGGGATAGGGTTTATAGATTAGCTCTCTGTCGCCAGATGGCTGCTCGCTGTCCCTACCATTGTAACACGTGTGTCGCCCCGGATGTAAGGGCCGTGCTGATTTGACGTCATCCCCACCTTCCTCTCGCCTTACGACGGCAGTCTCGCCAGAGTCCTCAGCTTGACCTGTTAGTAACTGACGATAAGGGTTGCGCTCGTTATGGCACTTAAGCCGACACCTCACGGCACGAGCTGACGACAACCATGCAGCACCTTCACAGATGCCTTGCGGCTTACGGCTTTCACCGTAATTCATCTGCAATTTAAGCCCGGGTAAGGTTCCTCGCGTATCATCGAATTAAACCACATGTTCCTCCGCTTGTGCGGGCCCCCGTCAATTCCTTTGAGTTTCACCGTTGCCGGCGTACTCCCCAGGTGGATTACTTATCACTTTCGCTTGGAAGCATACTGTCATATCGCATACTTCGAGTAATCATCGTTTACGGCGTGGACTACCAGGGTATCTAATCCTGTTCGCTCCCCACGCTTTCGTGCCTCAGTGTCAGATATACCTTTGTGAGCTGCCTTCGCAATCGGAGTTCTGCGTAATATCTATGCATTTCACCGCTACACTACGCATTCCGCCCACATCATGTACTCTCAAGTCTTACAGTTTCAACGGCAAGGCTGAGGTTGAGCCTCAGCTTTTCACCACTGACTTGCAAGACCACCTGCGCACCCTTTAAACCCAATAAATCCGGATAACGCTCGTATCCTCCGTATTACCGCGGCTGCTGGCACGGAGTTAGCCGATACTTATTCTCGAGCTACTTTCAAACTCCCATCACGTGGAAGTCCTTACTCACTCGCTAAAGAAGTTTACAATCCTTAGGACATTCTTCCTTCACGCGACTTGGCTGGTTCAGAGTTTCCTCCATTGACCAATATTCCTCACTGCTGCCTCCCGTAGGAGTTTGGGCCGTGTCTCAGTCCCAATGTGGGGGATCTGCCTCTCAGCACCCCTACCTATCGTCGGCTTGGTGAGCCGTTACCTCACCAACTACCTAATAGGACGCATGCCTATCTCACAGCGATAAATCTTTCCTCTCATGTACAGGCGTACTTAAGAGTGTATGGAGCATTAGTCCGGATTTCTCCGGGTTATTCTCCACTGTGAGGCAAGTTGCATACGCGTTACGCACCCATCCGCCGGTCGTCGTCATCGGAAGCAAGCTTCCAACACGTTACCCCTCGACTTGCATGTGTTAAGCCTATCGCTAGCGTTCATCCTGAGCCAGGATCAAACTCTCCATTGTTAAGAAAATTTTGTTCCTTTGCTCTTCTTCCTCTACTATCATGTAGCGGATCAAGAGCTGCTCGTATGTTGCTCTTCGCTTTATTGGTTTCGTACGTTGACGTATATATATATCGTCTCTTAAACTTTCACCCAAGTTGTATCTCTATAGGTCTCAGACGAAGTGACACTATTACTGTCCCATCGTGAAAACTGGTATACTACTTGTTTTCTTGTCTTGTACTTACACAATTCACATCGCTCACTCCTTATCTCTAAGAAGGGCGATGCCCTTGTCTTATCTTTATGTCTATGATCTCTGTTTCAGCATCTCCAGCCCCTCGGGCGGTGATGTGAGTGCAAAGGTACGAAAGATTTTCATTCCTGCAAGCGATCCGAAAAATTCTTTTTCTGCGACCCGCTCGCCCCGACCTCTGCCGGAGCACCTCAGGAGCGTACCCCTCTCGGCTTTGCGAGTGCAAAGGTACAACTTTTCTCATTCCTCGCAAGCCCTGTCCCGATAATTCCTCAAAGAAATCTCACACTGCCCTGACAATCAAACCAAAAGAAATCCATCCCTCCACTAAACAACCCTACCCGAGACAGGAGCAGAGACCCCGCTCCCACCAGGCCTCGCACTATTACCGGTATTAGTGAAGTCTATTACCGCTATTAGTCATCACTATTACCGGTAATAGATTTCCCCCAGAGCGGAGACGCAAAAAAGAGGGCAGACCCCGCTTGCAACGGATCTGCCCTCTCTTATTGTGTGGCCCTTTCACTCCTGTGGAGCAAATAAGGGTTGCACTCACGTGCAACCCTTACTATAGGTTCCACAAAATATATTAGGATGTTAGGTAAGAAAGATTGATTAGGTTACGCATCTTGTGATTGTAATGGTGCAAAGGTGCGACAAAATGGGCTATTCGTCAAGGTGCCCAAAGCTGTTACTTAGCAGTAACGAATCAGCTTATTAGCAAACTTTTTGACTTAAAGAGCCGAAATTGCCAACTGCATCTATCAAAGAGCGTTTTCTGCCTCTCTCCTACCGACTACGTCTTACTGTGCGTTGTCCTCAGCGATGCGAGCCTTGATCTTGGCCTCCACCTCGTCGGCGAGGTCAGGATTCTCCTCCAGGAGGGTCTTGGCCGCCTCGCGTCCCTGTCCCATGCGCATGTCTCCGTAGCTGTACCAGGAGCCGCTCTTGTCGATGATACCCATGTCGACGGCTATGTCGACCAGCTCGCCGGACTTGGCAATGCCCTTGCCGTACATGATGTCAAACTCTGCACGACGGAATGGCGGGGCCACCTTATTCTTCGCCACCTTCACCTTCGTGAGGTTACCCACCTGCTCCTCGCCGTTTTTGAGGGCGGTGCTGCGACGGATATCGATGCGGATGGTGGCGTAGTACTTGAGGGCGTTACCGCCGGTGGTGGTCTCGGGGCTGCCGTAAGCGCCACCGATCTTCTCGCGCAGCTGGTTGATGAAGATGCAGCAGGTGCGGGTCTTGCTGATGAGTCCGGCAAGCTTACGGAGCGCCTGGCTCATGAGTCGCGCCTGGAGGCCGATCTTATTCTCTCCCATCTCGCCGTCGATCTCACTCTTGGGGGTGAGGGCGGCGACGGAGTCGATGACGACGACGTCGACAGCGGAGGAGCGGATGAGGTTCTCAGCAATGTCGAGCGCCTGCTCGCCATCGTCGGGCTGGGAGATCCAGAGGCGAGAGAGGTCGACACCAAGGGCCTCGGCATAGACGCGGTCAAAGGCGTGCTCTGCATCGATGTAGGCGGCGAGCCCGCCGAGCTTCTGAGCCTCGGCGATGGCGTGGATCGCGAGCGTCGTCTTTCCGGAGGACTCCGGCCCGTAGATCTCCACGATGCGCCCGCGGGGATAGCCGCCGATGCCGAGTGCGAGGTCGAGCGTGAGGGAGCCGGTGGGGATCGCCTCTATGGGCTGCACCTCCTGAGAGGCCATGTTCATCAGCGAGCCCTTACCGAAGGTCTTCTCGATCTTGGCCTGAGCTGCCTGCATTGCCTTGAGCTTATTGGGATCCGCTTCGATGCGGTGAGACTTGGAGGCTGCACCCTCGATCTCGTCGGTGATGCTCTGATCCTCGCCCATCTCTTTCTTATCTGCCATAGTAGTGCTTGTCACTTATTTTTTCCTTTATAAAAGAGGTCATCAGAGCTCCAGATCGATGTCGTGCAGCTCGTGCCAGGGGAGCCCCTGCTTGGCCACCTCCTCGAGGAAGGGATCGGGGTCAAACTCCTCGACATTGAAGACGCCATGACCACTCCAGAGGCCCTTGAAGAACATGATTGCGCCGGTGGTCGCGGGGACACCGGTGGTGTAGCTCACGCCCTGGGCGCCGGTCTCCTTGTAGGCCTCAGCGTGGTCGGTATTATTGTAAATGTAGTAGGTGTGCTCCTCAACGCCACGCAGCCCGCGGATTCGGCAGCCAATGGATGTCTGGCCGGTGTAGTCACTCCCGAGCTCCTTGGGGTCGGGGAGGACTGCCTTGAGGAACTGCAGGGGGATGATGTCGACGCCCTTGTACTTGATCGGCTCGATGCCGGCCATGCCGATATTCTGTATCACACGGAGGTGGGTCAGGTACTCCTGTCCAAAGGTCATCCAGAAGCGTGCCCGGCGGAGGGAGGGGTAATTCTTGACCAAGCTCTCCAGCTCCTCGTGGTACATCAGGTAGCTCTCACGGGGACCCACCTCGGGGTAGGTGAGGGTCTTGTGGATCTCAAGCGGCTCGGTGGTGATCCACTTGCCGTCCTCATAGTAGCGCCCGTGCTGGGTCACCTCGCGGATGTTGATCTCGGGATTGAAGTTAGTGGCGAAGGCCTTGTGGTGATCTCCGGCATTGCAGTCGACAATGTCGAGGTGGGTGATCTCGTCGAAGTGGTGCTTGGCGGCGTAGGCGGTGTAGACGCTGCAGACACCGGGATCAAACCCGCAGCCGAGGATGGCGGTGAGGCCAGCTTCCTTGAATCGATCCTGATACGCCCACTGCCAGCTATACTCATACTTCGCCTCGTCCTTGGGCTCGTAGTTGGCGGTGTCAAGGTAATTGACCCCGCAGCGGAGGCAGGCATCCATGATGGGGAGGTCCTGGTACGGGAGGGCGACATTGATCACCAGCTCGGGCTGTACGCGCTGCATGAGCACGCAGAGCTGCTCCACGTCATCGGCATCGACCTGAGCGGTCTTGATGAAGTCCTTACCTCCGGGGATCTTAGCCACGAGGGCATCGATGGTGCTCTTCGTCCGGCTAGCGATAGTGATGTCGGTGAAGATGTCCCTATTCATGGCCACCTTATGAGCCACGACGGTACCGACGCCACCGGCACCGATAATAAGTACGCGTCCTTTCATATATGGATACTAATGAGTGTATGTGTCATAATCTATCGTCTCAAAGGTACCAAAAACTTAGCTGTCCGCTCTTAGTCCTGAGACTGGCGCCTCACGTCAGGGAGTGGGAGGCGTGGGGAGGTAACGGCCGGTATCTTCACCGAAGTGGGCGAGCTCCCTGACGAGGTGTGAAGAGATGGCGGCGAGCTCCGGACGGGTGAAGAAGAAGATCGTGTCGAGTCCGAAGTGGCTCAGGTGTGTCTCCGCCATCTCTCGCTCTGCCTCCATATCTCTCACGGAGCGGATACCGCGGATGAGTATCGTCGCACCCACCCGCCGGGCGTAGTGAGCAGTGAGCCCCTCGTAGGAGGCGACGGTGATGCGCGGCTCATTCGCATAGAGCCGGGCGATCTGCTCCACCCGCTGCTCGGGTGTCGTGTCGTACTGCTTGCCGACATTGATGCCCACGAGGATGTGCAGCTCATCGACGACGCCTAAGGCGCGGCGGACGAGATCGTCGTGACCTATCGTGAAGGGGTCAAAGGAGCCGGCGAAGACGCCGATCAGTGGCTTACTCATCAGACGTCGTCGGTCTCAAGGTTCTCTACGATGAAGTCCTGCCGCTCGCGGCTGTTGGTGCCCATGTAGAACTTCAGCAGCTCGGGGACGTTATCCTCCTTCTTCATCACCACGGGGTCGAGCCGCATATTCTCGCCGATGAAGTTTCCAAACTCCTCCGGCTTGATCTCTCCGAGGCCCTTAAATCGGGTAACGGAGGCGCTCTTGCCGATCTTCTTCATCGCTTCATTGCGCTCCCGCTCGTCGTAGCAGTAGATGATCTCCTTGCCCTGGCGGTCTCGCACACGGAAGAGTGGCGTCTGGAGGATGAAGACGTGATTCTCTCGGATCAGCTCGGGGAAGAACTGGAGGAAGAAGGTGATGATCAGCAGGCGTATGTGCATGCCGTCCACATCGGCATCGGTGGCGACGATGACGCGATTGTAGCGGAGGTCCTCGAGTCCGTCCTCGATATTGAGGGCAGCCTGGAGGAGATTGAATTCCTCATTCTCGTACACCACTTTCTTGGAGAGGCCGTACGAGTTGAGCGGCTTACCGCGGAGGGAGAAGACCGCCTGGTACTCCGGGTCGCGGCTCTGGGTGATGCTGCCGCTGGCGGAGAGTCCCTCGGTGATGAAGATCTCGGTGCGCTCCGGCTCCTTGGCCTTGGGGTCATTGAAGTGTACGGTGCAGTCGCGGAGCTTCTTATTGTAGAGCGAGGCCTTCTTGACCCGCTCCTTAGCCTTCTTGGAGATACCCTGTAGAGCCTTCCGCTCCCGCTCGTTGTCGACCACCTTCTTCTGCAGGATCTCGGCGGTGTCGGGGTGCTTGTGGAGGTAGTTGTCGAGCTGAAGCTTGACGAAGTCGATGACAAACTTCTGGATCGAGATGCCGCCCTCGGAGATCTCACGGCTGCCGAGCTTGGTCTTGGTCTGCGACTCGAAGACCGGCTCCTGGATCCGGATGCTGATGGCGGCGGTGATGCCGGAGCGGATGTCGTTGTAGTCGTAGTTCTTGTCGAAGAATTCCTTCACCGTCTTGCCGATCGCCTCCTTGAAGGCCGACAGATGCGTCCCGCCGTGGAGCGTATTCTGACCGTTGACAAAGGAGTAGTACTCCTCGCCGTACTGCGTGGAGTGCGTGATCGCCACCTCAATGTCGTCTCCCTGCAGATGGATGATGGGATAGAGCGGTGTGGCTGTCATATTATCCTCTAGGAGATCGAGGAGGCCATTACGGGAGATAAAGCGGGTGCCATTGAGGTGAATCGTCAGACCCGGCTGGAGGTAGGTATACATCCGGATCATGCTGTGGACGAAGTCCTGCTGGTAGCGGTAGTTGCGGAAAATATCCGGGTCTGCGTAGTAGTCGACGAAGGTGCCGTCGTGCTCACCCGGTGCGGGCACTATGTCGCTCTCCTCGATGAGCTTCCCCTTCTCGAAAACGACTGTCTTCACCGTCCCATCGCGGTAGGAGGAGACAGCCATACGGGTGGAGAGGGCGTTGACCGCCTTAAGCCCGACGCCATTGAGCCCGACCGACTTCTTGAAGACCTCGTTGTCGTACTTCGCACCGGTATTCATCGTGCCTACAGCCTTAGCGAGAGAGCCCTGAGGGATGCCTCGGCCGTGGTCGCGGACGGTGACGTGGCGGTGCTCCTCCTCGTCGATCGTGATGTAGATGTGCTTACCGTACCCCATCGTATACTCGTCGATGGAGTTGTCGATCACCTCCTTTAGGAGGACGTAGATACCATCATCGGGAGCAGTACCATCGCCCAGCTTACCTATGTACATACCGGGACGGAGCCGGATGTGCTCCATCGGATTGAGGGTAACGATCTTATCCTCCTGGTAAAGGGGGTCAGGTGTAGATGTTAGTGGTGTGGGGGTAAGCTTCTCTTCTGCGTCGGTCATTTAGCTATTCTCTCCTTCGTATTTCTGCATTTCCTCCACGGAGGCGCGCGGCATCAGCAGCCTATTGGGCTGCTCCTCACTGCGTGTCTCATCCTCCTTTGCCCTCTTCTCGCGCCGTCTCTTGGCGAGCTCCTCGCCCTTCTCCGTCAGCGGAGTGACGTAGCAGCGGTGGGTCTTGTGGTGGATCTTGCGGAAGAAATTCCACTGCACCTGCACGTGGACGTTGTGCTCCAGCTCCAGATTGGACTCGAGGAAGCGGACGCCATACTGCTGTACGACCGGGATCATGAGCTCAAAGATGAGCGCAATCAGTCCCTTGCCCTGATACTCCGGATCGACAGCGATGAGCATCAGGTCCATCACCTCCGCCTTCCGGCTCTTGAGTGCCTTGAGGATCGGGATGAAGCCAAAGGGCCAGAGCTTACCCTGAGAGCGCTGCAGTGCCTTGGTGATCGAGGGCATGGCGACCCCGAAGCCGACGAGCTTCCCATCCGAGACCTGTCGCACGAGCCCGATGAGGTCAGTATTGATTAGCGGGAGGAAGGTGTCGATCAGCTGTTGCGTCTCTGCCTTGGTGAGGACGCTGGCGCCATAGAGGTTGCTGTAGGTGCGATTGAAAAGGTCGAAGATGTCATCCGCATACTCCTCCACGAGGCGTTTCCGGTCGTGAATGAAGAATGCCTCGAGGTTGTACCTCCGCCGGACGAGATCCGCTCCCTTGCGGTACCGCTCCGGGACGGTGTGCGGCGGGATGATGCGGAAGCCGAGCCAGTCGACATCCTTCTCAAACCCCATCCGATCCATGTGCTTGGGATAGTAGGGGTAATTGTAATTCTCGATGAAGGTGGCGACTTGGTTGAAGCCCTCGATCAGCATCCCCTCGCGGTCCATATCGGTGAAGCCCAGCGGACCCACCAGCTCGTCGCAGGCATAGTCATTGGCCCACTTCGTCACCGCATCCATCAGTGCATCAACCACCTCCTCGTCGTCCTCGAAGTCAAAGAAGCCGAAGCGTGCGCGATTTTGGTGCCACCGCTCGTTGCAGTTGTGGTTGATGATCCCTGCGATGCGCCCAACGATGCGGTCGCCTCGGTAAGCGAGGTAGCAGACGTAGTCGCAGTGCTCGAGGTTAGGATTTTTCCCCTTCGTAAGGGCATCCATATCGCCATCGATGAGAGGCGGGCAGTAGTAGGGACTCCCCTTGTAGAGCTTCACGGGGTACTCGACAAAGTCACGCAGCATGCTCTTGCTCGTCACGCGCACGATGCGCAGCTCATGCGGGGTAGGCAGTACCTCGCCCTTCGTGATGCCGAGGAGTCTTCTGAACCACCGACCCTGACTGCTATTGTACACTTTCTTTATACCCATGTCGTCTCTTGCTACTCTTGGTGCATGTGAATAAGCCCCCACACCCCACGACAAAGGTAATCAAAATTGCAATGCACACCCCTTGCCCCCCTCGACAGGGGTGACGCATTTGAGCCTTAAAGCAAAGAAGTGATAATCCCTGTCGCTGTGCAATCCTGTCGACTGATCCCAGCCCTGCTGCTACCGCCTGCCGATCCCGCAGGGGCGAAGCCCCGGAGGGATCATC
>OCPH01000217.1_pt1 | contig 9550 bp, 8 predicted proteins | sample 1475691 | NCBI WGS metagenome assembly OCPH01 (sample SAMEA3360696, study PRJEB22359) | human gut metagenome | biome: ENVO:urban biome; feature: ENVO:human-associated habitat; material: ENVO:feces | place: Bangladesh | collected 2011 | reverse complement strand
ATGTAAGCCTTGTTCAAGAGTTAATGATGTATCAAGTGCTTCTTCAAAATCTTCAACTTTGATTATCGAAATAACTGGCATTAACAACTCTTCTGTTGCAAAAGGATGAATCTTAGGAACATCAACAGCTATTAATTTATAATCGCCATAAAATTCAATTCCTGCAAAGTTCAAAATTTCTTTAACATCTTTTCCGCCCAAAAATTTATTTGGTTTCAAATCTTCTGTTAAAAGAACTTTAGAAAGTTTTAACATATTCTCTATTGTGTCTATGTAAAAAACTTTTTCTTTTTCAAGTGCTTCTCTAAACTTATCATAAATTGACTCAACAACTACTATGTTCTTTTCAGTTACACAAAGTATATTGTTATCAAAACTTGCACCCTTTACTATGCAACTTGCCGCTTTTTCAATATTCGCAGTTTCATCTACCATGAAAGTAGGATTACCTGCCCCTGCAGATATTACTTTCTTGTCACACTTATTTGCAGATCTGGCAATATCACTTCCACCAGTTACAACAAGTAAATTAACATCTGGGTGATGCATTATTTCTGAAATATTCCTCATACTAACCTCAGACAAGGTAGTTACTAAATTATCAATACCTGATGTTCTAAGTATAGTTGTCGCTATTATATCTGTTAAATACTTCGTTACCTCAATAGCTCTTGGATGAGGACAAAGTATAACTGCATTTCCAGCAGCCAAGAGACTTATTACATTATTTACAACAGTTGCCACAGGATTTGTACTTGGCATAATTGCACAAGCTATTCCAAAAGCAGAATATTCATAAAGAGTCATCACTCTATCTTTAGTTAAAACTTCTGAAACTAAATCTTCTGTTCCTGGAGTTTTTTCTATGCTCAATTTTATTTTTGCAACTTTTGATTCAACATTTCCCATACAAGTTTCATCAAAACTTTTTTGTGCAAGCTCATCTACATGATTTAAAAGCTCTTTTCTTATTTCTCGTATTATTTCCTCTCTATTGGAAATACCAAGTTCTTTATACAATTGAAAGGATGATTTTACAGCATCTATTGCATCACATACTGTATCAAAAACCGCTCTTTTGTTCATAATCTACCTCACACAATTAAATCATCAATTATACCTATAATTGCCAAATCTATAACTGAAGATTTTCTATCATCTTCAACACGAACCGAAGAACCTGATCCAACAAGAACAAGTTCGCCTATACCTGCTCCTACATAGTCAGCTGCAACGGATTCATTTCTATATTTTTCTCCATTGGCATTAATAGGTTGTATAATCATAAGCTTGTATCCTACTAAAGTATCATTTTTCCTTGTTGCTACAACATTTCCAACTACTTTTGCGATAAACATAATATCACTACTCACTTGTCTTAGGATTCTTTAAATCTTTTGTAACTTTTTTGTTTTGAGGCTTTTTATTATCCTTACTTAAGTCTATTTTAGATTCAACTTCCTTAGCATCTGTTTCACTTATTTTTTTCTCAGGCTCAGGTTTTTTTTCAACAATTTCTTCTTTTTTTTCATCTTTTTTTTCTGGTTTAACTTCTAAAGACTCCTCTTTATCTAAATTAAACACACCATCAAGGCCATTTGCAGGTCTTGGTATAACTTTAGATGAAACAAATTTATCAAAAGAAACAGCCAAACTTTTACCAGAATCTATAGCAGCCTTTACAGCTCCTACATCGCCAGATACTTTTACAGTAACAAAGCCCATTCCCTTTGTGATTTCTACATCTTCCATTTTTATATTTGAAGCTTTAAGCATTGTGTCCGCTACTATAATAGCGTTTGTAAGACCTACTACTTCTATAAGTCCCAGTGCTCTATTCATAAATTTTCACTTCCTCTATATCAACTATTTTTATTCCATAACTCAAAATTTCGTCATAATAACTTAATAGTTTTTTTATATAATTTTCAGGTTCTTTCCCTGTTACATTTTTTACTGTTTCTTTCCACAAATATACTTCTTTTCCCATTTCAAAAAGTTTCATTACAAGTGCAGACTCAAGTTCATCTTCGTTAAACATAATTATATTTGTTATGTTTTTCATTTTTATATCCAGAAAAAAAGTATCGTTTTGGGAAATCAAATCAATATTGTCTTCATCCAAATCTATTATATCTTTCCAGTCACAATAATTTTTTACTATATCTCTATAACTTTCTTCTAAATCTTTACTTATAACTGCATTTGCATTTAATTTGAATCTTTTCAAAACATCTAGTGCAATATAATATTTGTTGTTCCACGGCTTTGAGAATATAAAATTAATTTTTTTCTTTTCAGAAATTTGTTTTACTATAAGCTTAATAATTTCTTCCAGTTCTTTTTTACTTATATTCATTTAATCACCTTGCTTATTTAAGTAATAGAAAAGTTAAAATACCTAAAAAGATATTTTAACTTTTCTAAATTATCTTATGACTAAATATTATTTATCGAAGTGAGGAATAATCTTTTCAGTATCTGAATGTGGTCTTGGGATTACATGAACTGAAACTACTTCGCCAATAGCTCTAGCTGAAGCGGCACCTGCATCTGTTGCAGCTTTAACTGCACCTACATCTCCTCTTACCATTACAGTAACTAAACCAGAACCGATTTTTTCATATCCTACTAGATTTACATTTGCAGCCTTTACCATAGCATCTGCTGCTTCTATAGCTCCTACTAAACCTTTTGTTTCAACCATTCCTAAAGCGTCTGAATTCATAATTTACCTCCGTTTGATTTTTATTAAATATATGGACTTGTTGTTGATTTAGGTTCATCGCCTAAAGCACCAAGTAACTTTTTACCAACTTCAATAGCTGCTTTTACAGCTTGACGAACTGCACCTGAATCTCCTGTGAAGCTTAATATAACCTCGTTAGAGAAACTTGTACCTTGTGCTGGAGAAGCATAACCTACAACTTCAACACTTGCAGCTTTAACAGCAACATCGGCAAGAACTGTTCCTATAGCAGCAGGTCCTCCGATTACCATACCAAAACTCTTACCATTAGGAGTTCCAAAAGCTTTTTCTAAACAATAGCTTGCTCTTGCAGTGTATTGGAACTCTAAGTGTCCTGCATCATTTGAATAAACATCTCCAAAATATTTTGGAAGAACATCTAAAGCAATTTCAACAGCACGTCTTGCATCAGATACATCATCTGCACCAATATAGATTAAGCATCCGTGACCTGCTCCACCCTTTGTATCTCTTGGAAGTTCAACAGTAATTACTTCTGTATTAGTTGCCTTTACAGCATCATCAACAGCCATAATTTGTGGGCCTGCTCCAGTTCTTGAACCAATAATACCTATTGATTTATATTTGCCAAGATTTAACTTATCCACTAACATTGGATCAACGCTTGCTATTACTAAACCAATTGTATCTCCTATTGCTGTTCCTACAAATTCTGTAACATCTACTCTTTTGCATCCGTTAGAAGAACAGCACTCAGTATCTTTTTTATCAATTCCTAATTCATTAGATACTTGTCCCATTATTTTTTCTAATAAATCTTTATCCATTGTTTCCTCCTTAACCTCCGACTTTACAAATTAACCCTTTAGATTCAACTATATTTTTTAATTTGTCTATGTGGTCTTCTTCTAATTTTTTTGTGTTAGATAATTCATATTCTCTACCTAACAAATTATATTTTCCTTCACCATAATTGTGATAAGGCAATATGTGTAGCTCTTTCACATTTGGCAAAGTTTTAACAAAATCAACTATATCCCCAAATTCTTTCTCGTCGGCATTAATGCCGGGGATAGTTGGAACTCTTATTATTGTATTTGCAATTTCCTGAATAATTCTTGCATTCCTCTTTATAATTTCGTTACTAACACCAGTAACTTCCTTGTGTAGTTCATCATTATTGGCTTTAATATCAAGTAAAACCAAATCAATATGTGGAATAACATCTCTTACAACTTCTTCAGGAGCGTATCCTTCAGTCTCAATTGCAGTATGCCAACCTCTTGAACGGCAAGCTTTAAAGATTTCTTTTGCAAACTTTGGTTGCATTAAAGTTTCTCCACCAGAGAGTGTTATTCCTCCGTTTGACCTGTAATAGAAGGAATCATCTTTTTTGAGTTCATTGATAACTTCTTCTACATTCATAACTTTTCCCTTAACCTCTAATGCACTGGAAGGACACACATTTGCACATTCTTCACACATTACGCATTTTTCTCTATCAATAAAATTTGGGTTCTTAGGGCCAAGTGCCTTTTGTTTACAAACCTTGATACACATCCCACAATGTATGCAAAGAATTTTTCTAAACATAAGCTCTTTTCCTTTTCTTTGCGATTCAGGATTTGAGCACCAAATACATCTCAAGGGGCATCCTTTTAAGAATACTATGGTTCTAATCCCAGGTCCGTCATTTATTGAATACTTTTGAATATCAAATACGACACCCTCTTCATTGTAATTTATAGAATCCATAGTCACCTCCAACTTACATAGTATGTTCTGTTCTATTTATGATATCGTCTTGTACTTCTTTAGCTAATGTTACAAAGTGAGCTGAATATCCTGCTACACGAACTAATAAGTCCTTATGGTCTTGAGGATTCTTTTGAGCTTCAATTAGAGTGTTTCTATCTACTACATTGAATTGAACATGAGCTCCTTTGTGGTCGAAATAACTTCTAACTATTGATACGAAGTTTCTTAAACCTTGATCTCCTGCAACAGCCTTAGGAGAGAACTTTTGATTGTAAAGAGTTCCATTTGAAGCTTGCATATGTGGAAGTTTGGCTACAGAGTTTGCAGCTGCTGTAGGACCGTTCGCATCCTTACCTTGTCTTGGAGATACTCCATCAGCAAGTGGTGCATGTGCAAGTCTACCATCAGGAAGTGCCCCTACATCTTTACCAAATAGTACATTGGCAGATACTGGATAAATTCCTGCTTGGAATGCTCCTCCTCTTGGGTTAACATATTTATCAACTTCATCACAATAAATCTTTGCAGCCCTTATTGCAAATTCATCACAAAGTTCATTGTCATTTCCAAAACTATCAGTGTTATCAAGTATTTTTTGAATTGTTCTGAACTTTCCAGTAGTTTCTTGAGAACCACAACCGCAATCATTTGTTACTAGGCATTCACCATTTAATTTGCTTTCAAGTTCATCTACATTTATAGAGCCTGTAGAAGCTAAAATCTTCTTTACAGCTTCATAAATTTCACTTTCATTCATTTCTCCAACTTTAGCAGAAACAGTTTGAGTATTGCATCCGCATCCTGGCATTAATGAATCTGTAAATCCAAAGTTTTCTTCTAATGCTTGTTTTAAATCAGCAAGAGAAATTTTCTTATCTTCAAATACATTCTTGTAAATAGCGTATAAAGAATCTCCAGAATCTGCTACACCAAAAGCTTGAGGTCCTGTGAAGTTATAAATAGCTCCACCTGATTGAGCTGATTTACCTCTCTTGATACAATCATCAACCATTGCTGACATAAATGGAAGATTTCCTTTTTCCATATGAGCATAGTCAACGCAGTTATCAGCTTCAGCTAAATATTTTACAAAGTAAGCCATTTGTTTTTGATATGCAACAAATATATCTTCTATTGAATTCATATCAGTAAGCTCGCCTGTCTTAGGTCCAAGTTGTTTTCCATTACATCTACCATTATTTAATGTAATTTCAAGAACTTTTGCAATGTTAAAGAATGCAGCATCGTGCCATCCTTCAGTTCTGTGTCCTGCTTGAGGTTCAACGCATCCGATTATTGAATAATCTCTTGCATCTTCTATCTTAACTCCTCTTGATACTAAGTTAAGTACAATTACTTCGTCATTATAGAAAGCAGGAACACCATATCCTAATCTTGAAACTTCGCAAGCTCTAAGCAAGAATTCATAAGGAGAATTTTGGTGTACTCTTACTGAGAATGATGGTGCTGGTAATGCAACATGGGCAACAGCTTCCATACACATATAAGATACATCGTTAGTAGCATCAAAACCTTGAGAATCTTGTCCACCTACGCATAGGTTTTGGAATACTGAATATCCAGCAAAAGCTTGAGCTGAAACTTCATCACGAGTTTTATTGATATCATTTAATTTAACCCAAATACAATCTACTAATTCTTGAGCAAACTCTCTAGTAATATTTTTATCTGCCTTATAAGAAGGATACATATATTGGTCAAATCTTCCTGGAGAAATTGAGTGTCCATTTGATTCGATTTGAACCATTATTTGTATAAACCAAAATGCTTGACAAGCTTCCCAGAAATCTCTTGCGCCATATTCAGGAACTCTCTTACAGTTTTCTGCAATTCTTAAAAGTTCTTGTTTTCTTTGAGGATTCATTTCAAGGTTTGCAAGTTCTTCAGCTTTCTTAGAATATCTGTGAGCAAAATTAATTGCAGCATTGTAAGAAATAATAACAGCTTTATAGAATTGCATCTTTTGGATTGCTTCAGGTTGAGAATCATCAAGTTCAGACATTGCTTTTACTGTTTCTTCAAGAACTCCTCTGAAACCTTTTTTGATTATCTTTTCATAATCAACATTTACGTGTCCTACTCCACCGTAGAAATAATTTCCTACTGTGAAAATTCCATTTGCTATACAGTCTTTAGCTTCTGTACTCATTAATGAATCTGCAAATTCTGATGTAGTTTTTCCTTTCCAGTACTTGAAAACTTCATGTAATTCTTTTTTAGTTTCTTCTGGAATTACAAAAGGATCGGCAAGTCTTGTTGCCATAGTATCAAACTCAGCTTCTACCCATTCATAAGAAAACTCAGGGCAAAGACCTGTTGATCTTGGAGCTTTTGTAATTGAACCTACTATCAATTCATCTTCTCTAATAGTTACTGGAAGTTCATTGAATAATTTTTCAACTGCTTTCGCTCTTCTTAATATGTTTGAAAGACCTTCTGTTTCTTTGTAAGACTCTGTTATTAATCTAGCTCTGTCAGATTCAACTTGAGGTGTTGCATCAATAATAACTTGTCTAAGTCTTTTCACTCTTTCTGTAGGTTGTGAAAACCCTTTTTCTAACATAGAATACCTCCTAAATTTTATTTGTGCTTATGTATAATCAACAAGCTTGAGTAAATTATATACTTTGCCCATCTTATGTTAGAAATATTATGCAAACCTTTATAAGGTAAAATTTAAACTTTTATTTTATAGTTTTCTTGTGCTCTTTAAGTATCGTTTTAATAGTTTTTTATGAAAAAGTGACAAAACAAACTTTTTGTTATACAATCAAAACCTTTTCCTTGTATCTTGTTGAAATTAATTACCTCTTTAAATAAAATTAATTCTATATAAGGAAGTGATTGTTATGGATTCTTCTTATTTACTTGTTGAATTTTCAAGTATAGCTATTGGTTATAAAGAAGTAAATTTTATAATTTTAAATTATCCAGTGGAACTTTTTATGACGAAAAATATTTGTCCTGGTCATATACTCTTCATTTTTAAAGGTGGCGACCACGATGTACTAGAAATAAAAAAATATTTAACAGAAAAAAATATTTCTACTATACCTGTCCTAAATATACACGAAGATATTATGAAAAGAATAAATACTGCTGATAAATCATTAAAAATATCATCATTGATGATCTGCGAATTTAAAGACAGCATTTCAGCAATAAAAGCTTCTGATTTATGCTTAAAGGAGTCTAATATCTCTCTTGTTAAAATTCATTTTCAGATAGGACTTTTTGGGAAAGGTATTACAATATTAAACGGTCTATTGTCTGGTCTTGAAAACTCGAAAAAAATTATTTTAAATAATTTTTCAAACAAAGACATCATTGCTTTAGAAATTATAGAAAATCCAGTAGGAGAATTAATAAAATGTATTTAAAAAAAATAGATAATATTCAAAAAAAATACCACTCTCTTTTAAGAGATGGTAAAGAAGTTGAAATGCTTCCTCTTCTCGAAGAAGCTATTGAAATTTCACTTTCTAACAAAGACTTCGGCAAATTAGTAGAACTTCTCAACGACTACGGTGGTGCCCTTAGAAATACAGGTAATTATTCTAAGAGTATCCAAAGCTTGCTAACTGCAAAAAATCTTATGGAAACTTACTTTAACAAAGATTCCGAAGCCTATGCAAATACTCTAATGAATTTAGCTAATGCATACAGAATGAATTCCAATAGAAAAGAAGCTTTAATTTTATTCCAACAAGCCGATGATATTTTCAAAAAATTAAATCTTTACAATTATTCTTATGCATCAAATGCCAACAACTTAGCTCTTCTTTATTTAGAAGATGGAAGTCCCGAGAAGGCCTATGTGCTTTTAAAGTCATCAGAAAAGATTTTATCAGAAATTCCTCATCACAGCATCCAACTTGCAACTACATATAATAATCTCTTTGAAGTTTGCACTCTTCTAAAAAAGAATGATGAAGCAAAGGAATATATTTTTAAAGCAAAAGACTTTCTCGAAAGTAAAATTTCGCCAACTAATCCCCTTTACGCAAATGTGCTTAATAATCTTGCAAAATATTATTTCAACATAGGTGAAGTAGAAAAAAGTGAATCTCTTTACAGTATATCTAAAACAATTATTGAAAGCACTTACGGAAAAGAAAGTGAAGCTTACAAAAATATAAACAGCAACTTAAACTTCATAAAAAAGAACTCAAACACAACCCACAAAAGTAATGTGGCTATCCATGATGATAATATAAAAAAAGGTCTGAAAATATCAGAAGATTTCTATTTTAATGAAGTAAAACCATTTATATTAAAAAATTATCCAGAATTAATAAGATATTCTGCCTTCGCTTTAGTCGGAGAAGGCTCAGAATGTTACGGATTTGATGATGAAATATCTCGAGATCATGATTTTATCAAAAGATGCTCTTGGTTCTTGCCAAAAGATATGATAAACCAAGTTCCTTTGAGTGAACTTAACTTATCAGGTGGCGTTGTAAAAATTATTGCAATAGAAGATTTTTATAAATACTATACTCTTTTTGAAAAAGGACCTTTGTCTATAAAAGAATTTAGAAAAGTACCACAAGATCTTTTATCAGTGGCAACAAATGGAAAAGTATTTGAAGATAATTATGGAAAATTTTCATACATAAGACAAAGACTTCTTGCCTATTATCCAAAAGACTTGATACTAAAAAAACTTGCCTATCTTTGCAATAAAATTGCACAATCAGGTCAATATAATTATTCAAGATGTTTAAAAAGAAATAACTATATGGGAGCACAAATTGCCCTAAGTGAATTTTTACAATACTATTGTGAATTTATACATCTTATCAATAAAAAGTATATGCCTTTCTATAAATGGCAATACAACTCACTAAAAACATTGCCTTTACTCGGAGAATATACTTGCATAAATTTTGACAAATTATTATCTCTTAATGATACTAATGAATCTCAAAAGAAAATTGGAATCATTGAAGAAATGTGCAAAACATTAGTAGACCACTTAAACAAAACAAAACTTTCAAATTCTAATGCCGATTTTTTAAAGTATCACTCTTCAGAAATCGTGAAAAGAATAAACAATGA
>OCPH01000213.1_pt1 | contig 9613 bp, 8 predicted proteins | sample 1475691 | NCBI WGS metagenome assembly OCPH01 (sample SAMEA3360696, study PRJEB22359) | human gut metagenome | biome: ENVO:urban biome; feature: ENVO:human-associated habitat; material: ENVO:feces | place: Bangladesh | collected 2011 | reverse complement strand
CTGCATAGCAAGTGGAGCCAATAAATAAATTATCCTCTTCCATTTTTTTAAAGTCAGAAATATTTATAAAATTGTAATCAAGACCGTCAACTTCCTTGGGACGAGGAGGTCTTGTTGTGTAAGTTATTATTTTATTTAAACCATCTTTTGCAAGTTCATCCCTAAGTGTGCTCTTGCCAGAGCCAGAGTGTCCAAGTATTAAGTAAATCATAGCCTCTCCTTTAAATTTATTATTACAAGTATAACACAAATATCAAATTACTTTACAAATTTTAATTTTTGAAGTAATATAAAAAAGATAAAATATTAGATGGAGGTCAAGATGAAACATTTAATAGAGCCACTAGATTTTACAACTGAAGAATACGAAGAAATTTTTAGTCTGGTTGATGACATTATCGCAAATCCTATTCACTATTCTCATTTTTGCGAAAATAAGTTATTGGCCAGTCTTTTTTTTGAACCATCAACGAGAACAAGACTTTCCTTTGAGACGGCTATGCTAAGGCTAGGAGGAAGGGTAATTGGCTTTTCTGATGCTGGAGTTAGCTCTTCAACAAAGGGCGAAACTCTTTTAGATACAATTAGAGTAATAGAAAATTATGCAGACATTTGTGCCATGCGTCACCCCAAGGAAGGGGCAGCCCTTCTTGCATCAAAGGTAGTTACCAAGATGCCTATAATAAATGCGGGAGACGGAGGACACTTTCACCCAACACAAACTCTTGCCGACTTAATAACAATTAGGCACTACAAAAAATCCTTTGACAACTTAACTGTTGGGCTTTGCGGAGATTTAAAATTTGGCAGGACTATTCACTCCCTAGTTAGAGCCCTAAACCGCTACGAAAATGTGAAATTTGTATTTATTTCTCCTGAAGAATTAAAGATGCCAGAGCCCTTTAAAAACTTCATTGACAAGGAAAATTACACTGAGACCAGAGACCTCATGAGCGCCATAAGTGACTTAGACATACTTTATATGTCAAGAGTCCAAAAGGAAAGATTTGTATCATCTGACGAATACGAAAGATTAAAGGACTACTACATCTTAACAGAAGAAAAGTTAAAGGCGGCCAAGGATGACATGTACATTCTCCATCCACTTCCAAGAGTAAATGAAATTGCACCAGAAGTGGACAAGGACCCTCGTGCAGTTTATTTTGAACAGACAAAGTTTGGCATGTATGGCAGAATGGCACTTATTATAAAACTTTTGGAGGCTAACAAATGATAAATGTTTCAAAAATAAAAAAGGGAATTGTCCTAGACCACATCGAGGCAGGTCGTGCTCATGTGCTTTATAGGGCCTTGGAGCTAGAAAAAGTTACTGATGCAGTTGTTCTTATGCAAAATATTTTTTCCACTTCCATGGGCAAAAAAGATTTAATAAAAATAGAAACGGACTACAACTTGGACTTCACAGTCTTGGGACTAATTGCTCCACATACAACAGTGAACTTTATTGAAGATGGGGAGAGAGTGAAAAAAATTCGCATGGAACTTCCTGAAGTAGTTGAAGGCGTTTTGAAGTGCAAGAACCCTAGGTGCATAACAAATAGCGAGAGGGAAATTTCAGGTCACAAATTTTATCTCTACGACAGAGACAAAAAGGAATACAAGTGCGAATACTGCGACACAGTTACCACTTATGGAGAGTAAAATGGCAAAAATTTTAGAAAATATTGATGTATGCAAAGATTATTTTATACTTAGAACGGATTTTAAGACAAAGATTTATCCAGGGCAATTTTTTATGCTAAGGGCTTGGGAAAATTATCCAACACTTTCAAGACCAATTTCAGTCTACGATGTAACAGAAGGTGTGGACTTCTTAGTAGAAAAAAGAGGAATAGGCACAGAAATTCTTGAGAAGTTAGAAGCTGGCGACGAGGTAAAACTTTACGGTCCCTTTGGAAATACCTTTTACGCCAATGTTGATGAAGTTGCCCTAGTTGGTGGTGGAGTTGGCGTGGCACCCTTCCACTATTTAATTAAGGAAATTCAAAAGTTAAAGCCTGAGTCAAAAATCACCCTCTACATTGGGGAGAGGGAAGAGCTTGAACTTGAAAAGGCCTTTAAAGATGTATCCTGCGACATAAGAATAAAAAAAGGCGGCTTTATAACAGACATAATTGATTTTGAAAAGCATGAATTAATATATGCCTGTGGACCAGAAATTATGATGAAAAAAGTTGTGGAACTTGCAAAGGCTCGTGACATAAAAACCTATGTGTCTCTTGAAAAGAGAATGGGCTGCGGAGTGGGAGCTTGTCTATCTTGCTCCTGCGATACAAGGGGCGGCAGAAAGAGATCTTGCAAGGAAGGACCAATTTTTAAGGGGAGTGATTTACTTGACTTCTAGGACTGAAATAGATTTAGCAGGCATAAAATTAAAAAATCCAATAATTATGGCAAGTGGAACCTATGGCTATGGGGAAGAATTTAAAAATTTCTACGACCCAAAAATTCTCGGGGGAATATCTTCCAAGGGAATCACTAGGCATCCAAAAAAGGGAAATGAAGGCATAAGGATTTGGGAGACGCCATCAGGAATTTTAAACTCCATTGGACTTGAAAATCCAGGCGTGGAAGAATTTGTAAAAGAAAAAATTTCTTCAATGCAAGGCATTGGCACAGAAATTTTTGTAAATCTTGGCGGCAATACAATTGAAGAATATGTTGAATCCACAAAAATTTTAAATGACTATGACTTTGCAGCCATTGAATTAAATATATCTTGCCCCAATGTAAAAGAAGGTGGCATGGCTTTTGGCATGGACAAGGATTCTGCAGCAAGAGTTGTTCGTGAGGTAATGAAAGTTACAAACAAAAAAGTTTTTGTAAAACTATCACCCAATGCAGGGGACATTGTGGGCATAGCCAAGGCAGTTGAAGCAGAAGGCGCCACAGGACTTTCACTAATAAATACAATTCTCGGCATGGCAATTGATTTTGATAGAGAAGAAATTGTCTTTAATAATACCTATGCAGGACTTTCTGGACCAGCAGTAAAGCCAATTGCTCTAAGGATCCTCCATCAAGTGGCAAAATCAGTTGACATACCAATAATCGGCATGGGAGGCATTACATCTTATAAGGATGTCCTTGAATTTTTAATGGCAGGAGCCACTGCAGTAGAAATTGGAACTTATAATTTCATGAATCCCAATGCAGGAGCAGAAATCATCTCTGAACTTGAAAAATATTTAGAAGAAAAAAATAAAGATATCAAAGACTACATCAAAAAATTAGTGTAAAGACTTGAGACTTTCTAGCGTTTAGAAAGTCTTTTTTTGTGGTAATAATTTAATACACTAAAAGGAGGTACCAATATGTTTGATTTATACAAGGATATATACGATGCCCAAATGAATTTATTAAAATCTTTTAATCAGGGAACAGAAAAGAATGAAAAAGAAAATTTAAGCTTAGAAGATTATTTCAGAGAAATGGCAAGAATAAATGAAAAAATGGTGGAAAATATTTATGAAATGCCAAAATATTATATGGATACAATGAGTAAATACAGTCCTTTCAATGGTGATTATGGCGAAAAAATGAAGGGGCTTTTTGAAGTAAACCCTTACTTCGAAAATTTTATGAATTTTCAAAAATTTTTTGCCGACAATTTGGGAGAACCCGATAAAGTTTATGGCGATTTCATGAAAAATTTTAAAAATTATTTTCCAATGCTAAGTGCCAATGGAAAGTTTGTAGAAGATTACAGTCTTGCTGCCAAGGATCTCTTTAATTCTTACAAAAAATATCAAGAAAATTACATGAATATTTTTATGTCAGAACAAGTGAGGGACAAGGCAAAGGAAATTTTAGACTTTAACCAAAAAGTTTTTGGAAATTTTAACTTTATGGTGCCAAATTTTGGAAATATGCCTTTTATGACAGATAATTTCTTTGGCAAAATGGACTATTTCAAGAATTTAGAAAAATTTTCAAATCAAATGTTAGAAAATTTAGAAGAATACGAAAAACTATTTGGTGGAAATGAATACTTTGCTAGCACTTCAAAGGTTTTAAAATTCCAAAAGACTTTTATTGAAAAATCAATGAAGTATTTTGAAGTTTATGTAAACTATTACAAGGAAATTTATGCTGAAATTGCAAAAATTTCTGAATTTACCTTTGAAAAATACAGGACTGACTTAGAAGAATTAGCAAAGAAGAAGGACCCACAAGAGGTTTATGACTTCTTTGAAGAAAAAACTAAGGAACAATACAAAAAATTATTTGATGTAGACAAGTTTAAAGAAATTTACAAGAAGGCAGAAGAAGAAACTAAGTCTTTGAGAGAAGAATTATTTAAACTAAACATGGACTACATGAACTTTGTAGAACCGTCAAGCAAGGAAGATGTAAAGAATCTTAACGCAGAGATTTTAAAGATGTCAAATAAAATTGACAGCCTAAATAAGGAAATAGAAAGACTAAAGAGCAGATAATTTTCTAAAATTAAAAAATAAATAAGAAAAGAAAAATCTCGGCTGCTGTCGAGATTTTTTGCTGTAGATTAATTATATTAAATTTTTTTGGCATGAAGTAATCTTTGTGCCGATTTTTATTTGCCTCGAAATTTGAAAAATATTATATAATATTTTTATGGATATATAATTCGCGGAAAATTTTGTAGATATAATAATTTACGAAATATTTTGTGGATGTAATAATTTACGAAAATTTTTGTTATATAATTGTTCGAAAAATTTATTCGCAAGTTTTTGCAAACTTCATAAAAAAGGGGGAACCTATGAAAAAATATTTTTTAATTTTAGTGGCATGCCTAATGTTTTTACTTGCTGCTTGCAATAAGACAGCTTCAGGTGAAAATAAGGTTGAAAGCAATTATCCACCTATGGTTAAAGTTAAGGGCAGAATCTATGTGGACACAGGCTACGAAAATGCCATGGTCACATGTGGCACTGCAGATGGTCAAATAAAAACTACTGTTGATGGGAGAAAGATGCCTGATAAGGACGATGAATCTAATTTTGGCAAGGGCTATGGCTACCAAGTTTGGGAGGATGGCTATATTAATGTTCAAATTGACAATAGGTGGATTTTATTTAGGGACCTTGATCTAAAAGTTGAAAGCAGAGAAATTCCTGAATGGGTTGCTCATTTTACAGGCAAGGTAATAAAGGCAGAAAGTGATTCTCTTATGGTTGAAGCGACTCACATTGACCATAGATTTTATTTTAAAGAAATAATGACAAAACCCATCTCTCTTTCAATAGAGAATTTAGATAATTCTAAAGATGGAAAAGTTACTACAGAAGGTCTTGAAGGTAAAACTGTTGAAGTTTATTTTGGCGGAGAAATTAAAAATATTGAGCCGGAAAATTCTGTTCCAATTTTTCTCGAAAATATTTATAGGATCGATGTGAAATAAAAATTAAAACTTAAAGCTTGGATATCTTTTTAATAAGAAGGGGCAAATATATTTTACAAATCCACTTTAGCGTATTATAATCTTAATAATTAGTATTTAATTTAGTGAATTTTTAAGGAGAAATAAATGGATTATAGAAATGGATACAAGGACACAATAAAGGCGAGAGAGAGAATTAGGGATTATGTTTATGACACACCTCTTATTAGGCTTGACTATATTTCCGAAGCTTTAGGTACTTCTGTCTACGCCAAGATGGAAAATATGCAAAGGACAAATTCTTTTAAAATTAGGGGTGCATTAAATAAAATTAGAAAGCTTTCCCCTGAAGAGCTAGAAAAAGGTGTTGTTACTGCTTCTTCTGGCAATCACGGCAAGGGTATTGCTACTTGTGCTAAGATGCTTGGAATTCCCGCAAAGATTGTCTTGTCAGATACTTCTACTGAATTAAAGAGACAAATGATAAAGGATCTTGGCGCTGAGGTTGTAATTTCAACTGTGGAAAAGAGATTTGAAGTTGCAAAAGAAATTTCTGAAAAAGAAGGCATGACTTTTATTCATCCCTTTGACGATTTAGATGTGTCTGAAGGTCAAGGCACTATAGCTGTTGAAATTTTAAATAAGATGGATCACTTGAAGATGATTGTGCCCATTGGTGGCGGCGGACTTATTTCTGGCATTGCCATGTACACTAAGGGGGTAACTAGATGGGCTGAGGTAATTGGTGTTGAGCCAGAAAATGTGGCAAGATACACTGCTTCTTTAAAGGAAGGAAGACCAATTGATGTCGAAAGAGGAGAAACTCTTGCTGATGGACTTCTTTCTGTTAAGCCTGGTGATCATGTATTTCCAATTGTAAGGGATCTTGTTGATCATGTGGTAACTTGCCAAGATAAATATATTAAAAAAGCACTTGATTTGTTGTATAATAAAGAGAAATTAATTGTTGAGCCATCTTCTGCTATTGGTCTTGGAGCAATCCTTGAGGGCAAAATAAAATATGATGACAGAGACAAGCTGGTTCTAATCATCACAGGGGGCAATGTAGAAGCCAGCTCAATTGAAAAAATAATTAATTCATAAGGGAGGAAGCTATGAGGGATTTTATTTGTAGTAAATTTAGTAAGGTAGCACCATCAGGTATAAGAAAGATTAACGAAAAAACTATTGAAATGGAAAGAGCTGGCAAGAAAATTTACCATTTTGAACTTGGCAGGCCTGATTTTGATACTCCAAAGGTAATAAAAGATGCAACTATAAAAAGCATTGAGGAAGGAGATGTTTTTTATACTTCAAACTTTGGCATCATGCCACTTAGAGAGGCTGTCGCTGAAAAACTTAGGGAAGAAAATAATTTAGATTATTCTGCCAAGGAAGTTTTAATAACTGCAGGGGCAAGCGAGGCAATTTACGATACTTATTCTGTAATTTTAGAAGAAGGCGACGAGATCCTTCTACCTAATCCTTGTTGGCCAAATTATATCAATGCGGCTCATATTATGAAGGCAGTTCCTGTTAGATACAACTTAGCAGAAGAAAATGATTTTCAAATTGACTTTGATGAGTTAGAAAAACTTGTTACAGAAAATACTAAAGCTCTTGTAATTATTAATCCATCAAACCCAATTGGTTCTATGCTTACAAAGAAAACATTAGAAAAGCTTGCTGAATTTGCAAAAGAAAAAGACATACTTGTGATTTCTGACGAAATTTACGAACAAATTGTATATGGAAACAAGGAACATATCTCTATGGCATCAATTGATGGAATGAAGGAGAGAACTATTACTATTAATGGTTTCTCCAAAACTTATTCCATGACTGGCTTTAGACTTGCTTATATAGCAGCTCCAGAAGAATTTATTAGAGTTTTAAATATTGTTCACCAACACAACACTTCTTGTGCAACTTCCTTTGTTCAACACGCAGGCATTACTGCCTTAAAAGAAGGAAGAGAAGGCGTAGAAGAAATGGTGAAGGAATACAAAAGAAGACGCGATTACATTGTAGAAAGAGTAAATTCTATTGAGGGACTTAGCCTAAATAATCCTGACGGAGCTTTTTATGCCTTCATTAATATCAAGGATGTTGGAGTTTCTTCAGAAGAATTTTGCTCTTATCTTCTTGATGAAGAATGTGTTGCAGTAGTTCCAGGAAATATTTTTGGAAGTGCAGGGGAAGGATTTGTAAGACTTTCATATGCAAGCAGTTATGAAGATATTGTTGAAGGGCTAAATAGAATGGAAAAAGCCTGCAAGCATTTTATGAATAAATAGTATTTTTAGAATTTGAATGAAAAATTTTTAATAATATTTTTAAATGCTTTAATTTTTGCTGCGGCGTCAATTTTACTTTCACGAAGTCAAAAAAGTGGCGATTTGATTTTAAGATTAATTTATTCTGTGGCTCTCGTGAAGGCAGGATTTAATATAACAAAAGCATTAAAAAATGAGTAGGTTCAATTGAGCCTACTCTATTTTATTTGCATAAGTTTTTAAAAATATGCCAACGACCTTGTGGAAGCGAGCCATGTCAGTTATATAGGCATAGTCATTGCCATAAATCTTTTTGATGTTCATGCTTTCGGATTCCTCGCCAGTGAAGACTCCAAAGGAGTTAATGCCCTTTAGTCTTGTCAATAGCACTTCCTTTGATGTGTCCATGACAGCTTCTTCGTCCTTGTAATTTTCTCCAGGAATTTTTGAGGCGCCCACTATTCCTATGTCGATCTCGTCAAAGGGAAGGCCGTCAGTTAAAACTATTAAAAATCTTCTTGCGTCCTGATTTTTTGAAATCAAGTGGCGCATAAATTTTATGGCAAGACCATCTCTATTAGACCCGCTTGGGGAATACTTGAAGATGTCCTTGTTCTTGGAAGAAGGGTCCTTGTAGTCTCTGTATTTTTTTATGACCAGATAATTGTAAAAGTTGTTGTAGGAAAAAATTCTAGTTTTTATATTTAAACTTGTTAGAGCTTCTGCTATGATGTAGGATTCTGTTGCCACAATTTCCTTTCTGTCATTTTGCGATGCAGAGGAGTCAAGGAGGATGTCCACGAAAATTTCGTTGGAGTCCTTTCTATTTATTTTTCTAAAAATCCTGTCTTCATTTAATTCCTTTGACTTCCAAATTTCTGATGGAATAATTTTTCCTGCATTTGATTTTACAATTTCATCTTCAGCTTCCTTTAAGAGGGAATTTTTTATGACGCCGGCAAGTTCACGAATGGCTCGCTGATTTTGAAGCTTCTTGTCCTGGTAAAATTTTAGATTTTCCTCATAATTATTTTTTTCTTCCTGGGCAAAGTAGGAATTTTTATTTTCAAATTCGCCGCTAGGAAAATATAATTTAATGTCTTTGTGGATGCCCCTTGAAATTTCCTCAGAAATTTTATCAGACACATACCTCTTTACCTTTTCTACGCCATAGTGTTTTTCCAGGGCCTCATAAATATTTTGGTCGCCAAAATTATTTTTTAAGCTATCTTCCCTTACATTGATGTCCCTGTAGTCGTCGTTGAAAAAAGTGAACTCTGCAGATTCAATGTTGTATCTTTCGAGGAAGGCCTTGTCTACAAACTTTTTTCTCTTGTAGGGGGCACTTTTTTTGGAAGATGAATTGGACTTTTTTTCCTTTTTAAATTCCTCATAGGTCTTATCAAGGTCCTTGGGAAGATTTTTATTAATGTGAAAATATTTTTTGAAGAGATATTTTAAGAAATCGAGATACATAAAGGTGTCCTTATCCTTAAAATTATAAATTTCTCCTAACATTTCTTCCAAAAGTCTTTGAATTTTTGGATACTTGCCTCTTTCTTTTCTGATGTAGCCAATTTTAAGCTCCACTGTCAAAATAATTTCTCGCCTATTTAAATTTTTTAAGATTTCTTCATCGTGGGACTTTTTAAAATCAAGGGTGCCAGGTCTTTCCAAAATCATTTCCTGAGAAAAAATATTTTCCAAAATGAGTTTTGAAATTTCCCACAGGTCTTTTTCGTTGTTTAAATTATTTACATATTTTTTGAAAAAATCATCAATAAGATAAAAATCAAAGTGCCTTGATGCATAGCCAAGTATGGAAGCCTCGTAGGCGTCCACTGGTTTTAGGGAAAAATTAAAAATATCAAAATCGTAAAAATCTGAAAGAGTCCAAAAAATATTTTTTAGTCTATTTTCATCCCTCAAATAAATCAGCTCTCTTAGTGTC
>OCPH01000206.1_pt1 | contig 9842 bp, 7 predicted proteins | sample 1475691 | NCBI WGS metagenome assembly OCPH01 (sample SAMEA3360696, study PRJEB22359) | human gut metagenome | biome: ENVO:urban biome; feature: ENVO:human-associated habitat; material: ENVO:feces | place: Bangladesh | collected 2011 | reverse complement strand
AGCTCCAAGCTTTAGGAGATAAAAAAAGGCGGGCTTTCTCTTATTTTTCTCTCCCTCAAAAAATAGGTGGAGAGCCTCTATAAATTTATCATAAAATCCAAGTATGAAGGCAATAGTGCCGCCACTCACTCCAGGAACGGAGTCAGCAAGAGCCATGATCATACCGTGAAAAATATCAATTAACATAAATCCTCCATGCCTCTATGATAACATTAAATCATTGGTTTTTTATTAATTAATAGTAAACTTTCTTAAATTTCTATTAAAAATAGCAGAAAATAAAAAAATCCACTAGCTAAGTAGTGGAAAATTTATATAACTCATAGGGCTTCTCTGTTTTCTCCTATTTCATCATAAATGCCTTCGACTTTGTCTAAGTAAATATCAGAAAGTCTTGCAATATAGTTTGGTGCCACTATAACAGCTGCAATTGCTGCAACTATTAGGGCAATAGCAGATACTGTTAAAAGCTCTGGCATAGTCTTTGCAGGAATTATCATGACAAGTGCCACAATCGAAGAAATAATTGTAACCTTAAATATTTTTACGCCTGTGACAAAAGTTTCAGAAAATAATTTAAAGCCAGATTTGACAATAAGTTTTAAGCAAGTAAAAAAGGGAAGGTCCCTATATCTTTCATCAGCCATGACAAAATTTGAATAGGCAAAAATAAGTGAAAGAAATACTGTAACCAAAATATATAAAATAGAAATGAATACAATTCCTCTCATTCCAGCTCCAGCAAGATCAGCTCCAGTTAATGAACTTAAAGCTGAAAAAATAAGCGCAGCTGCACTTATAAGGCTAACTAAAATATTCATCAAGAAGACTTTTCCCGTAATTGTCTTTATTCCCCTAAAGTATTCGCTAAAGCTGCCTTCTCTATTGTACAAAAGTCCTCTGCAAATCATGTAGTTAATAATCCAAGCAAATATCGTTCCAATTACAGAAAGATTGCCGTCATAAATATTTTCAAAAACTCCCGCTATAATTCCACCTAAAATCATTAAAAGAATAACTGAACCGTAATTAAATTTTCTCATTGTGACCTCCTATCTATGTCTGATTTTATTTTAATATTTTAAAAACAAAAAAGCCACTATCAAAGTGACTTTTTATTTTTATAAATCTTCTTCTACTGTATCGGAATAAATTCTCTCATTGTTTTCTTCATAAATATCAGCTAGACTTGCACGAAATCTTGGTGTGCAAAGGAAAAAAGCGATAGCAGCAATTCCACCAAATAAAAATGTAAATATAAGCCCTGATGGACTTTTAAAAGATAAAATTCCTGTGACAAGGGCTATGAGTCCTGTTAGCAAGGAAATCTTATAGGCTCTAAGACCTGCCATAAGGCTTTCCTTAAATAATTTTAAGCCTGTCTTTAAAATAAGCATAAAAGTGTCAAAAAATGGAAGGTCCCTGTATCTCTCATCTGCCATAAAAAAGTTCACATAGGCAAAAAGAAGAGATAAAAGAATTGTTATTAGTATAATTAAAACTATTGCGATTATAAGAACTCTTGTATTATTTATTGCAAAAGGCGTAAATAAAAATCCTGCTCCTGATATAAGTAGGGCAAACATAAGTAAGATGACAGTTATAACTCCCACTAAGATGTTCATTAAAAATGCCTTGCCTGTAATAGTTTTTATTCCCATAAAATATTCAGAAAAACTTCCCTCTCTCGTGTAAAGAAGTCCCCTGCAAATTATGTAGTCAGAAATAAAAGTGACAAAGCCTCCAAGAATTGACAAGTTGCCGTCAAAAATATTTTGCAAGATTCCAACAATTATTGCATTGGCTATAAGTATTAAGATAATAGAGCCGTAATTGTACTTTCTCATAATGACCTCCTATCTATGTCTGTTTTTATTTTATCACAAAATATATTTATAAAAAACTTATTTATATTAAGTAGAATTTTGGGTATATAATAAAGGAAATATAATAAAGGAGGAAGACATGAAGAAAATATTAGGAGCTCTAGTGGCAAACTTTTTGTCCTTTTACATATTAGACATGATATTTGAAAATATTTATTTCTCAAAACCAAGTGCCTTTATAGCAATGGCAATAATTTTTTCACTAGTTAACCTTACAATAAAACCAATACTAAAAGTTTTATCCCTTCCAATAACAATAGTAACCCTTGGGCTATTTTCCTTGGTTATTAACGCAGTGGTCCTTGAAATTGCCTTTAACCTCGTAGGCTCTGCATCTATCGGAAGCTTTGGCACAGCCTTTTGGGCAAGTATAGTTTTGAGTTTTATTAATAGTACTATAAGAGAAGTAATTAGCAAAAACTTTAAGTAAAATTTCATAAAGAAAAAATGCCGCAGTTATGAAAAGTCACTGCGGCACTTTTAATTAACGGTATTTTAAAACTTCTGTGGCAAGCTCAAGCATTTCAATGGCAACATTGAAGTTTTCGCCAAAAAGATCAAAGACAGCATCTTCAGAAAGAACTCCACAAGGCAGGTCCTCTGGAATTTCGCCCCTGTCATATCTTTCCAAGTCTTCAAAATAAGTCTCAGAAGAATAATAATCGCTGAGCTTTTTGTATTCCTCTTGATGAGCTTCAAACCTTTCAATGGCAGCTCTTAAATTTTCAATGAGATCATTGTGGTCATTTAAAATCTTTTCCATTTCACTAATTCTTTTAATAGGATCCATAATATCCTCCTTATATTAATTACACAAATCTTTATACCCTTATTATAAAAAATAAATTGCAAAAGAAAAAGATAGGACTTTCATCCTATCTCTAAATTATAAACCTAAATTTTTCTTAGTCTTCCTTAAAAAATTCTACGCCTGCTGTGAAGATGTCTTCTAATTCTATGCCTGGTATGTTTTTAAAGGTTTCTTCTAATACTCTTTCGCTGTGGCCCATCTTGCCAAGGATCTTGCCGTCCTTTGACATCAAGGCTTCTACATTTAACATTGAGCCATTAGGTGCGTCTTCGTAGCAAATTGCCACTTGTTCATTTTCTAGAATTTCATCAAGCTTTTCTTTACTTGCTATAAATCTTCCTTCCCCATGAGAAATTGGCACCTTGTAAGTTTTTCCTACTTCAAGTTTAGCAAGCCATGGTGAATTATTTGACACCACCTTAGTGTCTACAACTCTTGCTATGTGTCTGTTGCAAGTGTTATATGTTAAAGTTGGGTCCTCTTCTTCTAGGTCTTTAATCTCACCGTAAGGTAGAAGTCCTGTCTTAATTAGGGCTTGGAAGCCGTTACAAATTCCAAGTATTAGTCCGTCATTTTCGCCTAAAAGTTTTTCTATTGCTGCCTTAACTTTTTCAGACCTTATTACATTGGCTATAAATTTACCTGAGCCGCCTGGTTCGTCACCAAGTGAAAATCCGCCAGGAATTGCCAAGATTTGTGCATGAGAAATTTTTTCTGCCAATTCTTCTATAGATTCTTTAACTTTTTCATTGTCCTTATTTTTAAATACTATAACTTCTGCACTTGCGCCTGCTCTTTCAAAGGCTCTTGCTGTGTCGTATTCTGAGTTTGTGCCAGGGAAGGCTGGTATGATTACCTTAACCTCATCTACTGGCTTCTTGGACTTCATCCTTCTCTTAGGAGCTTCTTCTTGTTTAACTTCAGTTAATTTATTTGAGTCCACTGGCTTAAAGATCTTATCCATAGTATTTAGGTAAGCATTAGATAATTTTTCTACATCTAATTTTTTGCCATTGACATGCATTTCATAATCGTCTCTAAATTCGCCAATCTTTATTATAAAGTCCCTGTCTTCCTTGTATTCAACGATGAAGGATCCATAAAGAGGTGAGTAAAGGTCTTCTACTTGAAGATCAAAGCCCACATTATCTATTGCCATTTCAAAAATTTGTGAAAGTGTGCCCTTGTGATTTATGGCTGCTGCAGAAATTATATTGCCCTTCTTTATTTCATTTTGTAAGTTTATAAAGTTTTCCTTAGTTTCTTCAAGGTTAAGTGTGCCAATGTGGTCTCTATCTGTCCTTATTAGACCAATTTTTCCTATGCCTTTAAATTCTGGACTGATAATATTTTTTGCCTCAACAGTATTTACTGCAAAGGAAATAAGTGTTGGTGGCACGCTTATGTCTTCGAAGGTTCCACTCATGGAGTCCTTGCCCCCAATAGGTGGTGCGTCAAAATATCTTGATGCAGTTAGGGCTCCGAGAAGTGACTTAAGTGGTTTTGACCAAGACTTTTTGTTGTCCATTTTTTCATAAAATTCTTGGAAGGAAAGTCTTATGCCAGCTAGGGGTGCCCCTGCTGCCACAAGTTTTGCAATAGATTCAATTACTGCGTAGTAGCCGCCAAGGTATTGTGACCCAACAGATAATTTTGGATTAAATCCATAACTCATTACTGATGCAGTCTTGGACTCGCCATCATCTGTTGGAATAAGAGCTGCCATAACTTGGGCTGGAGTGTTTTGCTTTTTACCCCCAAGAGGTTGAAGGACAGTTGCTGCTCCCACTGAGGAGTCAAAGCGTTCAATCATATTTTTCTTGGAAGTTATATTTAAGTCAGCTAAATATTTTTCTAAGTCTTCAACTACATCTTTATTAACTAAAAATTCTGGGAAGTCTTCAGAAACAACTTCAACTTCTTCTCTTCTCTTTGCTCCAGTTTGGTTTACAAAGTCGTAACTCATGTCGCAGATAATCTCATCTTCGTAGTACATCTTAAGTCTATTATCGCCAGTTACTCTTGCAACTACTGTGCTTTCCAAGTTTTCCTTGTCTGCCAAGTCCATAAAGGTGTCTACATCTTCTTTGGCAACGACAACTGCCATTCTCTCTTGTGATTCAGAAATTGCAATTTCTCTTGGCTTTAGTCCCATGTATTTTAGGGGAACCTTGTCTAGTTTTACTTCAATTGAGTCAGCAAGTTCGCCTATGGCAACGGAAACTCCGCCTGCACCAAAGTCATTACACTTTTTAATTAACTTTGCTGCCTTAGGATTTCTAAATAATCTTTGAATTTTTCTCTCTTCAGGTGCATTTCCCTTTTGCACTTGGGCAGATTCTGTTTGAATAGAAGAAACCTTGTGAGATTTTGATGAGCCAGTTGCTCCACCAATGCCATCTCTACCAGTTCTGCCGCCAAGTAAAATTATTACATCGCCTTCTGTAGGTTCAATTCTCTTAACATTTTCAAGAGGACAAGCTGCTATAACTGCACCTGTTTCCATTCTCTTTGCCACATAGCCTGGGTGGTATAATTCGTCAACAAGACCAGTTGCAACGCCAACTTGGTTGCCGTAAGATGAATAACCAATAGCTGCTTCAGTTACAATTTTCTTTTGTGGAAGTTTACCCTTTAAAGTTTTTTCAATTGGAGTGAAAGGGTCGCCTGCGCCAGTAACTCTCATGGCTTGATATACATAAGATCTTCCAGAAAGTGGGTCTCTTATGGCACCGCCAAGGCAAGTTGAGGCACCACCAACAGGTTCAATTTCTGTTGGGTGATTGTGAGTTTCATTTTTAAACATAAGTAGGTAGTCGCGGTCTTCAACCTTACCATCAACTTCTACCTTAGCCTTAATCTTTACAGAGCAGGCATTTATTTCTGATGAAACCTCTAAATCTTCTAGCTTACCATTTTTTCTAAGTTCCTTGGCGAGAATTGTGCCAAGGCTCATTAGGGTAATTGGCTTTTTGATGTCAAGCTTTCTTCTCATGTCAAGATATTCATCAAAGGCTCTCTTTATTTCCTTGTCAAGTTCAGTTACTACATCAAAGTCAATGTCAAGCTCTGTGTTAAAAGTTGTGTGTCTGCAGTGGTCTGACCAATAAGTGTCAATTATGGCAACTTCAGTTTCATTTGGGTCGCGATTTTCAGACTTGAAATAATCTTGCAAAACCTTTAAGTCTTCTGGGCTCATGGCAAGAGATTTTTCATCCACGAATTTCTTTAAGCCTTCCTCATCTAAGTCATTAAAGCCTTCATAGACAAGATTTTCGTGGTTTTTCTTAGCATCTTCTCTCAAAATAGTTTCTGCATAAACATCAACTTCTTGTGAGTCAACAGGATTTATCAAAAAATTTTTAATTTTTTCAAGTTCACCTTCATTTACGCCGCCTATGTCGTAAACTTCTGTCACCTTTGCCCTAACTTTTTCATAAGTGAAAAGGGCAATAGTTTGAACAAGTCCATCTTCTCTGTTGTCAAATTGTCCAGCTTGGTATTGGATGCCTATTGGATTTTCAAAGGATTCTTCCAAGTTTTTGTAGTCTTCATAATAAACATCTTCCACTGGCGCTTCGTAAAAGACAGATGCCATAGTCTTATCAAGAGTTTCATCTGATACATCTATATCATATCTTCTGTAGGTTTTTAAGTAAGTTGCATCAATGCCAAGAGAAGTTTTTATTTCTTCTCTAAGGGATTTTGACTCATGATCGAATTCATCTTTCTTTGCAATATAAATTCTCTTTACATTATTTTTCATCTTCAACTAACTCCTTTGGCTCCACTGCATAATCGCCATTAAAGCAGGCTTTGCAGAAAACATCTTCTTTCATCAAAGTAGCATCTAACATCCCTTCCATGGATATAAAAGCAAGGGAATCTGCGCCGATTCTCTCTCTCATTTCTTCAACAGAATAGTTTGCGGCAATAAGTTTCTTTCTTGATGGCGTGTCAATGCCATAGAAACAAGGATATTTTACTGGAGGAGAAACTATTCTCATGTGAACTTCCTTGGCTCCAGCCTTTTTCATTCTCATGATTAGATTTTTGGAAGTTGTGCCCCTGACTATGGAGTCGTCTACCAAGACTATCCTCTTGTCACGCAAAACTGTTTCAAGTGGATTTAATTTTAATTTTACAGAAAGTTCTCTCTCTTCTGGTGTTGGCTTTATAAAAGTTCTGCCCATGTACCTATTTTTTACAAGACCTTCAGCAAAAGGGATGCCTGATTCTTGTGCATAGCCCATGGCTCCAGGTGTGCCAGAGTCTGGAACTGCAAGGACAAGATCAGCTTCAACAGGTGCTTCTTTAGATAAAATTTCTCCACACCTTCTCCTAAAGTTGTAGGAGTTTACACCGTCAAGGGTTGCATCAGTTCTTGCGAAATAAACATATTCAAAGATGCAGTGCTTTTTATCTTCCTTTTCAAAAAAGTCTGAGTGGATTCCCTTTTTATCTACTACGATAATTTCTGAAGGCTCAACATCTCTTATGGCGTCAGTGCCAATTATTTCAAGAGGAGCATTTTCAGATGCAATAATAACTTCGCCATTTTTTGCTCTGCCAATTAAAAGTGGTCTAAAGCCGTAGGGGTCCCTAAAGGCAATTAACTTGTCTTCGAAAAGCATTACAACGCTGTAGGCCCCTTTTATTCTTGCCATAGTTTTTTTCACAGCTTCAATAATGTCGCCCTTATAATATTTTGCAACAAGAGACAAAATTACTTCTGTGTCAATGGCAGTTTGGAAAAGCATACCTTCATCTTCAAGTTCTCTTCTTATTGACTTGTGATTAACTAGGTTGCCATTGTGGGCAAGAGCAAACTCTCTATTCTTTGAGAAGGCAAGTAGGGGTTGTGAATTGTATTCATAGGAGCCACCTGCAGTTGCATAACGGACATGACCTATGCCAATATTTCCCTGTAATTTAATAAAACTTTCGTCGTCAAAATTATCGTAGACAAGACCCATACCCTTGTCTAGGACCATATTTTTTCCGTCAAAGACGCAAATACCGCTGGCTTCTTGTCCCCTGTGTTGAAGAGAATTAAGTCCGTAAAATAATTTTTTGCTCACATCACTTTTTGAGTAAATGCCAATAACTCCACACATTAGCCTAACACCTCTTCCTTAAAATTAAAATTTCCTAAAAAATTAAAATAAAAATCTTCCATTCTTCCTCCAATTAAAAAAGCTCATCAAAAGATGAGCGTAAAAAACTTTTAGGTGAAAAATTAGTCGCAAAAATTGCGTCAAGAAGTCCTTGAGGTCTATCCATAAAACTATTTGTAAACGCAGGGCAAAAAAGCATACAACTAATCCTCCAAATAATAATAAAGTAATTATATCATAAATTTATTAAATTGTACTAAGGCTAAACTTATTTATTACTTAAATTTCAATTATTATCCTTGGCTGCATTTATGTCCACTATAAAAATGGAAAGCATGGTATAAAGTAGCCACATTAATGGATGAAGACCGCCTAAAAGCATAAACCCAAAATTGATTGCAAATATATTGCAGTAAATATACCTATTGTAATAACATCTTTTCCTTTTAATTTTTTATTATCCATTTTAATCCCCTCAATAAATAAATTCTTCTGCCATTTTTGTCTTTTCTATTAAATTCTTGTAAACTTTTGATTTTTGTAAAAGCTCTTCATGTTTACCTTCACTTTCTACTCTTCCATTTTCAAGAACTACTATCTTGTCTGCATTTTCTATGGATTTCATTCTGTGTGAAATGATGACAACTGTTTTATCTTTAATTAAATTATTTAATGACTCTTGAATTTTTTTCTCATTGTCAACATCAAGGCTTGCTGCTATTTCATCTAAGATCAATATCGGTGCATCTTTTAAGAAGGCTCTGGCTATTGATAATCTTTGTCTTTCTCCGCCTGATAGCTCAGCTCCGTTCTCACCAATAACTGTATCGAAACCTTTATCCATTTTTTCTATAAAGTCTGTGCAATTTGCAAGTTGTGCTGCTCTTTTAACCTCTTCGTCACTTGCATCTTGCTTTCCGATTCTAATATTTTCCATAACGCTTTGATTAAAGAGAACTACATCTTGGAAAACTATAGAGACCTTATCAAAAAGGGATTCTGTTGATATTTCTTTTATATCTTTACCATCAATTAGGATTTGACCCTCGTCATAATCATAAAGTCTTGATATAAGTTTCAATATAGTTGTTTTACCACAACCACTTGCTCCTACTAAAGCAGTAACCTCTCCCTGCTTAGCTTTAAAGCTTACTCCATTTAAAACTTTTGCGTCTTTATTGTAAGCAAACTCAACATCTTTTAGATCAATATCAAATTTTTTTAGTTCATAGTCATCGCCTTCTTGTAAATCTTGATTTTGAATTTCTTTTAATCTTTCAATTTTTGGCGATAAATAAAATATTTCCATCAAGCCCTCTTTAGATGCATCTAGAGAGTCTTTTATCTTCATGGCAGCTAGTAAATATCCTATAAGGTAGAGGGCGCTTATCTCTTTATTAATAATTAGATTTACGCCGACAAATATCACAACAGCAAGAGATATAAAGCTAAATATTGAAGATATAGACATAGTTAAAATTGTAGTTATTTCCGCCTTTAAGTGTACTCTCTCACTCTCTTCCATTTTTTTATATAAGTCATCTTTAATATCCTTCGATAAATTATATGCTTTAATCTCCATTTGCATTTCGATATTTTCCTGAAAACTTTCTGAGTTTTCTCTTAGAATATCATAATATCTTTTCTGTCCCTTAACCTGATATTTTTTAGATAAGGGTATAAATATAAAGCTTAAAAGAGATGGAACAATTACAGCTAAACCCATCTTGACATTACCCACTAGCATCATGATGGATATAAGTGGGAAGAAGAGTGCCATGCCGCCCACCTTTGGTATCGAATGACTCATTGCATGCTCTATACCTTCAATATCAGACATGATTGTTTGCGCTAGGTCTGAAATATCATGCTTAGAAAAGTATGATAGAGGTAGTTTTGATAAATTTTCTGCTGTTCTTACCCTTAAATCTGCACTTTCTTGGTAGGTTGTGCTATATAATTTATCGTATTCGATAGAAAGCAAAATATACATTGCTATCAAGGTCAAAACTGAGAATACTATATAAA
>OCPH01000188.1_pt1 | contig 10339 bp, 8 predicted proteins | sample 1475691 | NCBI WGS metagenome assembly OCPH01 (sample SAMEA3360696, study PRJEB22359) | human gut metagenome | biome: ENVO:urban biome; feature: ENVO:human-associated habitat; material: ENVO:feces | place: Bangladesh | collected 2011 | reverse complement strand
TTTACTCAACAAGCTTTTTGTACCCGATTTTTTCTTTTTAACTCACTTATTTATTTTAAATATTTTTTTAAATCTTCTACTCTGTCTGTCTTTTCCCATGGAAGGTCTAAATCATCTCTTCCAAAGTGACCATAGGCTGCAGTTTGTCTGTAAATTGGTCTTAGAAGGTCAAGGTCGCGGATTATTGCAGCTGGTCTCATGTCAAAGTTTTCCATAATAATTTTTTCGATTTCTTCGTCAGATAATTTGCCAGTGCCAAAAGTTTCTACATAGACTGAAGTTGGTCTGGCAATACCAATTGCATAGGCAAGTCCAATTTCAACCTTGTCTGCAAGTCCTGCTGCCACAAGATTTTTTGCAATGTATCTTGCATAATAGGCTCCAGATCTATCTACCTTTGTTGGATCTTTTCCTGAGAAAGCTCCTCCTCCATGTCTTCCAAAGCCACCGTAAGTGTCTACAATTATTTTTCTGCCAGTAAGTCCAGCATCTGCCATTGGTCCACCAATTACAAATCTGCCTGTTGGGTTGATGAAAAATTCTGTGTCCTTGTCAATTAAGCCTTCAGGCACAACTTTTTCTACAACTTCTCTTATTATGTCTTCTCTAATTTGTGCCATTGGAACTTCTGGTGCGTGTTGTGAAGATACTACAACATTTTTAAGTCTTAGAGGCTTGTCGTCATCATATTCAACAGTTACTTGAGTCTTGCCATCTGGTCTTAAATAGTCAAGCCTGCCATTTTTTCTAACTTCAGTAAGTCTTCTTGCAAGCTTGTGGGCAAGAGATATTGGAAGAGGCATTAACTCTTCAGTTTCATTGCAAGCAAAGCCAAACATTATTCCTTGGTCTCCTGCTCCAAAGGCGTCAAGTTCATCAACTCCAGCTTCCTTAAATCTGTCAACGCCCATGGCAATGTCAGAAGATTGTTCTTTAATGGCAGATAAAACTGCACAAGTTCTTCCGTCAAAACCATACTTAGCTCTGTTGTATCCAATATCTTCTAGGACTTCTCTTGCTGTCTTTTCAAAGTCAACATAAGTGTCTGTTGAAATTTCTCCAGTTATAACTATCATTCCAGTGGATGCCATAGTTTCGCAAGCCACTCTCGCCTTTTTATCTTCTGCTAAAATTTTATCTAATATAGCATCAGATATTTGGTCACAAACTTTGTCAGGATGTCCTTCAGTAACGGACTCTGAACTAAATTGCCATTTTTTCATTTTTAATTCCTCCATTTTAAATATCTTTGATTTAATGTATGAATTAATTTTTTGTCTTTATATTTATTTTGAAATACTAATCCATAAAAAAATCCCCACGCAAAAAGTGAGGACCATTAAACCTCATCTTTCAGATAAAAATCTGTGGGATTTAGCACCAACTAGGTTGCCGGGTTTCAAAGTGCCCATTCACTCCACCACTCTCAATAAGGTATTATTTTTATTTGTAGCTTGATTATAACATCAATATTTACTTAGTGCAATAGATTAAAATAATTCATTAAAGAAATTCCTACAGGATAGGTAATAATACTCATGATAAAACTTAAAGTTATTACTTTTGATGCAAATTCATAGTCAGATTTCATTTGCTTTGTGAAAATAAAACAGTTTGCCGCACAAGGTGTCGCCCAAAAGACATAGGCTATGCCCAGTTCCATGTTTGTAAAGCCAAGCTTAACTCCAATTGGTATAAGCAGTGCCGGAGCTATAACTGTCTTAATAAAGGCAGAGATAAACATGAGCTTGAAGTCGGACTTTGAAGATTCAAAGTTTAAACTTGCCCCAATTAAGATGAGAGACATAGGCGTAGAAATTTTTGCCACCATCTCTATTGCCTTGTCCACTCCTTGATATACAGGAAGCTGCAAGAAATTAAATATTGCACCCACAAGAACACCGGCAATCATTGGATTTTTTAAAATTTTTATGAAAATATCAACAAAAGAAATTCTCTTGTCCTCTGCTTCACTGTAATAAGTTAAGAGAATTATTGCAGAAATATTGTAAAGTGTGAGACCGAAGGCAATTATAACTATCATGTGCTCCATGGAAGGGGCACCATTATAAATTATGTCTAAGATTGGAAAGCCAACATAGACAAAGTTTGAGCGATAGGCGCAGTGGACAAAGGCAGATAATTTTTTCCTGTCCTTAATCCTCAAAGCCTTGGCAATAATTATTGAAATAAAAATTACAAAAATTACTCCCAAGAGTATATATGCCACATATTTTGGATGCAGGGAGATAATCTTTGCATTTTTTATGTCGTAAAATAATTTAAAGGGAAGAGCTAAATAAAAGACTATCCATGTACCCTTGTCCACAAAGTTGTTATCTATGTATCCCCTTTTTTTTGCGAAGTAGCCCAGGAGCAAGACAAAAAAAACAGGTGATACTATATTAAATCCTGTTAATAAGTTTTCCATTTAATCACCACTATAAATTATAGGTTAAATATTTTATCTTGTCGAGAGCCATCTTTTAAAATACAATAGACTTGGGAGGTAATAATATGAAAAAATTTCTAGCTGTTGTAGCTTCATCACTTATTTTATTTTCAAGCATAAATGTCTTTGCTGGTTCAAAAGTTTCTAGCCAAAGCATTGTGCTTGACGGAAAAGACACTGGCGTTAAGGGCTACAATATTGAGGACAACAATTATTTTAAACTAAGAGATGTTGCTGCACTTCTTGATGGAAAAGATGCTGAGTTTAGCGTAAGCTACGATAAGGAGAGGTCAAGTGTCATCATAAACAGCAAGTCCGACTACGCAAAAACTGATTCTGATTTAAGTCCCCTAAAGGATAGCGACAGCGAAGTAAAAAAATCCTTTCACAATATTATTGTAAATGGAGTTAGACATTCACTTAATGTCTACACTATTGACGGTTACAATTATTTTAAGCTTAGAGAGTTGGGACAAACTATTGGCTTTGTAGTTGACTACGACCAAAAAAACAATAAGGTAACAATTGACTCAAGGGCAATTGAACCCAAGGCCATTTTGAACAATCAAGTTGAAATAAAAATACTTGATTATAAGGCAAGCTATGAAGATAAAAGTCTTGACATCTTAAAGGATCCAATCTTAGATATTAATAAATTTTTAGGAAATATCAACAATAGTATTCTAGCTACCAAGGATGAAGGACAAGTTAACGGCGAGGCAAAATACATTAAATCAGAAAACATTGTTGAGGTTCTTCCAACTTCAACTAAGTACAATGGCAAATTCACTTATAAGCCTTATATTCAAGTGACTCAAGGTGAAAAGTCTGAAGTCTTCCCTTATACTTCTAAGTTTGAAGTAGCAAAAACTTTGGCTGCAAAGGGTTTTGATTCTACAAGTGAATTTGAAATCTCTCTTGGTGCAAAGACTGAAGATAATTTTATAAAATACTCATCTTTTAAATATAAATAAGATTGGGTATAATCTAATAGGAGGTGTTTACATTGGAAATTAAAAAAGAAATGTTAATTGGAGAAATTCTTTCAAAAAAACCTGAATCAATTGGCACTTTAATGAGCTTCGGCATGGGCTGCATTATGTGTCCATCTTCTCAAATGGAAAGTCTTGAAGAAGCTGCCATGGTTCATGGTATAGATCCTAATATGCTTGTAGCTGCACTTAACAAAGATAGCGAAGCAGAAGCTTAATTTAAGCTAGTTTGAAGAGGCAGACGCCTCTTCTTTTTTTTACATATTTTACTGTGGAGGAATATTATGAAACACAAAAAATTTATTATTGCCGCATCAGCTTTATTACTTCTTTCACCAACTTTTGCAAGTGAATTAAGTAAGAACATGAATGCCATGAATGGTGAAGCAGTTTCTGTGGAAGTTACTGCAAAGGAAAAGGAAAAAGTTGAAAAAATTAAAAAAATATTTAACATCACAGGAGATTATAAATCTTTTACAATTTCAAAGGAGCCACTAGATAGCGACACTGGCAGCAAATATTTGAATAAGCTTGTTAAGGGCAAATATATCGAAAGGTATAGATGGTCCGATGAAAATCTTGGAGGAATAGACATAATCTACAACAGTGATGACGATTTTATTTCCTATAACAAGTGGACAAATGATGGCGAACAAGACAAAAAAGTTATCGCTAAAGATGAAGCGCAAAAGATGGCTGAGGATCTTTTGAAAAACTTAATAAAAGATTTTGACAAAAAATACACTCTTTCTAATTATGAAGTTTTCAGGGGAAGTGGTGACATAAACATAACTTATCAAAGAATTGTAAATGAAATTCCACTAGCTGATGCTTTTATAAGTGTAAATATTGATAGCCGTTATGGTTTAGTAAGCAATATTTCTTCTACGGGTGTAAATTCCTATGCTTATTCTTTTTTAAAGGATGCTGATTTTAAAAATGATAAAAAAATAAATTTAGATGAAGCCAAAAAAATATTCTTAGAAAAATCACCTCTAATTCTTTCCTATAAGATTAACGAAAGAAATGACAGTGTAGAAAAAGTTTATCACACAAAAGTTGCTGACATTGATGCAAATACTGGCGATGTAGTTAAAGAAAAGACAGATATGAACTTTAAGCTTTATGCAAAGGCTGAAGCGGCAATGGATTCCAGTGGTTTAACAGAAACTGAAATCAAAAAAATTGATGGGCTTAAAAATATTAAATCAAAATCTGAGGCAAAGAAAATGGCAATGGAAATTGTGGGTAAGGATTTTGAGATTGCTAATATTGCTCTTTACTCTGACGATGACAATTATTATTACAGAATGACTCTCGAAAAAGAAAAGAACTATGGAAACATTGTTTTAAATGCAAAAAATTTAAAATTAGTTAATTTTGACATTTGGTCTGATAAAAAAGATTCTGAAAACAAGGTTAAAGAAGAAGATGCAATAAAAACTGCAAAAAGTTTCCTTGAAAAATATGGAGACAAGAGTGAATTAAACTTAGAAAAAATCACGGTTGAAAAATCAGATCTAGGTACAAATATTTTCTTCCCTAGGTATGTAAATAAGATACCTGTAATTGATGAAGGTGCTAAAATTTTTGTAAATGGCAACAATATCGTAACAACTTATGATAAGAATTCATCTAAGCATGATTTTGATAAAGCAGAAGATATTGATTACACAATGGAAGAAGCAAACCAAATTTATTTAAATTCAAAAAATTTTGGTTTGAAATATGAAATTACCGACAATGGCCCAAGGCTTTTATATGGAACAATTAAAAGGATTGAACCTATAATTGGAAAAGATAAAATTTTGAGAGACTCCTTCGGCGAAATAGTTAATTTCAAAGAACAAATTAATTACGAAGACTTTGATCAAGCAAAAAATAAGGAAGCTTTAAATTCTCTTAAGGAAATGGGAATTGGATTGATTGGAAAAAATTTATCTGACAAAGTAACCTATAAAGAATTTTATTCTCTAATAGCAGAAGATTATGGAAAAGATCCTTATTATAAATCAAGATTTGGCATTGACTACAAAACATTAAAAGACAAAAATATCACAGAAAAAGATATAGTTAAGAGTTTAGTTATAAATAATGAGCTAGAAAAATTCACAAAGGCAAAAAATATTTTTAAAGATGATTTGTTTAAAAATCAAAAGTCCCTAAAAGATTATGAAAAATATTATATTGTGGCAAATGGATTTGGCTTCATTGACGAGGAAATAAACCCAGATGAAGAACCAAGTCTTGAAGAAGTTTTATACCTTATCTATAACTCAATAAAGTAATTGTAATTCTTTTGTAATTGCAAGTTGCCTCCCACTGATGTATATTATCAGTGGGAGGTTTTTTATGACCCAAACAAATTACGATGCAAAGGCTTATGCAAATAAAAATTCAAATTATGATAAGAGAAAAAAATTAAGAAGGCAAAAGGCTAGAAGGCGAAAGAGAATAAGACAGACCATTTCTATTTCAATTTTTGCCCTAATCCTTATTTTTATATTTTCAAAGATCTTTTCTGCAATAAAGAAACCAAAGGATGAAATTTCTCCTGCCCTTATGTGGTACTATGCCAACGAAATAAATAAGGACAGGCCGAGAAAATACTATTACGATCCAGAATATATATCCAATGTGGCTCTTGATCCTCTACTTCGAATGGAAGATGAATTTATAGTTAAGGGCTCCAATCACTTAAAGAAAGCTGAAAAGTATGCCTACGACACAAAGGAAATTCGCCACTACATCACGAAAAATAATTATGGCGGCGACAAAAAAATTGTATTCTTAACCTTTGATGATGGACCAAATAATTCTATAACTCCACAAGTTTTGGACATCCTAAAAAAAGAAAATGCTCGCGCAACTTTCTTCTTAGTAGGCAAGTCCATAGGAGATAAAACTGCAGGTCAAGTTCGCCAAATTTTAAGAAATGGAAATTCCATTGCCACTCACTCCTTTAGTCACGACTACGACTATCTTTATCCAGGAAGAGTAGTTAGCCCTGAAAGAGTTTATGAAGAAATTGCAAAAACTAATGAGAGACTAAAAAATATTCTAGGACCTGACTTTCACTCAAGCGTCTTTAGGTATCCTGGCGGCCAAATGTCTTGGCAAAACACAGAGGCAAGTAATGCCCTCTTGGAATCTAAGGGCGTACACTGGATTGACTGGAACTGCCTTGTCGGCGATGCAGAAAAAAAATCTGTGAGACCAACTACTGTAAATGGTTTTGTATCTTATCTTGATAAAAGTCTTAATGAAAATAAAAATACAAAGATTGCCGTTGTTCTTGCCCACGATGCAAGAAATAAACAGCTAACTGCTGACTCACTAACTTCTGTAATAAAATATTTTAAAGACAGAGGCTATGAATTTGGAGTTTTAAAATAATTTCAAGCTTATACAAGAAGTTCATAAAAAATAAGAGGACTGATTTCAAATGATTAAAAAAAAGAAAATAATTAAAATCGGATTTTTATTCTTCTATTACTTATTATTTGTGAATAGTTTTGGATTAATCTCTGAAAATTTTTCAATTTTTCCAAATTGGAGTTTATTAATTAATTATCTTGGTCTTAGCGCAAAAGAATTGAGTATATTTTATAATTTTAATTTTTCTATTTTTACTTTAATCCAAATTATAACTTTAATCACACAAATAATTTCCATAATTATTGTAATACTTATTATTGTTGAAGTTTCTAAATTGTATAGTTCTTTTACAGAATAGTTTTAGTTTTGTTTTTAAGACAAATTTTAAGAGGGAAGATTTACTTATCTCCCCTCTTATTTTTTATATATAATTTAATTTTATCTACTTCAAATTAAAGTGAATTTTTAATTTTTTCTGCTCTTTCAATTAATTTATCTTTTCCTAAAAGATAAATTATATTTTGCATTTCCGGTCCATGAACATTTCCTGAGATTGCAGCTCTCACTGGCATGTAAAGTTTTTTGCCCTTTACTCCAGAATCCTTTTGCACCTCTTTCATTAGTCCCTTGGCAGTTTCCATGTCTATTTCATCATGAGATTCTACAATCTTTATAAAGGAGTCAAGTAGTCCCTTTACATGATCTTGTGCTAATTCTTCCTTAGCTGAATCTTCTGTTATTTCAATGTCGCCAAATAAGAAGTCAATGTGCTTTGGTATGTCTTCTAACTTGTCGCAGGCTTCTCTCACTGTGTCAATTAAAATCTTATACCATTCAAAGTTTCCTCTAATTTCTTCTTCACTTAATAGTCCTGATTTTGTGACAAAAGGAATTGAAAGCTCAGCAAGTTTGTCTAATTCGTAGGACTTCATGTAGTGAGAGTTAACCCAGTTTAGTTTGTCAGTGTCAAAAATTCCTCCAGACTTTCCTACTCTTTCAAAGGAGAATTTTTCTATTAATTCATCCATAGACATAATTTCTTCACCGTCTTCTGGTGACCAACCAACAAGGGCAAGATAATTTACAATTCCTTCAGGCAAATATCCTCTATTTCTAAAGTCTTCCACGGAAACATCGCCTTGTCTCTTGGAAAGTTTTTTTCTGTCCTTATTTAAAACTGTTGGAAGGTGAACAAATTCTGGCGCATCCCAACCAAAACATTCATACATAAAAACATGCTTTGGAGTAGATGGTAGCCATTCTTCTCCCCTTACAATGTGAGTGATGCCCATTAAGTGGTCATCAACAATTACAGCCAAGTGATAAGTTGGAAATCCGTCAGATTTCATCAAAACTTGGTCGTCAATTTCGTCTGTGTTTATTGTAACTTTGCCACGAACTGCATCATGAAATGTTATGTCCTTGTTCTTAGGAAGTTTTAGTCTAACAACATAATCTTCCCCAGCTGCAACTCTCTTCTTTGCTTCTTCAAGAGGAATTCCACGGCAAAGCCCATCGTACTTAGGCACCTTTCCCTTAATTCTTTGCTCTTCACGAAGATTGTCAAGTCTTTCCTTGGAGCAGAAACAATAATATGCGTAACCCTTTTCAATTAGTTCATCAACATATTTTTGATAAATTTCTAGTCTATTTGATTGGATATAAGGACCACAGTCGCCTACATCTGTAATCTTTCCATCTTTTACAAAGACACCTTCGTCATGAGTGATGCCTGCCCATTCAAGGGATTCAATTAGGTTTTCTATGGCACCTTCCACAAATCTTGTCCTATCTGTATCTTCAATTCTCAAAACAAATTTGCCGCCATTTTTCTTTGCAAATAAATAATTGTATAGGGCCGTTCTTAGACCACCAATGTGTAAATAACCTGTTGGTGATGGTGCAAATCTTACTTTAATATCTGACATTTTTTCTTTCTCTCTCCTTATTTTGCTGTGATTTCTATTACTTGATAGTAAGCCCAATGTTTTCTGTTTATATCTTTAAATGGGTTCTTTGAATATTTATCTAAGAAAGATTTGTTTATCTTTCTATCTAAAACTTTGTTAAAAATTGTGGCAGCCTCTGCCCTTGTGATCTTATCATTTGGTTTAAATTCATTTTTAGATTTACCAACCATGATGCCCTGACTTGAAAGTGTGTTAATGGCATCTCTTGCCCAGAAGTTTTCCTTTACATCCTTAAAGTCAATGGGATTATTGCCCATTGGAAGCTTCAAATAATTTGCCATCATGCTGGCAAATTGTGCCCTTGTCATGGCTTCCCTTGGTCTAAAAGTTCCATCATCATAGCCAGAAATTAAACCAGCCTTTTCAATAAAGACAATATTGTCGTAAAACCAGTCGCTTTCCTTTAAATCTCTAAAAGAAGAAATATCATTGGCAGATGCCTTGTCATCTATTACCCTTTTTAGAACTGAAGTAGCTTCAGCCCTTGTGATTTTTTCGTCGGGAGCGAATTTATCCTTGGCAATACCTGACATATATGGAAGTCTAATTACTTCAATGGACTTTTGAAGTTCCTCAAAGGATTTATTTATTTCATCACTGGACACTTCACTTTTTACAACAACATATTCAGCTGATGCAATGGCAGCACGAATTCTTCTTTCATTTTGAATGCTTGCCTTGGCTGTTGAAAGATTTTTTGCAAAATCAACATAATCTGTCAATTTTTCAAGAGTCTTAATAATGCTGTAAAGTTCCTTTTCATCGTTGTTGTCATTAACAAGTTCAGTGGATTTCTTTGACTCAAGCTTTGCCTTGACAATGTAATCTAAGCTCGCCTCTTTTTCCTTATTTGCAGCAACAATTCTAATTAAAGAACCTTCTTTCAAATCTAAATTTTCAATTTTAAAATTGCCTTCCCCATCAGAAATAGCGTTGGCAACAACTTTTTTATCAATGGCAAGTCTAACCATGGCATTTTTTTCAGTCTTTCCAACAATTTCACTAGAGCCATCGTAGACATCCTTTATAGAAAGAATGCCATTTTGCGTCTTAGTAGAAGACTCAAGGTTTTTTTGGTCGCTCTTAGTTTCTCCTGTCTTATCCACAAAACTTAGGACAAAGGAATTTTTAAGATTGGAGCTTGAACCAACATCATTTTTAACCCTAGTGTCGATTTCAAGATTTAATTTGTCGCCCTTGATGACAGAAAGGTCGTTGGCATTTATAGTGACAATATTTTGGTCCTTGCCCTTAATAGACGTCTCTCTTATATCAAGTTTACCTTGAGACTCCTCTCCCTCTAAAAGCTTTGTGCCCTTAACCTCAATTGCCTTGTCAAACAAAAGAGTAACAGAGAAAGATGAATATTTTTCCTTGTAATTATTTGGCAAATTGACAATTAAATTATACTTCAAGGAGTCGCCACTCTTCACTTCAGAAAGAGCAGGCTGCTCCAAGACAACTTGAATATCTTCAGCTGCAAAAACATTTACAAAAAGTGTAAAAGCCATAAGTATGTATAAAAACATTTTTTTCATTAAAAACGC
>OCPH01000183.1_pt1 | contig 10422 bp, 4 predicted proteins | sample 1475691 | NCBI WGS metagenome assembly OCPH01 (sample SAMEA3360696, study PRJEB22359) | human gut metagenome | biome: ENVO:urban biome; feature: ENVO:human-associated habitat; material: ENVO:feces | place: Bangladesh | collected 2011 | reverse complement strand
CCAGGGGGCGGAGGTGAAAGCGGAGGGGGTCGCATGTTGCTGGACAAAAACGCTCAGATTATCTACTCCAATCTTATCCGACTTACTGGAGACAACCGACCGGCAACTGTTGCTATTCTCCTCCTTGGCGAAGAGTAGGATATTGGTGTCCACGGTCGCATTCTGGAAGATCTTTACTCCGGCAAAGTCTATAAGCAACCTGGGGTTGGTCCACTCCGATAGGAATTGCCTGGTTTTCTCTCCATATCCGGCACGCATCCACTTATTGGAGGTGATGTAGCAGAGGTGCCCGCCCTCTCTGAGCAGCTTCCAGCCCAGCTCATAGAAGAGGCAGTAGATGTCTCCCGTACGAGCATAGGTCTGGTATCCCGCATCGGCGTAGAGCTTTGCCAGTCGTCCGCTATCCTTAGATAGCTGGATGTATGGCGGATTGCCGATAACTATGTCGAAGCCCCCATTCTCCATAAAGACGTCGCCAAACCAGGTATGCCAGAGGAAGAACTCGTCATTGGCGTGTACGTCGATGTCTCCGAGCGAGACGTCAAACTGCTGCTCCCTCAGCTGCCACTCTATCATAGAGGTGATCTCGTCTCTCATCCTCACTCGCTTCGTGTGATCATCGCAAGCGTAATACTTCCGGATAAGACTGGAGAGCTTGTCGCGCAGTAGGTCGAGATTGTCCTCGAAGAGTGTAAGCCGGCAGCCGGAGACCTGGTCGACCTCCTGATTCATCTTAGTTAGAGAGCTGAGATCCACTCCCGCATACTCCTCCAGGAGGGAGTCGCCCTGCATGATCTTGAAGTCCAGGTTGGGCAAGGCTTCCGGGGTCTTTTCATCCACCACAAGGGTAAGCCAGAAGCGCAGCCGAGCGATGTCGACCGCTCCTCTCTCGATGTCTACACCATAGATATTATTCTGCAGGATCTCCCTCTTAGTGGCAGCCGGATTTAGGGCTGTAGTGGACTCGAGAGCGGATCTACAGAAGTAGAGCTCTCTGAGGAGTCCCATGGGGAAGGCACCGGAGCCGATGGCAGGGTCACAGATCTTCACCCTCAGGAGTCGCTCCCTGATCTCCTCCGTCAGGTCACCGAGGGAGGTACCATCGTGACTCTCGACAAAGCCTCGGATAGCCTGTCTCTCGTCCTCATCCTCATGGTCGGACTGGAGGTAGGCGATCAGACTCTCCGCACACATATACCGGACGATCTCCTTAGGGGTGTAGAAGGCCCCCATATCCTTATTGTCCTCGAGGAGGTTTTCGAAGATCCGCCCCAGCATCTCCGGATCGATACCCACCTCGGCATCGTTGGGGTCGTTCTCGTCGATCGTAAAGTTATACTGAGACAGCACAGAGAGGAGATCGCGGAAGTATTCCGCAGGAAAGGCGAGCTGTCTCTCATCTAGTGCGTCACGCTCGAAGAGGCCACCATTGAGGTAAGGCACCCGCACGACACCGATACCATCGACCCTTGTGTCGAAGAGACTCTGACTCTCCCGCCGATCGGTGTCGAGAGCCTTGGCAAAGAGAGGCTCCAGGACGCTGTCGAGGAAGTTGGCCTGCTGCTCCAGTGATGCGTACTCGAAGAGGTGGAGCATGAAGTCCTTGTCTCCCTCGCCCCACTCCCCGGCTCTTGGGACGCCCATCCAGCCCTTCTTCTGGAGGAAGTGGAGGAAGACGATCCGCCCGAGGAGCTTTTTCACATAGTCGCGGATAGGCTTCTCCTCCTCACGCATGCCGATAGCGCCCTCCTCAGAGATCTCCTGCTCCTCGGGGAGGAGATGACCACGGAGACCATTCTCAGGATCCGCAGCATAACTAACAAAGGTCTCGTAGTGTGCCTTGTATCGTAGGAAAAACTCTCGCGAAAGAGCTTCGACACTGAAGGCCTGCTGCAGATCCTCCATCGTCAGGGGATCCTTACGACTATAGAGACCATAGAAATTGTCTGTCGCTGTACGGCACGACTGCCCCGGACCGAGGAGGAAGGTGTACCGCTTGCTGTCGGTGGTCTCCGCTAAGCTGCCCTCCTTGCGACAAAAGGTAAAGCGCCAGTCCCACCTCGCAGCATCCTCGTAGTGGAAGATCATAAAGGCCGAGGAGTAGCTGCTCATCACCGACCGGATCAGTCGCTGGATGGAGACCCTATTTCGCTCCATCTTGACGCTGTCACTCACAGTAATGTCAAAGACCTGAAGAGGCTCAATGCCGATATACACGCTCCCGAGGAACCTGATGCTGCGTATCCCGGTTGAGGTGGCGAGACGCTTATCATCGCTTCCCTGCAAAACCTCCTTATTGTACCCATCCTCGAAGTTATTTCCGAAGATGGGGATGATGATAGTGTCCAAGAAGGACTGCCCGCCCTGATAGCTGGTGCTCAAGTACTTCCTGAGATACTCCTTGTCCATGATGGTTTACTTGATGATTCCTAATACGATCCCCGGTGCCCCCTGTTGTGTCTCTACCTTCTTGATCAGCTTACCGATACTGTTCTTCAGGAGGGTCTCTATCTCATCTATGCTGACGGGGATAAGCTGCGACTCCCTCCGGCTCATTTCGTCACCGATCTGGATCATCCTCCGTATCACATCTCGATTGCCGCGATCGACCTGCTTGCGAGCCGACTGCAAGAGTTGCTGGATCTCCTCACTACTCCCCGGGTTTCTCCCGATCTTGACGATGATGCCGAGAGCCTTATCAATAGTGCTCTGACCGACGTGTGACTTAAGGATCCGGACGTAGTGCTGATTGTAAGCATATATAGCGCGCTTCCTGAGTGACGGCCAATCCTCCGGCAGAGGTACCCTCGTATCCTCCGGCAGGGCTTGCAGGCGCTCTAAGAGGTCGAGGAGAGAGAGGATCTTAGTGTCCACTGAAGGATCCTGCTCCACCTCTATGGCCAAAGGGGCGGACTTAGGTGCCCGCACGACAAAGTAAGCGCTCCCCTCAGCGTCCTGCGCCATCTCCCACCCCTCGTCCGTCTCTGCTATGAGCTGATAGCGGTCGGGGTGAGAGTCTCTGTACTGCTTCAGCTCGTAGACATACTTCTGGAGAGGCGACTCCTCACCCTCAACCGCTTCTCGGATGTTGTCGTAGTGGATCAGGCTCTCATCGTCCGTAAAGATCTTGCTGTCCCCACCGAAGAGCACGTGGAAGGACTGCAGCTTGGAGTGTGCTATCTGGACCAGCTGGATCATCTCATCGCCCTGCGCGCTCGGCATAAAGTTATACACATAGATCTTGGGATGCTGAGATCCGATGCGATTGACACGACCGATGCGCTGCATGAGTCGGGTAGAGTTCCATGGGGTGTCGTAGTTGAGTATGACATTGGCACGATGGAGATTCACACCCTCGGCGAGGACGTCCGTGGTGATGATCACATCGTACTCATCCCGCCACTCGCCGGTGTAATTGGCGTCAAAGTTCTCTCGGATCACCTGCTCCTTCTCATCTCTATTGTCAGCGGTTATGACGAGCGCTCTATGCCCCTTGTAGGCCAAGGCGTGCGATAGGGAGTTGACCGTGTCCTTTGCCTCGGAGAAGATCACCAGCTTGCCGGAGGTATTGGTCTGCGGGTCAAAGAGCTTTGTATTGATGCTCTCCTTGAAGGTATCAAACTTTGGATCCTGCGAATTGACGGTACCCCATCTGTCACAGAGGAGGGAGATAAGCTCGCGATCTCTCCTGAGACAGTCGTAGTACTCAGGGCGGAAGTCGCTCTGTCGGTACTCAGCATTCTGTCCCCTCTCATTGCGCCCCTCCTGAGTCAGCTTTGCGATCTTACCTCGTATCTCTCGCACACAGTCCTCGAAGGTGACCTCACTCCCGCGCTGTTCCGTCTTCGCTACGTAGTCCAGCTCCCTATTGATATCGATCTGGGGGCAGATAAAGATCGTGTCCCTCTCCCACATACTGATCATATTGTCTGTATAGCGGCGGAGGTTGAGGAGTGACCTCTTGAATGCCGTAAAGGAGCTTTCCAAGCGCTTCACCAGCATGACCTGCATGATCGTGGCCAGCTGTCCGGCGATATCGCCCACGCCGCGGTTACCACGCGCCATATGCTTCTGCTCATTAGCGTGGTCGACGAAGTACTCAATAGCTCGGTACCGATAGTAGCGGAGCCACTCGTCGGACCGGATCTTCTCCACCTCCGACGGGGCTATGATGCTCATGGTGTCGGCGAAGAGGCGCGCCAGCTCGTCATCCATCCTGTAGACAAGCGCATGGGGACCGGACATCTCCGGGAATACCAGTCCCTGCGCCTCTATATCGGCCTTGTAGTAGGTCTTGACATCCGTTCTCGTGCGCCGCTCCAAGAGATCCTCGAGGATATTGTCCCTGAGCTCCTGAGAGATTGCCTTCAGCCGCTTGGATCGCTCCTCTTCGCTTAGTCCATCGTGCCCCTTGAGGAGATTGTTGTACTCCTGATTGACATTCCTGAAGAAGTCCTCCAGATCACCTCCGGAGGCTCTCTTAAGCGTGCTGTCCTTGTGGTTGCGCTCGAAGAGGTAGATCTGATTCTTGAGATCGTCCGGCCTATTGTTCTGAGGCGTGGCGGAGAGGAGACCTATGTAAGGGTAGGCGCCGCTCCGAGCACCGATATTCTCGATGAGGGTGTCTAACGACTGATACATCTTGGTGGTGCTGCGACGGAAGCGGTGACTCTCATCGATGATGATCAGCCCGTAGTCTATATCCTGCAGCGCCTGATCCCCGTCTGTGCTCTCTTCATCCAGCAGATACTCCAGCTCCTCCGCCTCCTCTTCGTCGTCTAATAGGCTGCCGATCTTACCGGTAGTGATAAAGTCGACGAAGGGTGATATCTTATCTGTATTATCTTTTTGGTCAAATAGGTCGATGGTCCTCTCCCAGCCGGCCTTAATGGCCGGCGGTGTGATCACCAGTACCTTCCTCTCCCTGCCGTCGTCGCGCAGGTCGGATAGAAATCTCTTGATGATCAGTGTCCCGACGATCGTCTTGCCCAGCCCGACCACATCCGCGAGCATGAAGCCCCCATGCTCTCGCATGATACTGAGGCAGCGCTTCACAGCCTCTATCTGATAGTCCAGTCGGATAATCTCATCGGGGAGGTAGCTCTCTATCTCCTCGGTGAGAGAGCGGTCTATGACGTCGCCAAACTTGGTCTGCAGTAGCTTGATATAGAGCTCGTAGGGGGTAAAGGTCTCCTCCTGAGGCTGAGGATGGACGATGGGATCGACCTTGCCTCCGATGGGAGAGCGCTTCAGTATCTGCTCTAAGAAGGTCTCTGTCCACTCCTCGGAGATCTCCCACTTCTCCTCGAACCATATCTTATGCCCCTTGGAGGGGGATCCGTAGCAGGGGACCGCAGTCACTCGCTTGGAGTCGGTCTCCAGATAGTTCAGCTCCGCATTCCCTTCGAGTCCTTTCTTCGTAAAATTGGAGCTGCCTATGATGCCAAAGCAATTACTCTTACCAATAAATAGGTAACACTTGGAGTGGAGGAACTGCGTCTCATCCTCCTCGTTTCTCCTATAGATACGGATATGGATCTTACCCAGCGGGCAGTACTTGAGCAGCAGCGCTACGACTCGCTCATACTCCTCCCTCAGCTCCAGCTCGTGGATGTCAGTCTTGATAAAGTCGTAGGGATACTCGGCGTCCTTGTACTTAGGATTCTTGAGCTGAGAGGCATACACATATGGATCCTTACCGATGAGGAGCTGCAGAGTGGTCCCCTCTCTCTCCAGAAACTGGCTAAGCTCATCCACTATAAGGGCCATACCGGGCAGATCCCAGTAACCTGTCGCTATCTGTAGGGTCTCAAAGGTAGGAAGACTGATGCACTCGCTCAGCCAGTAGCGCATGGAGAGCTCCTCGGTCGAGTTGTCGATGAGCGTACTGTCTATGTGGATAAGATTATTGGATAGGAAGGGACTCATATGGCTCCGCGAAATGGTACATATTTATGCAGCAGCCCAAATTTAGATATTTTATTCCAAATAATGGGCGGTCCAAGGCCCGATGGCAGGGGTGACGCATTTGAGCATTAGGTTAATCATGTACCGAAGGGTGCTCGCTCCATAGGCATCGGTCACCGCTTCGCGGATGACCGACGTGCCAATACCCGCCTTAATCCCCTCGACCCCTTGCGGGTCGCCGAGCAGAAATTCCCTTTCCCGGCGCCCCCCTCTGGGCGTCACACTCCCGGGCAAGCTTGATAGTGCGACGCCCTAGCAGGGTCGCAGATTGCTTGCGATGCCCGGTCCACGGGTCTTCGGGGCTACGCCCCTCGACCGGTGACTAAAAAGCGAGCACCCCTGTCGGGGTGCATCGTTCACCAATCTTCACAATGAGTTGAATGACTTATGTAAGGCTCAAATGCGTCAGCCCTCGCCCGATGGATAGGGCGTCGATCTAATACCGATATTAGAACTAATATCGGTATTAGAGATTTCCCTGAGGAGTGGGCTGCTTTGGTAGGGGTGACCAGAAGCAGCGCCGTAGATCGCATTTGATTAACTTCTAGAAGTCTGCAACTGAGTTGCGAGCGATAGTACCTACCTTTGCGGGTGAGGAGGGGAGGCGACTCAGTACACAGTAGATAAGTTTAATGAAGCGATTTTTTTTCTTGGTATCCCTACTGATGATGGTAGGGGTTTGGGGAGTTTCGGCACAGGAACTCCGTGGAGTAGTGTATGACGAAGCGGGGGAACCGCTCCCCTACGCGACCGTCAAGGTGAAGAGCATCGACGGCAGCAAGGTGCTCACAGGAGGAGTCACTCGTGACGATGGCTCCTTTACTCTACAGACTGGGCAGCAGCAGTTACCCCTATTACTCGAGGCAAGCTTGATCGGCTTCACCCCCAAGGAGGTGAGGTGCGAAAGCTTCACCGATTACAAGATCGTACTAAAGGAGAGTGCCCTGGTGTTAGAGGAGATCTCCGTCACCGCTAATCGTATCACACACCGGATGGTCTCCGGTGGCATCAGCACCTCCATAGAGGCTTCTCCGCTCGCAAACCTATCGGATATCTATAGCGTGCTCAGAGGCGTGCCACTCGTCGAGATCGAGGGGACCGAAGTCCGGGTAGCCGGCAAGGGGACCCCCATCATCTACATTAATGACCGACTGATGACCGACCCCAATCAGCTACGCAACCTCAAGCCCTACCTCATCCGCGACATAGAGGTGCTCACCAATCCCGGTGCCAGGTATAGCTCCTCCGCCGAGTCGGTGATCAAGATCTACACCAAGCGCGAGCAGGGCACCGGTCTCAGTGGCGAGGTAAAGCTAGATCTAAATAATCAGATAAGTAGCCCCATGGGTTATCAGCCCTACCTTCGGCTCAATTATCGGCTCAATAACTGGGACTTCTTCACCAGTGTCATGTACAAGGACGAGCAGACCAATCACTCCTTCCCCTCCCTCCGCACTCACGGCAAAACCGACGAGAGCGAGTGGATCAATCAATCCACCACCAAGCATAAGGAGGGTGTACAGACACAGGAGTATACCATCGGCGTCAATTACGAAGATGAGGTGCAGAGCGCAGGCTTCAGATACCGCATTGCCGCCGATAAGGAGGACTCCTGGATGTTCTCCGACCTCACCAGCAACCACCTCAAGCCTACACCCGAGGCGGTGGAGCGCTACTTTGGCAAGTCGCAGACCCTCAAGCCATGGAATGCCTCGCACCGCCCCAATCTCTACTACCTTAGGAGGCTTGGGGACTGGAAGGCACAGATCGACCTCGACTACTACCGGACCGGTATGAGCCACTCCACCGAGCGAGCAGCTGAGGGGCATACCGAGGCGTACGAGCTCTCCGGCGTGGAGAATAGCCATGGGGCGAAGTACCAGTCGGCCGGAGCACGCTTGGACATCTCCGGACCACTCTGGGGCGGTCGTCTCGAGATGGGTGGGGAGTACTCTAAGGTCCATAACCGCTTTTACAATCATCTCGATGCTAGCCTCAATCTCACCGACCTGGATAGCGAGCAGCGGGAGCAGTTCCTAGCTCTCTACTTAGAGTATCAGCGCAAGATAGCCTCCGAGTGGAGTGCCACCGCAGGCTTACGCATGGAGCACCTCGAGAATAAGTATATCGATAAGGGGGTACTGGATCCCGATAAGAGCCATACCACCACCAACCTATTCCCCACACTGGCTGTTACAGGTCGCCTCTTGGGCGTACGCACCGAGCTCTCCTTCAGGAGCCGGATCCACCGACCAAGCTACGTGCAGCTACAGCCACAGTACCTCTACGTGAGCCGATACGAGTACAAGGTGGGCGACCCTAACCTCAAGGACGCCATCGACTACTCCACTGCTCTCACCCTCAGTAAGAACTGGCTTACCACCATCCTCAGCCACACCTATAGCCGCGACTGTCTCACCCCTGAGACTGCACTATTTACCGACCCCACCACCGGAGTCGTTCGCCCCTATATCACCCTATACAAGACCGTCAACGCCCCTCCACACCATGCTCTCTCGGCGGCGATGGTAGCCAGCCCTACGATCAAGTGGTGGAAGCCCACCTTCACCCTGCGCCTCTCCAAGATGATCGGCTACGACCTCTGGACCTTCGAGGAGCGGATCACCAATCGTAAGCCCACCCTCGCCCTCAGCGTGGCTAATCAATTCACCCTCCCCAGGGATATCAGCATGGTATTCAACGTCGGCTACACCCCATTTGGCAACGAAGACAATATGGAGTTCACCGCCCCCATCCTCACCAGCTACGCCGAGATCTCCAAGCAGTGGCTTAAGGAGAAGAATCTCCTCACCACCCTCTCCATCAGCAACCTCTTCAATACCACACACTCCGTGCGTACCGCCACCAGGTACAGCGTGATGGAGTCCACCGAGCACGTGCCGCCACGCATCGCCTTCACCATCTCCTACCGCTTCAATAGCTCCAAGGACAAGTACCAAGGCACCGGCGCCCTCGAGTCAGTCATCGACCGCATGAATGCGGGACACGACTAACCGGTGCACAGCCGCTAGGGCACCTCACCAGAGGTAACAAGTCGGACGAGTCGGACAGGTCGGCAAATCAATGCCACTGTCCGACTCGTCCGGCTTGTCTGATAATGAGAGGGCGGAGTGTTTTGGATCGTCACTCGACGGCGCAAATCTGCGTATCTTTGTAGGTATGAGACTATCCTATGATATCATAGTGGTCGGCACTTTGCCAACTTTGCCATGAGGTGGCGCATGTAGCGACATGCTATCTCACATAGCAACAAATTTATAGATCTTTCGGCCCTGTGTCCCGCGAGAGTTAACTTTTGCGGTGATCGGATGGTGCTTAAAACTTCACGACATCCTCCAGCTCCATCATCTTATAGGATGATGCGGTGGCTTCGGACAGGTAATACATAACACCCTTCTCGCCGTTATCTCCGAGGGCAGGCCTTAGAGCAGGCATTTTTTTCGTCAAGGCTTTATTCACCTCGGGGCGGTTGTCCTTTACCAGCTTGCATTCAATGCGCAACGTCTTACCCTTGTTGAAGGCGCATATCTCAGCTTTGGGATTGGCGGCGATTTGGTGTGTGGCATTGGTCTCTCCAAATGCCATAATGTATATTTTCCCTTCGTAGAATAGCTGAGCACCGTAAGGTCTGACGCGAGGCTGATCACCCTCAGCTGTAGCTAAGTAGAATACCTTGGCATCGACCAAGAACTCAAAGATGTCTTCTGCTGTCTTCATAGATAGTTGTTTTTTATGGTGGTATGGATAGTTACATCTGCTTCATAAGCCAATTCTGACGTCCAATCATCTCGACCATCTCGATCTGCTCCTCGCTCCAGTAGAGGTCCTCCTCCTCATCGGCCAGATACTCCTTTAGGATCTCATAGGTCGTAGGATCGTCCTTGAGCTCCGCCATGCAATTGTAGAGGATTTCGAGCCCTTGCTTCTGGATCTCGAGGTCTACTTTGAGGTATTCAATAGGATCCTTAACGACATCCCGTCCCTTCTGGTCTTCGATTTTCACATCGCCACCCAGGTCGTTGATACGTCTCATGAACTTCTCCACCCAGCCCATTTCTTTAGTGTAGTGTGCAGTGTACTTTTCGCCGAGTTTTGTGAACCCCAATGACTCAAAGTATTTGCCCTGCACTAAGTGAGCGAAAGCTCCGTTTGTCAAGCCGGTTGTGAAAAGCTGTAAAGCTTCGATTGACTTTTGTTGTTTCATTTTGATTGTTGTCTTCTTTATATTTATATGATATGTTATTTATCTGTATCTCTATCTATTAGCTTGTGCATCAGAGCTTTTAAGGTGAGCATCTCGTCTTCTGTTAATGGAATGTCTTTCGCCAACTGGGAGGGTGCCGCCATGACCTTCTTTTGCATCTGCTTGCCTGTGTCGGCAGGGCTGACGTTTTTGGATTTGCCTGAGATCTTCCTGAATAAAAACGAGAAAAA
>OCPH01000179.1_pt1 | contig 10708 bp, 9 predicted proteins | sample 1475691 | NCBI WGS metagenome assembly OCPH01 (sample SAMEA3360696, study PRJEB22359) | human gut metagenome | biome: ENVO:urban biome; feature: ENVO:human-associated habitat; material: ENVO:feces | place: Bangladesh | collected 2011 | reverse complement strand
AATACTAGACAAAAAAAGACTGCTCACTAAAAGTGAACAGCCTTAAAAAATTTATTTTCTTATTTTACATTTGGAAATAATTCGTCAAAGTTTTTAAGAATTACATGTCCAATGTCGTCTTGAGCATCGATAGTTGATCCACCAATGTGTGGTGTTACATAAAGTCTATCAAGTTCAAATAATTTGTTTTCTACTGGAACATCTTGAGTGTCAAGTCCGCCAGAGCCAAGTTCGTTAGAAAGTGTATCTAAGTTTGCTCCGCCTAGTTTGCCATTCTTGATGTAATCGTATAGGTCATCTTCGTTAACAATTCCGCCACGAGCAGCGTTGATGATGCAAGCTCCGTCTTTCATCTTTTCAAATTCTTCTGCTGCAAATAAGTCCTTAGTATCAGGAGTTAGTGGCATATGAAGAGTTACGATGTCAGATTCTTTTACAAGAGTATCGAAGTCAACAAGTTTAGCATAGTCAACTTTGATGTCTTCTGGTTTTAAGAATGGGTCATAAGCAAGAACGCTCATGTGGAATACATTGGCGATTTCGCCAACTCTTCTACCAATTGCACCAAAACCACAAATTCCTAGAGTCTTGTTTCTAAGTTCTCTACCAATCCATCTATATTTGTTCCAAATTCCACCCTTAACTTCGTTTTGAGCTTGTACAGAATTTCTGTAAAGGTCTAACATTTTTGCAAAAACAAGTTCAGCAACTGCGTTTGCATTTTGTCCTGGAGAGTTTTTAACTGGAATATTTTTTTCCTTTGCATATTCAAGGTCAATGTGGTTAGTTCCTGTTGAACCAACGAAAATTGCCTTTAAGTTTTTAGCAGCATCAAGAACTTCCTTGTTGATGAATGGGTCAACTCTCATGAATAAGAAATCATAAGGTTCAATAATTTCTGCTAATTTTTCAGAAGTTGGAAGCATAACTTTATCAAGTTCAATACCTCTTTCTTCAAGTCCTTTGTCAATTACATCTGACATATAGTCTACCATTAACGCTTTCATTTACATCCTCCTTAAAATTTTATGTACATCGTTACATTTCTATTTTAGTTGAAAATGAAATCTTTTTCAAGTTCATTTAACCCCTTAATATAATTAACACTTTTCTTTAAAAAAGCCCTTGGAAAACCATTCTATATTTACTTTAAGTTAATGGTTTGTCCAAAGGCTTATAATTATTCTTCAATTGTTTTGTTTCTAAGATCTTCTAAAACTTTTTTTGCAAGGGCAAAGGTAACTATGGCAGTTATAAAGTCTGCTGTCGGTGCTGCGTACAAAAGTCCCTTGACTCCAAAAAAGTTTGCGTAGAGATAGGCAAAGGGAACTAGGAGAAGGACTTGTCTTAGTAGAGAAATTAAAATCCCTCTCTTTGCAAGTCCAATTGATGTCAAAAATCCCATAGTAACTGGTTGGGCTCCATTTAAAAAAGTAAAGAAGAGCATAATCCTAAATAATTTTATGGCAAAATCAAAATATAAGTCGCTTCCTCCACCAAAGAGCATGATTATTTGTCTTGGAAAGACTTGGAAAATTACAAAGGAAATTGATGAGACTATTATGGCATACTTAATTGCAAGTTTATAAACTTCTACTACTCTGTCATAATTTTTCGCACCATAATTAAAGGATGAGATTGGTTGAAGCCCTTGTGAAAGTCCAATGTTGACGCAGAAAAATACCATGCTCACCTTCATGACAATGCCCACTGCCGCAAGGGGTATGTTGGATCCATATTCTGACAAAGATCCATAGTATCTGTAAAAATTATTCATAAGTATTTGCACGAAAAGGATGGCAGCTTGATTAAATCCACTTGCCGCACCAAGTCTTACAATGTTAATAATCTTATCTAATTGTAATTCAAAATATTTCCCTTTTAAGTCCACAGACTTAAAGTGTCTTTTAAAATAAAATATTACCATTAGAAAAGAGAAAAATTGTCCAAGAACAGTTGCGTAAGCTGCTCCTGCCATGCCCATGTCAAAGGCAAAAATAAAAATTGGATCTAAAATTAAATTTATAACGGCGCCCACTACCATGGAGTACATAGAAAATTTTGGAGCACCATCAGCTCTTATTAAAGTCGAACCCACATTTACTAGTATTAAAAATATAAAGCCGTAGGAAGTTATGGACACATACTCTATGGCATAGTCCATAATCTCCTCTGTGGCACCAAAAATTTTTAAAAAATTTTCCATAAATAGGTGAGTTATTATTGTAAATAGAAGACCTGCTATAGTGGCAAGACTTATGGAATTTCTAATGTAGTGCCTTGCAAGGTCTTCTTCCCCTCTGCCCAGTGAAATATTAAAATTTGCAGCTCCACCAATGCCACACAAAAGTGCAAGAGCTGTGCAAATTGTCACAAGAGGAAAGGCAACATTTGTTGCAGCATTTCCAAGCATTCCCACAGAGTTGCCAATAAATATTTGGTCTACAATGTTATATAGGGAGCTTATTATTAAGGCAAAGATACTTGGTAAGGCAAACTGTATAAGTAATTTCTTTATATCTTCTCTTCCTAAAATATTTCCTTCTTTCATCTTTTACCTCCCACTTTATAAAAATCCTTTAATAATTTAAAAGCTATTTTAAAAAAATAAAAAGACGCATCTGCGCCTTAAGTTAAGAATTTAAATATCAAGATACATCCTCAAAAGTCCAAGAAGGAGAAGATGCACTGGATAAAATAGATAATTAAATAATTTGTTTTGCTTTCCCTTTTCGCCATTATACATTATAGTTAGTCCAAAGCCAAGTATTGACCAAACTTCTTTTATTATAGTCAAGTAGGCAAAGGCTGCTGAAGCTATAGGTCTATTGTAAAATATATAAAAGAAAAAAGCTGTAAGTATTGCGTGAAAACCATAATCCCCTGAGGCAAAAATGCTTGCAAAGTACATGAAGATTAAAAGTGGTATAGAAAAGAAAATCCATTTTCTTCCAATTTTATCTTCAAATTTATTTCTAATTTCATCTAATATCCAAATAAAAATTAAGGAGAGAGCCAGAGAAAATAAGACATTATTTAATCTAAACTCCAAAAAAACTTTTGAAGAAAACATATCATAGGGCACTTCTGAAATCACTGCAAAGAAAAGTAAATTTAGTAAATATCTTTTCCTTGAATGAGTCCTAAAAAATCCCTCCACTATAAAAAATGAAAAGAGGGGAAAGGCAATGCGGCCTAAGACATCAAAGACTGTAGAAATCTTTGATAGAGTGCTTCCCACTTCAAGGTAGGGCAAAATTATGGCCTTGTTGACATGATCAATTAGCATAGATGCAAAGGCCATATATTTTAACTGTGCCCCATTTAAAACTTGAATCCTTTTTAATTTTTCATTATTAAATCTTTCCATACTTTGCTCCAAAATTTTGTAAAAATATTTTACTATAAAATTTATGAAGTAAACAAGAAAAAATTTTTAACTATTTTTAAAATTTTCTTTTAGGTCTTGGTAGTCCCTCATAATGTTTTCTATTATATCCCTTACACTTTCCACTTTATTTAGATATTCATAGCCTTCTCCTGCCATGACAGAGCCCCACTTTACATCTCCATCTCTTACAGCTTTATAGCTAGAGCCTGCAGCGTACTTTTCAAATTCTTCTTGGCCAAGTTTATTTAATTCGATATCCAAAAGTTTATCAGCCAACTTATTTTTGTAGCACCTTATTGAATGAGGCGTCGTAATTCCTGTGACAATTGTGTCCCTATCTGTGGCTTCAAGAAGAGTCTTTTTAAAGTTTTCGTGGACTGGTGCTTCCTCTGACACCAAAAATCTCGTGCCCATTTGCACTCCACTTGCCCCCAAAATTTCTGCAGCCAAAATATGCCTTGCCGTGTAAATTCCTCCAGCAGAGATCACCGGAATCTTTACAGAGTCAGAGATTTCTGGCAGGGCTGGGAAGGTATTGAGCTTTCCTATGTGCCCTCCTGCTTCCGCCCCTTCAAAGACGCAGGCAGTGGCACCTAGGCTTTCAACTTTTTGCGCCATCTTTTTGTTGGCAATAATAGGAATTACCTTTAGACCCTTATCTAGCCAGTAGTCAAAATACTTCTCCGGATTGCCTGCACCACAAGTTATAATTTTTACTCCCTCTTCCACAACAATTTTATTGAGCTCATCAATGGCTGGGTGAATCATTACCATATTTACGCCAAAGGGTTTATCAGTCATCTTTTTAATTTTTCTAATTTCTTCTCTAACGACCTCTGGACTAAAACCTCCAGTGGCTATCATACCAAGACCACCAGCTTCTGAAACCGCACCTGCAAGCTCTGATGTAGAAATATTTGCCATAGCTCCCTGCAAAATTGGATACTCAATATTTAATAGATGGGAAATTTTCATTTTTACCTCCAAAATTTATAAATTTTTTATCTTTTAAGATTGATAAATTTTTTAAATCTTTCGAGATTTTATTTTTAAATTTACATTTTATACTTACCCTAAAAGCAAATTTCATCACTTAATGGCAATTTCTTTATTTTAAACCGTTTTCAAATTTGTAGCTTTGTATAAATATCATACAATTTTTCGCCCCAATATCCTTTTTTATTTAATTGACATTTGATATTAGTTATTGTAATATAAAAATAGCAAATAAACATTTTCATAAAATTTTAGTTTATTTGAATAATGTCAAGGAGGATTATTATGACAAAGAAAAAATTTATGACACTCATGATGCTTATTGCTTTGGTTGCAGTTACTTTAACTGCTTGTAGCGGCGGCGGAAACAAAAAAGAAGAAGCTGCAAATAATGCTACAAAAACTGAAGAAAACGCAAAGACAGAAGAAGCTTCTGGCGAAATGAAAGCTGAAGGTTTAATGGAAACTGAAGGCGGATTCATGTCAATTGCTACTGGCGGTACTGGTGGTACATACTACCCACTAGGTGGAGCTCTATCTAACATTCTTAACAATGCAGGTGTTAACTACACAGCAACTGCACAAGCTACTGGTGCTTCAGTAGAAAATGTTGAGCTTGTTACTAAGGGAGACGCTGAAATCGGATTTATTCAAAACGACGTTGCTTACTATGCAGCTAATGGAACTGACACTTTTGAAGGTAACAAAAAACCTTCTCTAAGAGGTCTATGCTGTCTATATCCAGAAGTTGTTCAAATCGCTGCATCAGCTGAATCAGGAATCAAAACTATTGACGACTTAAAGGGCAAGAAAGTTGCTGTTGGTGCTCCAGGTTCTGGTGTTGAAGTTAACGTAAAACAAATTCTTGAAGTTCACGGAATTACTTATGATGATTTAGGAAAAGTTGACTATCTATCTTTCGCAGAAGCTGCTGACCAAATTAAATCTGGTCAAATAGACGCTGCATTTATTACAGCTGCTATTCCATCTTCAGCTTACACTGAACTAGCAACTACTCACGACATTAACTTAATTCCAATAGCTGAAGATAAGGCTCAAGAACTTATTGAAAAATATCCATTCTATGTTAACCTACACATCACTCCAACTGAATACAAGGGACAAGACAAAGAACTTTCTCTAGTAGCAGTTCAATCAATGTTAGTAGTTGACGAAAAAATGTCTGACGAAGATGCTTACAATATCGTTAAACTTTTATTTGAAAACCTTGATACTATGAAGGAATCTCACGCAAGAGGCGGCGACATCGCTCTTGATAAAGCTCTTGACGGTATGAGTATTGAAGTTCACCCAGGTGCACAAAAATACTTTGACGAAGTTAAAAAATAATGAATGGTAGAAATAAAGAGGGCATTGGAAAGAAGTTATTCTTTCCAATTCTCTTTATTATAATAGTTTTTTTTATTTTATCCTTTGTGAAAATCGACGCAATAATTATAAAAGATTACTTTAATGGAGATCTATTAAAGATAGAACACTTAAAGGATAAGGAAAGGTTCGGCATAGTCTATACCCATTCCGTTGAAAGGTCACAGACTAGTGAATGGTATGAAGCTCGCGATGGAAAGTTAATACTTATGGAACAAAGATATCGCGACCAAGGTGCAGGTCTTCCTGTAAATTTAATCTACAAGTTTAAATACGCCGAAGACGGCAGTTTTTGTCTCTATGACATGAATGTCCCCTTTGAAACTGTTATTTATAGGACTGGGGCTGTGAGAGCAAACCACAAACTTGTTATGAATGGAGAGACTACTCCCTTTTTAGATTTTTCTGAACCGAGAGAAGCTTTAGAATTTTCTACTGAACACATCTCACTTTTACAATACGCACTAAGGAGGTGCCAAATTGAGCGAAGATAAAAAATTAAATGAAAATATGGAATCTGAAGAAATAAAAACAGATGATTCAAAACTAGATTCAAAGGACTCATCTTCTGAAGCTAGTTTCACTAAGACTGCCGAAGAACTTGGCGCAATGAACGTTGACGAATTAATGGAACAATATGACCTTGAAACTAGTAAACTTCGTAAGTTATCTGGTAAGGTTGCCCTATTTATTACAATCGTTGCAATTTTAATGTCTGCTTTCCACTTATTTACAGCATGGCATGGTACACTTTTAGCTATGAAGCAAAGATCTCTTCACTTAATCTTTGCCTTTACTCTTGGATTTGCACTTTATCCAGGCTTTAAAAAGTCATCAAAAGATAAAATTGATATCACTGATTGGCTACTTATTATTTTATCAGTAGGAGTATGGGGATACATATTCTTCAATGTAGAAGCAATTGCCCTTAAGGGTGGTCAAATGTCCACAACTGATATGGTTCTTGGTGTTCTTTCAGTTCTTCTTACTCTTGAAGTTACAAGAAGAGTTGTAGGACCAGAACTTCCTATCGTTACTATAGTATTCCTACTATTTGCTTACTTCGGCAGACACATGCCAGGTATATTTGCCCACAGAGGCTTTAATGTTACTAGAATTGTTTCACACATGTATATGACTACTGAAGGTATTATGGGTACACCTCTTGGAGTATCTTCTACTTTCGTATTTATGTTTATACTATTTGGATCCTTCCTAGACAAAACTGGTGTTGGTGAATTCTTTATAGACTTTGCTTACGCTTTAACTGGTTCTACAAGATCAGGTCCAGCTATGACATCAGTTCTTTCTTCAGGACTTATGGGATCAATCTCAGGTTCATCTGTAGCTAACACAGTTACTACTGGTGCCTTCACAATTCCACTAATGAAATCAGTTGGTTACAAACCTCACTATGCAGGTGCCGTAGAAGCTACTGCATCTACTGGTGGACAAATCATGCCTCCAGTAATGGGTGCTGCTGCATTTATCATGGCAGACTTCACTGGTTTCCCTTACATTTCAATTGTTAAGGCTGCCATTATCCCAGCTATTCTATACTATATAGCTGTTGGTACAATGGTTCACTTGGAAGCATGTAAACTTGGCCTTAAAGGTATGCCAAGAGAATCACTTCCAAAGGTTTCAAGTATTTTAAGAAAACAAGGTTATTTAACTCTACCTCTTATCGCAATCATCTTCATGTTGGTTAAACAATATCCACCAACAATGGCTGCTTTAACTGGTATAGTAATTGGCGTTATAGTTGCCATGACAGTATCTCTTATTAAAAAAGATAATTCCTTTACTCCTAAAGATATTCTTGGAGCAATGGAAGCAGGTGCTAAGGGTGCCGTTGGTGTAGCTTGTGCCTGTGCTTGTGCTGGTATGATCGTAGGTGTTGTAACACTTACTGGTTTCGGTCTAAAGATCGCAGAAGTAATCGTACAAATAGCTCAAGGTAGACTAATCCCTACACTACTTCTTACAATGATATCTTCAATTATCCTTGGCATGGGACTTCCAACAACTGCAAAATACATCGTACTTGCAACAATGGCTGTTCCAGCAATAACAAAACTTGGTGTAAACTTAATGTCAGCTCACTTATTTATCCTATACTTTGGTGTAGTTGCTGACGTTACTCCTCCAGTAGCCCTAGCTGCTTACGCAGGAGCAGGTATCGCAGGTGCAAACTCAATGAAGACTGGTTTCCAAGCCTTCAAACTTGCCATAGGTGCCTTCATAATACCATACATCTTTGTAATAAATCCAAACCTAATAATGGTAGATTCCATAGTAGGTACAACAGTAAATTGGCTTCCAGTAACAGCTGCTCTACCAACAATAGTAACAGCACTTATTGGTACAGTATGCTTGGCAGGTACAGTTGAATCTTACCTATTTGGAAACCTAAGAATATGGCAAAGAATTATACTTCTTTTAGCTGCCTTTGCCCTACTTGATCCAAAGCTTCTTACTGACGCAATTGGACTTGCTGCTCTAGCATTTATCTTTGTAACACAAAAAATGCTAAATAAAAATAAACCAGCAGCTACTGCTTAATCTTAATTAAAAAATAATTTTAAAAAGATTTTAATATCTGTTGGGGAGAAATCTCCAGCAGGTATTTTTTTGTGGCTCTATAATATCTGTTGGGAAGTAAATCTCTAACAGATATTTTTTTGGGATTAAATCTCTAAAAAATATTTCGCAAAAAAATTGCACCTATAGCCTTGATTCATTCTTAAATAAACAAAGACATAAGTGCAAAAATTTTTATTTAAAATTTATTATAGCTTAACATAAAAAAAGGAGCCCATGGACTCCTTTTATCCTTATCTTATCCTCTTACTCTTTCATTTTCTTTATCATAGAAAACTCTGTCGCATAATTTTGCCTTTAGGCTGCCTGCCTTAGTTTTAATTTCAACTTCCTTTCCTTCCACTGCACATTCCTTTTCAATTAAGCAGTAGCCAATGAATTTTTCAAGAGTGTAGCCGTAAGTGAATTTAGTAACCTTGCCGATTTCCTTGCCATCACATAGAACTGGGTCTCCTGCTTCAACTTGACCTTCTCCTAAAAGTTCAAAGCCGAAAAGATCTCTCTTAATATTTCCCTTTGCCTTTAGAAGTTCATCCTTGCCAATGAAGTCGCTATCCCAGTGAACTGTCCATCCATAGCCGACTTCAAGAGGATTTGTGCCTTCAAGGTCGCTCATTAAAACGTAGCCCTTTTCTCCTGGCATACTTCCAATAATTACATCAGTGGTAATATTAACTAAGTCAAATTCCTTGCCGCATTCCTTGATTTTTTCTTCGAGAACTTCCTTCTTGCCGCTTTCAACATAAAGTTCGTAGCCAAGTTCACCTGTGAAGCCTGCCCTTGCAACCATAATGTCTAAGTCGCCAACAGTGTTGTCTTCAATAGTGAAGAATTTCATAGAAGAAATGTTCTTGTCCACAATTTTATTTACAAGATCTCTTGACTTTGGACCTTGAAGAGCAAACATAGTTAGCTTTGAAGTAATGTCCTTGTAGTCTATATCGCAGCCACCCTTAAACTTGTCAAACCACTTAATCATCTTGTCAATGTATAAAGTTGAAATCAAATACTTGTCATCTTCCAACCTAAAAACAATAACATCGTCAATAATTTTTCCCTCTTCATTTAGCATTGTAGTGTAAAGTGCGTGACCCTTTTTCATATTTTTTATGTCATTTACAAAAACTTTGTCTAAAAAAGTTGCTGCATCCTTACCCTTGACATCTAAAACTTGGTGAGTGAAATCATAATAACCAACGCCATTTCTAACAGCTTCGTGTTCTTTTCTTCTTAATACATCATTTTTCATAAAATCACATTCCTTTATCACGTTACAAAAATAAATCTCTCATCCCTAATATACCCTCAAAAGTTTTTTAAAAACAAAAAAGCACAAGACATACATCTTGCACTTTCTTTATCAAGGATTCATTTTATGAAATATTAATTAAAAATCTATATCTTGAAAAACTATTTCACCATCTTTAATTGTCATCATATTTTTTAAAAGTTTTTTACCTTCTAATTTTCCTCCTTGCCAATCCTCAAAAATTATATCCTTCTCTGTTTCTTTTATAACTGCTATATCAGCACAATAACCTTTACTTAGACTTCCTATTTCATTGTCCATATTTAATAATTTAGTAGGATTATAAGATGCTTTCTCAATAATTTGACTAATGCTTAATCCCATATTTAAATATTTGGAAATCAAAAACATCATATTAAAAATTTGAGGTTTCTTGTAAATACTTTTCTTTGTTAAATCTGTACTTATAATATCTGGTAAAAAATTATTTTCAAAAGCTTTATTGGCAACTTTAAAAGCAAAGTGAAATCTTGCATTAGCGGAGTCAAATATTACACCTCTTTCTCTGGCATTCAAGATATCTCTGCATATTTTTCCATTATTATCAATAATAGTATTGTCAAAATCATGGTACATATGAGTAAATACATCGCCATTTTCAAGTTCATTAGCTATGTCAGATTGAGGCATTGGGGCATTAGTTGTATGAACCACTAGTCTCTTTCCACTTTTTCTGGCAATCCTTAGAGCTTTCTTGAGAGGTTCCATTCCCATATCTTTAACAAGATTTTTATCTAATCTAATTTTTAAAGCAACTAGATCATCACTATATTTATCGAATAACCTTAAAATCTTTTTTTCATTAAAATTTTTTGGATTTATATTTTCACCATAGCTACTTGTTACCATGCCTCCCGAGCAAACATTTAGATATGCTTTAATTCTTACATTACTTGCTTCAATTGCTGGTCTATATGATTCATAATTAGAACAACCACTACTACCAGCATCCACTGCTGTAGTTACCCCTGAAGAAAAACATAGTATCTCAGTTGGCACTCCAATTTCACAAAAGGGTT
>OCPH01000175.1_pt1 | contig 10860 bp, 7 predicted proteins | sample 1475691 | NCBI WGS metagenome assembly OCPH01 (sample SAMEA3360696, study PRJEB22359) | human gut metagenome | biome: ENVO:urban biome; feature: ENVO:human-associated habitat; material: ENVO:feces | place: Bangladesh | collected 2011 | reverse complement strand
AAGCCTCCTTGTGCCTGGATAGGTATAACCCCATCCAATAATAAAAAAAACTTTAAAATTAAAAAATAAATTATTAAAAGAAAAAACTTTTTATTTGTTCTTAAAGCGAAGCTTTCCACCCCCTTACCTTCCCAAATAAAAAGAAATTGCAAAAATGTAACCTTTTTGTTATAATTTTACATACGGTTTTGGATTACAAGGTCTAAGATCCCCATGTTAAAGGGCAAGAGTTCAAGGCAAAGGGCACCAAAGTCAAGGGCGAAAGCAAAAACAAAGGGCGAGAATCATTTTGATTACTGCAATCAATGTGCCGATTTCAAAGACCCCATATAAAAAGGCGAAACCCAAAGACAAAGGATAACCCCTAAAACCAAGGATAAGGACCCAAAGACAAGTGAGTCTAAAGACACATATTCCCAAGACCCATCTATTATCACGAAAATTACTTTAGTAAAGCAATGTTACATAAATATTTCAAAAGCCCAATTACAAGAAAGTTTATGTAATGTAATTGTAATTTTACAAAGGAAGAATGTAGTGTATAATAGAAACATAAGAGGAACATGACAATTAAATAAAACCAGAAATAAGGCGATATTTATTTGTCACCTCTGAGTCGAGATTGTTCAGTCTCGGCGACAAAAGTTTGAGACTTTTGTAGAATCTACAAAATTTTTAAGGAGGTCGAAAGACAAATGAACAAAAAGATTATTTCTCTAGTACTAGCACTAGTAATGGTACTAGGAACATTCACAAGTGTCTTCGCCGCTGAACCAGCAAAGAAAGAAGAAGCTAAAAAAGCAGAAGCTTCTGAAAAAGTTGAAAAGATTGTTGGAAAAGATAACAAAATCCAATATATCATCGACAAAAAACTTGTTGAAGGCTACGAAGATGGAAGCTACGGACTTGACAAAAACATCAAGAGATCCGAAATCACAAGACTTCTTGTATTAGCTAATGGTAACGAAGACATAGCTAAAAAACTACAAGGAGCTATGAGAATTTACTCTGATGTAGATACTAAGCACTGGGCAAACGGAGTTATCTCAGTAGGAACTACAGTTCCATCTGATGCTAACGGAATTGCAATGCTAGCAGGATATCCTGATGGATCATTCAAGCCAGAAAACGATGTAACTTATGCTGAATTAGCTAAAATGTTAGTAGTTCTTGCTAAAAAAGACTTAACTGCTGACATGGTTAAAAACGCAGTATGGGCAACTTCTTGGATGACTTGGGCAGCACAACTTGGAATTCTTGACGATGTTGATGTTAAAGATTCTAACATGGCAGCTAACAGAGCAGATGCATTCACTATGATTTACAATGCTCTTTACAAAATGCAAGAATTCAAGAGAGTACCAGCTAACGAAACAAGAGGTATTATCTCTAACTTCTCTAAAGACATGTTACAACTTAACCAAGATTCTAAAATGGAATACAAGATTACAGATGCAACTGTATTTGTAACTGGTATGAACGCAACTAGACAACAAGTTCAACAAATTAGATTCCTTGATCTTAAAGTAAGAGATTACTACCTAGGATCATTAGTAAGAGTTCTTACAAATGACAAGAACGAAGTAACTCACATCATCGAACTTGGTAACCCAGCTGAACTTGCAAAGAACAATGCAACAGGTATGGCAGTAGGTAACGATGTTTGGAGAGGCGTTGCTGATAACACTGTTGAAACTATTAACCCAGTAGCAAAATCTGCAGTTGAAGCTCAAAAAGCTATAAAAGCTGGAGATTCTTATGCAACAATCGAATTCAACGCTAACAACATTGATGCTAAGAGAATCGTATTCCACAACATTAATAAGGTTGATAAAAATCTTACATTAAAAATCAATGACAAAACTGAATTCTATGTAGCTAACCCAGCTAACAACCAAATGAAGAAAGTTGCTAATGTAAACGAAGCACTTGCACTTATTGGTTTCCATAACTACAATGACTACAAGATCGTTGGCGTTTACGCTGGATTTGACACTGACGGAATCACTAGAAACTACGGAGCAATCCAAGTTGACACAGCTGATAGACACACTGCAAAAGTTGTAGTATTCAACTTTGTAAACAAAGCAGCTAGTGGCGAAAAATACAGAGTAATCGAATCATCTTCTTCTAAGTTTATGACTACTTTAGAAAAGACTGACGGTACTCTAGTTGATAGAGACAATGTATATGATACTTCAAGATTCCCATTAGAATATGGTGACAAACTTGACGTTATCGAATTAGATACAGTTAGAACTGGATCTTTCTATGCAACACTAATTGACCACTCTAAGACTTCTGTATTCCCAATCGTTAGAATTACTGACGTAAGAGAAGACGGAAAAGTTATCTATGTTGAAGATAAGAACGGCGAAAGATCAATGCTTGATCTTAGAGACGCAGACATCTTCTCAGCTAAGAGATATGGTAAAGTTGAAGTTGGCAATACTCTTCAATTTAGAGTAGAAGATTTCGGAAAATCTCAAGTTTACGCACAAGCAGCTAACAACACTGCTGAAATCATTTCACTTCTTGGAAAAGATATGAAACTTGAAGGATCACTTGTAAATGTAATCCCTGCAGCTGATAAATCTCAAGAAGTTGGTAGAATCGTTTCTATCCAAGGTATTGACACAGTTAACCCTACAGTTACTGTAAGAGTAGACTACAATATCTTTGATGCAGCTGATGCAAGCGGATATGCAACTTACAGCGTAGCTAATGATGTAGCTAAAGCACTTGACGCTTGGTTCAGAGCTTACCCTACAAGAAGAGTAGACTTCAAAGTATTTGAATCTGTTAATGCACACGGACAACACTATGCAACTAATTTCCACGACAATGAAACTGGCGCAGCTATTCTTTACACAGCTGAAAAAGATAACATTGAATTATTAGTTGAAAAAGCTAATCTTGCAGCTAAAAACTTTAGACTTGTTAACGAATATAACCTAAAGAATGCAAAGGCTCTTGAAGCTGAAATTAAAGGATTAGAAGATTCAATGAGCGCTGGACAAAAAGTTCTTTGGGCAGATGCAAAATATGCACCAGCAAAAGCTGATATTGAAGCTTTAAGAAAAGCTATTAAAGCTGAAGAAACTAAACAAGCTGACGCTAAAGCTTTAGCTGAAGCTAAAGAAGTTCTAAACGCTACTATCACTGCAGCTGGAAAAGCTAAAGAAGGCGTTAAAGTATCAGAAGACGGCGCTGATTTACAAGCTAAAGACAGATATGCAAATCAAGCAGCTTTCACTGCACTAAATACAGCTATTGAAACTGCTAAAGAAGCAGCTAAAAAAGATGTTAAAGCAGATGTAGAAAAAGCTAACACTGATCTAAACAAAGCTATTGCAGACTTCAATAAAGAAGTTCACACAAAATAAGTTTTGTAAAACATTAAAAGATAAAACTCGAGGGAAACCTCGGGTTTTTCTTTTTTACATAAAAGTTTATTTCTGGTAAACTTAGGGTAAGGAGGTGGTAGTATGAGCGAAAAAGAAAATTTTGAACTTCGCCTTAGTGGTGAAGAAGGCAAAAAAATCCTAAGCTATCTTAAACAAAAATTTAACAAAAATAATTTTAGATGTAATATAAGTCCATTAAAGGCAATTTTAAAATTTTTAGGCAGACATTTTTTTACTATATTTGCCCTAATTATTATATGTACATACTTTTACTTTGCCCATAGATACACTCATCCTATTTTTCTTTATTATTTTAAAAATGTTATCCCAGCCCTTGTTGCTTCTATTGGTGTTTTTGAGGGTTTTAAATATAATAGGAGGCAGGCATACAAGGAAATTGTCACTAGGGAAAGGATAAATTGGTTACATAAGATGCAGGATAAGCTTGCTCTATACCTTGAACTTACTTCCTACCATGATCAAAAAGGACAAGAATCGTGCCAAGAAAATCCTAACCAGGAAAATTCAGTCGAGGATAAGGATTACAAGTCGCCAGAAAGACTTTATCATGAAATTTTATTTAATATCAACCATAATAAAGATGTCAAGGCAAAAACTGCCCTAGAGAACTATCACAGAGCCTACAAGGAAAACTGGAAAGGATGCCAAGGGGGACAAGCTGACCAAGATGTTTATATAGAACTAGAAGCTTGTAATGCAGATGCAGATAAAAAGACATTTATAATAAAAGATACAGAAGAACTTTCTAAGAAAATTAGAGAAAATACCCCAAAATGTAAGGAAGATTTGAGAAAAGAAGTAGAAGAGGAATTTACAAACATATTTAAAAATGTCTGGAAAGATATTAAGGAAGAAGCTGATTAGGCTTCTTTTTTTCTTGTAAAGAAAAGGGAGGAAAAAAGAAAAAGCTTCGCTTTAAGAACAGATTAAAAAATTTTTTCTTTTTGAATTTTATTTTTAAATATTAAATTTCTTTTTATTATTGGAGGGGCTCAGGGGCGTCTTAATGCCCCTTGCCCCTCCAAACCACCCCTTTCACCCCACGCACTGGAAGTCCAAAAAAATCTGTTATGCTAAATTTTCAAAACTCGCTCTTCGAGCTCAAGCAGTTGAAAATTTTTAACGCATAACCGATTTTTTTGCTTATTTTATACACTCTCATTAGTCTACGATTGTAGCTAGAGGTCTTTTCCTTATTACACATTTACAAGCTGGGCATTGTTGCCAAGTTTATTTTTGAAATTCCCTTTAAAACTAGACAACATTTTGAAAGTTATTGCCTAGTTTATTTTGATGAATAAATTTTTTCTCTAAGAGATCTTGATTGTAACCGTAAAAGTTATCAGAAATCAGTAACGAGGATTCTTTGTAAAGGTAAAACCAAACTGTTGTCTTTTAAAACCCCGTAAAGCAAGACAGCCGTTAAAAAATTCAACTGTGAATGAGCGATTGATATTTGCGAAGCAAATTCAGTCGCTCAACCGTCGAACCCTAACAACGAAAAGGAGCGAAGCGAACTTTGAGTTGATTAGGTTCGCGCGACGGTCGCGATAAAAAAATAGAGTTAGTCAAAAAACTAACTCCAGTTAATAAAAATTTTTCAGTTTTAAAAGTTTGAGCGACCTAGTTTTGAATTTTAGGTTGGCTGCTGCTCGGGGTTGTTGGCAAAGGCCCCTGCCAGGGCGTGGGGTTCAAAGGGGGTGGTTTAAGGAGGGGGATGCCACCAGGCACAAGCAAGGGGCCTCGCAATGCCCCTTAACCCCCTCCTTATAAGTGCTAAAGCCGCAGGCTTTAAATAATAAATAAAAAAAATATTTTTTAAGAAAAAACTTTTTAAATTTGTTCTTAAAGCCAAGCTTTAGCCCCTAACTAACAAATGATCTCCCACTAGCGCAACTTTAAAGTTTTTATAAAAATCTTTTTCGAAAAAGATTTGCCAGTCCCTTATTTCTGGATCCTTGACGATTATATTTTCATAAATCGTCCTTATGTTTTCCGCCTTTAGTCCAAAGGCAATGGCAAGGAGAAAGTCTTCTTCTTCATCTCCCAAGCCCTTCAATAGTTCTTCTTCTACTTTTTCTAGTTCTCTATATTTTTTGTTGCCAAGCTCTGTCATCTTGGAGAAGGTCGTTATGAGCCTTGCGTAAAAGACTAGAGCCAAGACTATGCTTATTATGCCAAAGAATTTTTCGTTGTAGACTGTGACTATGCCAACGAAAAACAAGAGGGAAAAGACTACAAAGGATAATAAAATTTTTAGTGTCTTTTTTTCTCTAGTAAAAAGTTTTTTTGCCACCATTTCTTCTTCCAAGTAATATATAAAGTCGTTGAATTTTTTGTTGTAGTTGTCGGGTTCTCGCCTTCTCATTTTATCCAAGCTGCGAGTTGAAATTTCTCCCTCGCCAAAGGAAAAGAGGGTGTCAAAAAGTTTTTTCTCACCAGGGTCTAGTCCTTCTGCCCTTAAATTTTTAAGGTTGAAGGAAATTTTTTCTTCGCCAGCTTTTGTAGTGTAAAAAATTTTTTCAATCTCTACATGGCCCTCGCCAATAACTTTTACTATCATGGCTATTATTGTGTTGTAGATAAAGTTTGGCCCCTTGTAGAGGTAGCCCTTGTGGTAATATTTTAAGTCTAGATCTCCATCTTTTGCTGGGCCTTCTTTTTTCTTGGCTAAAAGATATGCCATGAAGAGGGACAAGAGAATGAGCAAGATATTTATTGTCAAAAAGTATGTGCTTGATAAGTTCATTTTTAATTCCATTTAATCACCTCTTTCTATTATATACAAAAAATTTTTTTTGGGTATAATATTTATATTGGAGGGATTGAATGTACGATATTATTATAATTGGTGGAGGTCCTGCTGGTTTATCTGCAGGTCTTTATGCTGCTAGAAGTAAAAAGAAAACTTTAATTATAGAAAAGGGAATCGAAGGCGGACAAATCGCTGAGACTACTAATGTTGAAAATTATCCTGGGATTGATGCCATTGATGGCGTTGAACTAGGAAAGAGAATGGCTGACCAAGCGAAAAAGTTTGGGTCAGAAATTGTCATGGACGAAGTGGAAGACATTGAACTTGAAGGCAAGGTCAAAAGGATCAAGGGTCATGTTGATTCTTACGAAGCCAAGGCAGTCATCATTGCCACTGGTGCTTCTCCAAGAGAAATTGGTGCGCCTGGTGAAAAAGAATACAAGGGTCGTGGCGTAAGCTACTGCTCAACTTGTGACGCTGCCTTCTACGAAGATGAAACTGTTTATGTTGTTGGCGGCGGCGACTCTGCTGTTCAAGAGGCAATTTTCATCACAAATTTTGCCAAGAAAGTTTACATCATTCACAGAAGGGACGAGCTTAGGGCTTCAAAGGTCCTTCAAGAAAAGGCCTTTAAGAATGACAAGATTGATTTTATTTGGAACACAACCGTAAAGGAAATCAAGGGCGACAAGATTGTCAATGAAATGATTTTAAAGGACACTAAGACTGGCGAGGAAAGGTCAATTAAGGCTGACGATCCTTTCGGCATCTTTGTCTTCATTGGCTATGTTCCTAAGACTGATATGTTTAAGGGCAAGGTTGACTTAACTGATGATGGCTATATCAAGACTGACGAAGAGATGAGGACAAATGTGCCAGGAGTTTTTGCAGCAGGAGATATAAGAAAGAAGACTGTTCGCCAAGTTGTCAACGCAGCTGGTGACGGTGCAGTTGCTGCTATGAATGCACAAAAATATATTGACGAAGAAGAAGGAAATCTTTACGAAGGTTTCAAGGAAAATAAATAAAATTTTGCAAAAAGAAAAACATTGCTTGAAGATAAATTTCAAACAATGTTTTTTTATTGCCTAAATTTCACTTGTCCAATCTGCCTTTAGGGTGTAGGCAATCATGAGGACGGCGCCTAGAGTCCAGGAGATGGGATAGAGAAGGTAGACATTTTCTATTGCCATGTAATGAGGAATTACAAATTTTGCGGCGAGAATCCTAAAGAGGCAAAGGGACAAGAGCATTATTATCATTGGTGGCACTGTCCTTCCAGTGCCCCTCACTGTGCCTGCCAGGGAGTGGAGTATGGCAAGGAGGAAGTAGAAGGGACAGAAAAATTTCGTGGCGAGAACTCCTGCTGCAATTACATCAGGCTCATGAGTGAAGAGGGCAATGACCCTTGGTGCAAACTTGTAAAGCATGGTGCCAGATATAATTGTGTAGATGATAGTCATAAGAAGGGTAGTCCACATTCCCTTCTTCACCCTGTCAATTTTGCCTGCACCGTAGTTTTGCCCCGCAAAGGTTGTTATGGCAAGGCTTAGGCTTAGGACGGGCAAGATGTTAAAGCCGTCAATCTTTACAAAGGCGCCGAAGCCTGCCATGGGCATGGGCCCAAAGGCATTGACGCTAGACTGCATTATTACATTGGATAGAGATATTACTGCCCCTTGAATTGCTGTTGGTATGCCAACTTTTATTATGCGAAGTGCCATGTCAGCCTGAATTTTTATTTTATTCAAGCGAACTTTATAGATTTCAGGAACTCGGAGCAAAAATAAAAGTGCCAATAGGGCTGAAATAAATTGGCTGATATTTGTGGCAATGGCTGCACCTTTTACGCCCATGGCAAAATTTTTTATGAATAAAAAATCTAGGACTACATTTGTAGCTGATGCAATGAAAAGGTATAAGAGGGAGCGCTTTGAATTTCCCACAGCATTTAAGATGCCAGCCTCCATGTTGTAGATGACATTAAAGACAAGACCCAGAGAAAAAACTCTTAGGTATTCAATAGACTCGGGCATGACTTCACTTGGCGTCTGCATCTTTTCCAAGAACCAAGGGGCAAAGATGTAGCCCAAGATGGAAATGGAGATGCCAAGGACTAGGGCAAGAGCCATGGAAGTGTGGATGGAGACCCTCACATCCTTTCTTGCATTAGAGCCAAGGGACTGGGCAAGAATTATGCCAGAGCCAACAGCTATGCCCTGGGCAAAGGATATAAGTAGGTTTATAAGTGCTGTGCTTGACCCAACTGCCGCCAAGGCATTACTTCCCACGAAGTTTCCAACTATCATGGAGTCTATGGTGTTGTAGGTCTGTTGAAGAAGGTTGCCAAGGATTAGGGGTATGGAGAAGATGAGAATTGTCTTCCAAATGCTTCCTTCAGTCATTAAATTTTTTTCGATATTTGTAATTTCTTTATCTTTCACTTTTATCATTCCATTATTTTAAATTCAGCTTGTAAAAATTTCTCTTGTGAATAAGTAATATTGTACTTGAAAAGTAAAAACTTTTCAAAGTAGAGAGTTTAAATAAAAAAAGCATCCCAAAAATTATGGGATACTTAATTTTTGTGTATTATTTTACAGGAACTACTTTTAAGTCCTTTGATACATGGTTTAATACTTCTGGACCATCTTCTGTTATAAGGACAAGGTCTTCGATGCGGACGCCAATGCCTTCATCTAAGAGATAAATGCCTGGCTCAACGGAAAAGATTTGTCCCACCTCTATGATGCTGTCGTTTACTGATGATACATCGCCTGCTTCATGGCACTCAAGTCCAATGGAGTGGCCTGTTCTGTGAGTGAAGTATTTGCCGTAGCCCTTTTCTTCGATGTAGGACCTTGCAGCCTTATCTACATCGGACATCTTGTTGCCAGGTCTTGCAGCTTTTATGCCACGAAGGTTGGCTTCCTTTACGATTTCATAAATTTCACGAGCCCTGTCGCTTACTTCGCCAATGAAAACTGTGCGAGTCATGTCTGAGGCATAATTTTTATACATTCCGCCAATGTCAAGGACTACGCAGTCGCCTAGCTTGCCAAGAGTGTCGTCTGTTGTGTGGTGAGGGTCAGCAGCTGATCTTCCGTAGGCTGTAATTGGTTCAAAGGAAACTTCTTCAACGCCATGAGCCTTGTAGATTTCTTTTAGCTTGGCGCTTAGTTCCTTTTCATTTAGTCCCTTAACAACCCAAGGGATGAGTTCTTCCATGACCTTGTCGTTTATGGCAGAAGATTCACGCATAAGCTGTTTTTCTTCCTCGTCCTTAACTCGTCTTACAGCGTCAACAATATCAGAACCGTTAATATATTTTTTGTCAGGGAAAATTTCTTGAAGGCGAAGCAAAAATTTTGCAGACCAAAATTTGTCAATGCCAATGACTTCATCTTTCTTGATGTATTTTGACAACTTTTCAATGCCATCTTCCACATCGTTGTACCAAATTAGGTCGGCACCAACTTCGCCATCTTGGGGGAAGAGTTCGTTTATCAAAAGTTTTAAGTCGCCATCCTTGTGAAGGTAAAGGGCAAGGGCTCTTTCGCCTGGCTCAATTTTTCTATCAAGTAGATAAAAAATTGCATAGGGATCGCTTATGATCATGTGAGCTAAATTATTTTCTTCCATTTTTTTTATTAGTCTATCAATTCTATTTTTGTGCATAATATCCTCCATTCTTTTTTAAAATATATCACAAAATGCTTATAATATCCATGGATTAGAGCCAGGAATAAAAATTTTCAAAAAAAATCTGCGGTTTCCCACAGATTATTTTGCTTCCAATGATTTAATTATGTTTGCCACCTTTGATGGCATGAGTATTTCGTGACTTCCTGGAGCAAATTTTGTCACTCCAAGATTATTGCAGGTAGCTATAAAGTCATCAGGCGATTTAATTACACCAATTTCCATTAAGGTGTTTGCAAGGTCAGCTGGACTTGCGCCTTCAGCAATGTTTACCTTATAAGATTGAAGACTTGTGTTTGAAACTATGGCAAGAACTTCACGCACAGTTAGCTCTTTGCTAAGGTCGTAAGTGCCAGGTACAATTTTATCTCCAATTTGCATATCGTCAATTAGTGCCTTGTAGGCATTTAAATCTTTTATTAGCCCATTTTCCATTAAAATTTTGCCAAGTCCGTCGGCATTTGTGCCTTCAGGAATTGTTATTTTACTTGTAGCCATATTTTCTGCTGTCTCTTCTTTTTCTTCTTCATTGTCAATTACCACTATTGGCTTTACGAATTCTTCTTCTCTAAGACCAGTGGCAACTAAAATTTCGTTAGTAGTCTTAGAAAGCTCGTCGCCTATACCAATACTTACATTGCGGTGGGAAATTGAATTGACATAAAGACAGTCCATTCTCCACTTGATTACGAAAACCAAGAAGAGGAAAAATAATATTGACAAGAAAACTTGCAAAAATTTAATAAAAAAGAGTTTGCCTCTGTTAATATTTTTCAAAATAAACCTCTTTTCAACTTGTTTTGATATAATTATATCAGTAAAGTTAAAAAATGAAAAGTTTGGAGATCTTATGCGAGAAATTATTGTAAATAAAAATGACCAGGGTAGAAGGCTGGACAGGTTCTTAAAAATTTATTTTGAGAAGGCGCCACTGTCCTTCATATATAAAAATTTGAGAAAGAAAAATATTGTCCT
>OCPH01000173.1_pt1 | contig 10975 bp, 13 predicted proteins | sample 1475691 | NCBI WGS metagenome assembly OCPH01 (sample SAMEA3360696, study PRJEB22359) | human gut metagenome | biome: ENVO:urban biome; feature: ENVO:human-associated habitat; material: ENVO:feces | place: Bangladesh | collected 2011 | reverse complement strand
TAATCACAATTTGGTAAAATGGGATTTTTTCGTGTTATAATGTTTTTGGTGAAAATATGATTATTTTAAGAAATATTAAAGTTCCCTTTGACAAGGACGAAAAGTTTTTGCGAGGGAAAATTGAAAAGGAATTAAATAAAAAGGACTTTGACTACAAAATTTACAAGAAATCCCTAGATGCTAGGCGTGAAATTAATTACGTCTACCAAGTTTTACTTGATCTTGATTTAAAGGACATTGACAAGAAAACTCTCAAGAGACTTAAAAATAATATCGACGACTTTCATGAAGAAAAGCTTGAAGTTAATAATCTTAACAATATAAAAACTGCAGTGGTAGTTGGGACTGGACCTGCAGGACTTTTTGCTGCCTACTTGCTTTCAAAGAAGGGCGTAAAGGTAACCCTAATTGAAAGGGGAAAGGCAGTTGATGAGAGAGTAAAGGACATTGACATACTTCACGAAAGTGGAAAGCTGGACGAAAATTCCAATGTGCAATTTGGAGAAGGCGGCGCAGGAACTTTTTCTGACGGCAAGCTTACATCTCGTTCCAAGGACAAGAGGGTTGCTCATGTTTTTGACATCTTTGTGGAAAATGGAGCGCCAGAAGATATTTTATACGAGCAAAAGCCCCACATTGGCACAGATATTTTGCGTGACGTCATAAAAAATATGAGGCGTGAAATTGAAAGCCAGGGTGCAAGATATAAATTCAGTGAAAAACTTTTAGATTTTGACATAGAAGATGGAAAAATAAATAAAATAATAACAGACAAGGGAGAATATGTTGCTGATGCCTACATCTTAGCTATAGGAAATTCTGCGAGAGATACTTTTTCTATGCTTGATAAGTATAATTTACTTGAGCAAAAACCCTTTGCTGTAGGCTTTAGAATTGAACATTTAAGAAAAAATATTGAGAAGGCCCAGTACGGCATGGTCTCAGACAAACTTCCTGCGGCAACTTATCAGCTTAATGTCACAGACAAAGACCAGGCGCATTCTGTTTACACCTTCTGCATGTGCCCAGGCGGCTATGTAGTAAATTCATCATCAATAAAAGGTAAGCTTGTTGTAAATGGCATGTCCTATCACGACAGGTCTGGCGATAACTCAAATTCAGCCGTAGTTGCAAGTATTGATGAAAAAATTTTTGGCGAGGGAAACCTAGCTGGCATGAATTTTCAAAATGACATCGAAAAGAAAGCCTATGACATGGGTCAGGGCAAGGCACCTGTCCAAAGAGTGAAGGACTTTATGGAAAATAGGGTGACAGAAGAACTTGGAGAAGTCAGACCAACTTTTAAGCCAGGCTATGTCTTTGCAGACTTAAATGAAATTTATCCGGAATCCATTAATCGCGCCATAAAAAACGCCCTAAGGGTAATGGATAAAAGAGTCCACGGATTTTGTAGTGATGATGCAATCCTAACAGGAGTGGAGACAAGGACATCTTCACCAGTTAGGATTGTGAGAGAAAATTATAGAAGCATAAAAGTGGAAAATTTATTTCCCATAGGAGAAGGCGCAGGTTATTCTGGAGGAATAATTTCTTCTGCCCTTGACGGACTTAAATGTGCCATAGAAATTTTAGAAGGAGACAAAAAATGTTAAATATAGTATTTTATGAACCGGAAATTCCCTTTAACACAGGTGCAATTGCAAGAACTTGTGGACTTACTCATACGAGGCTGCACCTTATAAAGCCACTTGGTTTTTCTGTTGACGATAAACATCTAAAAAGGGCAGGACTTGATTATTGGCACCTTGTAGACATAAATTATTACGATTCCTATGATGAACTTGTGGAAAAATATCCAGATAGCAATTTTTATCTTGCCTCCACCAAGGCAAAGAAAAGATATACTGATGTGAAATTTAAGGATGGCGACTTCATAGTCTTTGGACCAGAAACTCGAGGTCTACCAGAAGATTTGATCTTCGGAAACTATGACATGGCTATAAGAATTCCCATGTTAAAGGATTATGGCAGGAGTTTAAATTTGTCAAATTCTGCAAATATTATTTTGTTTGAAGCCTTAAGACAGCTTGATTTTTTAGATTTGGAATAATTTTTTTTGAAATAATTTTAAATAAGGATGGGTTAAGTGAAGGAAGTAAAAATCTCCGTAAGAAATTTAATAGAATTCGTCAAAAGATCTGGCGACATCGACAGGAGATTTTTTTCCAACAAGAGGGCAATAGAGGGCATAAGGGCACACCAAAAAGTCCAAAGGGAATACTCCAAAGATTTTTTGACAGAAGTTTTTTTGAGGACCACTGAAGAAATTGAAGACATAATTTTCACGGTGGAAGGTCGCGCCGATGGCATTGAAGTTTCCGAGAAAGTTACAGTTGACGAAATAAAATCAACTACAAGGGACCTAGAAGACCTTAAAAAGGAAGAAAATATTATGCACTGGGCACAGGCTAAGTGCTACGCCTATATTTATGCAAAAGATCATGAACTTGATGAAATAAATGTAATGCTAACATATTTTCAACTTGAAACAGAAGAAACTTTAAACATAAAAAAGACTTTTTCCTTTGGAGAACTTCGCGACTTTTTCATGGGGACCTTAATGGAGTATTTGGAGTTTTCCAAGAGAATTGTTGAATGGAAGGATCTTCGCGACCAGTCTATAAAAAAATTAAAATTTCCCTTTAAAAATTTTAGAAAGGGACAGAGGGAGCTTTCCGTTGCAGTTTATAACACCATTGATGAGGAAAATAAATTATTTGTCGAGGCGCCAACGGGCATTGGCAAGTCAATTTCTACGATTTTCCCAACAATTAAAGCCATGGGAGAAGATAAGATTGACAAGGCCTTTTATCTAGTGGCAAGGTCTACGGGGAAAAATGCTGCCAAGGATGCCCTGGAAAGACTTTTAAATAAAAAATTAAAATTAAAGATTGCAATTGTCACGGCAAAGGAAAAAATTTGCTTAAATGACAAAGTTTCTTGCAATCCCAAGGACTGTCCCTATGCCAAGGGACACTTTGACAGGGTCAACGACGCCATAATAGACATTTTTGACTCCTGCGACAATTTTTCTAGGGAAAATATTGAAAAATTTGCAAGACTTCACATGGTCTGTCCCTTTGAATATCAGCTTGACCTTTTAGACTTCTCTGACTTTATTGTCTGCGACTACAATTACATCTTTGACCCAACAGTTTATCTCAAAAGATTTTTTGAAAACTCCATGCTAAAGTTTACATTACTCGTTGACGAGAGCCACAACCTCTTGGAGAGGGGAAGGGAAATGTACTCGGCAGAAGTTTTTATCGGAGACTTGGAAAAACTTTTAGACCTTCTTCCCAAGAAGAGAAAAACTGCCAGAAAGCATCTCTCAAATGCCCTAGAAGAGTTTAAAAAACTCGGCCAAAAAACTTTTTATTCCTATGATGAATTTTTAGCCTTTAATGGAGAAGTGGAAAAGACAGTTTTTTCCATGAATGACTTCTTGACCAAGGACAAGGAAGCCCGGGGCTATGAAGATGCCCTTGACATATATTTTAAACTTTTTAAGTACATCAAAATTTTGGAATACTACAATAAAGATTTTGTATCAATAAAAGGCGAAGACTTTGTAAAAATAAAGTCCCTTGACATTGCACCAATTTTTGAAAATATTTTGAGGACACCTAGGTCTTCTGTCTTTTTCTCAGCAACCTTAAGCCCCATAAAATATTACGGAAAACTTTTAGGAGCAGATGAAGGGACAAACTATTACAAGATAAAATCCCCCTTTGACCCGGAAAATTTACTGGTCCTTAGAAATAATAAGATCTCCACACTTTATAGGGATAGAGAAGATTCAATTGATGAAATAATTGAAAATCTTAAAAATTTTTCTGATGATGATGGAAATTATATTTTCTTCTTTCCATCCTATGCCTTTATGGAAAGTGTCTACGAAAGATACCTTGACATAGACCAGGAGGCAGTTAAGCAAGATAGGGACATGACTGAAAGTGAGCGTCAAGAATTTTTAAACCAGTTTACTTTTTCTTCTAGCACAAGAGCCTTTGCAGTTATGGGTGGAGTTTTTTCTGAAGGCATAGACTTAATTGGCGAGAGACTGAGAGGGGTCGCCATAATAACTGTGGGTCTACCTGGTCTATCCTATGAGAGAAATATTTTAAAGAGTCACTTCCAAAAAAAGTACAAGAGAGGTTACGAGTATGCCTACATTTATCCAGGCATGATAAAGGTTGTGCAAGCGGCAGGACGCGTCATAAGGACTGAAGATGACAGGGGCAAAATTCTTTTAATGGACAAGAGATTTTCCCTTGAACCCTACAAATTTTTGCTGCCAAATCACTGGAAAATTTATGATTTTATGGACTCAGCTGAAATAAGTGAAATCTTAAAAAATTTTCATGGAGAAAAAAATAATTAAAAGCAGAAAAAATAGAGAAAATTTATCACAAATAGCTTTACAAAAGGGGACTTATGTGGTAGTATTACTTAGTAAATTAGAAGGAGCCAAAGGCGGCTCTTTTTTTTAGCACTGGAGGTGTTTTTATGGCAGATAGAGTAGTACTTGAATGCACACAATGTAAAAACAGAAATTATGTGACATATAAAAACAAGAAGAATACTACTGAAAGATTGGAACTAAAGAAGTATTGTAAATTCTGTAAAGAACATACGACTCACAAAGAAACTAAGTAAGGAGGATTTATGGCTACTAAAACAGCACCTAAGACTGAAGAAAAAAAAGGCGGTCTAGGTAGATACTTTAGAGGTGTGAAATCTGAATTCAAAAAGGTTGTATGGCCTTCTAAGGATACTGTAATCAAATATTCTATAATAGTAATTGTTGCAGTTATTTTGTCATCATTACTACTATTAGCATATGATAAAATCATAATGTTTTTATTTGGTTTTATTTATTGATTGGAGTGTTTTAGTTGGATACACAAGAACTTAATAGCAATGAAGCTTCAAAATGGTATGTAATTCACACTTATTCAGGTTATGAAAAAAAGGTAAAGGCAAACATGGAAGCTATGGTTCACAATCGTGGTATGGAAGATGTCATCTTCGACATTAGAATTCCTATGGAAGACTATGTTGAAACTAAGGATGGAGTTTCCAAGGCAAAGGAAAGAAAGATGTTCCCATCTTATGTCCTTGTCAACATGATTATGAACGACGAAACTTGGTATCTTGTTAGAAACACAAGAGGAGTAACTGGTTTCGTTGGACCAGCTTCAAAACCTGTGCCACTAACAGATGAAGAAGTGTTGCTACTAGGAGTTACCGATAGCAAAGAGTTATTCGATAACTTCGAAGAAGGAGAAGTTGTCAAAGTTATTAATGGACCATTTAAAGATTTGGTAGGTAAAATCGACAGCTTCAATTACGACAAAGCTAAGGTTAAGGTATGTATCTCAATGTTTGGAAGAGATACAATTGTTGAATTGGATTTCAATCAGATTATTAAAGAGTAAGAAGTGTGTGGGAGGGTAAACCCGCATTACCACAAGGAGGAAATAAAATGGCAAAAAAAGTCATAGCATTAGTAAAATTACAAATTCCTGCAGGAAAAGCTACACCAGCTCCACCAGTTGGTACTGCACTAGGACCACATGGTGTAAACATCATGCAGTTCACAAAGGAATTTAACGCAAAGACTCAAGATCAAGCAGGTATGATTATCCCTGTTGTTCTAACAGTTTATCAAGATCGTTCTTTCACTTTTATCACAAAGACTCCACCAGCTGCAGTTCTTATTAAGAAAGCTCTTAATATGGCTAAGGCAAGTGGTGAACCTAACAAGAAAAAAGTTGGAAAATTGACAAAGGCTCAAGTAGAAGAAATAGCTAAAACAAAGATGCCTGATCTTAACGCAGCAAGCGTTGAAGCTGCTATGGAAATGATCGCAGGTACAGCTAGAAGTATGGGTATAGAAGTAGAAAGATAAGTGGGAGGCTAGGCCGCAAGTACCACGAAGGAGGTAAATATGCCAAAAAGAGGTAAAAAATATCAAGATAGCGCAAAGCTAGTAGATAAATCAAATTTATATGATGTAAATGAAGCTCTTGACTTAGTTATAAAGACTGCTAAGGCAAACTTTGACGAAACAGTAGAACTTGCAGTAAGACTTGGTGTTGACCCAAGACACGCTGACCAACAAGTAAGAGGTACTGTAGTACTTCCTAACGGAACAGGTAAACAAATTAGAGTTCTTGTTCTTGCAAAGGGAGAAAAAATTAAAGAAGCTGAAGCAGCAGGTGCTGACTATGCAGGTGGAGAAGAATTAGTTGAAAAAATCCAACACGAAAACTGGTTTGATTTTGATGTAATTATTGCAACTCCAGACATGATGGGCGTAGTTGGTAAAATCGGTAGAGTTCTTGGACCAAAGGGACTTATGCCAAACCCTAAATCAGGTACAGTTACATTTGATGTAGAACAAGCCGTAAAAGAAACTAAAGCAGGTAAAGTTGAATACAGAGTAGACAAGGCTGCAATCATTAACGTTCCAATCGGAAAAGTTTCTTTCGGAGTTGAAAAACTTGCTGAAAACTTTAAGACAATTGCAGAGGCTATAATAAAAGCAAAACCAGCAGCTGCAAAGGGTCGTTATTTAAAATCAGTAACAGTTGCATCAACAATGGGTCCTGGAATTAAAATCAATGGACAAAAATTAATGGAAAAATAAAAACACCTAAGACCACAGACTTCTCCATGAAATCTGTGGTTTTTTTAAATTAAATCAAAAAAAGCCTTGACAAGGCACATTAGACTGTATATAATATCAATGTTACTAAGCCGCAGACAGTAGGTGGCAATGCCATAAGTCCTACCGAGGTTTGAAATTCGGATTTATTTGATTTTCACATCTCACGGCGGCGTGAGATTTTTTTATTTTGGGGGTGACAAATTGAAAGAAGAAAAACTACAATCAAAACAAGCCCTAGTTGATGAAATTAAAGAGAAAATTCAAGGAGCTCAATCAATTGTACTTGTAAACTACAGAGGTCTAACAGTTGAAGAAGTAACTGAACTTAGAAGCAAGTTTAGAGAAGCAAATGTTGACTACAAAGTTTATAAAAACACAATGATGAGACGCGCCTTTGAAGAACTAGAAGTAAGTGGTCTTGAAGAATTTTTAAAGGGACCAAGCGCTATTGCTTTCGGAATGGAAGATCTAGCATCCGCAGCAAAAATTTCATCTGAGTTTGCAGAAAGTCATGATGCATTAGAAATTAAGGCAGGTTATGTTGACGGAAAAGTATTATCACTTGCTGAAGTTGACGAACTTGCTAAATTACCATCTAAGGAAGTTCTTGTTGCACAAGTACTTGGCGGCTTGAACGCACCAATCCAAGGATTTGCTAATGTATTAAATGGAACACTATCAGGATTTGCAAGAGTTATTGCACAAATCGCTGATAAGAAAGAAAATGAAGCAGCATAATTAATATGCAAAAAAATTAAAATTATTAAAATTACGGAGGAAATAAAATGTCAGAAAAAGTAGAAAAATTAATTGAAGAAGTTAAAGAACTTACAGTATTAGAACTATCAGAAGTAGTTAAGGCTCTTGAAGAAGAATTCGGAGTATCAGCAGCAGCTCCAGCAGCAGTAGCAGCAGCTCCAGTAGCAGGTGGCGCAGCTCCAGCAGCAGCTGAAGAAAAAACTGAATTTGATGTAATCATCACTGAAGCAGGACAAGAAAAAGTTAAAGTTATAAAAGTTGTTAAAGACCTTACAGGACTTGGACTTAAAGATGCAAAGGCAGTAGTTGACGGAGCACCTAAAGCAGTTAAAGAAGGCGTTTCAAAAGACGAAGCTGACGACATCAAAGCTAAACTTGAAGAAGCTGGCGCAACTGTAGAAGTTAAATAATTTAACTTATTTAAATATTAAAGAAACTGTCCCATTAGGGGCTTTTAATTAGGGATTTATTTCCTTAAAAATTAATCGGCATGAAGGTATTAACCTTTGTGCCGATTTTTATATGTCAATTTTCCCTATGAAGTTCCAATAAATCCAAATGGTTTGTTTCTTTAAATTTGTACCTGGAACTTTTTCTGATTGTTCTACATAAATCTTATCTACAAAAGTTCTTATTATTTCTGGAACGAGTTCCTTTATATCTGTGTATTTCCTTACAAGTTTTAGGAATGATTCCACATTAAGTTCTTCTTCCTGCGATTTTGTAATGGTTTCTTCAAGTTCAGCTATTCTTTTTTTAAGTAGATTTTCTTCTTCATCATAAGCTTTAGCCATTTTTTCAAATCGTTGGTCAGATATTTTGCCTTCCAAGTTATCTTCATATAGGTTTTTAACGATAGAGTCGAGTTTTACAATTCTATCTTTAGAATCTTCTAGTTCCTTTTTCTGACTTCTTAATACTTGATTTAACTCGCTGGTTTTCTTCTTCAAAACTAAATCTACAAACTCATCTTCATGGTCTTTTGCAAAGGCTGTAACTTTCCTAATTTCCCTAAGAAGAATTTTTTCAACTTGAATGTTCTTAATTTGGTGTGAAGTACATTTGCCTTTTTGCTTTCTATAGGATGCACAAACAAAGTATTCTTTATCATGAGACCAGCCTTTACCTCTTACTTGATACAATTTTGCTCCATAGTCTGCACAGTAGAGCATTCCAGATAGTGCAGGCATTTCTCCTAAACTGTTACGAATTCGTCTTGTTTTTCTTATCCTTTTTACAATATCAAAAGTTTCTTCATCAATAATCAGCTCATGGACATTATCGAAGATAGCCCATTCAGATTTTGGATTATCAATGCTTTTCTTAGTCTTATAGGATTTTCTCTTTGTTCTAAAGTTTATGACTTTCCCAAGATATTCCTCTCTATCAAGAATATTGGAAACAGTGTCGGGATTCCAATTTCCTTTAATTTCAGGAACTTCTACAGGGAAATTGAGTCCTATAGACTTAAAATGCTCAGCAGGGGTTGGGATTTTTCTACTCTTTAGTTCACTTGCAATTTGACTTGGACCATATCCTTTAATACAAAGGTTAAAAATCAGTTTTACAGTTTCTGCTGCAACTTCATCTACTATCCACTTATTTTTGTCTTCTTTATACTTTAAATAACCATAAGGTGGATTAGTCGTCAGTGGTTTTCCGCTTTGACCCTTAGCCTTAAAAACAGCCCTTATCTTTTTGCTTGTGTCCTTAGCATAAAACTCGTTGAAGATATTGATAAAAGGTGTAAGGTCGTTTTCTACTTGGTTATTTGAATCCACACCATTATTTATAGCGATGAATCGTATATCATTATCTGGAAATAAAACTTCTGTATAAAATCCTACCTTTAGATAATCCCTGCCAAGTCTACTCATATCTTTTACAATAATATTTTCAACTTTTCCATCCTCAATTAAGGCATTTAGTTTATTCCAAGAGGGTCTATCAAAGTTCGTTCCTGAATAACCATCATCCACAAAGAACTCTAAGTTTTTAAATCCCATATCCAGAGCATATTTTTCTAATATGTCCTTTTGATTTCTTATTGAGTTACTTTCGCCTTGAAGTTCATCATCTCTTGAAAGCCTACAGTATAATGCTGTAATCTTTTCATTAGCTGAAAAGTAAGAAGACTGTCTATTTAATTGTTCCATATTTTCCTCCTTTCAGACAGCTTCAAGTGGCAATTACATATTCCCGTACTTTTCAGACTATATCAAGTTAATTAAGCTGATAAATTGGCTCTATTCAAAGCATCTACATTGTTTAGTATGAGCTTTTTTATTATTTGCTCTACACTCTTTTTTGCATTTTCACTTTTCATAGAGTGAACTGTAAAGATTGTGCCAGATATTTCCATACTCTCCGACTTTTTAATCTCATTCTTTTTAGTTTCTACCATAGGAATTATCCTTCAATTGATAGAGTAAGGACTGAATCCTTATCCATTAGCTTTGCATCAAGGTATTCTCTCATGATGAAGCCTTGGTGTTGTTTAAGAATAAACATCTCAGACAATCTTTTTATTTTTGGATTTTGTCTTTCAATAATCCAGTAGTTTGAAAAGTCTCCAAAGACGATAGGTTTTAAACCTGTGTCAATGTCTGGCATAAAGTTTGAGATTAGAATTTCTTTTTCCATGAAAGTGCCATCATATTGATTCCACAAGAAGTTACCTTGACTATCTTTTAAGTTTTGAAGATAAAGGGCGTTTTATTGTTTATTATCCATTTTGCATTTTCTCTGTATTGGATATCTAAAGAGAAGAATAGTTTTTTCAAATCATCAAGCTTTAGATCTTTTGTAGCTGATAGGCTTTTAATCTTTTCATCCACTAAGATTCCTAAAGGCTCCCCATTTCCAGAACCATTGATAAAAGCCTTATCTTCTGCCTTGGCAAAAGTATGAGCAAAGGTGTCTAGAATTATTTTTTCAATCTTATCTTGAGGATCATTAAGAAAGTCTTCGTGGATTGTAATTAAGCTAGATAATGTGTTGTATTCTAAATTCACATCCACATCTTTCATTTCTAAGGCAGTTGTAAATAGGTCATGTTCTCCTGCTCTTGTCCAAGTTACCATAGATTTGCTTGGGAAAGTTACAACAGAAGATGAATCTACATCATTTTTTAAAACTGTTGCTTCTTTTCTAACTACACTCTTTTCTGTAAGTTTTTCTCTAAAGTATTCTGTGCTTTCTGTATCCAAAAAAGGTGAGCCATCTTGGATAAGATCAAGAGCCTTAATATCTGAATAAGATGATTCATCCTTGTTTCTTAAATAATTCCATAGATTAGTTTTATAGGAATTAGCTGACAATATTTCATTTCTTTTTGATTTTTCTTTAATTAACATAAATTTCTCCTTTATATTTTTAAATTTGGGGTTAATACCCCCTTTGAACCTATCTTTTTGTGCGTAAGAGGGCGGCACCGTTGATAGGAAAAAGTCTCCTAGAGATTAGGACGCCCCCTGGTCACAAATTATTTTTTACTATCGATATATTCTTCGGCTTCTT
>OCPH01000172.1_pt1 | contig 11058 bp, 4 predicted proteins | sample 1475691 | NCBI WGS metagenome assembly OCPH01 (sample SAMEA3360696, study PRJEB22359) | human gut metagenome | biome: ENVO:urban biome; feature: ENVO:human-associated habitat; material: ENVO:feces | place: Bangladesh | collected 2011 | reverse complement strand
TCGACCCGGGTCTAAAAAGCGGGCACCCCTGTCGGGGTGCTTCGTTCACCACTCTCTACAATGAGTTGAATGGTTTCTGTACCACTCAAATGCGTCACCCCTGTCGCTCCGTGCCATCGCCTGACAGAAGTCCTCCGGAGTGCGAAATCCCGACTGTGGTCCCGTATGAAGTGCTCTGTATTGCATAGAGCTCATGAACGTCGACCTTTGTCTGTATTTCTCTTCTTGCTTCGAAAATCATTCCTTCCACTGAGAAAATATGCCCGGTGTCCGGATAAAGCAACCGAGAGCAGTGAGACTCTGTCCCTCTGCAAGGAGACGCCCTCAGACTAATACCGGTATTAGTCATCACTATAGTCGGTATTAGTTGACACTATTACCGGTATTAGATAATTCTAATGCCGGTAATAGAATTGGTCGACTGCTAACCGTTGATCTCCAGCACTGTATACATTTTTTGCTCTCACCGACTTTTCTAGCTTCGATTATCCCTCGATTATCCCTCGAGCACCAGATGATGAACTCGACATATGCGAAGCGAGGGACTGCCCGCACGGATAGTGTGCGGGCAGTCCCTCGCTTCGCATATGTGGAGAGGCTTTACTCTCCCTTGATGGTATTGATGCCGAGGAGCTTGAAGAGGTTGACAATCACGATCGGGACAAACATCAGCCCGAGGACCATCAGGAAGTGCTTCGGATCGGGCATCTCGAGGTGGAAGATGTCGTTAATGCCGGGGATGAAGACCACCGCAGCCATCATCAGCGTGGAGACGACGAGCGCCCAGAAGAGCGGCATATTCCTGAAGGGTGAGGTGCGCCAGCTCGGCAGTGTGCTGGAGTGGAGGTTGCGGATGTTGAGCATCTGAGCCATACAGATGACGATGAAGGCCATCGTCTGACCCAGCTCGACCCCGCCATCGTTCTTACCGATAAGGTATCCGGTGAGTGCCAGCAGTCCGATGATCAGTCCCTGGTAGCACATTCGCCAGATGAAGCCTCGGGTGAAGAAGCCTTTCTCGCTGTCGATCGGGGGGCGCTTCATGATCCCCTCCGCCGGGGGGTCGAGGCTGATGGCGAGAGCGGGGAGGCTGTCGGTGACGAGATTGACCCAGAGGAGATGGATCGGGAGCAGCGGGTTGCCGAGGTTGAAGACAGTGGCAATGAGGATCAGCATCACCTCACCGATATTGGAGGTGAGGAGGAACTGGACCGACTTGACGATATTGTCGTAGATGCGGCGACCCTCGCGAACCGAATTGACGATCGTTGCAAAGTTGTCGTCCGTCAGTACCACATCGGCAGCGTCCTTGGAGACCTCTGTGCCGGTGATGCCCATGGCGATACCGATGTCGGCTCGCTTCAGTGCCGGGGCGTCATTGACTCCGTCACCGGTCATGGCGACCACCTTGCCGTGCTTCTGCCACGCCTTGACGATACGCACCTTGTGCTCCGGTGCCACACGAGCGTAGACGGCGCAGTGGGGGACGAGGTCGTAGAGCTCGTCGTCGCTCATCTTCTCCAGCTCGGTGCCGTTGGTCACTCGGTCGCCCTCCTCGAGGATCCCGATCTGTCGGGCGATGGCAGAGGCGGTCACCTGGTGATCACCGGTGATCATCACAGGCTTGATGCCGGCGGTGCGGCACTCGGCGACGGCGGGGATCACCTCCGGACGAGCCGGATCGATCATCCCCACGAGACCTACGAAGGTCAGGTCTCTCTCCACCGCCTCGGAGCTCTCCTCGGCAGGGAGTGAGTCGATGTCGGCATAGGCTACGGCGAGCACTCGGAGCGCCTCCTCTGCCATGTGGACATTGGCTGAGCGGATCTCCTCAGACACCTCATCAGTCAGCGGGAGCCGTTCGCCCGCACTGAGGTAGTGGCTGCAGCGGGAGAGTACCTCGTCGGTGCCGCCCTTGACATTGGTGCGGAGCTCTTTCCCCTCCATGGCGTTGATGGTGGACATCATCTTTCGCTCGGAGTCGAAGGGGACCTCGGCGCGGCGCGGGTGATTTGCCTCAAGCTCGTTTTTGCTCATCCCTTCTCGACGACTGGCGAGCTCAAGGAAGGCGATCTCCGTCGGGTCGCCGCTGTAGGGGCTCTCCGCATCGGGATCGTCGGACTGGTGTGCTTCGTTGGCGAGCGATCCCACCTCGAGTAGCAGCCTAAGGCTCTCCTCAGTCGCCTCAGGTACCTTAGTCGCCTCATCCATTTCGATCAGCTCCCCACCGGGCAGCCAGGAGTGGGTGATGGTCATCTTATTCTGCGTCAGGGTGCCGGTCTTATCGGAACAGATGATAGAGGTGCTGCCGAGGGTCTCGACGGAGGGTAGCGTCCGAACGATGGCATTGTGCTTGACGAGTCGCTGCACGCCCATGGCGAGGACGAGCGTCGCCACCACCTGCAGACCCTCCGGGATGGCAGCCACACCGAGGGAGACAGCCATCAGGAGCATGTCGAGGATGTGCTGACCGTAGAGGACGCCGAGGATAAAGATCAGCACGCAGATGCCGAGGGCGAGGAAGCCGAGGACCTTGCCGAGCTGATTGAGCCGCTTCTGGAGCGGCATCTCCTGCTGCTCGGTCTCCGAGAGCATCTCAGCAATGTGTCCCACCTCGGTCTCCATACCGGTAGCCATGACGATGCCCTTGCCACGACCGTAGGTGACGAGACCGGTGGAGAAGGCGATATTGGAGCGGTCACCGATCGGTAGGTCAGGGTCAGCCTGCAGCGGGTCGGCGCTCTTGTCGCTGGAGACCGACTCGCCGGTGAGTGCCGCCTCCTGGATCTTGAGATTGACGCAGTCGGTCAGCCGTATGTCGGCGGGGACGATGTCGCCCACATCGAGCACCACCACGTCTCCCGGGACGATCTCCTCAGAGCTGATCTCGGTGATGTTGCCGCCGCGGATTACCTTGCTGTGGGGGGCGCTCATGCGGTTGAGCGAGTCGAGGGAGACCATCGCCTTATGCTCCTGGATCGTGCCGATGACTGCATTGACGATCAGGATGGCGAGGATGATGAAGCTGTCGGTGAAGTTATTCGTCTTGTCGACGATGGCGATCACAGCCGTGACGATGGCTGCGAGGATCAGAACGAGGACAAGGGTGTCCTTAAATTGGCTCAGGAAGATCTTCCATATCGGGGTCCGCTTCTTCTCCCTCAGCTTATTGTGTCCGTACTTCTCCAGTCTCTGCTTGACCTCTTCGGGTGAGAGACCTTGCTCTGTCGAGGTGCCGAGATCTTTCGCCACCTCGTCTGCGGTCATGCCGTAGTATATCTTTTCGCTCATAATCTCCTTGTGATGGATGAATGCTCAGCAAAGGTACCCAAACCTCTCAGCTTACACTATTTTTAGTACAAAAAAAGAGGAGCCCCCTCCGATCGGAAGGAGCTCCTCTTAGAAACTACATGTCAGCGTCTGGCTACAGGGAAAAGACAGATCTCCTGGCTGTAGCTGCCGTATGGGAGACGCCAGCGCTCGGGCGGGATGGATCCCCAGGAGTCGACGCCACCGAGACCGAGGTGCTCTGCGTCGATGTGGAGGAAGACCCTGTCCTTACTCGGGGTCAGCTGCTCCGAGTGGCGCTGTGCCTTCTCGGGGAAGTCCTCCAGCTGAGCAACGCTGTAGGGTAGAGCGGAGGCGTAGAAGTCCTTACCCGACACGAAGCCCAGTCCCTCGCCCTGCTCATTGATGACAGACCAGTAGCGGAGATCGCTGTGGAGACCGCTCTCCTGAGGACGGTCGTAGGAGAAGTAAGCATCGCTGACAGCGAGGTCGTACCAGCCGATGAAGGCATTGGCCTTACGGTCGGGGTAGGTCTCGATCGGACCCCTACCGTAGTAGTGGATCCGGCTGTAGGAGACCGGCATCTCCAGCTGCAGACCGAAGCGGAAGAGTTCCGGCATATCCTTGTCGTTGCTTCGGGGATCGAGCTTCTGAGAGATGTAGACCTTTCCGTCCACATCGATCGTGTACTCCATCGTTAGGTCACACCGGACACCGGGCAGATCGTACTTGGCGACCACATGACCGCGTGCATTGATCACCTCGTAGCTGAGCGAGGTGAGCTTCATCTCCGGATCTCTCCATGCCTGCCACTTCCGCTGGAGACCGGCGCCCTCATCGTTGTCGGTCGGGGCGCGGTAGAAGGAGGGCTTCAGTGCCGACCCCTCTGCCATGTACTGATTGTCGCCCATGCTGTAGCCTGTAAGGAAACCGCTTGACTTATCGAAGGAGACGACGCAGTCGTGATTGACTAAGAAGTAGATCGTCTGCTCTGACATTTCCTCCAGCGTCACATAGCCGTACTGACCAAGTGGCAGCATCCGCTCGGTATGCTCAGCAAGCGTGAGCTGATTGCGTGCTACGAGGTGGTCGGCGGGGATGAGCGGCTGATCCTCAAGTGTGCGATACTCGACATTGAGGAAGACATCCTTACCTGTGGCATCGATCGCAGGGAGCTTGATCTCCAGACGCTCGGTCTCACCGGGCTGGACGACGGGGCAGACCATGGAGCGTGAGTGCACCTCCTGTCCATCGACTGTAACGGCATAGCTCAGTGACAGATAGTCGAGCGGACGGAAGTCGTTGTCGTTCTTGATCAGCAGTGTGACGCGTCCGTCAGAGAGCTGTCCCTCCATGGTGGTGAGGACAGGCTGGTAGCAGAACTTTGCCTCCACTGCATTGGGCTTCGGCATACGGGTGCAGTCGAAGAGTCCGTTGTCGCAGAAGTTGTTGTCACTCGGGTCGTAGTCGTTCCAGTCGCCGCCATAGCCTCTGACGGTGGTGCCGTCCGGCTTCTCCATATACTGCGCTTGGTCAACAAAGTCCCAGATGAAGCCACCCTGCAGAACCGGATAGGTATGGAAAAGATCCATATAGTCGGTCATGCAGCCCTGACTATTTCCCATGGCGTGAGCGTACTCCGCAAGGATGTAAGGCTTGGAGGGGTTGCCCTGCGCATAGGCGATGAGCTCACTCGGGCGGCGGTACATATTGCCGTAGATGTCGGTATTGGGACCATCAATGGCGCGCTCGAGCATGATGGGTCGGGTGATGTCGAGCTTTTTGATTGCCGAGCGGGCGGCGGTGAAGTTTTCTCCATCCCCTGCCTCATTGGCCATCGACCAAATGATGATCGACGGGTGAATGCCTCTCGAGGCGACCTGCCGGACGTTTCGCTCCACATGGGGAATCACCCACTCCGGCTGCTTGGCGAGCGACTCCGCTCCGTAGCCCATGCCGTGAGACTCAATGTTCGCCTCGGCACAGACATAGAGACCGTAGACGTCACAGAGCTTGTAGAAGTAGGGATCATTGGGATAGTGGCAGGTGCGGATGGCATTCATATTAAATTGCTTCGCCAGCTTCACGTCCTCCAGCATCCGCTCGCGCGACACGATGCATCCGCTATTGGGGTCGGTGTCGTGGCGATTGGCGCCCTTGATGAGGACCGGCTTGCCATTAACCTTGAGCAAAGTGTCCTCGATCCTGATGTTGCGGAAACCGATGTCGAAGCGGGACACCTCGGAGAGCTTCCCGTCGACGAAGCTCTTGATCTCGAGCTTGTAGAGATTCGGGGTCTCGGCGGTCCAGGGAGCGACACCGGGTATAATGGCCCGGATGGTGTTGACATTGAAGCCCGGCAACGAGCGCTCCCAGACCTTCTGCCCGAGGGCATCGGTGAGGGTAAGCTCGTACCTGGGAGAGCCGACCGACTTTAGTCGCAGAGCCAGCAGCCCGTCCTTATAGTCATTGATTAAGTCCTGCGTGATCGTAATATCGGCCAAGTGTGACTTGGGACGGGCGTACAGGTAGACATTGCGGTGAAAACCGGTGTGCCTAAACATGTCCTGATCCTCCAGGTAAGTCCCGTCGCACCAGCGGAAGACGCGGAAGGCAATCGTATTCGTCTCCCCCGGCTTGATGAATGGGGTGACGTCAAACTCCGCCTCCAGTCTCCCATCCTCCGTATAGCCCACGAAGTCGCCATTGACCCAGACATAGGCGCAGGAGCTGACCGCCCCGATGTAGAGCGTGATATCCTCCCCGCTCCAATCCGCCGGTACGACGATCTCACGACGGTAGGAGCCTACGATATTGTCTTTGTAGGGTACCGGTTCCTTGGCGAGAGGTTGATTCTTGAAGTGTCCGCGCCAGGGATATCCGACATTGAGGTACATCGGATCGCAGACGCCGTTTTTCTCCCACAGTCCTGGGATAGGCATCGTCCGCCAGGCGCTGTCGTCAAAGCCCGGCTTCATAAAGTCGGTGGGGTATCCCTTGACATCTCTAGTGGCGGCAAACTTCCACTCGCCCTCGAGCGAAAGGGTACGACTTGAGCGCAGCGGATCATCCACCCTTGCCTCTTGCTCGGAGGCGTAGGGGAAGAAGCGTGAGCGCATCGGTAGTCGATTGATCTCATTGACAGCCGGATCCTGCCACTCAATAAAGGTCTGTGCCCCCGCCCCTATAGTGAAGAGAGCACTCATGGCAAGACCTAATATCTTTGACTTCATAAGGTTGAATGTTAAGGTGGTACTCAGTAGTCTATCCCGACAGACCTTTTTCCAAAGATCCTCGGAAAGCAAATATAGCTCTATTAACTGACATTTTTGGTTAATCACATCCCACAGTTTTGTATGCAAAGGAATGCTCGTCACATGAAAGGAAAAGGAGAGAGAACCGACGCTATATCGATTCTCTCTCCTTACCGGTGGCTCGCTCGGGGCTCGAACCCGAGACCCCAACATTAAAAGTGTTGTGCTCTACCAACTGAGCTAGCGAACCGGCGGATGAAAAACACCCGTAGATGCCGCAAAGGTAGCAAAAAAATGCCCGGGAGCCAAGATTTTCATCTTGCCGCCTTGCCCCTTTTTCAGTACCTTTGCGGCGATATCAGACTGGAGTATGGTGTAATGGTAGCACTACAGGTTTTGGTTCTGTCTGTCGAGGTTCGAATCCCCGTACTCCAACTCTTGATCCAGAAGAGCACTTCGGTCACCCCGAGGTGCTCTCTTATATTGTTGCAGTTTGCGGGCCATAGGCTTAGACTTTTGAGCTAAATGTCGTACCTTTGCACGGTCAATGAGTGACGGGGTCACTCTATGGCTGAGTAGCTCAGTTGGATAGAGCAACAGCCTTCTAAGCTGTGGGTCTTGGGTTCGAATCCCAACTCAGTCACCATCAGAAGCCACGCCGGGATCACGCTCCAGGCGTGGCTTTGGCGTATATGTAGCGACTTTCTCGAGCTGAAAGCGATCAAGAAGAGCGACCTCCCTTTGTAGGGAGGTCGCTCTTTCTATTTAAGGACTTGGTCTAAGGCTTAGAAGAAGTTGTATCTGTTGTCAGAGATCTTGGCCTTGGAGATGACCGTCTGGAGTGCCGTTGCACGGATCATACCCTGCAGTGAGCGCTCGAGTGAGGACTTGATCGCAGTTGCGTCGTTTGCCTGAGCGTCAGCCTCTCTGGAGAGAACATTGACGAGGTAGACGCCATTGAGACCCTTTACAGGGGTCGGGGTGTTCAGCCCTGCGACAGCGGCAGCAGAGTTGATACCCGGCTCCACACCGAGGCTCTCGAGTCTGGTGGTGCTGTACTTGACGAAGCTGAGAGAGTCGACGGAGGCACCGATCGCACCTGCGTACGCCTCGAGTGAGGAGTGGTCTGCGCTCATCATCTGGTCGTAGAGGAGGTCTGCCTTCTTCTGATTGGCGAGGAGTGCAGAGATCTGATCCTTCACCACTTCCATAGGCATGAAGCCCTCGGCAAACTTCTTACCGACGCGGGTGACGACGTACTTCTCATCGGCCTCCTTGATCGGAGAGATCGTCCCCTCCTTATTCTGCATCGTCCAGGTGACGATGTCGCGGCTGTTGCTGATGCCGGGGGCAATGGAGGGCTGAGAGGAGGAGATCAGCTGATCCTGGAGTACCTGGTAGCCGGCGTTGAGAGCCTCCTGAGTCAGATCCTTGTCCTTATTTGAAGTCAGGAAGGAGCTGAGGTTATTGTAGATCCGTGTCTGCGTCTCCGTGGAGGCGGTCACCTCCTTGGCTGCGAGAGCGACCTTAAACTTATCCACCACAGGCTTTGCCTCAGAGACAAGGATGATGTGCCGACCATACTTTGAGGTAAAGGAGAAGGGGACACCCACCTGAGCGGAGTAGATAGCCTGAGCAAAGTCCTGACCGATGTAATTGGATGCCATCGCCTCGGTGAGCCAGCCGATCTGACCGCCCTGAGCGGAGGAGTTGCGGTCGAGGGAGTAGGTCTGGGCAGCCGTGGCAAAGGTCTCGGGCGCAGCCTTGAGGGCAGTGAGGAGACTGTCAGCATTCACCTCGGGGGCATTTGGTGTGCCGGCGGGCGGGAGTACGATGTGGCTTACGAGCAGAGACTCCGGAGCCTGCTTACGGCTGATGACCTTAGCGACGAGGAAGTTCTTGTCCTGCGGGACGATCTCACTGACAGCGCCCACCTCTGCGGTGGTGATGAAGTTGGCTATCTCTGTAGGCATCGAGGGAGTATTGATGTCCTCGGCAGTGATGTAAGTATCAGCGTAGGGCACATCGCTGTAGTCAGAGAGCACGAGAGCGGGATCATTACCGGCGATCAGCTCCTCGCGCGCGGACCGGATATCCTCCTCTGCGGCCTTATAGTCAGCCTCAGAGGGGTCGATGGAGGCGTAGATGACGTCCACGTGAGCCCCGGCATCGGTGCGGAAGTAGTCCTTGTGAGCGTTGTAGTAGTCCTTGATCTCCGCATCAGCTACCGTGACGGCGGAGTCAGGCAGAGCAATCGTGCGACGACCGACGTAGGTGAGGTTCTGGACCGTCTTATTATACTCCGTCTCACGAGCCACCTCGAGCTTATTAGCTACGATGGCCTTGGAGAGGAGTCCGAGATACTTCTCCTGGAGTCGGAGGTCTCTCACCTGGGTCTCCGTCTCAGCCCACATGCTCCGCATCTGGTCGATCTGCGACTGCTGCTCAGGGCTGTAATTCTCCTTCGCATTGAGCTGCTTGAGGAACGTAAGAAGCTGTGCTCTATTGAACTCTCCTGTATTGGGATCCGTAAATTGCTGACGGATGATGGGCGAGACATTCTGACCCTGGATAAGGTCAAAAGTCTCAGCAGGAGTGATGCTCAGACCGATCTTGCCCGCCTCGTCGTGGAGTACCATATTGGAGACGATGGTGCCGAAGATCTGATTATTGAGCTGTACCGTCTGGTCGGAGTTGAGGGACTGTCCCTGTGCACGCATCTGCTCATTCATCGCATTGACATGCTGCTGGTAGTCCTCGATGCGGACCTTATTGCCATTGACAGAGAATGCTGTCATCTTGCTGTCTCTCCACAGGGCACTTCCCCCGGTGACCAGGTCTCCGAGGATAAAAGCGACCATGCCGAGACCTACTGCGGCGATAAGGCATCCGGCTTTGCTTCTTAGTTTCTCTAATGTTGCCATTGTTTCGGTTGTAAGCGTACAAGTACGATCTAATATCGTGCGAAGGTACCACGTTTTTGACACTTAGGCAAATGTAAAACAGGAAGGCGCCCATGCTTTTGTGCCGAAAGTCCGGCTTACCAGCTTGGTCAAGTTGGGACGTGTTACTAAATTTGCGTGTCTGATAAACATAATAATAAGACCCTATGGGTAAGATCATAAGGATTGTCTCGGCTTCGTTATTAGCCGCTTCAACCGGGACAGTGGGTTACAATTGGCCTGACTGGATCGCTCCCCTCATCGAGCCGGAGTACGTCCTGTCGGACAGTGTGCAGCGGGTGCAGCTGGTCCCTCGGGAGGATGGCTTACGTGGGCGTGTCGTCTCCTGGGTATCTGGATCGGATCGCAGCGGGGACATCCTCCGCCTCTACGGCGGTGATAGTCTCCTCTTCCGGATCGGAGCCTTGCATCATGAGATTAAAACGCACGGCGGTGTGACGCATGTGCAGAGTGTGACTATTCCCTCCCTTGAGGCGGGGCGGTACCCCTACACGATCACCTCAGGTGATGGGGTGGAGGCCTATCGGGACACGCTCGTCATCCCGTCGGATACCCTTCAGACCTTTGTGCTTATCGGAGATGTGCAGGACACTTGGGGCGATGATACGCGACCGCTGATGGACAGCCTGTACAGGGCGCACCCCGATGCGGCGGCATGGATCCAGGTGGGAGACCTGATTGAGCGCCCTCATGATCAGTACTGGAGACGGTACTACGATGCCTTTGCCTCTGTGGCACCGCGCATCCCTCTGATCACCGTGATCGGCGATCATGAGAATGAAGCGGGCCTGATGTACGATGTGGATGATCGCTGGGAGTATGTCCTTGACTACCCTGACAATGGTCCCGAGGAGAGGGTAGGGCACGCCTACTACATCGACTACCCCGATCTGCGGGTGGTCTGCTACGACTCCAACTCCCTCTTCTGGTCCATCGGCTCACAGCGTCCCTGGCTGGAGCGGGTGCTGATGGAGCGGAAGGATCAGCCCTTCCTTGTGGTCTGCGCTCATCACCCGGTCTACTCCGGGACGAAAAACCGATATAACCTCCTAAATAACAGTCTGCTCGGTCCCCTCTTCCGTCGCTGTGGGGTGGACCTTGTGCTGGCAGGACATGACCATATCTTTGCCCACGATCGGGATCCCGATGGCGACGGACCTCACTACATAGGACTAAGCACGGCGCACAAGACCTACTCCGTACAGGAACCGGAGCGACATGTCGCCTCTGAGAGCGGAGCGCGCTACTATGGCATCATGCTGGTCACCTCCGATGAGCTTCGGGTGAGTGTCTATCGGGAGGGGGCGGTCCTACTGGACTCGCTCTGTGTGAGTAGGAAAAGTCATCCCTAAGCACGACGAAGCATCTGATAGCTCTCTGTAAGTGTTTTACTCGGTAAATCATACTCTGCCAACAGGTTAATTCTATTACCGGTATTAGTGTTATCTATTACCGATATTAGTGTAATCTCTTACCGGTATTAGTTTTGACTATTACCGTATGCGATTCCTGAAAAAAGTACACAGTTGATTGAATATTACTGGGACTGTATA
>OCPH01000171.1_pt1 | contig 11070 bp, 6 predicted proteins | sample 1475691 | NCBI WGS metagenome assembly OCPH01 (sample SAMEA3360696, study PRJEB22359) | human gut metagenome | biome: ENVO:urban biome; feature: ENVO:human-associated habitat; material: ENVO:feces | place: Bangladesh | collected 2011 | reverse complement strand
CTTGACTTGGCAAAAGAGGCAAGCAGGATTTACAAGATGACTGACGGGAACTTGGAGGAGATTTAATGGACCTATTAGAAACAATAAAACTCTCCTTGGAAGGACTAAAATCAAATAAATTAAGATCTTTTTTGACCATGCTTGGCATAATAATAGGCATAGGCTCAGTAATAGGTATCACAACCATAGGTGACGCACTTACAAAATCAGTGAACCAAGCCTTTGACTCCATAGCCAACACAGCAGTCCAATTCTATGTAAGACCCAAAAATGCAGATTATGACGGCGGCGAATTAAGTGAAAGTGATTACTTTACAGAAGACAAAATAAACTATTTAGAGGCTCAAAAGAGCAGGAGAATAGAAGAGCTCATCTACCAGGGAGCAGGTGGACAGGGCTATGTAAAAGAAGGCAGAAACAAAGAAGCTGTCGCCATAGCATCAACATCCCCTGGCGAAAAAAATATCTTCAAGATAAAAATGATTGCCGGCAGATTTTTAAATGACGAAGATGTAGCCCGTGGCAAGTCTGTGGCAGTAATATCAGACAAGGTTTTAGAGAAAGTCTATAAGGTGCCTGCACCAGAAGCCTTGGGAAGAGAAGCAAAAATTGAAGTTAACGGCAAGTTAATAGTCGCCACAATAATTGGAGTCTATGACTACGAAGAGATGTCAGTAATGGGCCAATCCATAAACGGCTCAAACTCCACACTTTACATCCCAAGGACCACAGGAGACAGAGAACTTTTAAGTGAACCCAGAACAGTTTACTACGACTTAGCCTTGACCCTAAAAAACCCAGACAGCATAGAAGAAGATGCACAGGCAATAAGAGACGAATTAAACGAAAAATTTTATGCCGACAACCCTAGAGCAGAAGTGGCATATTACTCAGCAAAAAGTGAAATAGAACAGATGAATAGTGCCATGTCATCAATCCAAATAGCGATAGGAGCCATAGCAGCCATTTCCCTCTTAGTAGGTGGCATTGGGGTAATGAATATCCTTCTCGTGTCAGTGACAGAGAGGACAAAGGAAATTGGCATAAGAAAGGCACTGGGGGCAACTCGTGGAGACATACGAAAGCAATTTATAATCGAGTCCGTAATAATTTGCATAATCGGAGGAATCTTCGGCATAGCCCTTGGCACCATCATAGGACTTGTCGGTTCCACCCTCCTAAAGGCAAGGACACTTCCTTCCCTTGGCGCCATAATAGTGGCAGTGGGCTTCTCCATGCTAATAGGAATTTTCTTCGGCTATTACCCAGCCAACAAGGCAGCAAAAATGGATCCAATAGAGGCCTTGAGATACGAATAAAATTCCAAATAAATATAATAAACTTTAAAACAAATATAATAATAGAAGAAAAATAAAATATAATAATAGAAAGAAAAATGCATTGTCATAGAGACGGTGCATTTTTTCTTGGTCTTAATGAAAAAATTTGCAAAAGATTTCAAAGCAAAAAAAGATGATTAAAATAAAACTTTTATAAAAAAAATAAATTTTTTTAGGCAAAAATTAAGAAATGTTACTGGAATATTACAAAAAATGACCAAAAAATTGAAAAAAATAAAAAAATCTTTGAAAAAATAAAAATAGAAAAAAATCGAAGTCTCTAAATTTTAGCCTAAAGAAGTGATAGTGTATGTATATAGAGAAAACCTATTGAATAAAAGGAAGAAAAATTAGGGATATACAGATAAAACATGGGGGGGGGGTCTTATATTTACAGGGTTTGATAAAGACTACTCACACTAAATAAAAGTAAATGCAAGGATTGGGAAAAGGCAAACATAAATAAAAATAAATAATTTAAGCAAAGAGAGGATAAATTACCCTTTAACCGACAAGAGTAATTGTATTTTATAAATACAATTTTAGTTTTCAAAAGGACTTTTTAGCCATTATCATATAAAAAAACAAATATATTTATTAAAAAACTATTGCAAACTCTATTATAAAGGGGTATGATTATTCTGTATAGAGGGAGTAAACTTTAGCAGAAATCATTTTCAAAAAAATCCCTCTAAATATTATAAAAGGAGAGAGATATATGAGCAAAAGACTAATCTCATTGTTAATGGCTTTTGTAATGGTTATGGGGATTTTAGTAATGCCTTTTAGCGCACTTGCTGCAGGTGAACAAGATACTAAATCCGTAACTGTTCACAAAATGTTATTGACAAAAGACAATGCCGCACAATTCGGCAAAGATGGTAAGCAAGTAGGACTTGACGGAACAAAGTATGATGGTAACCAAATCCAAAATATGGACAAATACTTTGGTGACGGTCAAAAACAAATCGCAGGAGTTTATTTTGTTTGGCAAAAACAAGTAAAACCATTAGTTAATGCTAATGACGAAAAAGATGACAAAAACTGGAAATATGTTAAAGCAGACGGCACTGATGCTGCAAACATTGATGAAGCCCTTGGAGAATTAACAACTAAAGATGGCGTAAAATTTGATACAACAAAATTACCAGCAGGCAAGTACAGAATCCAAGAAGTAAAAGAAAAATCTACTTATAAAGGAGCAGATGGAAAAACTTTAACTGGTATGTATGCAGTTCCAGTTTACCTAACACTTCCAATGGTAAATGAAACTGGTGTTATTAAAGATGCACACGTTTATCCAAAGAACACTGAAGACGCACCTCAAATCGACAAGAACTTTAAAGAAGGAACAACTGGTGCAGATGATACAGCAATAGATTATAAGAACAACCAAAGAGATAAAAACACAATTAATCGCAAAGTTGGCGATACAGTTGAATATCAAGTTTCAACAGAAATTCCTAAAGAAGCTGATTACAAGTTCTTAAAGTGGACAGATGCTATGTCTGATGGTCTTACTTATACAAAGGGATCATTAACAGTTACTTCAGATCAAATGACTGGAGAAAACGCTCTAGCAGATGGTGACTATACTGTAGAAGAAGACGCAAGAGGATACACTGTTAAATTCACTGATTCTGGTCTTAAGAAAATAACAGCAGCAGCTAAGACTACAGCAGTTACAATTAAATTTGCATACTCTGCAGTTCTTAATGGAAAAGCAGAAGTAGAAAAGCCTGAAAAGAATGATGTTGCTCTTGACTACGGTCATAAAGGAAGACCTGAAAGCACACCTAAAGATGGAAAACCTAATAACAAAGAAATTAGTGTAAAAAAATCTTGGGAATCAAAAGTAGGAGAACAAATAGTAACAGATGCTGATCAAAATGCAGTAGTTGTTTATACTCTTTATGAAAAAGATGGAGACACTTTAAAAGAAGTTGACTCTGTAACAAAGAGATATAATAAAGATAATCCACAAGAATCATTCAACCACACATTTACTGGACTTGATGATAACAAGACTTATGTAGTAAAGGAAAGAGTTTCAGGATATGAACCTGAATATGTATCTTTTGTAGATGGCGTTGTTACAATTAAGAATGAAAAAGACAACGACAATCCAAAGCCACTTAACCCATCTGAACCAAAAGTTGTAACTTATGGTAAGAGATTCGTTAAGGTCGGAATGGTTGACGGAGAAGAAAAGAGACTTGCAGGAGCAGAATTCCTTGTTAAATCTGCAGATGGAAAATATTTAGCTTACAAGTCTGATACAGAAATCGCAAAAGATAAAGAAGTTGTTGCAGCAGCAAAAGCTGAATTAGATGCAAAAGTAGCTGCATACAATGCTCTTGACGCTGAAAAGCAAAAGGGAGACGAAGGAACTGCAGCTATTGAAGCAGTAAGAGTAGCACAAGAAGCTTATAACAAAGCCTTTAGAGAAGCAGCTGGTCAATATGAATTAGTTGATAAAGACAAAAAAGATACAGCTAACCTTGTAAGACTTATTTCTGATGCTGAAGGTAAATTTGAAATTACTGGACTAAGTGCAGGAGAATGGTACTTAGAAGAAACTAAGGCACCAGCAACATTTGCAAAACTTGAAGCTGATGTTAAATTTACTGTTGCAGAAGGCTCTTACAATGGAACAGCACAAGAATACAAATATGAAGAAAATGTAACAGATGGCGGAACTCAACACTACGGACTAAAAGTAGAAAATAAGAAAGTTACTATTCCACAAACTGGTGGTATTGGTACAGCTATCTTTGCAGTAGCAGGTATCGCTCTTATGGCTGGAGCTGTAATTGCAATGAAGAAAAACAGAGTTGAAGAAAACTAATCTGTTTTTAAGTCAGATAATTTTTGAATTATTGATTATTTAAGCTAGAAAAATTGGTAAATTAATGTAAGGAGGAATTATGAAATTTAAAACTAAACAAATATCTATTGTGCTATTTGCATTTATATTCCTCCAAGTACTTTTTTTATCTAATGTATTTGCAAACAATGATACGGGAACTGTAACTATTAAGGTTCCCGTATCTAACAATATGCAAGATGTTAGTGGAAGAGTTTTTGAAGTATATAAAATAAGCAATTCTTATCCTAATGATGAGCAAAAACTTTTAGCTGAATTATCTAAAAAATCAGATGCTGAACTCAAAAAGGCTTATCCTTATTTAGTAACTAACCCTACAGTCTATGACAAGGGAAAGGATGCAGGTATTGTAAATGTCACACTAAGTAATGGCACTTATCTTGTTAAAGAAGTTGACAAGGGAAAATCTCCTAAAGTTGAATCTTTTTTAATTATTATGAATTTATCACAAAATAAAGATTTTGTTGTCTTACCTAAGTATGAGTATGAAACTCCTGACAATCCACCACCAGAAGAAACTGTAGAACTTTTAAAAGTTTCTGACAAGGGAGACAGACTAAAGGGAGTTGGATTTAGGCTTTATAGAGTTTTTGACAAATCTTATGAAGAAGTTCCTTTAAGGGGTAATGTTTATGACCCTAAGGGAAGTAAAAATATTCTTTATACTGATTCCAATGGTAAGATTATCGTAAGAAATCTTCCTAAGGGGAAATATGTTTTCAGAGAAGTAGAAGCTCTAGATGGATATAAGATTGTAGAGAAAGATAATTCTTTTGAAATTTATTCAATTGAAGGAAAAAGAATAAAAGTAGTAAATGTAAAAGAAGAAAAGCCAAAGTATGGCGTCAAATTTATTAAAACTGATGAGAATGGAATTACTCTTGAAGGTGCAGAGTTTAAGGTTTATGAAAAAATTGGAAACCAAGAAAAGCCTGTACTTAAAGATGGAAAGTTTTACATTGTAAAATCTGACGCTGATGGCAGATTTGCTATAACAGATCTTGATAAGGGCAGCTATGTTCTTTGGGAAACTGAAGCTCCTAAGGGATATATAAAAAGCAACAAGAAATTTCCTTTTGAAATAACTGAAGACTCTTATGACAAGAGCACTCTTCGTATTAAAAATGAAAAGGAAAAGACACCTGTCCAAGAAGAGGACCAAGGTGAGAAAACCAAGCCTATCGAGAAAGCAAAAGAAATGCCAAAAACTGGAGATATAACTCTTATTATTTCTTCTATTGCAGGTATTATTTTAGTTGTTATGGGTTCTAAGATGATCCTATCTAAAGACGAAGATTAATTATATTTTAAACCAGGGAGTATTATGGCAAAGGGTAAAAAAAGAAACGGAAAATTAAAGACATGGATACTTAGATTTATTTTTCTTTTAGGTTTTTTAATCATGCTATATCCTTTGGTAAGTAGATTTTATTATAGGATTGAAGCAAATGAGCAAGTTACAGATTTTGAAGAAGGTAAGAGAAATTTATCTGAAGAAGAAATCTTAAAGAGAATGGAACTTGCTTTGGCATACAATGAATCTTTAAATAATGTTGTGTCAGAAGACCCCTATTCAAAGAAGAGGCTAGACAGTGGTAGAGCCGAGTATGCTAGGATGCTTGAGATCCATGAGAGAATAGGACACGTTGAGATTCCAAAAATCAACGAGGACCTTCCAATTTATGCAGGAACTTCAGAAGAGGTTTTGCAAAAGGGTGTAGGTCACTTAGAGGGAACTTCTCTTCCTATTGGAGGAAACAGTACCCATACAGTTTTAACTGCTCATTCAGGGCTTCCTGAAGCGAGACTTTTTACAGATCTTTCAAAACTTGAAATTGGGGATAAATTTTATGTTCACAATATTCAAACTACACTTTGCTACCAAGTTGACCAAATCAAGGTAGTGACACCTGATGTTATAGACGATTTATTAATAGTTGAAGGACATGATTATACTACACTTCTTACTTGTACGCCAATTATGATTAACACTCACAGGCTCTTAGTAAGAGGTCACAGAGTTGACTATGTAAAAGAAGTAGAAGAAGAAACTATTGTTGAAAATAAGAAAAATTATGTTTACAAGAATTTGTTCTATGCTTCACTAGTCTTAATTTTTATCATGTTAATCTTAATTTTAAAACTAAGAAAAAGAAAGAAGAAAGTTGAAAGACAACTTAGAGAGTTAAACAACAATTCTAAGATTATATCTAATGAGTCAAATGATAAAATAATAAATAATTCAGAAAGGAAAGATGAATGAAAAGATTAAATAAAAAAAATATTTCTTTCATCATTCTTTTCATTCTGGGATTTTTAATTGCTGCTTATCCTTTAGTAAGTCAATGGTATTACAGGATTGAAGCAGGCGAAGAGGTTGAAAATTTTACAAAGGGAGTAAGTTCTTTAAGTGAAAAAGAAGTAAAGAGAAGAATTGAACTTGCCCACGCTTATAACAGAACACTAGATCCTACAAAGCTATCTGACCCTTATACTGAAAAGGAAAAGGAAGGGGTTGCAGAATATGCAAGAATGCTTGAAGTAGCTGAAATGATAGGTCATGTTGAGATCCCAAAGATTGGTGAAGATTTGCCAATATATGCTGGTACATCAATGCAGGTTTTGGACAAGGGTGCAGGGCACTTGGAAGGTACATCTCTTCCTGTTGGTGGGAAAAACACTCATGCTGTCATAACGGCGCACAGAGGTCTACCAAAGGCAACTCTTTTTAGACACCTTGACAGATTAGACAAGGATGATATTTTCTTTATTCACAATATTGAAACTACTCTAGCCTATAAGGTTGACCAGATTAAGGTTATTGAGCCTTCGAATTTTGAGGATGTGCTTGTTCAAGAGGGAAAAGATTATGTTACTCTACTTACTTGTACGCCTTATATGATTAATTCTCACAGACTAATAGTAAGAGGACACAGAGTTCCTTACACTGGTCCTGTTGATGAAGGAGAATTCACTGGCAGACTAAAGATAAATAGTTATTTAAAACGCCTTATTATTTCTATTATTATTTTATTAATTTTAATTTTTACTTATATAAAATTAAAAATCAAAGAAAAGAATTTAAAAAGAGAGGTAAATTTCTTTGAAAAGAAAGACGATTAAAAGGAAAATTGGATATTTGCTTGTAATTGTTGGTATAGCACTTCCTCTTTCTGGCTTTTTACAAATTAGTTTTAATGAGCTAAGTAAAGATGCTAACTATAATAAATTTATTGAACTTCAAAATAACAAGGAAGAAAGTACGAAGGAAGAAGAATTAAAAAAAGCAATAGATTATAACAAAAGCATAAAGGGAGAAGTTAGTGCAATTGACCCCTTTGATGCAAGAGATTATAAAACAACTAATGATATACAAAAAAATGGAGACGAAGTTTTTGCTTATATAAGCATACCTTCTCTTGATATTAAAAAGCCTATTTATATTGGAGCTACTGATGCCAATATGGCAAAGGGAGTGGCTACAATAGAAGGCACTGCACTTCCCATTGGCGAGAAAAACACAAGGGCTGTAATAGCTGGGCACAGAGGCTACTATAGAGATCTCATGTTTTTAAACCTAGAAGAGTTAAAAGAAAATGACGAAATTTTTATTGACATAGCAGGAGAAAGGCAAGAGTATAGAGTAGTTGGTTTTGAAGTTGTAAATCCTAATGAGTGGGAAAAGCTTAAACCTCTTGAGGGAAAAGAGATGATAACGCTTTTAACTTGTCATCCACTGAAACCACCAAGGAGGCAAAGGCTATTAGTTAATGCCGAAAGGGTTTATGATGAAGAGAAGAAAGATACTATAAAAGATGTTGAGCCAAATAAAAATGCTAGCAATAGAATGTTATTGGTCCATATAGTATCTCTTGTAGGAATTATACTTGAACTTATTGTAATAGTTAAGTTTATAAGATTTTTACTATCTTAAAGTCTACTTATTTGCTTTACAAGGAGAGAAATTTTGAATAAGAAAATTAAATATGGTTTAATAGTTTTCCCAATAATTATTCTATCCCTCCTTTTGCTGATAATGAGTAATTATTTTAAGACTGGTTTTAAATCTAATAGTGGAAAATCTGTGGCTCTTGTAAATGGAGAAAAAATCAAAGCTTCTGATTTTGCCAAGAGATATGAGGTTAGGAAAAACTATTATATAGAAAAAGCTGGAGATGACAGCTTTTTGGATCAAGCTTCTGGAAAAAATGATCTCACTATTGATGAATACATTAAAAAGACAGTGTTAGATGAAATGGTGGATTATAAAATCCTTAAAGAAGACGCTAAAAAGTTGGGAATAGAAGTGGACAGCAAAGTTGTCGACAAAAAGCTTGCTGATCTAAAAAAAGATTTAGGCGAGAAATATAAAGATGAGCAAAAGAAATTAGGAACAAAAGATTCTTTCTATAAAGATAAAATTATGGAGCAAGAATTTTTGAAGGCTCACGAGAAAAAAGTTAAAGGTTCTTTTGAAGTAAAGGACGAAGAACTTAAAAATTATTATGAAGAACACAAAAATGAATACTATTTGGCAAAGGTTTCGCACATTTTGCTAAAAACAGAAGAGGAAGCTAATCAAGTCTATGGTGAGCTTTCGGAAAACAATTTTGGTGAACTTGCAAAGAAATATTCTAAAGACCAGAACAGTAAAGAATCCAATGGTTTTTTAGGAGAATTTAAGTCGGGCATATTTGAAGAAAGTGTTGATGAAGAAATCAAAAAATTAAATGCAGGTCAAATATCAAAACCCGTAAAATCTAAGTTAGGTTATCACATCATAAGAGTTGATGAAAAAAAAGTTCAACCATTTAGTGATGTCAAGGATTCTATAAAGACTGAAATTTTAAATAATAAATACCAAGAGTATTTGAAAGCTTTGAGAGACAAGGCAGAGGTCAAGATAAACCTAGAGGATATGAAAAATTAAACTTAGATTTTAAAAGATAAAGGAGGATGGCTATGAAAAAAAGAATAATGTCTTTTTTACTTGCTGTAACAATGATATGCCAGATCTTTACAGAAGGCATAGTTTACGCAGCAGGAAATAATAGTATATTTAGTTCCGAAGCGGGTTCAGAGGTTAAAGCATCAAACAAAGCATCAAGCATTTTAGAAGACAATGAATATAAGGAAGCCCCTCAAAACAATTCGCAAGAAAAGGAATTAAAGAAAAATAAAACAGAATCATTGTTTGAAGAACAAGCTTCTCATGAAAATAATGAAATCGTTATTGAAGGGGAAAAAATTGAAGCTGAAAACAATGAAAAGGATAGTAATGTAGATTTATTAAATCCTAAAGACGAAATTATTGATAATGCAATTATAGATGAAGAAGGAAAAGATAATACTGAAAAGACTTTAGACCTAGAAGAAAAGGAAATAACAGAATCTACAGAAAAAAACATTAAAGAAGAAAATAACAAAATTATTTCTGAAGAAGAAAGAGTTTTAGACGAATTTATTGAATCAGAAAATTTTGAAGAAAATAAAGAAGCTGTCTCTACAGAAATGGGAGTTTATGATCTTGATTTAAAAGACATCCACTATGTAGAAGACAAAGATGGGAACTGGACTTATGAAACAGGACTTGTTACTTACTTTACAGTTCCAAAAGATGTGACAAGTGGATTTGAATTTGCAATAGATCTTCCAGATGAAATAAACATTGGTGGAATAAAGAATTCTGATGTAACACTTGGAGCAATAAAAAACCAAATGGGCAACCTAATAAATGTATATCTACAAAACGGAAGAATAGTTTATAAGGTTACAAATTATGGTGCAGAAGTTATTTCACAAACACCTTTTGGTATCTCTGGCAACTTTACAATTGGCATAAAGGAAGACGATGCCAATGTAGCTCTTGTTGATGACTACAACTACAATGGTGGAGCAGAACTTTATAAGGGAGTTTCAATTAACAAGAGTGGTCTTGACAGACTTGAAAATCTTTTACCAGAAGATAATTCCATAATAGAAGATAATAACGCTCCATTAGATAAGAGAGAAGTTGAATTAACTTATACTTCTACTTTTGCAGAAAGAGAAATAATTTTAAAAGACTCTGTAAAAGCTTATGAAAGTGAAAATTTTAACAACAAGACAAAATACATCTACAATTATGAAACAAATTTTATAAAAGATTTTGACGACTATTACAAGGAACAATCCTTTGAAATTAACAGATTTAATCTTTTAAAGACTGATGGCAAAGAAAGTTCAACAATAGAAATTAAAGGTTTTAATGATGTTAAAAAGTCTGATGACATTGTAATAAAAAATGAAGCTGGAGAAATTTTATATCCAGGCGATTGGAATGACTTTGTAAAGGAAACTAGAGATGGATATGAAATAAATCTTCCAACAGAAAAGGGAATTTATCCTAAGCTTTATATTACTTACAAAGCTCAAATTGATAATATTGAAGAAGAATCTAAAACTGAAGTAATATTAGCTGACAAACTTTATACAGAAGACACAGCTATAAATAACTTCAAAACAGAAATTATCAGCTCAAAGATTGATGATAATCGAGAAGTTGAAAATAACAAGGCTAATTACAATAAAGAATATTTCACAGAAAATACTCCTGTTAAGGATGATGTGACATTAGATAGGGAAGTCAGCTTAATCTCTAATAAATCTAGCGAATCACAAGACGAAATCCTTGATATGATTAATAGAGTTAAGAAGGTTCCTGCTAAGGCAAATAAATCTCCTGAACAAATTTGGCTTGAAAATGAAATCAAGGCTCTTGGACAACCAGTAAGAAAGTTGACACAAGAACAACTTGATACATTAAAGCAAAAGTTCTTACAAAATCCAGATTTTGTGGCAAAT
>OCPH01000162.1_pt1 | contig 11383 bp, 8 predicted proteins | sample 1475691 | NCBI WGS metagenome assembly OCPH01 (sample SAMEA3360696, study PRJEB22359) | human gut metagenome | biome: ENVO:urban biome; feature: ENVO:human-associated habitat; material: ENVO:feces | place: Bangladesh | collected 2011 | reverse complement strand
ATCCATTGCTGCAACAGTTTTTTTGTCTTCATTTTCATACATATAGAAGGCTTTGATTTCCTTTGGATAGTCTGTTACAAAAACTGGCTTTTTGAAAACTTCTTCTGTTATATATCTTTCGTGTTCAGTTTGAAGATCAATACCCCAACTTACTGGATAGTTAAATTCTCTATCAGCTTTTTCAAGAATTTCAATAGCTTCTGTGTAAGTTATTCTTGCAAATTCATTTTCAACTACATTGTGAAGTCTTTCTAATAGACCCTTGTCGATGAAGTTGTTGAAGAATTCCATTTCTTGTGGTGCATTTTCAAGAACATAAGTGATAATATACTTAAGCATTTCTTCTGAAACATCCATATTTACATTTAAATCTGCAAAAGCCATTTCAGGTTCAATCATCCAAAATTCAGCACCATGCCTTTGTGTATTTGAATTTTCTGCCCTAAAAGTAGGTCCAAAAGTGTAGACATTTTTGAAGGCTTCTGCAAAGGCTTCAGCTTCAAGTTGACCTGATACAGTTAAGTGAGTCATTTTGTTGAAGAAGTCCTTAGAATAGTCAACTTCTGTTGGATTTGCCTTTGCTAGTCCATCAAGGTCAAGAGTTGTAACTTGGAACATTTCTCCTGCGCCTTCAGCATCAGATGTTGTGATTATTGGAGCGTGAAAATAAACAAATCCCTTTTCTTGGAAAAATTTGTGAATTGCATAGGCAATTAGTGACCTAACTCTAAAAACAGCATTAAAAGTGTTTGCTCTTGGACGAAGATGGGCAATTGTCCTCAAATATTCCATTGTATGTCTCTTTTTTTGAAGAGGATAAGATGGGTCAGATGAACAAATTGCAACAATTTTATTTGCTTGTAGTTCAAAGGATTGATTTTTTCCTGGTGACTTAACAATCTTTCCAGTAACTTCTAGGGATGAAGAAATTGGATATTTTTCAATTTCATCAAAATTATCTAGTTCCTTGCCATAAACTACTTGAATTGGCTTAAAAGCTGTTCCATCTGTGAGCTCAATAAAGCCAAAATTTTTTGAAGCTCTGCTTGTCTTTATCCAACCACTTAATACTATTTCTTTATCTAAAAAATCTTCTGGATTTTTAAAAATATCTCTAATGCTAATTGACATAATTCCTCCTAATTTGTATTCCTTACATAATGTTTAAGTATATAATTAAATCCCACATTTGTCAATTTTACTCACTTCAAAGTGTCAAGGTAGGTCTTAATAATTTTTTCGTAACCAATATCTTTGGGTTCATAATATTTTTTGCCAAGAAAATTATCTGGCATGTGATTTTGGTCTACATAAGAGCCTTCATAATTGTGGGGATATAAATATTTTTCATCAGTTTCATTTTGCGGGTTGTGCTTATCTCTAATGTTCTTTGGTATATTTATATTGTTTTCATTTTTCACATCTTCCAGAGCCTTATTTATTCCAAGGTAGGACGCATTTGATTTTTCTGAAGATGCAAGGTAGGTTACCATTTGTGCCAAAATGATTCTCGCTTCTGGCATTCCAACTGCGTTAATGCTGTTAAAGCAAGCTGAAGCCATTATCATTGCCTGAGGATTTGCATTGCCCACATCTTCTGATGCAAAAATCATAAGCCTTCTTGCTATAAATTTTATGTCTTCTCCGCCTTCAAGCATCTTGGCAAGATATATTAGGGCCGCATCAGGATCAGACCCCCTCATAGACTTTATAAAGGCAGAGATTGTGTCATAATGCTCGTTATTATCCTTGTCGTACTTTATATTTTTAATCAAAAGCGAATTTGCAATTACATTTTCGTCTACAAAAATTTTTCCACCAACTTCATCAGTGGATAAAATTGCAATTTCTAAACTGTTTAATAAATACCTTCCATCCCCATTGGAGTTTTTGATGAGAATTTTTTTGGCAAGATCTGTAATCTCTACATTTTTATTGCCAAAGCCTCTTTCCTTGTCACTTAATGCCATGTCAAGCATTTTATAGAGGTCCTTATCTTCCAGTGGCAGTAAATTTATAATTTGCATCCTAGATAAGAGGGCTCTATTGACTTCAAAGTAGGGATTTTCTGTTGTGGCTCCAATTAAAGTTATGACTCCTCTTTCCACAAAGGGCAAAAGGGCATCTTGCTGAGTCTTATTAAACCTATGAATCTCGTCAATAAAAACAATAGTAGAGATGTTGTGAAACTTCATTGAGTCTTCAGCGTTTTTCAAAACTTCACGAAGCTCTTTTAGGTTTGAAGTGACAGCAGAAAGTTTTATAAAATTTTTATTTGTGGTCTTTGCAATTATTTCTGCCAAAGTTGTCTTGCCAACTCCAGGCGGTCCATAAAATAAAATAGAAGAAAGTCTGTCGCTCTTTATAAGCCTTGACAGGTATTTTCCCTGACCAATTACATTGTCTTGGCCCACAAATTCATCTAAATTCCTCGGCCTCATCCTATCGGCAAGGGGCGCCTCTCTCCTAAAATTTTTTTGCATGCTAAGTTCGAATAAATCCATTTTAATTCTTCTTTTTTACAAAATTTTCAAGCTCGTCTACAAAGGATTGAAGATCTTTAAATTCCCTGTAAACTGATGCAAATCTAACATAGGAAACTTCATCTAAGTCCTTTAGCTCGTCCATTACCATTTCCCCAATTTCAAGAGAAGTTATTTCTCTTCTCATGGAGTTTTCTATTTTCTTTTCAATGTTGTTAACTGCTTCTTCAATTTCATCAGCAGACACAGGTCTCTTTTCACAGGACTTTATCATTCCTCTCACGATCTTGTCGCGATCAAAGGCTTGCCTGTTGCCATCTTTTTTTATAACCATAACTGGAGATTGTTCAATTTTTTCATAAGTAGTAAATCTTTTTTGACATTTTAAACACTCGCGCCTTCTTCTTATTGTATAACCTTCATCAGTAGGTCTAGTGTCTAAAACTTTTGAATCATCATATCCGCAGAAGGGACATTTCATAGTCTTCACCTCATTTAAATAAGGTCCCTTGGACCCTTTGAATTAATAATATCACTTAAAAATCTTTTAATCAATTAATCATAGATAAGCTGTGCAATAAAAAAACCGAACACAGGGTGCTCGGTCTAAAAAAATTCATTTTTATGAAATACTTTGTGCAATATTTAAGAAAATTGTGATAAAAATTGAATTTGTAATATCAATTGCAAAAGCACCTACCATTGGTAGAATGAAGTATGCTCTTGGTGATGGACCAAATCTTTCAGTTATTGAATCCATGTTAGCAAGGGCGTTATAAGTTGCACCCATACCAAATCCACAAATACCACCAGAGAGTACTGCTGCATCATAATTTTTACCCATAGCCCAATAAGTTACAAAGTAAGCAAAAAATGCCATAAATAAAGTTTGCGCAAATAAAATTATAAGCATGTGTCCTGCAACATCTTTTAAGTCAAGTAAGTTGATGTCAATTAATGCCATTACCAAGAATACATTTAGTCCAACATCGCCGCAAATTGAATTGGCTCTTTGGTTAACCATTAAAGGACCCTTTTTACCAATAGTGTTTACGAAAATACCTGCAATAATCATTGATGTTACATAAGCTGGTAAGTTTAATTCCTTGCCCAATATAGATACATGAGTTCTAATAAATTCTTGTAAGATAGCTCCTAAGCCTACAGATACAAAAATTAATCCAAGAACTTTTATGAAGTCCCCTGCTTGAAGAGGAACTACTCTTTCATAGCCTTCTCCTGCATTATTTTCTTCAAGATGTTCTAGCACATCGTCAAGATTTGATGCGTCCTTTTTGTCTCCAGAAAGATTATGTTTTCTAATAAGAGTTGAACCTATAGGTCCACCAATTAGAGAACCCATAATTACACCAAATGTTGCAGCTGCAAGAGCAAAAGTCTTTCCATTTTCTAAACCCAGCTTAGCAAAAGTACCTCCCCAAGCACCAGCCGAACCATGTCCACCTACCATTGTAACTGAACCACATACTAGACCAAGTAATGGATTTTCTGAAAGAGCCTTAGCAAGTACAAGACCAATTGTATTTTGTCCTAAAACTAAAATTGCTGATATTAACCAGAAAATTAAGAATCCCTTTCCACCCTTTTTCAAAGTGTCAAGGTCTGCCCCAACACCTATTGCTGTAAAGAATACCATCATAAATGGATTTTGTAGAGCTTGATCAAATTCAAAAGTTGCTATGCCACCAACTTGTAATAAAAATCTTATTATTGCAAATAAAAATCCACCAATTACTGGTGCTGGCACACAAAACTTTTGAAAGAAACTAATCTTTTGTCTTAAAAACTTGCCTATGTAGTAAACTATTATAGCAAAGCCTACCGTTTGCATTAAATTAAATGATATGTTCATCTTTAAAATATTCCCCCTTTTTTTCTAGCAGGTTATATTATAACAAAAATTACTTAAATAAAAAGTGCATATTAAATTTTTTACTACATGTTTAACTTTTTTATATAAATTTTAAAATTTAAAGAAAAAAACATTATTTTTAGTATCAATTAGTAACTGTTTTATCCTTCTAAATTAATGAAACAAATATTTCTCTTTCTTAATATTTTCAACAAAATTTATTTTTTATTTCTAAAAAATTTTTATAAAAACGATTTTCCTCAAGTCATCGCTGTAAACTTTTAAAGATATAAATTAAAAAAGGACATTGTCTCCAATGTCCAATTCGTTATATTATGAAATTACAAAATTATTTTCTGTTAATTCTCAAGAAAGAAGGAATTTTAAGTTCTCCATTGTCTTCTTCATCGTCTTCGCCAATTGTTCCAATAGGAGTTCCTGGCATTTCAACTTTCTTTTCTTTTTTATCTTTCTTTTCGTCTTTGTATTGATCAAATTCAGTTGCAATAACTGTGATTTTAACTTCATCCTTAAGTGATTCGTCAATTCCTGCACCGAAGATAATATTTGCATCTTCAGATACACAGTCCCTAATTAAATCAGCTGCTTCATTAACTTCAAATATACCAAGGTCTGATCCTGCAGTGATATTTAATAGAACAGATTTTGCTCCTTCAATAGAAGTTTCTAGTAGAGGAGAATTAATTGCAAGTTTAGCTGCTTCTGTAGCTCTTTCATCACCTGATGCACGACCAATACCCATGTGAGCAATGCCCTTGTCATACATAATTGTCTTAACATCGGCAAAGTCAAGGTTAATTAAGTTTGGTACAGAAATTAAATCTGAAATACCTTGAATACCTTGTTTTAAAATGTCGTCTGCCATTTCAAAAGCTTGTGAGAAGCTAGTCTTCTTGTCTGAAATGCTTAGAAGTCTGTCATTTGGAATTATAACTAGAGTATCAACTTTTCCCTTTAGAGAATTTATTCCTATTTCGGCAGATTTTGCTCTTTTTCTACCTTCAAATGTAAATGGTTTTGTAACAACGCCAACTGTAAGTAGACCTAATTCTTTAGCAACATCAGCTATAACAGGAGCTGCACCAGTACCAGTACCTCCACCCATTCCTGCAGTGATAAATACCATATCGGCACCTTCAAGAGCTTCTCTAATTTCATCAATTGATTCTTCTGCTGCTTGTTCTCCTACTTCAGGATTTGCGCCTGCTCCAAGACCCTTAGTAATTTTTTCACCAAGTTGAATTTTGTTTTCTGCAAGTGAATTTTTAAGTGCTTGCTTATCAGTGTTAAATACTAAAAATTCTACACCCTTTACACCAGCGCTAATCATTCTATTGACAGCATTATTTCCGCCGCCACCAACGCCAACTACTTTAATTTTGGCAAATTCGTCTTGGTCCATATCGAATTCCAACATAAACATCCTCCTCATATACTATTTGATTGTTTTTATATTCATTACTATTATTTTATAGAAATACTTGTAAATAGTCAATATATAAAGGTCATTTGCTGACTTTTATTTGCATTTTTACTAATTTTTTTCCTTTTCCCTATAACTTTTTTCCTTATTTTCAGAATTATTATCATCTTTTTGGTTTTTATTATTATTTTTGCTTTTGCTTTCTTCGCCATCTGTTATTAAAATTGGGCTTTCACCCTTTTCCATTTGAATAATAATGGCATTTTTGTCGGTTTTCTTTATGTCATCTAAAATTAATGATAACATCCTTAATTTATAGGCAGTATTGCTATAGGAGCCAAACTCAATTTTTATTCCGCCAACTGTGGTAAAGGTTGCTATTGAATCTAAAAGTTCAATATCTCTTATGTTTCCACGAAGAGAGTATTCTTCTTTTTTTAATTCAAGAAGAAGATCTCTCTTCTCTTCATCTTCTTTGTTGGTCAAAATATAATTTCCAGCCTTGGGGTCATCTACATTAAAGCCTGATAAATTAACTAAATTGTCAGATTTTTTCTTGGAATTTTTTATAATTCTAAAATCCTCATCTACAATTAGATAATCATTGGACTCAATTTGATAGTAGGGCGTTCTCTCAGTAACATTCACTTTCACATTTCCAGTGATGCTATAGGATATTTTGGCATCATTTATGTAAGGAATGGACTTTATTTTTTCTATCCTATCCTTTTTTGAAATGACAAAATACTTGCCCCCCCTATTAAGACCTGAAACTTTTTTTATTGTGGCACTGGATACATTTTTATTTCCATCAATTGTAACATTTTTTATTTTAAATAGATTAGAATTTTTCAGTGCAAAAATTAATAAAAAAATGAAGGAAAAAAATATAAAAAACCTAATAAAAATCCTAAAATATTTTCTTTTCTTATTCAGTTTTCTTTTTTTCTTTTCCTGTTTTTTCATAAAATCACTTTAAAATTATATCAACTATTTTTTTAACGGCATCTGGACTTGCCAACTTTTTGGAGTTTTCTGCCATTAATTTTCTTTCCTCATCATTTTCTAATATTTTTTCTATTGACTTTAATAGGCTTTCTCCCTTTAGATTTTCTTCTTCAATAACTGAACTTGCACCCATATTGCTATAGCTCATGGCATTGTAGTATTGATGATTTCCTGCAGTGTATGCCTTTGGTATTAGTATTGATGCTATACCAAGAGCAGAAATCTCTGCCAAGGTCATGGCTGATGAAGATGCAATTACAAGGTCGGCACTAGAGAGATATTCATAAACTTTATGGGTGTAATCTAAAATTTCTACGCCTTCAGGAACTTCACCAAGTTTTTCCATAAAGTAATCATAGTGGTCTCTTCCAGTTACATGAGTGAGCTTAAAAGGAAGTTTTTCCTTTTTATTTAAAATTTCTAAAATTGCATCATTAGTGGATTCTTGTCCGCCAGATCCACCAAAGGAAAATACAAATTTTTCTTCGTCACCTATCTTTAATTCATCTCTTGATTTTTTTCTGTCAAGATGAGAAAAAACATCTCTAATTGGATTTCCTGTAAAAATAATATTTTCGTTATTTAAATATTTTTTAGCTTCCATGAAATTTATAAAGACATAGTCTGCCTTTTTAGCCAAAATTTTATTAGTTTTTCCTGGATAAGCATTTTGCTCTTGGATTGCCGTCTTAATCTTTTTTTGTTGTGCCTTAAAGACGATTGGTGCACATACATAGCCCCCAGTTCCAATTACAATATCTGGCTTAAAGTCATCTAAAATTTTTGTGCACTGTTTCAAACCCTTCATCAAATTGTAAAAAGTTATAACAGTGTCCTTATTTAGTTTTTTTCTTGGAAGCCCAGAAATATCAATTCCCTCAAAATTAAAATTATATTTCTTTGCAAGCTCTTCCTCTAGGGAATTTTTCTTGCCCACGTATAAAATTTTTGCCTCTTTGTCCTGTTTTTTTATTTCTTCCCCAATGGCAAGGGCGGGATAAATGTGTCCTCCAGTTCCGCCACCAGATAAAATATATTTCATATAGTGCCTTCTTTCGAAATTTTAAGTAAAATTGCCGTAGATGCAATTGCCATTACCAGTGCAGTTCCCCCATAAGATATAAAGGGCAGCGTAATTCCCGTAACGGGAAGGAGTTTTGCACATACTCCCATGTTGAAAAATGCCTGTATGCCAATGTAGGTTGTCATGCCAATTGCTGTAAATTTATCAAAATAATTTGTCGCCTTATAGGCAATCATATAGCCTCTATAAATATAAACTATAAAAAGTAAGATAATTATAAAAGTTCCAATAAAACCAAACTCTTCTGCAAAAACTGAAAAAATAAAGTCAGTGTATGCTTCAGGAAGGTTCGTGTATTTTTGACGGGACCTAAAAAGCCCAACGCCAGAATATCCTCCAAGGGCAAAGGCATAAAGTGATTGTCTAGCTTGGTATAAGTCTCTGGACTGATAATCTGTTGAGTCAGATACAAATCCCAAAATTCTCTTTATTCTAAATTCATTATCTGGATCCTTTAAAATTAAATACATAAAGATAATACCCAAGACCACCAGAAACAAAAACTGCTTCTTGTCTATTCCGGCAGCTAATAGGATGGCAAATAGAGACACTCCAATTACTACTGCAGTGGAAAAGTCCTTGATCATAATTGGCCCTACTGATACACCCATTATAGCAACTGCAGTGATAAAAGTCCTAGCTTCTTTAAGTGTATAAATATTTTGGGAAAGATATTTTGCCAAAAATACAATTGAAGTTAATTTAAGTAGATCTGAAGGTTGAAACTTTAAAGGAATAACTTTAAAGTCAATCCACCTAGCTTGCCCTTTTTTGGCGGATCCCAGAGGAGTCCAAAGTAATAAAACTAATATAACACTTAATATAAATAGCCAAGTAATATTTTTATAAATTACAGACCTTGGCACCCTAATTATAAAGACCATGGCAATAATTCCCAGGATAAGGAATACTCCCTGCCTAATTAGATAGTGAAAACTATTTAAATTGTATTTTTTTGCAGTGGGAAAAGATGCTGATGTTACTGCTATTAAACCAATTACTATTAAAAGTATCATGGTAATTAATAGCACTAAATCCACATCTTTCATGTCCCTTTTTAGTTTCATCTATACCAACTCTCTAACTAAATCTTTAAAGTGTCGTCCTCTCACTTCATAATCACTGTACATGTCCCAGGATGCACATGCTGGAGATAAAAGTACATCATCTCCATCTTTTGACAATTTCTTTGCAAGTTCAACAGCCTTGTTTAAATCCTTTACAATATAAAATTCAACCTCTGATTTTTTGCAAGAATTTGAAAATTTTTCTGCAGTTTCGCCAAATAAAATTACTGTTTTTAATTTATTTTTAGATTTTTCAATTAAATCATCAAAGCTTGCACCCTTATCATAGCCACCTGCTATGAGAATTACATCCCCATCCATAGCTGCAACTGCAACTTCCGTTGAATCTGGATTAGTTCCCTTGGAGTCGTTGTAATATTTTACTCCATCTAATTCTCTTACAAATTCAATTCTGTGTTCAACACCAGTAAAGGATATAATGCTACTTTTTATAGTTTCTGTATCAATATTTAAAAGTTTGCTTGCAATAATGGCAGCCATAATGTTTTTAATGTTGTGATCTCCAGGGATTTTTATTTCCTTAACATCTAAAATTTCTTCTGTACTTTCGCCGTCATTAAAATAAATTTTTCCCTTATCAAGGAAGGCTCCTCTTTCAGAAATCTTGTGCATTGAAAAATAATATTTTTTGCCCCTTAAATTATAATTTTCAGCAAGTTCCTTATTTTCATAATTTAAAATTGCAAAGTCATCTTCATCTTGATTGGCAAAAATTTTAAATTTTGCATCAACATAATTTTGAGTAGTCTTGTGCCAGTCTAGGTGGTCGCTTGTTACATAAGTTAAAAGTGCAATATGCGGCTTAAATAGTTTAGTGTGCTCCAATTGGAAGGATGAAGCTTCAATAACTACATAGTTATCACTTTTTGCTTCTTCAGTTATTTCTAAGATACCCTTACCTATATTACCAACGACAAAGGTTTTTGACTTTCTTCTTAAAATATCGCCAATAATTGTAGTGGTTGTTGTTTTTCCATTTGTACCAGTTACTGCAACTACCTTGTTTGTTTTTAAATTTCTGTAGCTAAGTTCAATATCTGAAATAATTTCTATATTTTTTTCTCTAGCCTTTACTAAAAGTTCGTGGAAGGGATAAATTCCTGGACTTTTAACTATTAAATCAATTTTATCTAAATCTTCTTCCTTAAAAATTATAAAGTCTTCGTCCACATTTAACTTTTGAAGATCTAAATTGCTGTCGTAAATGTAAATTTTGCAGGGAAATTCCTTTAAAAATTTTAAAGTTGCCTTTCCCGTTACGCCAAAACCCATTATAAGAATATTTTTGTTTTCTAACATGTCTATCACCTAAAATAAAATTAAATATGAAATTATACAAAGTATAAATTCAACTAATGAAAATACTGCAACTACCTTTTTCTCATGCCAACCCTTTTGTTCAAAATGATGGTGAAGTGGTGACATGAGAAATACTCTCTTTCCCCTAGTCTTAAAGCTTACTACTTGGATAATTACTGAGAGAGTTTCTATAAAATATATTCCACCTGCTATAGGAAGAATTAAGGGCACATTTAAGAGAAGGGCAATTGCAGAAATTGCTCCACCCAGTGCCAGAGATCCTGTGTCTCCCATAAATACTTTTGCTGGATACTTGTTGAAGACCAAAAATCCCATTAAGGCACCTGCAAGTGCCAAACAGAAGGCTGCTATTTCGTATCTTTGAAACTTTAAAGCAACTACATTAAAAAATAATAGACAAATAATTGTAACGCTAGTTGAAAGTCCATCTAAGCCATCAGTTAAGTTTACTGAATTTACAGTTCCTACAATTACAAAAATTATAAAGGGAACATAAAAAACTCCAATAGATCTGTAATCTTTTAAGAAGGGAATATATAGGTCTGTCCCCATATTTTTAGAATTATATTGATAAATTATTAAGATTACTGCAGTAATAATTTGTAAAAGAAGTTTTTGGTAGGCACGAAGACCTAGATTTCTCTTCTTCACAACCTTTATATAATCGTCAATGAAGCCCACTGCTCCAAAGGCTAGTGTTGAGAAAAGTATCATTAATACAGATACTTTAAAGTTTCCAGTGACTAAAGTTGTGATTATTGCAGAAGCTAAAAATATAAGTCCACCAATAGTTGGTGTGCCACTTTTTTTCATGTGACTTTGGGGTCCATCCTCTCTTATACTTTGACCTGCGTGCAATCTTTTTAACATGGGAATAAAAATTCTCCCAAAAATCAGTGAGAAAATTAATCCCAACAATACATTTACTATATAATTCATATTACTTCCGTCCTAGTCCTTTTTTCTTTTTCCTTTATCTGAATTTTCATTATTATTTGATTTGTTCTTTGTATCCTTATTATTTCTTAAAGATTTTTTCTTTTTACTAGAGCTTTCTTCCTTTAAGTTTTTATTATTTGCCTT
>OCPH01000159.1_pt1 | contig 11480 bp, 10 predicted proteins | sample 1475691 | NCBI WGS metagenome assembly OCPH01 (sample SAMEA3360696, study PRJEB22359) | human gut metagenome | biome: ENVO:urban biome; feature: ENVO:human-associated habitat; material: ENVO:feces | place: Bangladesh | collected 2011 | reverse complement strand
ACTGCATGACGGTTTCATCAAAATATTCACCAACTTTTCGTTTCGTGGCGAGGCTTCTCTCGGAACGTGGGTGACCCGGGTGATGGTGACTCAGGCACTGGATTACCTGCGAAGGCAAAAGCGGGTCAGTCAGTTGGAGGTACACGAGGAACAGTTACCTGACATCCCCGACCTTCCGGAAGGAGGGGAGGCAGGGCGAATTTCCGAAGAACAGTTGATGAAGTTTGTCGCAGATCTGCCCGATGGGTGCCGGACGGTTTTCAACCTTTATGTGTTTGAAGAGAAGTCGCACAAAGAGATAGCCGATATGCTGGGTATCAAAGAGCATTCATCCACTTCGCAGTTGCACCGGGCCAAGTTTTTATTAGCAAAAAGGATTAAAGAATATAGAAACCATGAAGAAAGAAAATGATGAAATAACCGATCTGTTCCGTTCCCGTCTGGGAAATGCCGAAATGACCGTGCGGGACGGTTTCTGGGAAGAACTGAATTCTGAGATGATGGTGCGCAGCCATCACCGGAAAGTAGTTTTCTTTCGTGTAGCGGCAGCAGCTTCCGTACTGCTGGTATTGGCTGCTTCGTCGGCTGCTTTCTGGTTCTTCTCTCCGAAAGCGGAGATAGAAGAAGCTTTTACCCAAGTGGCGGTTGTCAGCGGGAATACAACACATCTGGATGGGGACGTGGTGAAACAGGATTTTGCGCTCCGAACCGGTTTTGGGTAAACCGGCTCCCAAGCGTTCCGGTGTTTTGGCACAATCATCGGGAGAGGAAGATGATTCGGTATCGGTTACAGTCTCCATGTCATTCAGTTTCTCTTCTACGACTACACGCAGGAGACAAAATAATTATCCGGACAAAAGTTATTGGCAAGCTGGTGGAGAAGGTGGGGCTTTGGCAAGTTCTGCTGATGGACCCCGGCCGGACGATCACACAGTTGTGGCGGACAAATCGAGGACATGGGCTGTGAAAGCTGCTGTGGGTACCGCTTTGCCTGCCGCTAACGGTAAGTACAAGATGCCCGTAACTGCCGGACTGACGGTAGAGAAAAAAATAAATAAACATTTAGCTGTCGAAACCGGTTTATTGTATTCAAACCTGCGTGCCGAACAGAATCTGCATTATCTGGGAATTCCCGTAAAACTGAATGTGACGCTGGCGGAAACTCCCAAATTTGATCTATATGCTTCGGTAGGCGGAGTTGCAGATAAGTGCATAGCGGGAGCGCCGGATAACAGTTTTAAGAATGAACCTGTGCAGCTGGCTCTGACTGCGGGCGTAGGAATGAATTATAAGATTAATGATAAACTGGCTTTATTTGCCGAACCGGGAGTAACGCACCATTTCAAGACAGACTCCAAACTGGAAACAGTACGTTCGGCGAGGCCTACGAATTTTAACCTGATTTGCGGTCTGCGTATGACCTATTAACCATTTAGTACGGATGTTATGAAAAAAACATTTTTAATGCTGCTCACACTTGTTCTGTCATTGCTTACTTGCGTAAGTTGCAGCGAAGAGACATTAGATTACAACAACCCCGATGGAGACCTTTTCGTAAGGCAACTCAAAGCGGGAAATTATAATACCAAGAGTCCGAAGGGCTTTGTAGAAGTACCTAAATTTACGGAGAAGGATATTCCGACATTGCTCAATTATGCCGAAGATCTGACTTTGATCACTTCTTTTCCGCTTCCGCCGGTGTCTGCTTATTATAGTGGCAAGGTCCGCTTGGGTGAATGTATGTTGTGGGTTGTGGAAACCATCCGGTTAGGTCATTATGCTTCGTTTGGCTGCAAAATGGTGAGAGCCAATGCCGAGAACTATGAAGGTATCTATTTCCTGACTGATGAAGAGTTGCTCGATGCTGCTGCCCGATACCGTCGCTGGTGGGAAAACAGGCAGTATCCTCGTACGGCATGGACCATCGACGCATGCTTTGACGAGCCCCTTTGCGGAAGCGGATACCGTTGGTGGTAAAAAATTAAATCAGATGAAACGTATTGTCTTTCTGATGCTGTCTTTAGGGATGGCAGTGACCCTTCATGCCCAATGGACCGCGAAAGATTCGGTGAATCTGCAGCGCATCCTGAATGGCAAAGAGGATATTAAGCTGAATATGGATGCTGTGAAACAGATTGATTTCAACAGTTCGCCGACTGTTCCTAAAATGTCGAAGGAACGGCCCGGTCTGAGATTGGATGAAACGCTTCCGCAGGTACTTGAAAAGAAGAAGGTGGTGCTGACCCTCCGTCCCTATACGGCCAATACCAAATATAATTGGGATCCTATTTATCAAAAGAAGATTCGGGTAGATGCCGATACATGGAGGGGAGATCCGTTTGTCGAGTTGTATCAGACGGTTCCTTCCAACTGGGCTAAGAATGTATATGATAAAGGTATACGCAGTTCATACGAAGAGATACGTTCCAGTGGATTGAGGCATAATCTGTTTGGCGAACGTGCCAATGGAATGATGGTGCCTACGCAGAGCATGGTACATACCTCTGCCATGAAACTTGGAAAAAGCGGCGTGACCGTGAATGGAGGTACGATTGGCGGACTTGATTTAATGACCATTTTTACAAAGGACTTCTGGGACAAGAAGGGACGCAACCGGAGATCGCGCACGTTGGAGGTGCTGAAGGCTTATGGCGATTCAACAACAGTGCTGCTTCCTGAACCGATTGTGCACTGAATTTGTTAAAAGATAAACAAAGGCATCCTTGTTCCTTTTTCAAAAAACGATATAACTATGAACAGAATTTCTTCTCTTTTCGGTATTCAGTATCCCATTATTCAGGGAGGTATGGTGTGGTGTAGCGGCTGGAAGCTTGCTTCGGCTGTCAGTAATGCCGGTGGTCTGGGACTGATAGGCTCCGGTTCGATGTATCCCGACGTTTTGCGTGAACATATTCGTAAATGCCGGGCGGCTACCGACAAACCTTTCGGGGTAAATATTCCGTTGATGTACCCACAGATAGAGGAAATCATGAACATCGTGGTGGAGGAAGGCGTCAAAATCGTATTTACCTCCGCCGGAAATCCGAAAACGTGGACCGGATGGTTGAAAGAGCGCGGCATCACAGTGGCACATGTCGTTTCTTCCTCCAAATTTGCCATGAAATGTGAAGAGGCGGGAGTCGATGCCATAGTGGCTGAAGGATTTGAAGCCGGCGGACATAACGGGCGGGAAGAGACTACAACGCTTTGCCTGATTCCGGCAGTGCGTGAAGCCACCACTTTACCTTTGATTGCAGCCGGAGGCATTGGTACGGGAGAGGCGATTTTTGCCCTGATGGCGTTGGGAGCCGAAGGAGTTCAGATGGGCACCCGTTTTGCTTTGACGGATGAAAGTTCGGCAAGCGACATTTTTAAAGAGTATTGCTTGCGGCTGAACGAAGGCGATACCAAATTATTGCTCAAAAAACTCGCACCGACCCGGCTTGTGACCAATTCGTTTCGTGATAGGGTAGAGGCCGCTGAAGGACGGGGGGCTTCTGCCGAGGAACTTCGTGAACTGTTGGGTAGAGGTCGTGCCAAGAAAGGAATCTTTGAAGGAGACCTGGAGGAAGGAGAACTCGAGATAGGACAGGTTGCTGCCCTGTTCCGCCGTAGACAAAGTGTGGACGAAGTGATGAAAGAACTTTTAGAAGGATACCGGAGGGCTTCGGACAAGATACGTTCTGCCGGGTTATAAACAGTGCCGGGAGAAGCACTGCGGATTTCACCACGGGGTAATCACAGGGTAGAATAATGACGCTTAACCCTCTGTTACTCCGTGGTGAAACTCTTTTATTCTAAGTTCAATTGCTCGTATTTCAGGCCGAATACATCGGCTATCGCTCGATATACCACTTTCCCTTCTACCACATTCAGACCTAAAGCTAGCGCCGGATCTTCCTTGCATGCCTTTCTCCATCCTTTGTTTGCCAATGCTATGACATAGGGCAGAGTGGCGTTGGTCAATGCCAATGTAGAGGTGTAAGGCACTGCCCCCGGAATATTGGCTACAGCATAATGTACGATTCCATCGACTACATATGTCGGTTCACTATGAGTTGTGGGATGCGAAGTCTCGAAACATCCTCCCTGGTCGATGGCTACATCTACCAATACCGTACCCGGTTGCATCATTTTCAGCATATCACGGGTGATCAGGTGCGGAGCCTTGTCTCCCGGAATCAGTACCGAACCTACTACAAGATCCACGTCCGGCAACTCTTTTTTCAGCCTCACTTCCGAGGCGTATAGTGTTTTTACATTTTTCGGTAACGTCTCGCTCAGGTAGCGAAGACGGCTCAGGTTGATGTCTGCAATTGTGACATCGGCTCCCAATCCGGCTGCCATCTGGGCCGCATTACTACCTACGATCCCTCCACCCAGGATTAACACTTTTGCCGGCTTTACCCCCGGTACACCACCCGGCAAAATGCCTTTTCCACCTTGTGGCTTTTCCAGAAAACGGGCACCTTCCTGTATGGCCATGCGTCCTGCTACTTCACTCATAGGTATCAGCAGCGGGAGAGAATGGTCGGCTTTTTCCACTGTTTCGTAAGCCAGGCAGACCGAGCCGTTCTCTATCATGGCAAGAGTCAACTCTCTATCGGAAGCGAAATGGAAATAAGTGAACAACAACTGTCCTTTGCGGATCAGTCTGTACTCCGGTGCGATAGGTTCTTTTACTTTTACTATCATCTGGGCCATAGCGTATGTCTCTTCCATAGTGGGCAGTATTTGTGCTCCTACGGCTGTATATGCCTCGTCCTGAAAACCACTGTTCTCTCCTGCGGTGTGCTGTATGTATACAGTATGCCCGCGTTTCACTAACTCGGCGACTCCCGAGGGCGTCATGCCCACACGGTTCTCGTTGTTCTTAATCTCCTTAGGTACTCCGATAATCATAACGTTACTCTATTAAGGGTTAAACATGGCACAATGTAGGAAAATTCTGCTTACGTTGTTATCCATGTAGGGATGTTTTACAGCAGAATGATAGTAGGGTGGCGGATAGGAATAAAATCCACCCTTCTGTTTTCTAATATGGCAGGGATGATGTATTTTTGCAAAGATTCCATTTTTAAGCAAACTACATGAAACAGTATATAGTTGCCTTGATGCTTGCCTGCAGCATTCAGGGACATTCACAAGATGTGAAGCAGGCTACTTTTGTTCCTCCATTTGACTTTACACTGACTCTGAGCGGCAACTTCGGAGAAATCCGGGCTAACCATTTTCATGGAGGGCTTGATTTCAAGACTCAGGGTGTCATTGGCAAACCGGTACGTGCGCTCGCCGACGGATATATTTCCCGTATTCGCGTCACCAATGGGTCGGGACATGTACTCGATGTGGTGTATAACAACGGTTATACGACAATCAACCGGCACTTGAGCGGTTTCATGCCCGATATTGCCCGGAGAGTGGAGAAACTGCAATATGAAAAAGAAGATTGGGAAGTCGAGATTGTTCCCGAGCCGGGTGAATATCCGGTGAAGGCCGGACAGCAAATAGCCTGGAGCGGTAATACCGGTTATTCATTCGGTCCGCATCTGCATCTGGATGTGATGGAGACCGCTACCGGTGAATCGATTGATCCGATGCCCTTTTTCAAGTCGAAAATAAAAGATAACACCGCTCCCCGGGCAGAAGGAATCATGCTGTTTCCACAGCCGGGAAGTGGGGTAGTGGGAGGGAGCCCGGAACGGCAGAGCTTCCCGATAAACACAGCGCGTCCCATCGAGGCATGGGGAGTGATCGGGTCGGGCATCAAGGCCTACGATTATATGGATGGTGTGCACAACCGTTATGGAGTGCATACCGTTGTGCTTAGAGTGGACGGTACGGAAGTGTTCCGCAGTGTGGTCGACCGTTTTTCACAGGATGAAAACCGGATGATAAACTCTTGGACCTGCGGACAATATATGAAGTCGTTTATTGATCCGGGCAATACGCTCCGCATGCTTCGGGCTTCGAACGACAACCGGGGACTGGTCACCATTGATGAAGAGCGGGACTATAAGTTCGAATACGAATTGAAGGATGCTTTCGGCAATACTTCCCGCTACCGTTTTACGGTGCGTGGAAAGAGACAGCCGATTCAGCCGCTCGGGCATCGGGAGAAATATTTCTTTGCCTGGGATAAGACGAACTTTCTGCAAGAACCCGGATTGACCCTTACCGTTCCCCGGGGAATGTTATACGATAATGTGCCTCTCAACTACGAAGTGCATTCCGATAGTGGGGCGATAGCCTATACTTATCAGCTGAATGACGAGAAAGTGCCGTTGCACGGGGGATGTGAGTTGCGTATCGGTCTCCGACGTCAGCCGGTTGCCGACAGCACCAAGTATTATGTGGCACGTGTCACTCCCAAAGGAAGTATGTACAGTGCCGGAGGTACTTATGAGGATGGATTTATGAAGACCCGAATCCGTGAATTGGGAACTTATACGGTTGCTGTAGACACAGTGCCCCCCGAAATTACCCCGGTAGGTAAGAATACCTGGGGCCGTAATGGGAAGGTCGTTTACAGGTTGAAGGACAAAGAAACCGGCATCCGTGCCTATCGTGGAACTATCGATGGAAAATTTGCCTTGTTCGGACGTCCCAACTTGACCAAATCCCATTGGGAGTGTAAGCTCGATCCTAAGCATGTCAAGAAGGGGGTACGTCACACTGTAGTAATGACTGCGACAGACGATTGCGGAAACGAAACAACGGTTCGAGACACCTTTGTCTGGTAGCTTTCCGGATAAAGACAGAATAAAGACAATGTATTAATAATTTATTATATGAAAAGAATCTTTCTCTTTGCCGCTCTTCTGACTGCGGCAGTGGCGGAAACCTTCGCCTGTACTAACTTAATTGTCGGCAAGAATGCGTCTACTGACGGTTCAACCATCGTTTCCTATTCGGCCGACTCGTACGGACTTTTTGGCGAGCTGTATCACTATCCGGCAGCCACATATCCCAAAGGCACCATGATGGATATTCACGAATGGGATACCGGCAAGTATCTGGGACAGATCGAACAGGCACGCCAGACTTATAATGTAATCGGTAATATGAACGAGTTTCAGGTAACCATCGGTGAGACGACTTTTGGAGGCCGTCCCGAATTGGTGGATACGCTGGGAATTATCGACTACGGAAGCCTGATTTACGTGGGTTTGCAACGTTCGCGTACTGCCCGTGAAGCCATCAAGGTGATGACTGAACTGGTGCAGGAATACGGATATTACAGCAGTGGCGAGTCGTTCACCATTGCCGATCCCAATGAAATATGGATTATGGAGATGATAGGTAAAGGTCCCGGCATCCGGGGAGCCGTATGGGTAGCTGTCCGAGTGCCGGACGACTGCATTTCGGCACATGCCAACCAGTCGCGCATCCATCAGTTCGATATGGCTGACAAGGCCAACTGCATGTATTCTAATGACGTTATTTCTTTTGCCCGCGAAAAAGGATATTTCAGCGGTGTGAACAAAGACTTCAGCTTTGCCGATGCTTATGCCCCGCTCGATTTCGGTGCCCGCCGTTTCTGTGAAGCCCGTGTGTGGAGCTACTTCAATATGTTTACCGACCAAGGTGAAGCCTATCTGCCTTATATCCAAGGAAAGACCAATGACCCTATGCCTCTGTTCGTAAAGCCGAAACGCAAACTCTCCGTTCAGGATGTAAAGAATGCCATGCGCGACCATTATGAAGGAACCGCCCTCGACATCAGCAATGATTTTGGTGCCGGACCTTATAAAACACCTTACCGCCTCTCTCCGCTGACTTTCAAGGTAGGCGACCAGGAGTATTTCAATGAGCGTCCCATCTCTACACAACAGAGCGGTTTCGTTTTTGTGGCTCAGATGCGTGCCAATCTTCCCGATGCTGTAGGCGGTGTGCTTTGGTTTGGTACGGATGATGCCAACATGACTGTTTTCACTCCCGTATATTGTTGTACTACCAAAGCTCCGGTATGCTATACGCGTGTAGACGGTGCCGATTACATCACCTTCTCTTGGAACTCCGCTTTTTGGATTTTCAACTGGGTGGCCAACATGGTATATCCCCGCTACGATTTGATGATCGGCGATGTACGTGCTACGCAGAACGAACTTGAAACCACCTTCAACGAGGCACAGGAAGGTATTGAAGCAGCTGCTGTTAAGTTGTACGAGAAGAATCCGGAAACGGCTGTGAAGTTTCTGACCAACTATACCGACATGACAGCGCAAAGCACTTTCGATACTTGGAAACGTTTGGGCGAATTTATCATTGTGAAGTACAATGATGGTGTCATCCGTAAGATGAAGGACGGCAAGTTCGAGCGTAATGCCATCGGTCAACCCGCAGGCGTGGTACGTCCGGGCTATTCAAAGGAATTCCTCGAAGAGTATGTGAAGCAAACAGGAGAACGCTATAAGGTAACCGAATAATCGCTTCCAAAGAGTTTTCTGATTAAAAGATAGGAATTTCAAACTTATTCTTTTACATTTGTATTTTAATTAAACTAATTATTAATCTCTAAAATATAGATAGAACCATGGGGAATGAAGAACTAATCAAACAGGTGACTGAGAAAGCCGAAAAGTGGCTGACCCCGGCGTATGATGCCGAAACTCAGGCTGAAGTGAAACGCATGCTGGAGAACGAAGATAAGACAGAATTGATCGAGGCCTTTTACAAAGATCTCGAGTTTGGTACGGGCGGACTCCGTGGGATCATGGGCGTAGGTACCAATCGTATGAACATCTATACTGTCGGAGCTGCTACCCAGGGACTCTCTAACTATCTGAACGCAAACTTTAAAGATATGAAACAGATTTCGGTTGTAGTCGGATACGATTGCCGTAACAACAGTTCTCTGTTTGCCAAGATCTCTGCGGATATTTTCTCGGCCAATGGCATTAAGGTATATTTGTTCGAAGAGATGCGTCCCACTCCGGAGATGTCTTTTGCCATCCGTCATCTCGGTTGCCAGAGCGGCATTATCCTGACTGCTTCACACAACCCGAAAGAATACAACGGTTATAAGGCTTATTGGGACGACGGTGCGCAAGTACTGGCTCCGCACGATAAGGGCATTATCGATGAAGTGAATAAGATTGCTTCTGCTGCCGATATCAAGTTCCAGGGTAACCCGGATCTGATTCAGATCATCGGAGAAGATGTCGATAAGATATATCTGGATATGGTGAAGACTGTTTCTATCGATCCTGAAGCGATCGCCCGCCATAAAGATATGAAGATTGTATACACTCCGATCCACGGTACAGGCATGATGCTGATTCCGCGTGCACTGAAGATGTGGGGATTCGAGAACGTATATACCGTGCCCGAGCAGATGATTAAGGACGGTAACTTCCCGACAGTTGTCTCTCCGAATCCGGAGAATGCGGAAGCTTTGACGATGGCTCTTAATCTGGCTAAAGAAATTGATGCCGACCTTGTAATGGCTTCCGACCCGGATGCCGACCGCGTAGGTATCGCTTGTAAGAACGATAAAGGCGAATGGGTATTGATTAATGGTAACCAGACTTGTCTGATGTATCTTTATTACATCATCACTCAATATAACAAACTGGGCAAAATGACCGGTAATGAATTTTGTGTGAAAACTATCGTTACTACCGAACTGATCAAGAAGATTGCCGATAAGAATCACATTGAGATGCTCGATTGCTACACCGGTTTCAAATGGATTGCCCGTGAAATTCGTTTGCGTGAAGGCAAGAAGAAATACATCGGCGGTGGTGAAGAAAGCTATGGCTTTCTGGCTGAGGACTTTGTTCGTGATAAAGACGCTGTTTCTGCTTGCTGCCTGATTGCCGAAGTGGCTGCTTGGGCCAAGGATAACGGAAAGACTCTGTATCAGTTGCTGATGGACATCTACGTTGAATATGGATTCTCTAAGGAATTTACTGTAAACGTTGTGAAACCGGGTAAGAGCGGTGCGGAAGAGATTAAAGCCATGATGGAGAATTTCCGTGCTAACCCTCCGAAAGAGTTGGGTGGTTCGAAAGTGGTTCTGTCGAAAGATTACAAGACTCTGAAACAAACCGACGCAGCGGGCCATGTGACTGACATCGATATGCCGGAATCATCGAATGTACTGCAATATTTCACAGAAGACGGTGGAAAAGTATCTGTTCGTCCGTCAGGAACGGAGCCGAAGATCAAATTCTATATCGAAGTGAAAGGTGAGATGGGATGCCGCAACTGTTTTGCTACTGCCGATGCAGAAGCTACTGAAAAAGTAGAAGCAGTGAAGAAGTCACTGGGTATTTAAAGGAGCTATTTTAAATACTCTTTTGACGGATACTTAGCATCATATAAATGTATCCATAATATTATTGGAATGCCTTGTCCTTCATTGGATGGGGCATTTCTTTTGGGACTATTCTCTAAAAAGCCGAGGACCTGTGCAGTGCCTTCCACCTGGACAATGTCTCCTATCCGCGTGCTGATTTTTCCCGTTTCTACAATGATAGGGAGAGTGACAGGGAAACGATCACTGTCGTTTTCCTGGATAAATAGTTCTCAGGACCTGGCGAGAACTTATTTTTTCCATCGAATGCAAACCGACAGTCAATTACTTGGGTACTGTCATAGAGGGATGTGCTGTGAATTGTTTTTTAATTATACTTTCTTCTTTGTATTTTATTTATTCGGCTGAAGTTCTATTTCTATATTTTTACGGTACTTTTAGTCGTAGTCCAAAGGTCTTTAACTTAGAGATATTGCCTGAGACACTTATATAACTTTGCGACTTGAGGTGCTGATATATTCATAACATTACTTTAGAATATGAACTCTTATTTGCACTTTATCCTTGATGCTGAATCAGTCTAGGTTCAGAAGAACTATTAGAATATAACTAATAGAAGTATGGCCTTCTCTGTCAGTGAGTATAAATCTGTTTTTTCACGAGTATGTATCCTTCATCCTAAAAAAGTGGTTAATGTGTTGATAGTATATAAGTAAAGTTTTTTGCAAATTATAAATGATAATTAGCCATTTTACTATCATAATATATAATATTATATATTAAAATCCTTTTAAATGTTCTTTGTTTAATAATTAATTTGTGACCTTCGCACGTCAAAGATACACAACGAAATGAAGGAGTCTTGTGCGATGTTTATGAAAATATTTTTAGAACCTTTTAATCCTATGTAATGCATATTAAGACTAATCCGAAAGATAAAATATCTTTTAATCAGCTATATAATGATTATCAGACACGTTTTTTGAATTTTGCTAATACCTATGTCAGAGATTGGGATGTAGCGGAAGATATAACAACAGAGGCGTTAATTTATTATTGGGAAAACAGAAATACTTTATCTGAAGTATCCAATATTCCTGCATATATACTTACCATCATAAAAAACAAAAGTCTTAATTATCTTCGTCATTTGCAGATACGGGAAGAACATTCTGAAAATATTAGAAAATATATTGAGTGGGAACTCAATGCACGTATC
>OCPH01000158.1_pt1 | contig 11486 bp, 11 predicted proteins | sample 1475691 | NCBI WGS metagenome assembly OCPH01 (sample SAMEA3360696, study PRJEB22359) | human gut metagenome | biome: ENVO:urban biome; feature: ENVO:human-associated habitat; material: ENVO:feces | place: Bangladesh | collected 2011 | reverse complement strand
ATATTTACCAAGAATTACAGATAAAATGCTAAAAGAAAGGCTTAAAATGAAAGGGGCTGTGTTAATAGAAGGACCTAAATGGTGCGGAAAAACTACTACAGCAGAAGAAATAGCAGAGAGTATTATTAGAATAGATAAGCCAGATATGATTAAGCAATACCAAGCTATGGCTGAGATTTCTCCTGAAAAATTATTGGAGGGAGATGTTCCTAGACTTATTGATGAGTGGCAATTGGCACCAAACTTATGGAATGCTGTTAGGTATGAAGTTGATGAAAGGGACGGGTTTGGACAGTTTATTTTGACGGGTTCTGCAGTTCCTAAACAATTAGATGAATCTTTTCACACAGGTATAGGCAGAATTTCAAGATTATATATGAGAACTATGAGTTTGTATGAGTCGAGAGATTCAACTGGTGAAGTTTCTCTTGAAGAATTGTTCTCTGGGAAAGATATTTCTGCCATGAACAACAATTCTTTAGAAGATATATCTTTTCTGATTTGTAGAGGTGGTTGGCCTGAATCTGTAGTATTAGATTATAAATCAGCACTTTTCCAAGCTATTGATTATTTTGATGCTATTGTTTCCACGGATATTAGCAGGGTGGATTCAGTAAAAAGAGATAAGGAAAAAGCCAAAAGATTACTTAGATCTTACGCAAGACATGTAGGAACTCAAAGTAAATTTGAAACAATAAGAAAAGATATTTTATCAAATCAAAATGATACTTTTGACATTACGACTTTATATTCTTATATAGATTCATTGAAAAAAATATTTGTAATAGAAGATTCTCCAGCTTGGAACCCTAATTTAAGATCAAAAACAGCAATAAGGACAACGGATACTCGATATTTTGTAGACCAATCAATAGCAGCTGCGGCTCTTGGTATTGGACCGGAAGATTTGATGCAAGATTTAAAAACTATGGGAATGCTATTTGAAAATTTATGTATTCGTGATTTGAGAATCTATGCTGATTATTTAGATGGAACAATTTATCATTTTAGAGATAAAAATGATTTGGAATGTGATGCGGTTATTCATTTGAGAAATGGAGATTATGGACTTATCGAAATTAAGTTAGGCGGAGATGAATTAATTGAAGAAGGCGCAGAAAATTTAAAAAAATTAGCAGCTAAAATAGATACAGATAAAATGAAAGCACCATCTTTCATGCTTGTGCTATGCGCAAAAGCTCCCTTAGCTTATAAACGGAAAGATGGAGTATATGTTGCAGGAATAACTTCATTAAAATATTAAAAGATTCTTGTCTGTAAGAAACATTTTTTACAGATAAAACCTGCAAGGGATTTAGATGAATTTATACAATTTAGAAATAAAAAGGATAATTTTAAAGAGAAAGCTCTGGGTCATAAGCTGATCCAGAGCTTAAATTTTTATTGATTTAATTCTTTTTCTATTTTATTTAGCAAATCTTCTGGTATAGGGTTTTCTTCACTATACTTAGGATATTCTATTACATTACAGAGAGTGTAAATATATTCTTCTAAACTAGGTGCAGAAGAAAGAGGGCTAGTCAAAGAGCGACATTGTTTCTTAAAATTATAATCATGTATTTTTGATAAAATATTACTTTGGTTAGAGGAATCTGTAATAATTAAGTCTGGATAGACTTCAAAGATTACATCTGTATCTGGATTTTTTTCGCTTCCAACAATTTTTGCATCTGGATAAAGGTCTTTTGCTTCCTCTACTGTTCCGCCAACATTTTCATAGCCAATTTCTTTTAAGATAATAGCAATATTTTTTGTGAGTGCCACAATATTATACTTTTCCTCAATTTGATTATCTTGATTTTCTTTAGCTGAAGTGTCTTCTGCTTGGGCTTTTTCACTTTGAGTAGAATTTTTCGGTGCTTCCTCACTAGAATTTGCAGCTTTGCTATTTGTTTTTTTACAACCACTAAAAATTAAGGGAAGTGTCAATAAAATAATGAGATATTTCTTTTTCATTTAGTTACCTCCTAATAATATAAAATTTTTGGTTGAATAAATAAAATAAAGCTTTACTTATTCATGATTTAATGATAACATATTATTGTAATAAAGTAAAGAGTGTATTTATAAAGGAGGATTTTTTATGAAGAAGAAAATTTTAACTTTTATTGTTGTGGGATTTATCGTTTTTAGTATTAACATTTCAGTTTTTGCAAGTAAGGGACTAGTTATTGCACAAGATGATACAGACAGCTTAATAGAAATCACTTCGGAAATGAGGCCTTTAGGCTATGACGATGATGCTATATACTATACTCGTAGTTCACCTTTTTGGAAAGTACAGTATTCAAAATATTTTGAACCAAGTATTTATAGAACTGAAACAAGAAATGGACTTTTATATACTGGAAATTTAAAATTTATAGGTCTGGTTCTTGAGGAAGATAATGGGCATTATAGGGGAGCTTATGTAGGGACTTTATATTATTATGGACACGCAAGGTGATAAATAAAAATTTTGATAAAAGCGTTGGTTTTGCACCAACGCTTTATTTTTTATATTATATCAACCGATACCGCCAAATTTTGCGCCTGCTATTAGGGCGATTATGGCAGCTGTTACATATACATATTTTGCAAGTGGATAATACCATCCGCCAATTTCTTTTCTATGACCTTGACTAACTGCAGGGATTACATAATCTTTTCCTGCAACCCATAGGAACATTATGCCTGCAAGAGCTGCTCCAAGTGGGCAGATGTAAATGGAAACTACATCCATCCAACCGCTTACTATAGCTTGGATAAATATTGCAACGACACAACCAATTACATGAATAGTTGTAGTCGCAATTGGTCTTGAAAAATTAAATTTTTCTTGCAAGTAGGCAACTGGTGTTTCGTAAAGATTTATTATTGAAGAAACGCCAGCGAAGAGTACGCAGATGTAGAAAATAATACCAATGACTCTTCCTACAGCCATGCCGTTAAATACATTTACTAGGAAGATGAACATTAGTCCAGGACCACCAGTGTCAAGGGGCGCATTTGCTGCTGCCATGGCAGGGATAATTACAAAGGCTGCAAGTAGAGCTGCTAGAGTGTCAAAGACTGCAACATTTCTTGCAGAGGACGGAATACTTTCATTCTTAGGTAAATAGGATCCGTAAATTACTGTTCCATTTCCTGCAACTGATAGAGAGAAGAAGGCTTGTCCAAAGGCAAAAATCCAAACTTTAGGATCCTTTAAGCCTTCAGGGTTTACTGTAAAGATGTACTTGTATCCATTAGCTGCACCTGGAAGGGTGAAGATGTAAATTGCAAGTCCTACAAATAAAACAAAGAGGACAGGCATCATAATTTTGTTTGCCTTTTCGATTCCGCCAGATACGCCCATTACCATGATTGCAAAGCTAGCAAGGACAGCTATTACTATCCAAATATTTGCGCCAAAGGCAGAAGCTGTTTGTCCAAAAGTTCCGCCAATTACATCCATATCTTGACCCATAGCATAAAGTCCACCTGATAATGAAAGGAAAGTGTACTTAAAAATCCAACCCATTACACAAGTGTAACCTATGGCTAGGGCAAGGGAGCCTACTACTGGTATAAGTCCAATTATTTCGCCAAGTTTTCTATTATTCCATCTTAATTCTGTGCATTTTCCAAAGGCGCCAACGGGACCAGCTTCAGCAGATCTTCCCAGTGCCATTTCAGAAATTACTCCAGTAGAGCCTATAAGAATTACAAATATTATATATGGAATTAAAAAAGTCATTCCACCATAGGTAGAAACCATTATAGGGAATCTCCAAATATTACCCATACCAACTGCAGAGCCTATACAAGCAAGTATAAAACCCCATTTACTTTTAAAACCATCACGAGCTTTTAAGTTATTATCCATAGTCATTCTCCTTAATAGGGTAGCCCCTCTTGCAAGGGGCTTTTCTTAATATTAAATTAAAAATTTAAAACTTATTTTTCATCTTCAGAAGGTTCATAAGTTTCAAGGAAAGCGTGGAAGTGACGCATTGGAAGGTTCTTGCCTTTGACTATTCTAATATTAGGAATAGTAGCACGATCTTCGTAAAGAGCCTTTACAGCTGCAATTACATAATCCATGTGTTCCTTAGAAAGTTGACTTCTGTTTACTGCGAAACGAACTACATTGGCTACTTCAGCTTGTTGTTCTGGAGTCTTTAGGTCATATTCCATTGAGTAGTTGCCTAGTTCTGCAGTTCTAATTCCATAACGCCTAATTAATTCAACAGAGAAACCTTGACCAGCAAAAGTTTCTGGTCCTCTCTTGTTGTCGAAAAATTCGTCCATGTTGATGTAAACTCCGTGACCACCAGCAGGAAGTACAACGCCCTTTACGCCAGCCTTGTAGAAGCCTTGTGCAAGGTATTCACATTGTTTAACACGGGCATCAAGATAATCAAACTTAGCTGCTTCATAAAGTCCAGCAGCAAGTGCCATAATATCTCTACCACTCATTCCACCGTAGGAGTCGTTGCCGTAGGAAGAAATTTGTTTAACCTTTAAAAGAATTCCTACATCAGTTTTAACGGAGCCGTCTTCGTTAAAGTCAGAGAATTTCTTCCAGAATAAGCCCTTATCTCTAAAGGCAAGAACGCCACCCATGTTTGCGTGTCCGTCTTTTTTAAGAGATGCAGTAAAACCGTCGCAATAAGAGAACATTTCCTTTGCAATTTCTGGAATTGATTTGTCAGCATAGCCATCTTCATTGACTTTTATGAAGTAAGCATTTTCTGCCCATCTTGCAGCATCAAACATATAAGGAATTTCGTATTTGTGAGCGATTCTTGAACATTCTCTCATGTTAGCCATGGAAACTGGTTGACCACATACTGTGTTGTTAGTAATAGTTGTATAAATTAGAGGAACATTTTCTGGTCCTAATTTTTCGATTAATTCTTCCAACTTTTCTGTGTCCATGTTGCCCTTAAATGGATTCTTTTCATAGTGACCATTTTCAGGAACTTCCCACAAAAGTTCTTTATTGTATAAGTTTCTTGGTATAGAACCCATTTGCTTGATATTTCCTTCAGTTGTGTCAAAGTGTCCATTTGAAGGAATTGTGTAAGTCTTTCCAGGTTCTCTTCCATTTAAAATATTTCTAACAAGTTCAAATAAAACTGATTCTGCTGCACGGCCTTGTTGGATGATAAAAGTATTAGGTCTTTCCATTTGTGCAGAGCCACCGTTAAATAGTCCACCTTCGTATTCGCAAAGGTAAACTTCGTTCATCATTTTTTCAACATCAGTGCAGTCAGTTCTAACTAGGTCGATAATTCTCTTTTGATCGTCCCCTCTTTCGAAGACATCTCTAAAGGTATCTAAGAGAACATAGTAGCCCTTGTTTCTTCCATAAGATTCATCACCCAAAAACATTGCAGACCATTGAACATCTGTCATGGCAGTAGTTCCTGAGTCAGATAACATATCGATAGTTAACATTCCTGCAGGGAAGGCAAATTCATTGTAGTGAGTAGCCTTAAGAGCTCTTTCTCTTTGTTCCACAGTTACATTAGGAATATTCTTTGTAACATAAGTGTAGGAATGTGGTGTAGGTACATCTAATTGATACTTTTTCATAAAAAACCTCCATATAATAAAAAAAGTATAGAGGAACCCCGGTCATCGGCAAAAGTCGACTAGCGGACAGTATCCCATAGAGAACCCCGGTTATCAAAATTTTAAGTTTTCTTTATTGATGAGCGGTCAGAACTCCAAGATAATATGTATTATCTAAGAAATAGTTTACATTACCAATTTATCAAAGTCAATAATAGAAGTTTTCCAATAAATAAATTTTTAAGGGAAAAATTCTTTGTTTTTTTTTAATTTTCCAATAAAAAAATCTCCAATAAAGGAGATCTTTTCGTCTTTATTTATTTTTCAACTGAAGCTGAGTAATTTTTTTCTATGGAGTCGTCAAGCATTTTTGTAAATTCATCATTGCTTTGGTCTACATTTAGTCCTTCAGTTAAGGCTCTTGAATAAGATGCAATTACGCCCCTATTTTTTCTAAGTTTTTCGTTGGCTTCTTCTCTTGAGTAGCCGCCAGATAGGGCAACAACTCTCACTGTTTGGTCAAAGTCATATAGGTCTTCGTAAAGATTTTCTTTTTCTGGAAGAGTGAGCTTGAACATAACATAAGTGTCCTTGTCTAATTTCTTAAGTTCTTCCACAAGATATTTTTTTAGGACTTCTTCGATTTCAGCCTTGTCCTTAGCGTGGATGTCAACTTCTGGCTCAATAATAGGAACAAATCCTGCTGCAGAAATTTTCTTTGCGTAGTCAAATTGTTGTTCAACAACTTTTTTAATTGACTCTTCGTTAAGTTCTTTTACAACAGAACGCATCTTTGTGCCGAAAATATTTCTTTCTTTAGCATTTTCAAGAAGTTCATCAAGGTGTTTGAAAGGCTTCATAAGTTGAGCGCCGTCTTTTTCTACATCGAGACCCTCGTCGATTTTTAAAATTGGAACTATGCCCTTTTCTTCCCAAAGGTAGTCGCCAGTGTACTTGTCGCCAACTTTTGAATTCATTGTAACCTTAAATAAAATTGCAGCCAAAATTCTGTCTGATGTGAAAGCTTCGTTTGTTATAATTCTCTTTCTCATTTCGTGAACGAGCTTAAACATTTCTTCATCGTTGGAATACTTGTCTTCTGTAACCCCATAATTTAAAAGTGCCTTAGGTGTTGAGCCACCTGATTGGTCAAGGGCAGCGATAAAGCCTTTGCCATTTTTCATTCTATCAAATTGTTCTCTATTCATTTTTACCTCCAAAGTCTAGACTTCTAATTACTTCTAATTATATAATAAGTAGACATAGTTGACAAATGACAAATTTTGAGGTGAATATGAATTATTACGCAGTTAGAGTTGGGAGAAATCCTGGCATATATAAAACTTGGGACGAATGCAAAAAAGAGACCATGGGATTTAAGGGTGCAAGCTTTAAAAAACTCTCTAGCTTAGAAGATGCAGAGGCCTTTATAAGGGAAGTTGAAGAAGAAAAAAAAGACCAGGCAGAAAGGGATGAACTCATAGTTTATGTAGACGGTTCTTATAGAAATTCTGATAAGAGTCATTCCTATGGGGTATATATGTACAATAATGAGGAGGAATATTCCTTTTCCAAAAGATTTTTCAAGGATTCGGACATGAGAAATGTTTCTGGAGAAATAAAGGGCGCTATGCGTGCCATGGAAGAGGCACTTGCCCTTGGAAAGAGAAAAATTTATCTTCATTACGATTACGAAGGCATAAGGTCATGGGCTCTTGGCTTTTGGAAGACAAATAAAGAGGGAACCATAGCCTATAAAAAATTTTATGACGACATTAAGGATAGGCTTCAAGTGAAGTTTATAAAGGTAGAGGCACATACTGGTGTCAAGTACAACGAACTTGTGGACAAGCTTGCAAAGGAGGCAAAATGAGAAAATCTTGGGATGAATATTTTATGGAAATAACTGAAATGGTAGCAACGAGATCTACTTGCGACCGCGCCTTTGTGGGCTGCGTCCTGGTAAATTCTGACAACAGAATTATTTCCACTGGCTATAACGGTTCAGTAACAGGCAATCCTCACTGCGACGAAGTTGGTCATACAATGCGTGACGGTCACTGCATAGCAACTATCCACGCAGAGATGAATGCCCTCTTGTATTGTGCAAAGGAAGGAATTTCTGTCAAGGGCGCCAAGGCTTATGTGACACATTTTCCCTGCCTAAACTGCACAAAGGCACTTATACAAGCAGGTATCTGCGCAATTTATTATCATGAAGCTTATAGAGTTGATGATTATGCCATGGAGCTAATCAAAAAAAATAATATTTTATTAAAACAAATATAGGAGGTTAAAGATGAAGGGATTTATGGAAGAGTTTAAGGAGTTTATTGCCAAGGGCAATGTCATGGACATGGCTGTGGGTGTCATTATAGGTGGCGCCTTTGGCAAAATCGTGTCAAGTCTTGTGGAAAATATTTTGATGCCACTTATTGGAATTTTACTTGGCGGCGTTAATTTTTCTGATTTGAGCGCAACTGTTGGAAATGCCGAAGTTAAATACGGTGTATTTTTGCAAGCTGTTTTTGATTTCTTGATTATCGCACTTGTTATTTTTATTATGATTAAACAAATCTCAAAGGTTACTGACAAATTTAAAAAAGAGGAAGAAGAAGCTGAGCCTACAGAAAAGGTGTGCCCTTTCTGCAAGTCAACTATTGCCATTGATGCAACTAGATGTCCACACTGCACATCTGAACTTGGAAGTGTAAAATGAAAGAGTGGGATTTAGTCCTTGAAGGCGGCGGAGCTAAGGGTGCTTACCAAGTAGGTGCCTATTTCGCCCTCATGGAAATGGGATTTAATTTTTCAAAAATCGTTGGAACAAGCATTGGCGCTTTTAACGGCGCTATGTTCTGCCAAGGTGACGCCTATGAGTGTTTTAAAGCTTGGAGGAGTTTAGATTTTTCTTCCTTTGAAAATGAAATGGAAGAAATTGATAATAATGAAGATGATGACTTGTTAGACAAGATAAGTCAATTGTTAAGGGATCGAGATATAAAAATTCCTGAGATAAAAAAATCCCCAGACCCACTATTTAGGTTAGTTGATGAATATATTGATGAAGAAAAAATAAGAAAGTCTGATGTTGATTTTGGCTTGTGTACTGTCAACATTTCTGATTTTAAGGTTGAAAAATTATTTAAAGATGACATTGAAAAGGGACTTTTGAAGGATTATATAATCGCATCTTGTTACTTGCCTGTATTTAAAATGAAGCCCCTTCACGGAAAGTATTATTTAGATGGTGGCTTTGCATCACAATTGCCAGTGGACATGGTTGACCAGACAGGCAGGGACGCTGTAGTTATAAGACTTCACAATACTCCGCCTAAAACTGAAATAAAGGCAAAATATATAATAAAGCCAAATAAGAAGCTTGGTTCAAGCATGGATTTTAACAAAGAAAAGGCTGATGAGCTAATAAAAACTGGTTACTTCGACGCCTTTAGAGAAGTTAAAGGATTAATGGGGGAAGATTATTATATACATCCAGTGGAAGAAGAGGAAAGCTTAAAATATATTTACAGAATTTTAAAAAACAAGTTTGAAAATTCTGGAAATGAACTTGTGAGAAAAGTATTTGAGGAACATGTTCCAAAGCTTGCAGAGGAATTGGATTTGCCAGAAACTTTTAAATATGACGAACTTCTCTATAAGCTTCTGGAAGATGAGGCAGAGAAGAAGAAAGTAGACAGATTTAAAATTTATACAGTTGATGAACTAATGAGGGAAATAGAAAATGGATTTTAATGCTGATTTTGACTTGATGAAAATTAAAGCTAAACTTCAGAAAAAAATTCCCATGCCTGTAGATGTGAAAAATAGATTTGCTGTCATGATTCCTCTAATAAAGAGAAAGGGAGAAATTCACCTCTTGTTTGAGAAGAGAGCCTTAACTCTTAGAAATCAGCCTGGAGAAATTTCCTTTCCAGGAGGTCGTTTAGAAAAAAATGAGACTCCTTGGGAGGCTGCCCTTAGAGAAACTTGCGAGGAACTCTTAATAGAAGAAAAAGACCTGGAAATCTATGCAGAGGGCGACTTTTTGGTCAATCCCTATGCTGCAATTATCTACACCTTCATTGGCGAAATTAAAAAAGATTTTTTTGAAATTAGTCCATCAAGGGCAGAAGTGGAAAGTATTTTTACAGTGCCCCTAAAGTTTTTTATGGAGACTGAGCCAAAAACCTACACCATAAACTTAAAGGTCAATAGGAGCGAGGACTTCCCCTACCACTTGATCCCCAATGGCGAAAATTATAAATTTAAAAGGGGAAGGGAAGAAGTACTTTTCTATGATTATAAGGGTCAAATCATCTGGGGCTTTACTGCAAAAATGGCGAGAAGGTTTGTGGAAAGGATAAGCCTTTAGACTCAATAAAATTTTGTACAAATAATGTTCAAAATTTTTATAAAGCAAAACAAAAGGTAAAAAATTCCCACAAGAAATGAAAAATTCAAGGAATTTTTTATAAAAAAAGAATAAAAAAGTAAAAAGAATTTGTAACATAAATGTAATATTTCTTTCTCAAGCTCTAAATTTCAAGTTTTAGAGCTTTTTTTATTTTTATTAGAAAATATATACAAATAATATAAATTTAGAAATGGCTAAATAATGGGACTTGGGACAAGAATTACAAATTGGTTACAAAAAATTGACAAATGAGGTTTTTTCTATTATACTTTTATGAGGTTAGAAGAAGTTACAAAATCGTAACAATATTTACAACTTTGTAACGCTAATGGAGGTAATATAGTTGAATAAAAAAAACATTTTTCGAAATGCGAAATTTATTATGATTGTCCTAGCTCTTGTGTCTGTACTTACAATGGGTTTTAGCACAGCTCTAGGAAATGATGTAGAATTAAATATTAATGGAAAGACAAAGACAGTTTTTACATATGAAAAGACTGTAGGTGACTTCTTAGAAAAGGAAGGCATTGTACTTAAAAATAAGGACCTAGTTAGTCCAAGCCTTGATAAAGAAATTGATAAGGATATGAAGATTGTTATTTCTTCTCCAAAATCTTATCACATTAAAGACGGCAAAAAGACAATAATAGTAGAAGCAAGTGGTTACACAGTTGCCGATGTTCTTGACAACCTAGACATTAAGTTAAACAAACTTGACAGAGTTTCTCTTCCTCTTGACGAAATTGCAAAAGAGGGCATGGAAATTAAAATCGATAGAGTTGTAGTTGAAAACCTTGAAAACAAAATAGAGATTCCTTTTGAAACAGAAAGTCGCGAAAACAAAGACATGTTTGAAGGAGAAAAAAAGGTAATCACTAAGGGCGAAGTTGGACAAAAGACTGAAAGCCTAAAGAACACTTATGTAAATGGCGTTCTTGAAACAACTGAAGTTTTAAAAAGTGAAATCACAAAGGATCCAGTTAAGGAAGTTGTAGAAGTTGGAACTAAAAAGGGAACAGTAGCTCCTAATGGAAAAAATGCAAAGAGAGTAATAGTAATGCAAGCTACAGCTTATGATCCAACAGCTGGTTCAAAAACTGCCATGGGAACTCGTGCAAGAGTTGGTGCAGTTGCTGTTGACCCTAAGGTTATTCCACTTGGTTCAAAACTTTATATAGAATCAATGGACGGTTTCTCAACTTACGGATATGCAACAGCAGAAGATACTGGTGGAGCAATTAAGGGCAACAGAATTGATTTATTTTACAACTCAAATGCTGAGGCAAATAGGTTCGGCAGAAGAAATGTAAAAGTTTATGTATTAGACTAATTAAGGTCCTGGCAACAGGACTTTTTTTATTGGGAAAATTTTTGAATTTTTAATAGTTTGTGGGAGATTCCTTTAGAGGCTTACAAAAATTTTCACCGAAATTAAAAAGTTAAGAAAAAATAAAATTTTAAAAAATAAAGCTTGACCATTTAAAAGAACTTTTATTTACTTTATAAT
>OCPH01000155.1_pt1 | contig 11515 bp, 10 predicted proteins | sample 1475691 | NCBI WGS metagenome assembly OCPH01 (sample SAMEA3360696, study PRJEB22359) | human gut metagenome | biome: ENVO:urban biome; feature: ENVO:human-associated habitat; material: ENVO:feces | place: Bangladesh | collected 2011 | reverse complement strand
AGGAAACTCCAGTGCCATGGGTAGGAAACTGTAGTGCCACACGGCAGGCACTACGTTTACCTCCCCAGCTACTACATTGACACATACATAGGAGGAGCTAATCCTACCCACGTGACCGTCATACGACCGTCACGTGGTCATCGCATCCTCATCAAGCGTGTCATAGCCACCCTTCGGATGAAGGGACGCTATTTGCCCTTGATAAGTGCCCCTTTGATACGTCCGCCTACGTTGCCAGCTATAGATCCAGTGGCACCAGCGACCGCCTTACCTCCCGTATAGGCACCCTGGGCACCTCGTTGCGCCGTCTGATTGACATTGCGTCCGTACGCCCCGATGCCACCGCCAGCCTCTATAATCCAGCCCGCTACCGTAGGAACACAGAAGTACCCCACGATACCGATCAAGAAGAAGACAATGTAGTACCAGCTACCCGAATCGGGCAGATAGTTGGGGTCACTCAATGCTGCAATATCCTTCTGCACCATCAACACCTGTATCTTTGTGAGGAGAGCCGAGAGGACAGAGCTCACGGGTAGCCATAGATAGACCGATATGTAGCGTGAGAACCAAGCCGTAAGCGACCCCGACAATCCATCCCAAACGGCAATACCAAAGACGATTGGTCCCAGTATGCTCAGCACGATAAGAAAGAAGGTACGGAGCGTATCAATAATCAGAGCCGCTGCATGGTATAGCAACTCTATGAGGTCATGGAGTTGCTTCATCAGCCATTGCTTTGTTTTGTAAGCAGCACGCTCGGCATACATCCCGGCGATGGTCACCGCATCGCTCGGCCCGATGATCCCCATCTCCTCTATCTTTTGGTCAAAAGCTTCATTGGAAACCAAGTAAGCCGTCTCGGGGTTGCGGAGATAGGCAGCCTCTTGTAGTTTGTCTCGCTTAGCAACCAACTTGTCTAGTTGTACCGTCTGCTTATTGACCATTCGCTCTGTACCTTGTACTACAGGAGAGAGAATCGTATTCATCGTACCCAGCACAATCGTTGGGAAGAACATAATACAGAAGCCCAGCACAAAAGGTCGCAGTAAGGGAAAAAGGTCAATCGACTCGGCCCGAGACAACGAAGACCACACCCTTACGGCTACATAGAAGAGCGCTCCTAATCCCGCAATCCCCTTGGCAATGCCCGTCATCTCTCCACAGAGAGGCATCATCTCCTGATAGGTGGAGCGGAGTAATTCATGTAGTGATGCAAAGTCCATAGATCCTAACGGCTATCTTTACGTAGTCAGTCTTACCAATATCGGCTCTCTGGATTTCCATAAAGCGCTTTGACCGATGCCAGATCATTCTTCTCGTGAGCACGTACATAGCTCACGGAGATATTCTTTCGGGTGTAGTAAGAAACAATCGATCGATACTCACGTAGTGTCGTATAGATGCGGTCTATCATCTGCATACGCTCGCTATCATTCATTGAGAACACCTTGCTCTTAGCTACAGACTTCAGCTCCTTAAGACTCTCGCCACTCAGTTCCAAGAGCTTGGCATAGCCAGCAGCCATAGCGGCTAGCTCTGTGGGGCGGAAGTTAGGGTCCGCTAGCATCTTCTTGTAGGAGGTTACATAGATCTCTGATATGTCTCCCACCATTAGGATGCACTCCTTCACCTTGTAGGCATCGCCTATAAGGTTGTTCACCTGCTTGAGCGCATCGTAGTACTTCTTGGTGTCGTTGTACAGTTTCTCCACCTCCTTAAAACCACTTAGCGTGTTTTTGACCGTCTTTGAGGCGGTGGCAATCTCCTTAATGGAGTTAGCTATGTTGCCAGCAAAGTTCCCAGGGTCGGTAACCACCCACTGAGCGTGAGCTTGAGGGATAAATAGGCTCATTGCAAAGAGAGCCATCAGCAGATACTTTTTCATTGTCACTAGGTATTTGATTGTTACTATTATTGCTTATCTCTTTTCTCTATGGCGAGTTGTCGGATAGCCGACTCAATGTCACCTCCCAGCTGCTCCGCACGTTGCATTACTTCCAGCTTCTCTCGCTCCTCTGTCGTATAGGTGAGATACTCCTCCATACTCACCTCTGTAGCATAGACGGCACTCTGCATACCTCCCAGCCCGACCCACACCTCTTTGTAGAGTCGGTGAGGATCGTTGTTCTGATTGATTGAGAGGATTTGGCTCTTCTCCTTTTCGGAGAGACCCAGCATCGACTGGATGCCATCAAACTTGGTCATGTACTTACGCTGGTCTAGGAGGATCTTGCAGTCAGAGTTGTTGATGATACTCTCCTTCACTACGGGTGAAGAGATGATATCGTCTACCTCCTGCGTCACCACAATAGCCTCTCCGAAATACTTTCTGACCGTCTTGTAGAGATACTTAATGTAGTCCGCCATATTCTCCGAAGCAATCGCCTTCCAGGCCTCCTCGATGAGGATCATCTTGCGGATACCCTTCAGTCGGCGCATCTTATTGATAAAGGCTTCCATGATGATAATGGTCACCACGGGGAAGAGGTCTTTATTGTCCTTCACTTGGTCAATCTCGAAGACGATAAACCGTTTAGAGAGCAGGTCTATGTTCTTATCCGAGTTCAGTAGGAAGTCGTAACGACCACCTTTGTAGTACTGCTTGAGCGTAGTCAGAAGGTTATTGATATTGAAGTCTGAGAGCGTCACCTTGATATCTCGTTGCTCCATATCCTTACGATAGACATCTCTAAGGTATTCGTAGAAGCTGTTGAAGTTCGGGACAATACTAGCATCTGAGCAGATGAGCTCGATATAGGCATTGACAGCAGAGCCCAGCTCTCCAGCTTCAGTCTTGGTGACCCGCTCATCGGCACTCTTCCAAAGCGTCATCAGTAGGGTGCAGATACTCTCTCGCTTCTCTACATCAAAGAACTTGTCATCCGTATAAAAAGGATTGAAGGAGATAGGATGGTCATGGGTGTAGGTGAAGTAGACTCCATCCTCCCCCTTTGTCTTACGATGGATTAGTTCGCACAACCCTTGATACGAGTTACCCGTATCGACCAAGAGGACATGCGCCCCCTGCTCGTAGTATTGCCGTACCATATGGTTCGTAAAGAAACTCTTGCCACTGCCCGAAGGTCCCAAGATAAACTTGTTGCGGTTGGTAATGATTCCTTGCTTCATCGGCAGATCAGATATGTCGAGATGTATCGGCTTACCAGATAATCTGTCTGCCATCTTAATCCCAAAGGGTGAGAGCGAGTCCTTGTAGTTGGTCTCTGCCGTGAAGAAGCAGAGAGCAGGCTCAATGAAGGTGTAGAAAGACTCTTCTGCGGGAAAGTCACCTGCATTACCCGGGATAGCCGCCCAATAGAGGGTCGCTGTATCGATGGTGTTGTGTCTAGGACGGCACTCCATCAAGGCAAGGGCAGAGCCTACATCATTCTTGACTTGTCGTAGCTCCTCTTCATCGTCACTCCATGCCAAGACATTAAAGTGAGCTCTAATGGAGGTGAGTCCCTGAGAGTGTGCTGTGTTGAGATACTCCTGTATCCACTCTTCGTTGATTTGATTACTACGGCTGTAGCGCGCTAGAGAGTGCATATTTCTAGCCTGCTTCTCAAAGCGTTGCAAGTTAGCCTCGCTATCTTCAATGAAGAGGTATTGATTGTAGATATGGTTGCAGGGGAGCATCAGCCCCACTGGAGAGGCAAAGGAGAGGCGGCAGTCTGAGCGGTCTGTTGATAATCGCTCATAGCGACCATCGGTACTGACAGTAGTGGGTAGATCATCCGTATCAGAGAGCGTATGCAGGCACAGCATATTGTCTCCCACACGTACAAGGTCTGCCCCTAAACGTATATCCTCCAATGTGCCGTGTCTGCTATCTGATAGAGAGAAGTAGCGATCTAATAGAGCAGCTTGCTCCCTAGAGCCAACCAGCTCAGCCTCGCTCATTCGAGCCAGCTTTATCAATTCGGATTCATTGATGATGCGTTCGAACTGATCCACCGACTCCATAAACTTCACCATCTCCTCTTCGTTGGTAATCTCTTTAGGGAGTAGATGACCTCTACAAAGCGTTGAGAAGTTACTCTGCTGTGCCATACGCTGTCGATTGCTCTTCGTGATAAAGAGGTAGACGGTATGGTTTAGATAGGGTCGCTCATTGAAGTGTCTCTCAGAGGCACGAGCGAGAAAGCTCAAAGGCTTTTCCTTACCACTTTCGCAAGTCGTATGGTAGCACTCCTTGATGAACCAATCTTGCTTGTGAACGATCGTGAAGTTGGGTAGCACCTTGATTGCTTTATGCCAAGTAGAGTGCATCGTCTCATACTCTGCAGATGTGACTGTAAAAAGCTCGGGTAGCTCCACTCGAAAAGCAACCGTCACATCAGCATCCTTACTGACAATGCACCCATGCTCTACACTCAGCAAGGGGAACTTTGACTCTAAGGTGGTTATCTTGCTTCTGTTTCTCATCATCTAGCGCTATTGAGTTGGTGAAAAAGCTGATAGACCGAACGGCGGTTCAAGAGATACCTCGGGTGTCTTCTTATAGCTCCTCGCTTCATCAATCCATATTGACCATAATTGCGATTCATGGCGAACGTTTGCCACACCACAACGGTGGCACCCACTACGCCTATGCCCAAGCAGATGATCTGACTGATGCCACAGAGATAGAGAATCACTACAAGGATGAAGATACCCAGTAACCCTCCTGCAAATAAGAAGAGGTAGTGAGCCTTCAAACCCTTGAACTCCACCGTCCGACCGACTCCTTTATTTACTTCCCAACTAGCCATTAGAGGAAGAAGCTACGCAGGATGGTAGCAGCTACGATGAGGAAGATACAAGCTCCGAACCAGCTTGCAGCTGTCTTGCTCGTATCGGGGTCTCCTGAGCTAAACTTATTGTACACCTTGACACCGCCTATCAAGCCCACCACTGCCCCAATGGCATAGATGAGCTTGGTGGCTGGGTCAAAATAGGAAGTGACCATCTTGGTCGCTTCGTTGATGCCCGCCATACCATTGCCTTGGGCAAAGGCTGTCGCACCTGTCATCATCAGGGTCAGGGCAAGCATCGCTAGGCGTTCCTTGCTAATCATTCGTCTGTTCATTGTCTGTCGTTATATCAAGTTGTTAAAGAATAATCTTGCTGTTCTATTGTTGGGTTACAAGTAGTAAGAGAGCGGTTTTTCTTCTTCTCCCGCCTCTGTCTCTGCTTGGGAAGGTGCGGGTTCCTCTTCTAGCTCTTCAGCTTTCCGCAGGGTTGCAAAGAGATTGCGGTGAGCTTCCTCCACTTCTAGCGTGTACTCTTTGAGCCGATCCATAAGCTCCGTTCCTCGCAAGGTGCGGAGCGTCTGGCACACCTCCTCCTCATTTTCATTAGTCAGTGAATCCTCTTGCTTACTCCATTGGCTAATCCGAGATAAATCTCTTGCTAGGATGGCTGTCGGGGAGAGTTCGGGCAGTGCTTCGCTGGCAATCTGTAACTCCTCCCGCAGGATGCTCTCCTCATCTAGATCCTCCATCGTGTAGGCGACTTGTATCTCGTTTTCTGCCTCAGGGATAGTTTCGCTTTCCGCTTCTAAAGGCTCTGTAGCGTCATCTCTTGGAGTTGACTTATCACTATCTAACTCTGCAAATGTAGCGGGATTATCGTCCGCTTTTTCAGACGAGGAACTCTTAGGAACCATAGGGAAAGATGAGGAAACAAAAGGCTTGCTCTTGCCGACCAGTTCGTCTCTCACAAGCTCCTTACGCTCTTGATTGGAGTCTGCTTTTTCCGTCTTCTCTTTCTTGGCTGCAGCCTTTCTTATAGGGTCTTGCTTAGAGCTGTTCAAGAGTCTCCGCCAATATGTGATGCCAAAGATCACCCACACAATCCCTAATAAGAGCAGTAAGCATCTCAATGTCTCTTCAATCATAGGTCAATAGTCTTATCTCGTCTCCGCTGAGAGGCGATTTGGTTTAATAGCTCCTGGTGCGTTTTCAAGTGATCCAGTATGATGTTCTCAATATAGCTTGTGATGGAGGTCTCTACACGGAGGTCACTCACCACATTTCGAAGTAGCTGTAGCACTTCGGTATGAATGCTGAAGCCAGACTTGTTGCGTCCGTCTCGTACAGATATCAGGAAACGCTCTTCGTACGCTGCAAACTCTAATGTCGATGAGCAACTCCTAGGAGTAGACTTCTTTTTGGAGCTGTGACGCTGGGATGCTTGAGGAGAGGTGGTCGGAGTTGAGGCTGTTGTCTCCTCAGTCTCTGAGACGGCATTACACTCATCTTCAAGCGTTGGATTCTCTTCAAGTGTTGGATTCTCTTCAAGCATTGGCTCCTCATCTAAATCTATCGGCTCATCAAAGTCCGGGATATTTTCTGCGGTACGCTTGGTGACCCCTATATTTGCCATCTCTCTCATCTTTGCTTGGAGCAGTCGCTCTCGCTGTTCTTTAAGTGAGCTCATACGCTTGTACCTTTTTGTAGACCTAGCTTCTGTATCACCTCTTCGACCCATTCATCCACACCTGTCTGAGGGCGTAGCGTGGTAGCTGGAGGTAGGTAAGAGCAACGAAAGACACCCTTGACACCCCCTTGAGCTAGCTCACGACTGAAGCGAACGGAATGGTAGATACGAGCGTCTAGAATCTTCAAGCCCTGCTCTTGGGCATGCTGACTGAACAGTTCGATAACCATAGTGCTGGCACTGCGATTTACTTTGTTCCAAAGCAAAAAGAGATCTTGGATTTGAGACTCTGCAAAGCCTACACCTAGCTCTTGGATTGTCTTGGCATAAGCAAAGCTTGATGCCAACGATTGCGGGTCAGCCTCTATGGGGGAGATGATATAGTCCATCATAATGGATAGCTCCATCATAGCACTGGTAGCTACATGACCTGGGAAGTCGAATATGACGAGTTGGGGAGCTATTGGTGCTTTACTCAAGTATTGCTCTGTATTGCTTATTGCCTGCTCTAGATTACTTCGGATAATCTGGTAAGACTTCTTCCCATATTGGGCAAGTCGCTCGTGAAGTGCCTTCCCTATATCTGGAGAGGTCCCAATAAGATCTCTGTCACGTTCTCGGAGCTTGAAAAATGACTCCTGTGTGCCATCGCAGTCCACTACGACAAGAGGGATATCCTTCTCGTAGTATAAAATAGATGCTAGCACTTCGGCTAGCGTACTCTTACCGACTCCTCCCTTTTGTGAAGCGAAGCCTAAGTAGAGCGGGCGGCTGTTTGATCTGTCCATATCGTTCTTTGGTTACTACTTGTGTTATAAGCCTATGGGGCGATTGTTTCACTCTAGATCTGACTCAAGAGTTAGGTTTTGACTCAACTCAAAATTGACTTAGCTCAAGAGTTAGGTTTTGACTCAACTCAAAATTGACTCAGTTCAAGAGTTAGGTTTTGACTTAGCTCAAAATTGACTTAGCTCAAGAGTTAGGTTTTGACTTAACTCAAGATTGACTTAACTTATGACTGAGTTTGGTTGCAAAATAACTAGCTCTTAACCTAAGTCTCAACCTCTAGTGAAGCATGAGGAAAAGGAGTGAAATCACAGGAATGTCGTTTATAGTGAATTAGTTACAAGGTCGCTGTAACTTTGCAGACAGATAGAAGTCGTGGAGCTTTTCTCCCCGAAGTAGACACCCCCGAGGGGTGGATACTTCATCGTATCACTTGTTGATATTGGCAAGGTGTGTCTTTGTAACACAAACCGCAGTTTGTACCACAAAGACCCTTGCCCCGAAGGGGAGATGAATTACTCCAAAGTCGTAATTAACAGAAGAAACAACAGATGAATGAGCAGACAAAAAACAGATCGTAAGCGAAAAGAGCTGAATAAGCCTCGCTGGGACAACTGGCATGTACGCTTGCCTGACCCGAAAGACCAGCAACGGGCGATTGACTTGTTCCATAAATCAGGTGCAGAAACGAAGTCCGACTTCGTGCGAGCAAGGATATTGGGAGAGCATTTCAAGGTGATAACGGTAGATAAGTCTGCCGTGGAGTACTATCGTAAGCTCTCCGAGTTGACTGCCCAGATACATAAGATAGGCGTGCTGTATAACCAAGCTGTACGAGCCATCAACAGCTATCATAGCGTGAAGACTGCTCAGATACTGCTTGAGAAGCTGGAGCAACTATCAGCTCAGATTATTGCTTTGCAGGAGCAGGCTGTCTCTCTGACCATTGATTACCGCAAGTAATGATTGCCAAGATTTCATCAACGGAGAACCTCGGGGGTGCACTCGGCTACAACTTCAAGAAGGTGAATAAGAAGGAAGCGACACTCCTACTGGCACATGGCTTGTACCAAAACAGAGCGGGCGAATATACTATGTCGGAGGTGCTTGCAGATATGCAGGCATTGATACCCGAAAAGTGTCGAACAAAGAAAACGGTCTTCCATTGCTCGCTCAATCCCCATCCAGACGAGAAGCTGTCCGATGAAACGCTCTCGCAGATAGCTAAGGAGTATATGGAGGCTTTGGGCTATGGCAAGCAACCCTACATTGTGTTCAAGCACAATGATATCGCCCGTGAGCATATACACATCGTATCGCTAAGGGTAGATGGTGACGGTCGAAAGATCAATGACAAGTTTGAAGGCAGACGAAGCAAGAAAATTACGGATGCACTGGAGAAGAAGTACCATCTAATTCCCAGCACAGAGATTACAGATAAATCGCTACAAGAGCTCTCAAAGGTGGATATGGCAAAAGGAAATATCAAAGAACAGGTAGCATCTATAGCTCGTTCTGTTCTGAAGCATTACCGCTTCTGTTCGCTGGGAGAACTCAATGCCATTCTTGCTCAATACAATCTTGCAGTGGAAGAAGTCAAGACAGAGTTTCGAGGGAAGAAGTACGATGGACTGGTCTATGTGCCGACTGATGATAAAGGCGATAAGGTAAGTACACCCATCCATGCCTCGGAGATCGGTCGTGGTGTGGGCTATGCAGCTGTGCAGAATAGGATGCAACAATCCAAGCAAGCTATCAAGCCACTGATACCAGCCGTAAGGGAGAAAGTCTTACAAGTAATGCGTACTTCTCCCCAGACGGAGGAAGCACTGCGACATCGATTGGAAGAACAAGGCTTGCGAACGGTTATCCGAAAGAATGAGAGCGGGCGTATCTATGGTATTACGTTCATAGACGATGCGAATGGCATTGCACTCAATGGCTCCCGACTAGGCAAGGGGTACTCGGCCAATACATTTAATACCTACCTCTCCAACCCGACCTACAATCCATTTATGGATGAAATGCTGTATGGTATTTCTTCCTCTCAATTGAAAGAAGAAGTTCCAACTGTTCAACCGCTACAGTCAGATGCGGACGAGGGAGACAACCTTGTCGATGAGCTAGTAGATGATATTGTCGGTGACCTCCCACTCGGTAGTAGCAATGATGATTGGAAAGAGGCGGCTTGGCAACGGAAACTTCGCAGGCAAAGCAAGGTTCATCTCAGACGAAGGAAGAGGTAAGTCAAGGCAGGGCATGATAAGGAGGAGGTCATCGCACTCTTCACGGAGGAAATCGGAAATAGAGACGGAGGAAAGAAGAAATCTCCACGGAAGGACAAAGTGATAGTTCGGAAGAATGGAATGAAACTTCCGAAGAAATAGATCGCCCCTCCGTGGAAAATAGAAAATGGTCACGTAGGTATCTACTGTTTTCTCTGTGAAGATACAGTTCGGTGAAAAGGGAAAGCAGCGAAGCCTACGCATTTGACTTTGACGAAATAGTGATTAGACAACGATTAAACAACAGATAACTATGGCACAAGAAGATGATTTGAGAGCATTGGGCAAGATTATGGACTTTATGAGAGGGATCTCTGTACTATTCCTTCTCATCAACTGCTACTGGTTTTGCTATGAAGCATTCCACACTTGGGGCTTGACGCTCTCGGTACTCGATAAGATTCTGATGAACTTTCAACGTACAGCAGGGCTCTTCTCTTCGATTCTCTGGACGAAGCTCTTTTGTGTGCTGTTCCTTGCTCTTTCTTGCTTAGGAACTCGTGGTGTAAAGGAAGAGAAGATTACTTGGGTGAAGATTTGGACTGTTTTAGCCATTGGGTTTGTACTTTTCTTCCTCAATTGGTGGCTTCTGGCACTTCCGATTGGAGTCGTTGGTGCAGCTTCGCTCTACATCTTCACGCTCTCTGTGGGCTATATCTGCCTGCTGATGGCTGGCGTATGGATGAGTCGCCTGCTGAAAAACAACCTTATGGACGATGTGTTCAATACGGAGAACGAGAGCTTCATGCAGGAGACAAGACTGATGGAGAACGAGTACTCGGTCAATCTGCCGACACGCTTTTACTACAAGAAAAAATGGAACAATGGCTGGATCAATGTGGTCAATCCGTTCCGCGCCTCAATGGTACTTGGAACACCCGGTTCGGGCAAGTCTTACGCCATCGTGAACAACTACATCAAGCAGCAGATTGAGAAAGGCTTTGCAATGTACATCTATGACTACAAGTTCCCAGACCTATCGGAGATTGCTTACAATCACTTACGAAATCACCTTGATGCTTATGAGGTGAAGCCCCAATTCTATGTGATTAACTTTGATGACCCACGTAAGAGTCATCGTTGCAATCCGATTAACCCTGCTTTTATGAGCGACATCTCCGATGCGTACGAATCGGCACATACAATTATGCTTAATCTCAACCGCTCCTGGATTCAGAAGCAGGGTGATTTCTTTGTGGAGTCTCCAATTATCTTGCTTGCAGCTATCATTTGGTTTCTCAAAATCTATGAGGGTGGGAAATACTGCACCTTTCCACATGCCATAGAATTCTTGAATCGACCGTATGCCCAGATATTCCCGATACTCACCTCTTACGATGAGCTGGCGAACTACCTTTCGCCTTTTATGGACGCTTGGGAGGGTGGAGCGCAAGACCAGTTACAGGGGCAAATTGCATCAGCGAAGATTCCTTTGTCAAGAATGATTTCACCAGCATTGTATTGGGTGATGACGGGCGATGACTTTTTGCTCGACATCAATAACCCCAATGAGCCGAAAGTGCTTGTGGTAGGGAACAACCCCGACCGACAGAACATCTATTCGGCTGCGCTCGGACTCTACAATAGCCGCATTGTGAAGCTTATCAATAAGAAGCATCAACTTAAAAGCTCGGTGATTATAGATGAGCTACCGACCATCTACTTTCGTGGTCTGGATAACCTGATCGCCACAGCTCGTAGTAACAAGGTCGCTGTGTGTTTAGGCTTTCAGGACTTCTCTCAGCTGACCCGCGACTATGGGGATAAGGAGAGTAAGGTGATACAGAACACCGTGGGTAATGTTTTTAGCGGACAAGTCGTGGGAGAAACGGCTAAGACGCTTTCCGAGCGTTTTGGCAAAGTGCTTCAGCAACGGCAGTCTATGACCATCAATCGAAACGACAAGTCCACATCTATATCTACGCAGATGGATAGCTTGATTCCTGCAAGTAAGATTAGTAATCTTACACAAGGTATGTTCGTTGGGGCTGTCTCTGACAATTTCGATGAACGCATCG
>OCPH01000154.1_pt1 | contig 11600 bp, 7 predicted proteins | sample 1475691 | NCBI WGS metagenome assembly OCPH01 (sample SAMEA3360696, study PRJEB22359) | human gut metagenome | biome: ENVO:urban biome; feature: ENVO:human-associated habitat; material: ENVO:feces | place: Bangladesh | collected 2011 | reverse complement strand
AACAAGGAGCTAATTTATAATGTCTTAAATCCAGAGTATGTTACGGCTATTATACAATATATTATCACAGGTGCTCCACTTGTAGAATTTATTGTTACGGAGATAAGGGATAAGCAAAAAGAATTGAAACCTTGGGAAATGCTATCCGGCTTTTTCGATATGGAGCAGCAAAAACTTGAAAGAATTTGTCAAGATACTATAACATCCATATTGGATAGAGAGATAAAAGATGCTTATCAACTTGGTTATAGTATTGCGTATCTATCATACTTTCACGCTATTGGCATTTTCTATTTTATACAGGCTTATGTCTCTTTAATAAAAGTAAGAATGGCAGAAATGATTGATAGCCAAACCTGTTTAGAGGAACTTTATCAGCTAAGAGGGCTTTTTATTAGTGGATGTAATTATGTAACCACAGATTCCAAAACCCCAATAACGGATGATATTGTGGACTATTTCTTGCAGAAGATGAAATCAAAGATAAATGAGTTGCCGGATCAAATGCAAAAAGCACTGCGTAATTTGACTGAAGGAACAGTAGAACAACTTATAATCATAGACAGATTGCCTTATCCAGATAAAAGTTGTACATACGAACTTCGTGCTATATTTGCATATGAAGATGCCAATGCTCTTTTTGATGCTATCTGCAAACTAAGCAATAAAAGCAGAAATACTTTTACGCAATTTCTTGCTTATCATTATAATTTTGACTATGATTTACAAGATGTGGGAGACAGATATAAGGCAGATGTTCCTTGTTTACTCAAGTTGAAAGATTTGGTCGGTAATGAAATCAGTATATCAAAAGGAGTGGATAAACTTGCCTTCATAAGATTAAAAGATGCCTTGATTGAAGCTATTAGGAGGTGTGAAGGCAAAAGTGATACATTGCCACCAATGTAGAAGCTAAAAATGGCGTATCGCAAAAAACGGATATGCGATGAAAGAATATTATCTCTATTTGACTAAAAACAGAAGATATTAATAGCTATAAATGAGAATGGGTGGTGGCGGGGAATCGGGAGGTTATAAAGGGAGAAAGGATGCCATAAAAGAGTAGAGCCGTCGGCAGACCGGAGCGCAAAAAAATCCCTCTGCCCAGTCATCGCGACCATGCAGAGGGAACGGTTGAATTATGATTATGTCAAGCAGCTTCGGCAATAGCTTCGTGTTTGGCAGCCTGCGGTTGTTCGGCCTCTTTCAGGCTTTCATCAATCCTGTGCTGGAGTTCCTTACATTCCTGTTTGAGCCTTGACAGTTCATCGGCTTTGCTCCACTGACGGCAAATGATGTCCTGCAATGTGGGAATTTCGCTTTCTATCCGCTCTACCGCCTTTTGTTGCTTCTCGATAAGAGAGGGCAATTTGCTTAATGCTCCATGCGGATATTGTGCCGACTCAACAAAACCAAGCGGCAGCGCACCGCTCAGACCGCATCGGTATTTCAATCCACTTATACCCTCTACAAAGAATGTATTGCGGTCAAACGTACCGTCCATATTATACTCGCTATGCACCAACAAGTTTAGCCCTGCATATGTGCCAACTGTACCATACGCTCCGTTGCGGTAGGTCTTGGCGATACGGTGCAACTCCCGGCCAACTTCCTCGGTACTGGCTTGCGGCAAGTTCAAAAGCAGGGTTGCCTTTGCCCCATTATACGAGTTGATGTATTCCAAATCCCTCTTGAAATCGGCCTCAGTACGCTTTGCCTTTTCGATTTCTCCCTGACCGGCAGCTATTTTACGCTCGGCACGGATGCGTTCTTTCTTGAAAATAGCCTGTTCCTTTTCAAGCTGCATAATCTTGTTGTCGAGCTTCGTCTTGTTCAGCAAGTCGTTATTGCCTGACAGAATAGCCACGAACTCGGCGAAGTTCATACCGCTGTCCTCATCCATGCCTCCCTCGTCAATACGACGCACGGCGATTGTGCCGTTGTTAATTTGATTGATAAACATCTGCTTGTTTCTCAACAGATTGAACTTGTAGGCGTCAAGGGTCTTTTCCGTGCCGTAAATTACAATATCTACCACATTGCCACCCCACAGCTTTACAGTGTTGCCTTTGCGTACCGCCCTGCCGTTTCGTTGCTCCATGTCAGCAGGTCGATCGGGTAGGTCAAGGGCGTTGCTGCCCTCTTCCCCCCTAAGAACCGTACATGAGAGTTTCCCCTCATACGGCTCAAGCTTTTCTAAGCCTCTGTTTGTATGCAGAGACCGGCTCAAACTACTTCTTGTTTCCATTTGATTTGCGGGATAATTTAAAACATTCATCATGAACCAACAGATTGCATTTCTTTCCGTTTTGAACGGTTGGCATGACATTCCATGCCTTGTGCGTATCAATAGGCTCACCGCATATAGGACATTTGCGTCCTTGCTTTTCCCATAGGTACAGCAGTGACTTGCGTCCTTTTAGCGTAACAAGCATTTTCGACTTCTTTCTTTTATAGAAGTACAGACGACAGTCTGCATCAAACGGGTTCATGTCTCCTTTAATCTGCGTGTATTGCAGGAATGGAAACGATGAAGTCAGAGACAATAATGTCAATTGGTCTTCCTTTCCGTTTGGTTTCTTGAATTTTGAAGCGAAAGTCCATTTGTTCCCTCGAATGTCATGCCAATATCGGTCTTTTATCCACCGTTTCCCTTTCTTGGAATGACGGCGTTTTGCCCATTGCCATAGTGAGAGGAATATCTGATGGTCGATTCTGTGAAATGAATCACGTGTCGCTCCATGCTGATAATACCCTCCCCATCCTCGGATTTTAGAGTTCAACATTCTGATTAACGACTCCTGTCTGCAACCCTTGTTCTCCTTAATTACCTTACGGATATTCTCCATAAAGCGTTTCTCGGATTTCTTTGTCGGCTTGGTCAATATGTCCTTGCCGTATTTGCGGATATTAAAGCCAAGAAAATCAAAACCGTCATGCACGTTGGTTATCACCGTCTTTTCCTCTGATAAGGTCAGACCTCTTTCAGACATAAATTCAGCAACCAATGGCTTGATTTCATTTTCAAGAGTTTCCTTGTTCTCGCAAGTGATGATAAAATCATCCGCATAACGTACAAGGTTCACCATTGGTGAATACAACTTACCATTAACATGATGGCGCTTATATCTATCTGCAAGAGCTTTCTGCAATCCGTCCAAAGTCATATTGGCAAGTGTCGGAGAAATTATACCACCTTGCGGTGTTCCTTCCTCGGTCGGGAACATTTGCTTGTTGAAAACATAGCCACATTTCAACCATTTTCGGAGTATTGCCTTATCCATTGGGATATTGGCAAGTAACCACTCATGGCTGATATGGTCAAAACACCCTTTTATGTCACCCTCCAAAATCCATTCGGGAGAATATCCCTTTCGGAGAATGTTATGACATTGCTGTATTGCATCCATACAGCAGCGTTCCTTGCGGAAACCGTATGAACGAGTATCAGCTGTAGTTTCTGATACAGGCTCCAATGCCATAAGATAGAGTGCTTGCATGGCTCTGTCTTTCATTGTCGGTATTCCCAACGGTCGCAGTTTGCCGTTGCTCTTCTTGATATGAACTCTTCTCAGCGGCATTGGCTGGTAGCCTCTGCGTTTGAGTTGGGTTATTGCTTGCATTTTAGCTTTAGGGGTATCCCATATTTCTTTGTCAACCCCAGGAGTACAACCACCCCCGTTAGAAGTAACCCTCTTTACGGCTAAGGCTTTTGCGTAAAAAGAGTGGGTAAGCGTCCATTGCAAGGCTTTCACCTTGTTATGTCTGCCTTCCTTCTGAGCCTTTACAATACGAGCTTGAAGCTTCTTAACAGCTTGCTCCGCCTTAGTCCAGTCTATTCTGTCCCAATTTGATTGCAGGTTGTCAGTCGGCGCACACGATTGGTCGAGGAGATTTTCTTTGATTTTATCGTTCATTTGCATTCCTACTTTAAAAAGTTCTAAAAGTTTATTGTAAAGAATTACCATTTGGCTAATGTTGGGTATTTGCCTCCCAAACATTACCACAGAAGTCTGCCCACTTTCGTGGTAGGTTGATGTTGTCCCTTGTCAACTCGTGATAAGTGGCTCAAACCCTATCCGTCCCATTACAGAACGGCATTCGCTTTCTCTGTTATCTTATACCTGCACATCATTCAGCATCCATTACTTTCAGCTTACCTGTCTTTTGTCTGACAGGAGATGTACAGGCTTACCATGTTCCACATAGATAACTAACGGATAGGTTAGGTTCTGTCTCATCCTCCGACGGTCTTTACATCCGTGTAATCCTACCATGGAGAGGATTATCTGACCGCATCCCATTTTGGGTAGAGTGTATCAGTATCTTGCACTCTTTTACGACATTACGAAGTTTACTAACAGTTCGCTTACGCTAACCATACTATCCAGCCTCGCCACTCTACGGTATGATACTAACCATACTTGACTTCCCCTCACGGTTCTGTCTTGTCTTGTGAAAGTGTACTTTGTCCCGACCGCTTAATACAACATTAAGGTGCATCGGTCGGTAGGCTACCGCTGACGGAACAGCGGGTTAAAACTGATACTTAAAGTATCATTCCAACAATTATCTATGCGACTTCATGTCGCACCCAAGGTATTTCAAGGTGATGCACTGCCACAGCCCTTTGCTGGGCGTTCACACCTGTGCCTAACATGGTCGTACTTCCAAAAAGAACTCGCACCTTGCCGTTGTTCATTTCTTCAAACAGCTTTTTTCTTGCCCTCTCGGTAGTGGCGCATTGGATAAACTGTATTTCATCAGCAGGAATACCGAGTTGTACCAACTTTTCTTTGATGTCGGCATATATGTTCCATTCGTTCGGTTTGTATGTACCAAGATCGCTGAAGATGAACTGTGTACCCCGATTGTCATTCGAGCGTATATAGTAGTCATAGATTGTCCTCGCACAGATAGAAGCCTTGTTATCGGCATCATCCTTGAACTTGCAACCCAACAAGCGCATATCAAGAGCCATTTTTCGGGCTACATTGGTCGCAACCAACATTTTAGCCTTGTCGAGGTTGTCGGGTTGCGGAACGTCAAGCCCCAAGTCCTCCCACTGGCCGCTACCGGCAAAAGATACCAAGCGTCCTATCATTTCCTCCTGCTCGATTGTCGGGGGATAAGAGAGGAAACGCACGTTCTTCTCAGGCACGTCAAGATTTATCATGTCGGCTGTACAGTAATCCGTAATCTCACGCAGGAACATTGCCAGCTCCGGTACTTTGATGTAAGTACGGAAACGCTCTTTGCGCTTCACCGAGCCTGTCACATTCAACTCATAATCTGCCGTTTTCTTTGTGAATATGGCTGCCCACGCATCGAAACAGCTAATCCGTTGCCGTTGAAGCTCCTGCGGACGCAAATACTTGAACATCACATATAGTTCGGTAAGGGCGTTCACGACCACCGTACCCGACAGAAACGTAGCCCCAAGGTCACGACCTGTACGAAGTTGGATGTCACGAATGGCGAACAAGAGGTTCATTGCCCTTTGAGAGCCTTTGGTGTTGCCGATACCTGCCACACGGTTATGGCGTGTCTGAAACATTGAGTTCTTGAAAATATGGCACTCATCTACAAAAATATGGTCTATTCCCATTGTGTGGAAGTCCACAGCATCGTCTTTCCGATTATTGATTTTCATACGCAGTTCTTGTAATTTAGCCCCAAGGTTCTGTTTGCGCTTTTCTAATCCCTCCTGCATCTTTCCGCTACGGTAACGCATGGTGGACTGCTCCAAAAATTCAAGGTTACGTTCCACATCGGCAAGCTCTTCCGTGAATATATCTATCATGGTCTCTTCTGACTGCGGTATCTTGGCGAACTGGTCGTGGGTCAGTATGATGCAGTCCCAGTTGTTGTTCTTGATTTTTGAAAAGACCTCTTGCCTGTTGGCAAGGGTAAAATCTTCCTTGCCCGGATAGAGAACTTTGGCCGTAGGGTATGCCTTGCGGAACGTATCAGCAATTTCGTGCACATTCGCTTTCAGTCCGATAATAAGCGGCTTGTGTACCAGTCCGAGACGTTTCATTTCGTAAGCGGTAACACACATTATCATCGTCTTGCCTGTGCCTACCTCATGCCAACAGATACCGCCTCCGTTCTGCTTAATCATCCAGATAGCATCTTTCTGTGAGGGATAGAGGCTATCGTATGGAAATTGCCCGAAAGAGAGCTGCGGAAAGGTTTGTGCCGAACCGTCATAGTGCGGCCTAACATAGCAGTTGAAACGCTCGTTATATACCCTTACCAGCTCGTCCCGAACCTCTATCGGCTGCCTGTCAAGCCAGCAGTTGAAACGGTCTCTAATCTCCTGTATCTTGGTGGCTGCCTCTTGTATGGCTTCCTCGTCCGGCACACGCACCTTATCACCATTGCGGTATATCTTTTTCGTAATTTCGGGTACAGTATCATGCAGGGCATGAACAAACAAATCCTCACCGTTATAGTTGCGGACGAAATAGGTGTTGTAAGCCACCGGAGAGTAACTTTGCAGACGTACCATGTAGGTGTCGTTCACATCGAAATACATTACACTTGTCTCTACCTTGAAAAGTTCAGTTGCAAAATCGGCGTATAACTTTGTGTCAATCCAACGCTCGCCCATGTTAATATCGAGTTCCTCGTAGGGTATCGCTTCGGGTGTCGCATCCGCCAAAGCCCTTACAGCAGTTTCCGTCCAATCTTTTTCCCTGTCCGTGAGTTCGGACAAGTAAGAACCTATCTCCTTGCATTTGGCTATGACATTGCCTGAAAGGAACTTGCCTTTATGCTCCCACTCCCCGATAGCGGGATTGTAAAATATTTCACCTTTGAGGTCGCCGATGATTTCTTCCTCGGCACTGTCCGTGGACTGCATCAGGTAGTCCATATCAACCTTGCCGTAGAAATTCAAGCTGCTTGCCAACGCTTCAATCGGTGTCAGCCGTTTGTTCGGGTCTATCTTCTTGAACGCCACAGGTTCACGCATGATGTCGGACTTGACTAAATCTTTTCCAAGCTGCATTTCTATTGTAAAGACTTCCACACCGAGGCTGTCAAGCATGATAAACTCCTTGTTGTCGTTCTCGTGGAAACAGCCCCATTTGGCAACAAAGGCATCGTATCGGGCGTTCAGCTCTCTACGCAATCCGTTATCCTCTTTTTGTTCTTCCCTTTCTTTGATTGACAGTTCAAAGTATGCTTTGCGTATAGGAAAATAATCTTTCGCCCTATCTGTATTGACCTTACCCTCGTCCACCGGCACAAAATCAATGGCTACCTCTTGATAAAGACTTGATTTTCGATATTGGATAGTACCCACCTGGCCCTCAAACAGTACCATTGCGCCGTCTTTCATCCATGCTTCCACCCCATCCGTGTAGGCTCGTTTACCTTTTTCTACTTGTTTCATCGCTACATTCCCGAAAAGGGACATTTGCATATGTTCGCTGCCCTGTCCGTTCCCTGTGAAAAGACTTTTGCGGAAATATCGACCAAAGTCGAGTTTCAGCAGTGCGGCGAGATATTGCGACATGGCATTTTCATTTCCCTGCCATTGGTATTTGCGCACATATTTTCCGTATTGGTTCTGTACAATGCGGCTACCTGTTGCAAGGGTAGTTTTCGGCATGGTAAACAATTTGTTGGCGTATTCGGTCATTGTGCCTATGGCGTCCGCCTTTTCCCTGCCTACTTGTAAAAACAGTTGTTCCCGTTGTGAGAGTACCGTCTTGTGCGTGTGCTTTTGGAATATCAGCAGGTCACTGCCTACCTCTATACCGCTTGTCTGCATGAAAAGCATATCGGGCAGACGGATTGCACTTATCAGGTCTGCATGATTTACAAGATATTCACGCACGAACTTGTTACCGGGCGTGTCGGCTATGCCCCTCGATGTGATGAAAGCCAATAATCCACCCTCATTCAACAACTCCATCGCTTTGACAAAAAAGTAGTTGTGTATGGTCTTGGTGGCCTGTTCGTACATACCGCCTTTCTTCCACAGCTCCGCATCGAATACCCGGAAATTGCCAAACGGGATGTTGGAGGCTATGACATCGAAAGTTGTATGCTCAAAACCTTGTTCTCCAATGGTTTCAAATGCAGCCGTCCGTGTTAGCGTGTTCTCATGGAGCAGGGAAAGTATCATCCCCGAAATGAGATCTTTCTCAATGGCATAGTCATACGTGCCGGACATGGCTATGGGCAGAAAACCGCCTATACCTGCACTCGGTTCGAGAAATGAACGCATTTTGAGGCCGTTTTCGCTGAACGTGGCGTGTATCTGCCGCACCACTGCATCAACAAGGAATTTAGGAGTGTAAAATGCTGTCAGTACAGATGCTTTGATACCCTCTATGACATTGTGTCGCATGGGTTCTGTGAAATGAGGGTAAGCATTGATTAACTCCTGCAATCTTTGTATCGGTTCTTGCATATCACCACCTATGGGCTTGTCCGTACCTATATTCAACACTTCTTTGATACCCCCGAAACCAGAATATCGGGATAAAATTTCTTTTTCTTCCGCAGTGGCCTGCCTGCCTTGAACTTGGATTTTCATTGCCGTTTCTATGGCTTCCACGTTCGCTACCAATGATTTCAATTTGTTGTAACTCATAATTTAACCTTTCTTTTTTTCCCTTTTTTCGGCCTGTTTGCGACCTTTAGGATTTATTTTTCTGCCTCCAAAAGGTGGCGGAAACAATCTGACAAGGCTGATGCGGAAAAATACGCTTGACAGACGGAGAGGAAGATTTTTGCGGCTCACTCGCGGCGGAACGCCGGCATTGGCAAGATTGGAGCAGCCTATTACCTTTGCGGGAAAATAAGTCCACGAGAGGTCGCACGGCAGCAGCAAAACGATAATAAATGACAATCAAATAGAAAGGGATGAATAAAACTGTAAAACAGGGTAACGGACAATCGGAATGGATTGCCCGTATTATATCGGAGGAAGGTGAACTATAAAGGGAGGTGGAATCGGATGGATTGGCCCATCTCTTGATAATTGCAGAATGACGACTGTATTAAATCATGGGGAATGAGTAAGTCTTTTTGATAAGGCAGAATGCAGTTCGGAACAGGCAACCTGAAAAACAATGTTTTTTGTTTGCTTATCCGCCAATCTTTCGTTATCTTTGTCAAAATGAAGACAGCAGACGGTACTTTCGGGTACGGTCATTGTCGTGACATGGAAGATTCATACTCGGCTTGGAAACAGGCGGAGATTGATATACATATTATACGTTCACTGAACGTCTTGGAATAGAAAACTGACACTTATCAAAAAGACAAGATGTATAGCAAAATATTCATACTGTATGTTTATACAGCAAGGGTTTGCTTATCTGCCTTTTAGGTATGGCAGTACCTCTATTCCGGAATAGCGTGGGTTCATGCTGTTCTTTAGGGTGCAAGGTGGACATAATTCTTAAAAACACATTGAATATGAAACAGATTTCCTTGCACGTGTATCAGTCCATCGACGGTTGTCCGGCTCCTTCGGACAAGCATTTTGATGCGGCTGTGGATGCCTCCAGTTGTGTGCTGATTGACGAAGAAACTTACCTGCGTATTTATATGAACCATTTGGGTTGGCCGATTACGGCGAAAGAGACTTTGGTTGTGACGAACGGCGGCATCGACCTGACGGAGAATGAACGAGTGAAGTTCATCCAAGGAGATGCAGTGGCAGAACTGAGACAGATGAAGGAAGACGGCGACGGTATGGTGGTGGCTTACGGTGAGGAAATCGGGGCTTTACTCTTGGATAACGGGCTGGCGGACGAAATCACAGTGACAACCGTTCCGGTACTAATCGGCGGCGGCGAAAAGGCATTGGAATGCGGATTGAATGACGGCAGAGCTTGGATTGTGCGGTCAAATAAGGTGCTGGTGGACGGAAAAATGAGGACGGTGTACGGGAAGGTCTAATATGACAAATAGATATTATAGCAAAAGTGCAGCAACCAATTGCTGCACTTATTTATAAAAAGACGTGCCTTAAACATGCTAAATAGGCGAAAAGTAAGGCAAGTATATTACTTTTTAAGCCGAATACTAAAAAAGGTAGAGAAAGATATAAGGAGGATGGAGCCTCCGAAGATATAAAAATACAGCAACACCAACTAAACCGGCACATAGGTAAAGCCGGGCAATACATCAGAACTAATAGCGTACTTTGCCATATCACGCTATGGCTGACAAAACAGCCTTTACATGAATGGCAAAGGAGTCACCGCTACGGCTCGGAATATGCGAAAACAAGATGGCTGTTATACGATTGAGCTGCCATAGAGATTTAGAACTTTTAGTCCATTCGCTGTAGCCTTACGATAAGTATAAAACGTACCACCCTTGGGGTTGCCGTCATACCAGGCAATAAGAGACGAACTGTGAAAAACCATATAGTCGTTGCGTCGAAGCAAACAGCCATGGTAGTAGTGTTCGCTCAGGATGATAACATCATCCGAGTTACAGAGAATAGTATCATACCGGGCTTTCATCGCATCGTTCCACCGCTCGGATTGTCCGCGATACGGTACTACGGCAATAACTTGCAGACCTGACAATTCGGACTGCAACGCAAGAGCAACTTCTGCCGCCAGCATATCAAACCCCATGGCACAACCACAGTAAAAATGACGATAACCTCCAGCGTATGCCTTGGTTATCGCTGCCTTTAATTGCAGCTTCAGTTGCTTCCTGTATAGGAATGGAATATTGCGGTGTCCACTGAAGCAAACGGACACTGCCTTATCATACTTTGTCTGGGTCATATTATTTCACTTTGTAATGGGTTCTTGCGAGGAATATACCTCCGAGTACATTAGCACCAAGGCTTTCAAGCTGATTGGCATAGGTAGCATAACTCAGCCCTTTGGTTATCACATCATCAAAGACTACCACAGACCTGCCGTTGAAAAAAGCCGAATCAAACTCAATGACGTTTACCTTACGGATTTCTTTCTCTGCCTTACGGTTTTCGTGAATGGTTAGCCTCTCACCACTCACTGATACATGGTCATAACCATTGATAGCTCCCGTCAGTTCGCATACTCTTTGGCAGAATGCTTTGTAACGTATCTCGTTCTTCTTATCGGTGGATGCCGGTACGGGAGAAAATACAATGTTAGTACATGATGTTCCATAACGTTCGGTCATGTTGGCTGCCGTGCGTTGAGCAACCTCTTCGTATGCCCGTCCATCCTTGAAATCAAAGACTAACTTGCGGTCTGCTATCTCACGCTCACTCACATTGCGTATGCGTGCAGGAAAATACTTGCAGAACCATGCCTGTGGCTTGTCCAACTGTTTTTGAAGTTCTATGTCTATCGTCTTTGCCATAACTCTGATAATTTTTCTTTTTCCCTCTTTTTGAAGGCTGTTCAGCCTGCTGAGGGATATTTTCTGCCATCAACTGCCGCCCAAGAATACCGATAAGACAAAACGGCGACAAGAAATACGCTCTGACGTGTCAGAGGAAGATTTTTCGTTCCAGCGATAGTGGCGATTTGATGTTTGGTAAAAGGCGGCTTACTTTGCGGAAAATATGACTACAGCAGAGCTAACCGACAAACAGAATATGCTTTCTTACTACAGGCGGT
>OCPH01000145.1_pt1 | contig 12156 bp, 10 predicted proteins | sample 1475691 | NCBI WGS metagenome assembly OCPH01 (sample SAMEA3360696, study PRJEB22359) | human gut metagenome | biome: ENVO:urban biome; feature: ENVO:human-associated habitat; material: ENVO:feces | place: Bangladesh | collected 2011 | reverse complement strand
TAAAGAAGACACATTGCTACAACTTACAGTTAATAATTGGAATGTAAGTGACAATTACAGAACTATAAAGGTGGCAACTCTTGAAAAGGGTAAAGCTGTTGCTGATTTAAAGGAAGCTGACTTTAGAGAGGTTAATCCAAGAAATCAACAATATAGTACAAATCCACTTATATACAGTATTCCGAGTTTGTACAAGACAAATGATTATACACAACCAAATCCAAGAATTGCTAACATTGTTACAGAAAAGGGATTGGTAGTAGAAATTACTGGTACAATAGCAGATAAGTCACAAGCAGTAAATTTGAAATCAGAAGTATATTCTAGAGCATTTAGCCAATCAATTGACCTTGTAAATTATCAACTTGACATCAATAATTTAAGTTCAGACAAGGGAAAATATATAAATTATGAATCTAAAGATCCAATTAAGGTAGAAAACCGCAAAGGCCAATTCCCTTGGACTGGTGGAATGGGTACTATAATCTTCACTGTTACTGGTTTAATGGTTATGACTGTGGCAGCATATTTATACAAGAGGAAAAGAAAAGCCTCTTATGATGAATAATTATTGAGGAGATAAAATTACTCCTTATGACAAAAAATTAGTTTATAATGAATTAGAGATAAGGCTTACTAGCTTAAAAGTATTTTATTTAAGATAGTTAATGTTTGAGCTTATTAAGGCCCACTAATTCAAAATTAAATTTTAAGAATTAAATCTATGAGAGGGGAGGAAGCTCCTCTCTAGATATTAAGCTTAAGTAGACAATTATATATTTGTATGTTTTTTATATTGTGGTAAATATGTAGTTTTGTAATTTAATTTATAATGTATAAATAAAATAATTTTTTGAGAGTCTGTTTTTGCAGACTCTTTTTTAGGATCTATAATATCTCCTGAGGATGAGATCTTTAGCTGGTGTTATGAGTCATCTAATAATAGAAAAGGATGCAAGGCTTTTGTGCCTGCATCCTTTTTTTGTGTGTTTTTTTCTAAATTTTTTCAAAGTCATGAGAACTTAAAGTTTCTTAATTGCTTTTAAAATTCATAAGATCTTAAAAATTTTAAATATTTTAAATGTTTTAAATATTTTCAAAAGTTCCAAGGACTTCTACTTTTTTATACCTTATCATAACCTTACCACGAGCGATAACTGTGTTGATGTCCAAAGTTTTTTCGTCTAGCAAATTTATATCTGCATCAAAGCCTACTTTAATATTTCCCTTATTCTTTAGGGATAATATTTTTGCAGGGTTTGCTGTCAAACCTCTTAATGCGATTTCGAGAGGGATGTCTTCTTTAAAGACACATTCCTTTATGGCTTCAAGGAGGCAAGATGATTTGCCAATGCCTAGTCCAATGTATTCATTTTTTTCGTTAAACATTGGGAAGCTTCCCTGTCCGTCTGATGTGAAAGTAAAGTTATCGAGACATATTTTTTCATCAATTATGCGTTTTAGGGCCTTGGAGATTCTAACTTCTCCGTATTCTTTTTCCCAAAGGTCGGGGTCATCTGCACCAGTGAAGTCGCAGTAGCCACCACGCTTTAAATATTTTATGCTTTCTTCAAAAAGTTCTGGATTTCTGCCACAGTGAGTTGGCAAAAATTGTGAAATAGGAATTTCTGTCTCGTCTACTGCACGATTTAGAAAGTCCAAGTTGGATTTTCCGTCGCCCATGTGGATGTTAATTATACCAGCCTTGCCAGAAAGCATTCCTGCTACTCTTACATTTGCTGCAAGGCGAAGAAATTCTTCAAAGCTTGGCTGAGATGATCTGTGATCAGATAGGGCGATTTCCCCCGCCCCAATAATCTTGTCAATGGACATTATATCCTTCATGACATCGCCTGTGAGGGTAGGAGTTGGTATTTGATATGCTCCTGTGTAGATATAGGATGTTATTCCTTCTTCTTCAAGACCTCTCGCCTTGGCAAGTAGGGCAGATATATCTCTTGCCACTCCATCTGTTCCGAGAGTTCCAACAACAGTTGTTACACCAGCTTTTGTTAAGGTGCTTAGTGTTATTTCTGGAGTTCTAGTTTTAAAACCACCTTCGCCGCCACCACCAAGTATATGAACATGTGAGTCTATAAAGCCAGGTGTTAAGATTTTTCCTCTCCCGTCAATTTCTTCTACTTCCAAACAAGACACATCAATTTTAATTTCATCTTCAATGGCTGCAATTTTATCGCCAAGAATTAAGAGGTCCTTTGTTCCTAAAAATTCTGGGCTATAAACTTTTGCCTTTCTAATAACTTTAATCATCTTATTCAAATTTATCACTTCCTATTGGAAATTAATAAGGACTGCAATAATTAATATTATTGAGCCAAGTAGGAAGAAGAAGGCTTGCATCTTGATTTGGAATTTTGCCCACTTAGACCAATCTATACCAGCTACGCCAAGGACACCAATTAAACTTGCAGAAACAGGTGTAAAGGCATCCATAAAGCCTGCGCCCATTTGGTAAGCAAGAACTGCAATTTGTCTTGAAAGACCAACTAAGTCAGCAAGTGGTGCCATGATAGGCATAGTTAGGGCTGCTTGTCCTGAGTTTGATGTTACAACTAGGTTAAATAGTGATTGGAATAGATACATACCAATTGCTGCGATTGCCTTTGGCACGCCAGCGAAGGCATTGCCCATGGAGTAAAGGATAGTATTTAGAGCAGAGAAGGAATTTGCGTCACTGCCGCCAAGTACAATTAAAATACCCTTAGCCATACCCACAACAACTGCAGTGCCAGCAAGATCTGCTGCACCAGATTGGAAGCAGGAAGCCATATCGTTAATTGTCATGTTGTTTAATTTAAAGATTACAGCAGTAAGGCCTGAAGCTAGACCCATAACAAAGAATTGAGATGCTATTTCTGGAATGTAGTATCCCTTCTTCATAACTCCCCAAACGATCCAAATTAAAACTGCTAACATTTCAAGTAAAATAATTTTATGTCCAAGTTTAAATTCTTGTGCAGAATTGTCTTCTGCTAATTTTTCTCTAAACTTATTGTCTGTATCATAGACAACTGAAAGAGTTGGAGTCTTTCTAATTCTTTCTGCATAAACCATAGTGTAAGCTGCACCAAGACCTGTAACAACAACCCAACATACAAGTCTAAAGCCTGCACCAGATAAAACTGGAATGCCAGCTATACCTTGAGCTATGGCAACAGAGAAGGGACTCATCCAAGAAACGGCATTGCCAAGTTGTGATGCAACGAAGGTTACAGTGACGGCGACTATGGAGTCGTAGCCAAGGGCAATGACAAAGGGAACCATTACCATGGAAAAAGGTATAACTTCTTCACTCATGCCAAAGGTAGCTCCACCAAGTGAAAATAGGTAAAATAAAATTGGAATTGCAAATTTTTCGAGGCCCTTTGTCTTATTGATTACAGCATAAATACCAGCATCAATGGCGCCAGTAGACATGATGATACCAAAGGCTCCACCTACAACTAAAAGTAGGGCAACAATACCAACAGCAGAACCGTATTTATCGCCAGACACTAGACCTTCAAATAAGTAGTTTAGAAAACCAAAGCCATTGAAGTCATCAGTACCCCAAATTTTTGCTGTCTTATTTAAGTTGACAGATTTATCATAAAAATTATCCCCATAAAGTCCGTATAAAGTGTCATCTGTCAAGCCAACCTCATCAAGAGCTCCTTGGTCCCAAGAATCAGCTGGAGTTTTTAGAAGTTCGGCAAAGGCCTCCTCATCAATTTCCTTTTCTTCCATAGCATCTTTATCTTGGTATAATTTGTCAAGATTTTGAGCTAAGAAGTCCTTGTTAAGAGGGTGCATATATCTAAAAGTTTCGGTCTGCAAAACAGTTCTTGTGTCAGTTTCTCCAGAAGCATTTACATATTCAACATCGTGAGTTGAGAATTTACCAGCTGGAATTAAAAATGTTAAGCACCAACAAATAAGAACTACAACAAAAATAATTGCATAGGTATGCGGTGTTTTAAATTTTGTTAAATCTTTTTTTCTCATAATTTTCTCCTTTCGAGTTTTATATTTTATCCATATTATTTTAAGAGACAGTAAATTTTATTTAATTAAGATAATATAAAGACGAAAAATAAATTTAAAGCCATCTTAAAGTAAGCTAAAAAATTAAAATTTTATAAGTTTGGGGTCTTGGACTAACTTTTAAATTTATTATAATTTAGATCCTATATGGATATTTTTAAAGACATAAAATAGTAGAGCTTATTTTTAATAAAAATTTAAGCTTAGAATAATATATCTTTGTAAATAGTATATATCAAAAGGCTTTCATTTTGTACAAATAAAGTTGTAATAAGGGGTTTTAATTTAAAAATAAAAAAATGCAGCTTTTGTGGCCGCATCTCTTTTTGTATGGTTTTTATATTGGTTATTTTTTTAATTATTTTTTATAAAATTTATTTTTTTATAATTTTTTATCTCTCATTTATTTTGGTGGGAGATTTTTTTGAAGACTTCAGCGTATTTTGCGAAGAGCTTTTCTAATTCCTCTACATTATATTTTTTACTGTAGGAGCTATTCATTATGTCTTTTAAGAACTCTTGAATTTTGTTGTGAATTTTTGTGTCTGTGACTATAGATGCCTTTGTGTGGAGACTGTATCTGCCGATTTTTTTGAAAAACATATTATTTTCGTTTATGAAGAAGTTAAACTTGTCCAGTCCCATAGACTTTAAGTATCTGTTGTCATTTATGATGTAAAAGTTTATATTCTCGTTATTTTCCATGATTTGGATTATGTTTTTTATGTGGTCTTCAATTTCTTTTGGACTTAGTTTTGCCTTTGTGGAGCAGTAGAGGATATTTCCTGTCTCAAAATAGTTTAAAAGGCTAGTCCTTGTGGTCAAGAAATTTATCTTGGCGTCTACAAAAAGTTCTTCCCACAAAAGTTTTATGCCAGCAATTTCTTTTTTATTTAATTCTCTTTCATCGTCAATAGAATCTACTATTCTGTCTATGATGTAATTCGGAAGTAAGAATTCAAAGCCGTAATTGGATAAGAATAAAAATTCGTTGTCGGAGTAAAAATACTTTCTGTAATTTGTCTCTGCCATCTCTTGAGGAGGGGATGTGACAATTATCTTATTTAGCCCGTCAAAGAAATAGTCCATAAAGGAGGAGATTTCAAAAAGGGTGTCAAGTTCTCTGCCTGAAGTTAGGGTTGAGTAATCTTCTCTTTCGGCAATGATTATATACATTTCGCCCTTTACAAGTATAAAGTCGCAGTGAGTGTAGCTGCGCTCATAGAGTTCTATATTTATGCTAGAATTATCTGTAATTATTTTTAATATATCTAATTTTTTTATATCATCTTTTTTGCAAAGTAAGTGGAGACTCACTTCTACATTCTTTGCAATTTTTTTCAGACTTTGAATTAGTATTTCTGCGTAAGGGCTTGTTATGTCAAAGGTTGCCCAGATGTCAAGGTCTCTATTTTCTAAAATTAATTTATCTAGGATTTCTTTTAAATCACTTTCCACGCTAGATGTCTTGAAGATGAAATTTGTCGGCAATGGTATTTCTTCTTTTACATCTGTATTTGTGTAGGCATAGGACTCGTTTAGGAGCTTGTATATTAATATTTCAAGACCCTTTTCTTCATTTTTCTTTAGAATTTCTGAATTTTTTATATCAAAGCTAAGGAGAAAGTCCCTTGTCATATCTTCTTCTATGAGTGCCTTTGCAAATAGTGGCGCAAGCTTTCTATTTATTGTGTAAATATTTTTTGATGATGGCAACTTTTTGCCAGAGTTCCATTTGCTTATGTAGGATATGTCATAGTCCAAGGCATAGGCAATGGTGGATAGCTTTGTATTTGTCATGTCAGTTAATATTTTAAAAACTTGTCTGTAGTGCCACATACTTTTTCTCCCTTCTTAAAATAATATGTATAAATTATATTAATTACTTGAATAAAAGTCAAATATTGTAAAGTTTATTCAAGATATTGCAACTACTAACAAAGCGTTTTTCTACAATAAGGATATATAATTAAATCTATAAGAATATTTTTAAAAATCAATGGAGGGAAATAATGGTAAATTATAATTCTGTAACGGATAAAGTTATTGAAGACATTAAGGCTGCTGTTAGCGGCAAGGTATATGTTGGCGAAGAAATCAATATTGACTTCTTCCACGATGAAATGCCTATTTATGGCGAAGGACAACCTGATGTAGTTGTTGATGCAGTTAATGCAAAGGAAATTTCTGAAGTAGTTAAAATTTGTAACGAAAATAAAATTCCTGTATTGGCAAGAGGTGCTGGTACTGGTCTTACTGGCGCTGGAGTTTCAAGATTTGGCGGCGTAATGATAAATATGCAATCAATGAACAAAATTCTTGCTTATGATGAAGAAAACATGGTTGTAAAAGTTGAACCAGGTGTTTTATTAAATGACCTTGCTGAAGATTGCTTGTCAAGAGGTTATATGTATCCACCTGATCCAGGCGAAAAGTTTGCAACACTTGGGGGAAATGTTTCTACTAACGCTGGTGGTATGAGAGCTGTTAAGTATGGCACTACAAGAAATTATGTGCGTTCAATGGAAGTTGTTCTTCCTACTGGCGAAATCACTCAATTTGGTGCAACTGTATCTAAAACTTCAACTGGTTATTCTCTAAAGGATCTAATCATTGGTTCTGAAGGTACTCTTGGTATTATTACTGAACTTACTTTAAAGATTATTCCTGCTCCAAAGGAAACTATTTCTCTAATTGTTCCTTACGAAGACCTTGACACTTGTATTTCAACTGTTCCACAACTTTTCAAGGCTCACTTAAATCCACAAGCTATTGAATTTATGGAAAAAGAAATTGTAAATATGTCTGAAATTTATATTGGCAAGGCAACTTTCCCTAAGGAATTAGAAGGAATTGACATTGGTGCTTATCTTCTTATTACTTTTGATGGCAACGATGAAGATGAACTTAACGATATTATTGAAAAAGCTGCTGAAGTTTTAATGGAAGCTGGAGCAATTGATATTCTTGTTGCTGACACTCCTAATAAAATTAAAGAAGCTTGGGCTGCTAGATCTTCTTTCCTTGAAGCTATTGAATCACAAACTAAACTTCTTGATGAATGTGATGTTGTTGTGCCTATTAACATGATTGCTAAGTATGTTTCTTATGTAAATGAAAGAGCTAAGGACTTCTCATTTGAAGTTAAGAGCTTTGGTCACGCAGGCGATGGTAACTTACACATTTATGCTTGCTCAAATGACATGGAAAAAGATGAATTCTTGAAAGAAGTTGAAGTTTTCATGAAGGATATTTATGGAAAAGCTTATGAAATGGGCGGACAAATTTCTGGCGAACACGGAATTGGTTACGGTAAAAAAGAATTCTTAAAGATCTTTGAAGGGGATGTAAATACTGAACTTATGAGAGGTATTAAAAAGGTATTTGACCCTAACATGATTTTAAATCCAAATAAAGTTATTTAATAAGGAAAAAGGGGATAAAGATGTCATATTTAATTTCTGAAGAAGCAAAGGACTTGCTTTTAGATGTTAGAAACTTCTGTGAGAAAGAAGTTGTTGAAGTTTGCAAGGAAGCAGACAGAACTGGCGAATGGCCAGAAGATTTATACGAAATGGCAAAGGAACAAGGATACTTTGCCCTTGAAGTGCCAGAAGAATTAGGCGGACCTGGTCTTTCAAGAGTGGACATTGCTGCTCTATTTGAAGAAATGGCAAAGGCTGACGCTGGTTTTGCAACTACTATTTCTGCATCTGGACTTGGAATGAAGCCAGTTCTTATTGCAGGAAGCGAAGAGCAAAAAAATTATGTAGCTGACATAGCTATGGAAGGCGGACTTGGTGCCTTCTGTCTTACTGAACCAGGGGCTGGTTCTGATGCAAGCTCAGGAACTACTACTGCTGTAAAAGATGGCGACGAATATGTTTTAAATGGTAGAAAGTGCTTTATCACTAATGGTGCTGTTGCATCTTATTATTGTATTACTGCCTCAACTGATAAATCTAAGGGAGTAAAGGGACTTTCTATGTTCTTAGTGCCAGCTGGAACTCCTGGATTAAGCTCAGGCAAGGAAGAAGACAAGATGGGAATTAGAACTTCTAACACAACTGATGTTGTCCTTGAAGATTGTAGAATTCCTGCATCAAATCTTATTGGCGAAGAAGGCAAGGGATTTTCTATTGCAATGAAAACTCTTGACCAAGCTAGAGCGTGGATGGGCTGTATTGCTGTTGGTATCGCTCAAAGAGGAATTGACGAAGCTAAAAAATATACAGATGAAAGAATCCAATTTGGCAAAGCTATTAATGCAAATCAAGCTATTCAATTTAAGCTTGCTGATATGGACATTCAAACAGAAGTTGCAAGACAAATGGTTGCCAATGCACTTACAAGAATGGATATGGGTCTAAGCTACAATAGAGAGTCTGCAATTGCAAAATGCTTTGCATCTGATATTGCTATGAGAGTGGCAGAAGATGCTATTCAATTATTTGGTGGTTATGGATACAGCAGAGAATATCCAGTTGAAAAACTTTTAAGAGATGCAAAAATCTTCCAAATTTTTGAAGGTACTAACGAAATTTTGAGAATTGTTGTTGCTAATAATTTATTGAGAGGTTGAGAATGAATATTTTAGTTTGTATAAAAGAAGTGCCTGATGATTCAGTTGCAGTATCTGTCCTTGATGACAGAGCTGCAATAGATTCCATCACACCTGTTGTTAATGCCTTTGACACTTACTCCCTTGAAATGGCTGTAAGGTTAAAGGAAGAAGTTGAAGGACAAGTAACTGTTCTTTCTATTGGTGGTGAAGATGTCAAAAATTCACTTAAAAACTGTCTAGCTGTTGGAGCTGACAAGGCATACTTAGTAAAGCGTGATGATTATAGAAGTCTTGACGCAAAGATGATTACAGAAATCCTCATGGGCGCAAAGGCGAAATTGGAAGAAGAACTTGGCAAATTTGACCTTGTATGCTTTGGTAAAGAAACTACTGATGCTGAAGGCTCACAAGTTGGAGTTTACTTTGCCAATAAATCTGATCTTGGCGTTGTCACATCTGTTATTGAAATGAAATTAGATGGGGACAGGCTAATCACTAAGCAAGAAATCGACGGTGGCTATAGAGAAGTTGAAACAAAAACTCCATGCGTTGTTACTATTGCTAAGCCAGATTATGAACCAAGATACCCTACTATAAAGTCAAAGATGGCTGCAAGAAGACAAAAGATTGAAGACTTTGAAGTTACTTGTGACTCTAGTCTAACTCTTGAAGAGATTAAGGACTTTGAACCTAAGAAGAGGGAAGCTGGAGTTAAAATTAATGAAGAAGAGCCAGAAGATAGCGTAGCAAAGGCTATCGCAATCATGAAGGAACAAAAGGTTTTATAGGAGGAAAAGATGAAAAATATATTAACTTATATAGAAATTAAAGAGGGTGCTCCTATTAAACTTTCTTTAGAAGCTCTTTCTAAGGCAAGTGAAATTGCAGTTGAAAAGGGAAATAAATCTCTTGCTTTAATTACTGAAGAATTAAAAGATGATGAATTAAATAAATTAAGGGGAGCAGGAGCAAGTGATATTGTAGTCGTAAAAAGAGATGCTTACAACATGGAAGACTTCTCCAATATTATTGTTGAAGTAGCAGGAAAATATGATTGTGAAGACATTTTTATTCCAGGCACACTTGACGGTAAGGACTTGGCTCCAAATGTAGCCGCTACACTTGATACAGTTTCTCTTACAAATGTAATGGAAATTAAATTTGAAGGAGAAGAAGTCCTTTATGTAACTCCTTCTTATGGGGCAACAGTTTTAACTGAATCAAAGCTAAATAAGGCTCCAAGGGTTATAGCAGTGAGAGCTGGTTCTTTCGACAAGAGAGATGACCTTAATGGCGCAGGAAATCTTGTGGAAGAAAATATTGATGAAGTTAAGGACATAAAATCAATCATAAGAGATGTGGTAATGGCAGCAGGAGCAGAAATAAATCTTGAAGATGCTCCAGTAATCGTAACTTGTGGTAGAGGGGCATCATCTGATGAAATCTTCCCACTTGTAAAGGAACTTGCTGATGCTTTTGGTGCTCCAATCTCTGGCACAAGACCTGTAATTGATGATGGAGTTCTACCTAAGGCTTCACAAATTGGTCAATCTGGTAAAATTGTTTCTCCAGCCCTATACATTGGCTGTGGAGTTTCTGGCGCAGTGCAACACATTTCTGGCATGGAAAATTCTGGATTTATCCTTGCAATAAATAAGGACGAAGATGCTCCTATATTTAAGCTAGCTGATGTGGGAATAGTTGGAGACTGTAAAGTTATTCTTCCACTACTTATTGAAGAAGTGAAAAAAATTAAAGAAAACGCATAGGTGACTTATGAACTATTTAAAGGAATTTGTAATATTATGTGTCTGCTTAATGCTTGGAGTAGTGACTAGACACCTTATAAATTTCCCAATACCTGAAGCTGTATATGGTATGATTTATCTCTTCATAGCCTTTGCAGTTGGAATAATAAAACCCGACGATGTTAAAAAGACTTCCAACGGAATTTTACAAAATTTGGCGATTTTGTTTGTGCCAGCAGGCGTTGGCATTATAAATTCCTATGACGAGATAAGGGGAAAGGCTGGCCTACTTGTGGTTTTAGTAGTCCTTGGCACAGCTATAACAATGGGACTCACTGGTAAAATTATAGAAATTTTACAAAGGAGGAAAGATGTTTAGTAACAAATACTTTGGCATCATCTTGACCTTTGCAACTTTTGAAATAGGAAAGATGATAAACAAAAAATTAAAAACTCCTTTGGCTAATCCTCTACTAATATCCATTGCCCTATGTATATTATTTTTAAAGGTGACAGGAATACCCTACGAAGATTATAAGCAGGGTGGAGACTTTATAATGTTCTTCATCGCTCCTGCCACAGTAGCAATGGTTGTTGATTTGTACGAAAATTTGCCTGAACTAAAGAAAAATTTAATCCCAATTCTTTCAGGAACGGTACTTGGCTCTGTAATTGCAATGTTATTTGTGGTCTTTGTCTTCCACATGGCTGGCTTTGACAAAAATATAGTTGTGTCCGCAACTCCACAATCAATTACAACTGCAATTGCAATTTCTCTTTCTGAAGAGTATGGTGGCGCCTCTGCCATTACTGCAGTCCTTGTAGTAATAAGAGGGGTGACTGGTGCAGTTATTGCGCCAATGATCATAAAGCTCTTTAGGATAAAGGACCCAACAGCACAAGGTGTTGCCATTGGTACATCTTCTCACGCAGTTGGAACATCTGAAGCGAGAAAGCTTGGAGAGATCCAAGGTGCCATGAGTGGACTTTCAATTGCTGTGGCAGGTCTTGTGACTGTAATCCTAATGCCTCTTGCAATGAAAGTTATAGAAAGCTTATTTTAAGGCGAATGTTGTTTTGAACTAAATAAATTTATTAGACCTATTGTCTCCCTCAATAGTTCTTTTTAATGATAAGAAAAACAGAGACGAGTCTCTGTTTTTCTGGTTTTCACAGCAAATGCGAGCCTTAGCGAAGCATGAGCTGATGAAAAATCTTATCCAGCGAAGGAAGACGATGCGACTGAATAGGGAGCATTGTCGAGTGAGTCGGATATCTTGAAATAAAAAAAAAACATAAAGAAAAGACTGCCCTTAGGTAGACTTAAAAATTTATTGATTAATGTTTAGACTTTTTAATAAAATTTATAAAAATTATTTAGGAAGTAATGATATTAAAATAACAAAATCCTATTGGTCGAATATCTCATTACAAAAATTGAAGCTTTCTAAATCTCGAACTTCTAAAATCGCAAACTCGCTTTCGCTCAAACAGTGCGATTTTGGTCGAAGTTCTTCGATTTGAAATCTTTGCAATTTTTTTCATAGGATATTCTCCTCAATAGGATTTTTGGTATATTATAGATAATACATATAAAAGATACTAATGTAAATCACAAAGAGTTATATGAGGTGAGATTATGGATAATAAGTCGGCAATAATAATTGCAATTGCAATAATAATTTCTAGTGTTATTATAGGATTATGCATATTAATTGGGCTTAATTGGGTAAATGGAGCCATTTTAATGTCATAATACAAAAAAATATAATTGATCTTAAATTTATCTAAAAAGCTTGG
>OCPH01000143.1_pt1 | contig 12267 bp, 9 predicted proteins | sample 1475691 | NCBI WGS metagenome assembly OCPH01 (sample SAMEA3360696, study PRJEB22359) | human gut metagenome | biome: ENVO:urban biome; feature: ENVO:human-associated habitat; material: ENVO:feces | place: Bangladesh | collected 2011 | reverse complement strand
CATTCTTGTTGTTCATTTCTGCTCCTCTATGTGTGTACTTTTCTAGGACACCACACTCAGGGGCTGTTCTCGAAGACTGCCGCAGGCGTGTAGAACAGGTGGAGATCAAGTCAGCCCTCCGCTATGATACGGGTTTCCCACACCGAGGAGCGCAGAGTGTCAGAGTGCCACGAAGTGGTTACGCTGGTACGTCAAGGCGAGCGGTTGTCACGACCGCCCGCTCTTGCAAGCTCTTCGGTGGCAGGTTGGAGCGCAGGAGGACTGCGAAGCAAGTCTTCCGAAGCACCCAAATGGGGGTAACGAGTGCTCTATATTAGAAGATATTACTCTATTGTGATAAAGTAGGTGTCGTTTTCATTGAGGACTGTACCAAAACCAACATCTTTGCTCTATATGTATGTATCACAACAATGTAGTAAGTGTTTGTTATGGCAGAGAATGTACTAAGCTACGAGGACAGAGTCTTGGACAGTATGATGGACAAGGCCTTTGAGAAAGCGGGGGTAGATAACTACTCATTCAGTGAGGAGTTAAAGGCGATCTATAAGCGTCATGTAGAGGATCGCACCACTGTAGATGATTTCTTCAATGACCTGGCATACGGAGGGTGTCGCTCTGGGTTGGTAGGAGAGTTTGTCTACACAGACGATTGCAAGGAGTTTTACTTGAAGCACATGGACGATCTGGAAGATTACAAGAGAGATATTGAGAACGATCTTGGTGAGTCGATCACAGATGATGACCTCACCCACCCTGAGCTTGTGACTTGGTTGGTTGTTGAGGAGGTGGCCCGTCGAGTCTCAGATGAGTTAGACGACAGCCTGGATGAAGCCATAGAGGAAGAGCTTGGTGAACTCTCCCCCGGTAACAAAGAGATGATACTAGCCAGTATTCAGTCTGAAGAGATACGTGAGAAAACCGAGCTTGAGATGGAGTCAATTTGGGATTACGAAGAGGATCTTCCTGAGCTGACATTAGATGTGGTCATATCGGAGATGGACGCTCAGTACCGGCTTTTCTATAGTGATCCCATGGATAACTTGAATGACTATCTGAATATCCTTCAGGAGTGTATAGAGTCGCATTCCAAGGAGGCGTTATATGAGGTTGTGGACCAGGCTACCGATGACCAGATTGATGAAGCCGTTTACGAGGTGATGGGTGAGCTGAAAACAAAGCTTGAAGATAAGGGATATCCGGCAAACGAGGTGGATGACTTTTTCTCCGACTATGAAGGTGAGATTGTGGATGAAATACACGTTCGTGATGTCAGTGAGCCGATAGAGCAGTTAGTCAATAACACCGGTCTTGATGGTCAGGTCTGTGCCTATATAGATATGACTATTGGGTTTGACTGTGTCAATTCATATGAGCTTGAGTCGGAAAATGGATTTGCCTACAAAAACACCTACTTCGGAGATATGATTGATCAGCTCAATCTAAACCCATCCAAGGTAGAGGAACTTCTGCATGTCGAGGGAGCCAAGACTGTTGGAGTTTTTCCTGAACTTTCTGCCCGAGATGGGCAGGAGTTTGTCCGCTACGATCAATTTGTCCAAGAGCTTGTGAAAAACCCCGACTTGGGGTTACTTGTTTTCCTTACTAAGGTGGATCTAAAAGACCTTGTGGATAAGGATTTTGATTTTCAGGAAGTGGTCGTCCCGAAAGGTAATAGGTGTGGACTCTTCTTTTCCGGTATCGGCTCCGGAAGTATTCTTGGGATGGAGCTTCAAAGGGACATAAAGCTTTACATGCGTCATGAAGAAGAGGGTCGCAGTATGTGGCTTACTCTTGATGATAAGAGCGTAAAGCGAGGCTGCTCAATTCAGGAGACCTATGATTTTGCTTATCCGGACAAGGTCTTTGGGCGGAAAGCAGAACTAAGCTCCAATGAGGCCCTGCGTGCTGTAGGTATGAAATATGGCTTTGACAAACAGATTGCGAAGTATGGGCTAAATCCTCTGGAGCGGTGTGCCTTTGTCAATTACCAACCTGTCAAGGTGGAAGATGGTTGGTTGCAGCGAGGTAAGGACGAAACTGCACGCCTGTACAAGACGGATCCCTCCAACATCCGTGATGAAGTTTATACTCTGGCTCAGGAGAGAGCCGTGGCGTTGACCAAGCTGGCGCATGATGATGTCAGGTGGAGTGGCTTAGCCGATCTGATTCAAATCAAGCCTGACACCTCCTCTGCGTCAGAAAAGGAGAGCATTGGTGCTTCTCAGTCCCTCTCAGAGACTGAGAAGAAGAGTAATGGAATAAGGATGTAGTTTTTATTAAGAAGAGTAATAGTTATGATTTTTGTTGATAACGATGCATATGAAAGAGTATTTCGCGAAGCAGTGTCTCTAGTGAATGGCATCTGTAAGCAAGCCCAGTGCAAGAAAGACATTTTAGCCAAGCGTTATTTTGATGAAGATGAATGGTATGCGCTGAGAGTGCAACTTAAGGAAGGGAAGCCCGATGGGGTGGGTCAGTTCCTTTATAGGGATCTGGTAGAAGATGACCTTGCTGGATACAAGTTGGCTTTCAAAAATGGCAGACTTGATGGTACGTGTGAAATGTACAAAATAGGAATGTCTATGCAGTCAGGGTTTAAGGATGGTCTCCTAGAAGAACAATCTATAACAACCTCATGCAGACAGAAATATTACTCGTCTTTTAGTTTAGTTCGGATTTTTAAAGGTATCGAGAAGGGGACCTGTGCTTTTGATAAATTGTTTATGCAATCTGACAACATTAAATGTTCGGCAATGTATAAGTCGAATGTTTTGGATGATCCAAGGGAGATTTATGGCGAGTTCGGTTTGGAGCAACGAGATGTGTATTCTAATGGACAAAATATGACAGATGCTGTTATGACGCGTCTTATGCTAGATAAATGGAGTAAGATGGCATTTCTTAGCTACCAACCAATCCAGTACAAAGATGGTTGGTTAAAGCTTGACATAGAAGGGAAACCTCGATTTTTCAAGGACAACCCATCCAATATTCAAGATGAGGTTAATCAAATTGCAGAAAAGATGTCGCGCTCTCTTCGCTTCTACATGACCTATGACATTGGCATGGAAGGACCAGTTACACTTGGGAAATATAATTCTCTAGAAAGAGAGAATGCGATCTCAAAGATAGTAGACAATTTAATTCAAATAGACGTAGATAAGCAGAAAGTAGCTCTACAGAAAAACGAGACTGCAGATCTATGTGAGCGGAAGCAGTTAGGAATGAAGATGTGATTATGGATTTGATAACGAAGAAAAAGGGGCATATTGAAGAAGAGTATGATTCTGCCGGTAATCTTCTGTATCGAGGGACGTTTACAGACGATGGTATGTCAGAAGGGTTTCTTCAATCTTGGTATCCTAATGGGGTATTGAAGTCCGAGACACATGTCAGAAACAACAGACCTGTAGGGGAGATCAATTATTACTATGAGGATGGGCAACTGCGTAGCAGATTGCGTTTCAATAACGATAATAAACCTGATGGGTTGTGGGAGCATTGGTATCCCAATGGTCAGCTGTCAGAGCAGACAGAATATAAATCGGACATCTTCGGCTGTACTACAAGGCGATGGGATGAAGCGGGTCGTGAAACATATAGGAGCCAGCTACGCTTTGACGCAAGAGAATTGGGTCATCACTACAATGGTCAGCTATCTTTTGTTCGTAATTACGACCTGCAAGGCAATGTGGAGGGCTTATTTGAGCGATTCAATGATCGTGGTCAATTGATCTATAGCGGCATATATGTGTCAGGGAGACCAATTGGAATTCATAAGGAATGGTATGACTCAGGTGCATTATTGGCTGAAAGTAGGTATGGATCTAATGGTGTCCTTAAGGAGGAAAAGCTTTATTCTGAGTCAGGTCACCTAACCAGCGACAAAGTCGAACTTATGGGGTGTTATCTTAATGAGATGTTTGGTGAAGATGGCTCTTTGATCAAGCGATCAGTAGACGATGTCTCGGGAAATCCTCTGTATAAGAACCAGATCAAGGGTCATCGTCTCAGTAAAGAACAGAAGATGGCACTAGAGTACTATCAACCTGTGAGAGTAAAAGAGGGATGGCTACAGCTGGGGATGGATGGTCGAGCGCGTTGTTTCTCGGCTGATCCAGCTTTTATCATTGATGAGGTTCATGTGTTGGCTAAGAAGCTGGAGCCGGCATTAAGGAAACAGTTTGAATGTGACGGTGTGGATCCTGACAAATACATTCACATTAAGGTAGACGTTCCTTTAAACGGTCAAAGTACCACTCTGGGTATATACAGACTCTCATCCAAGAGAAAGAGAGCAAGAAGAAGAGTAATGGAATAAAAATATGATGATGAATAGAGAGACGTACAGCGCACTGTCCTACGAACCTGTCCCGTAGTAGATGCCCTATGATGCTATTCGCGGAATTGAGGGCACAGCCAATTGTTTTATTCTTTGATTCATTTGGAGTAAATTTGGGGTGCTAGTTACTTTGAGAACTAAGATCAATGAACAAGGGTAAAGTTGGTGTTGTAGACTTGTTTTGTGGAATCGGTGGCTTGAGCTACGGTCTCCACAAGGTTGGTTTTGACATCATTGCAGGGATTGATATTGAGAGTTCTTGCAAGTATGCTTTTGAAACAAACACTGGGGCACGATTCGTCAGTCAGGACGTGAATAGTGTCAGTGCGAATCAGGTCAACGGCTACTTTCGAGGGTATGACTTCAGGGTGCTTGCCGGATGTGCTCCTTGTCAGCCCTTTTCAACATACTCCCATACAAATAGGAATAAGAAGAAGGAGCAGTACTCCCTTCTATCCCAGTTCGGGAGACTTGTGGAGTCCGTAAAGCCGGAGATCGTGACGATGGAGAATGTCACGCAGATCGCACAGTTCAAGAAAATGCCGGTGCTTGAAAACTTTGTTGAAACTCTCTCACGTAACGGATATCGTATAGACGTTCGGAATGTCTATTGCCCGGATTATGGGATTCCACAAACGAGAAAGCGTCTAGTACTTGTCGCTTCACGGATAGGAGACATACACCTTATTCCACCGACGCATACTCCGGATCAGTATGTTACCGTAAGAGAGTCCATCTCCCACTTACCTCCCATAAAGTCAGGGGAGAAATGTGAGAAAGATCCCTTGCACCAAGCTCGTCGACTCTCACCACTAAACCTTAGGCGCATCAAAGCCACGCCTGAGAATGGCAGCTGGAAGGATTGGCCCGAGGACCTGCGATTGGAGTGCCACAAGAAGGGGAGCGGTGCAAAGTTTGGAAGTGTCTATGGTCGGATGGACTGGGATGCCCCGGCTCCGACTATGACCACACAATGTACAGGACTTGGGAATGGACGCTTTGGACATCCGGATCAAGACCGGGCGATATCGGTCAGGGAGGCAGCCATCTTGCAGACTTTCCCGAATGACTACAAATTTGTCCCAGATGGTGAGGATTACTCAATAACGAAGGTATCAAGGCAGATTGGAAATGCTGTTCCACCAAGGCTTGGAGAAATAACAGGAGAAAGTATCATAAGGCACTTGCAAGAATATGGAAGGATCTAACAAGTATGAGATGACCATTGACCTTAATGTCCTTGATCATTTGGGTATCAATCTTTATAGTAGTACGCCTCCGGTTTTATCGGAGGTGGTGGCAAATAGTTACGATGCCGATGCTACCAGGGTAGATATTAAGATCGTAGACGGGAACTCCTCTGAAATCCGCATCTCAGACAATGGGGAGGGGATGGATATTGAGGACATCAATCGCAAGTACCTTCACGTCGGTTACCGACGGAGAGAAAATGATGAAGCCGTATCCAAGAAGTTTCACAGGCAGGTGATGGGAAGGAAGGGGCTTGGGAAGTTGTCGCTACTATCAATCGCCAGATGTATTGAGATACATACGAAGAAAGAGTCTTCTGAGGGAGAAGCATTCGTCATACGACTTGAAGACTTGCAATCTTCCATCACAAAAGGTGAGAAGACATACCATCCGGCTGAGATTGAGTTTAAAAGTGAGTTGGTAGAGGGCGTCTCAGGGACTACTGTTATCATTAGGGATATAAAGAGTAGTGTAAACAGGACTGAGTCATTCCTGCGTCCACGGATAGCGAAACGTTTTTCTTTAAGGTCAACCCAAGAAAATCCGTTCCGGGTATTTTTGAATGACAGAGAGATAACACCTTCAGATAGAGGCTACCAAGACAAAGTGGATTTTATCTGGTGTACAGAAAATTACCGAGAAGAATTAGACAGGCACCTTCAAAATAAAATACAAGGAACGTTTGGTGACCGAGTAGGGAAGAACTATGAGATGAAAGGTTGGATCGGGACGGTACAGAAGCCGAGCCAACTAAAGTCGGATGGCGTAAACAACAATCAGATCTCAATTTTCATCCGTGGCAAATTGGCACAGGAGGATATTCTTTCCTCATACGGCGAGAGTGGCTTCTATGCGAACTATATGGTAGGAGAGATACACGCTGATTTTTTGGATCTTGATGACCAAGATGATATAGCAACTAGCAATCGACAACAGATAAACGAGAACGACGACCGCTTTGAGGAACTCAAAGATGTGCTTTACAGCGTCCTCAAACAGATCCAGAGAGAATGGTCTGAGTTGAGACGGGAACAAGCTGTAGATAAAGCGACGGAAAGCAATAAGGTTCTGGGAGAATGGTATGAAAGACTAAGTCCTGATGAGCGACCTATAGCCCAGAATATTTTTCACGTGATTGAGAAAGTGGAATTCGATAAAGAGGAGGACAAAAAGTCCCTCTACAAGTATGGCATTCTTGCCTTTGAGAAGCTGAGGATCAAAGGGAACCTGAGGGAACTTGAAGAGATTACTGACGAAACTGCCCTTCTGGCATTAGGTCGTATACTTCAGAATGTTCAAGATGTTGAGGAATCACTCTATTACGACATCGTACAACAGCGACTACAGGTAATAGAGGAACTCAAAGATCATCTTGACAACAATGTAAAGGAAAGGGTTGTTCAGACGTATCTCTTTGAGCACCTATGGCTTCTAGACCCTTCGTGGGATACGCCAATTCAGGTGACAGGTCGCAAAGAGGAAAGAATACAATCTGCATTTAAGGACATAGACGCGAGCCTTACTGAGGAAGAGAGAAGTGGACGTGTGGATATACGGTATCAGACGGTTGCAGGGAAGCATGTCATTATTGAGCTTAAGAGATACAAGATAAATTACAAATACGATAAATATGATGCGGCAAGACAGATCGAAAAATACATTGAGGCTCTAAGAAAATGTCTGAAAGAGTGTGGGGAGGATCAGCCTTCTATTGAAGCTGTACTTGTTGTGGGACCTAATAGCCTTTCCGACGATCTCCCTGCAGTGAACGAAGAATTAAAGAACAAACACGCACGTGCGGTCACATATGACGATCTGATATCAAGCGCAGAAGAGAAATACAAGGAATTTCTTAAGGCATCAGAGAAAGCTCGTAGGATCGAAAGACTGATAGAGTCTCTGTAGCACCTGCGTGCAGAGCAACTCCACTTGCGCCATATATCGGTTATCTGGAGTTGTTATCGGGTTCAAGTATGTCTGGGTTGTGGCAGGCACCAGTGGTTCTGTTAGCAACCAAGATCCTTGGATCCATTGCTTTTACCCAGTTGCGATCTGCTTTTGCGCACAAATAAACAAAGGCTCTGATAGCATCTATTGACTGTCAGCTAATTCCTTGTTTTCTTGTTCTTGAGCATCTGTTAGTTGTTCGGTAGTTATGTCTTTAGGACTATTGTTGGGAGTAAGCTTCTCTTCTTTCTCCTCTTCTTTGATATACATCGAGACATCTGTTCCATCGAGGTAATGAGCCAGCTCAGGATCTTTCTTGATGCGTTGTATCTCCTCTGCCATCAGGTTGTGTATGCTATCCTTCACCTGTTTGTAATTAGCATTGATCTGCTTCTCCATATCCTCATCGTCCTCAAAATGGACGGCATACATATCGGGAATGGGTTCGTACTTCTTTTCCTCCTCCGACACTTTATTACTGTCTACTAGGATTTGGCAATGGAATATCTTCTGATCTATCCTCTGGTCGAAGTTGTCCGCCACTGTGCCGACGAACATTCCCTGCGAGAGGTTGGATATTTTGCTGGCTGGTATGATATAGTCCAGTTGTGTGGAGATCGAGCTAGAAGTGTCGTTGCGATTGATGCTTATGGACTGACGCTGCTGTAGGATCTTCCCGAACCGCTCTGAGAGGAGCTTGGCAGAGTCCCCGACCACCTGACCGGAGAAGACGTTGGCGACGGTGTTTTGGATCACCTTCGCCTCCTTGTCTCCATAGTCTCGTGCCAGCTGAGAGAAGTCCTGAAAACCGAGACAGACTGCCACCTTATTCGACCGGGCAGTTGCAATCAGGTTGTCCAAACCACGGAAGTAGATCGTCGGTAGCTCATCGATTAGTACGGCACTCTTACGCTGTCCCTTCTTATTGATCAACTTCACGATGCGGTTGTTGTACAGTCCGAGTGCTGCCGAGTAAATGTTCTGTCTGTCGGGATTATTCCCTACGACAAGGATCTTCGGGTGATTTGGGTTATTAATGTCAAGAGAGAAGTCGTTACCTGTCATTACCCAGTAAAGAGCGGGAGAGATCATACGCGAATGAGGGATCTTGGCGGAAGCAGCAATCTGTCCTTGCAGCTGGTCCTGTGCGCCGCCTTTCCATGCGTCCATAAATGGTGATAGGTAATTGGCCAGCTCATCATAAGTGGTTAAGATCGGGAAGATAATGCTGTAGGGCTGATTCAGGAGTTCGATAGCATGAGGGAAACTACAGAACTTGCCACCGTGGACAATTTTGAGATACCAGATTATGGCCGCAAGCAGGATAATAGGAGACTCCACAAAGAAGTCTCCCTGCTTCTGGATCCACGTCCTATTAAGGTTTAGCATAATGGTGTATGCGGCCTCGTACGCATCGGCAATGTCGGTCATAAAATCCGGATCAATCGGATTGCATCGATGTGATTGTTTGGGGTTGTCAAAATTGATCACCAGAAACTCCGGCTCGATAGGCTTGCCATCCTTCTCTCCGTAGTCACCACAGTGCAGTCTCAGGTGATTGTAAGCTATCGTGGAGAGGTCCGGGAACTTATAGTCATAGATATACATGGCGAAGCCCTTCTCTATCTGTTGCTTGATAAAGTTATTGATCACCGCATAGGACTTACCCGACCCCGGTGTTCCTAGCACCATAGTGGCTCGAAACGGATTGATGACATTGATCCAACCCTTGTTCCACTTCTTCTTATAGTAAAAGCGAGTTGGGAGATTGACGCTATACTCATTTGTCATCAGTCGCGTCTCCTGCATAAAGCTTTCATTCTCGATATTAAACGGATCGTCCAAGAGTCCGTTACGGATCAGGCGTGATGCGTAAGCAACAGCCTTCACCATCAGGAAGAAAGCTATGGCGTAAGTGCCTCCATACAGAGACAAAGCCACCTTTGGTGGCAGGTGAAGATATAGGAATAGGACGTTTCCCCAAAAGAGGGAAAGTCCGATAAAGGCATAGAAAGCCACATCCTGCCATGTGATTTTGGTAGACTTGACACCCTTTTCGGCTATGGAGGCGAGGGCAAAGAGGCCGAAAGAGCTAACTTTGGCTTTCCAGACTGATGAAAAGATATGAAGAGACTTGTCAAGTCTGAAAAGGACTATATCCAATCCATTAGCGATGGGACCCAGGTCGCCCAGATATGGTCGTGCGAGCCAGTATACGTGTAGGGAAATAATGCCTATTGAGATAGTGAGAATGGCGTATCGTATCTTCGCCAGACTTCTCAGATCGTCTTCCTGTGACATAATATTATGGGATAGTTTATTGTGTTAGCGATTGATCTTGCGTCTTCTCTTCTTTCGAGTAGAACGTCTGATGTTGTGTTGCAGCTCGTACTCCTCCTGTTGATTCTCGTACTCATTCTCTGAGGACGAGAACATATTGGCCAGTGTATCTATAGGCGACAGATCGGTTATGTCCTGCCATGCAAATGGAGTGGTGTGATCGAAGGGTTCTCTCTGTCTAAAGGTGGAACGATACTGTTCATCAGAAAGGATAAAAGGGTTACCGCTAAGTTCTCCCGTGAAGTAGCTGTTAAACAGATTAGCAGAGAACTGTTTGCCCAGCTGGGAACCGTTAATGGCTACCTGCTTATCCTTAAAGAGGAAGGTGACTCCATAGATTCGCCCCGAGTCATTTATGCGTGGAATAAAGAGGATGCCTTTACGCTCCATCCGTTGAGAGAAGACCTTTATATCCGGACTTCCTTTCATAGAACTCTGTATGGCCTCTTTGAGTATAGGAAGATAGGGCAAGGCCTGCTTCCTTGATTTTTTCATGGCGTATCGTACGGCATGAAGACCGGTTCCTCTCCCCAGATCTTTTGATGCGACCGGAGAGCCTATCTTTGTCCCTGTATCGTCTGTGGGGACGTATACGATCCCCTCATAGGTTTTTCCTTTGTACACCGTCTTCGTGATTTCTGCTGCTACGTTATACTGTCCGAGTAAGACGTTTAGCTCTCCTATAGTTTGGAAAGTGCCATACTTGAGGATGTACCTGACGGCAGCTGCGACCTGTGCTTTTACGTCAGCGTTCTTATAATTTACCTTTTCAGGTTTTCTGAGCGATCGATTTCGCTCCTCCTGCTTCCTCTTAGGTGTTTCAAGTAGGTGATATTTCCTCTCTAGCTGCTCTACTATCCTTTGAGAGCGATACCGTTCATTGGAGTCATTGATTTTATTTCCCAGAGCGTCTACTCTTGTCGAGCCGATGTGGATGTGTGTTCGTTCAATGTCGTGGTGGAGAAAGACGATGTATGGCTGTTCCCCATAGCCCATCGCCTGCATATAATCCTCGGCCATTTTTCTAAAGGTCTCATCGTCTATCTTCTCCGAGGGATCCGGGTTAAGAGAGATGTGGAAAGAAAGATTACGTGTCCGTATGCCTGTAGGGATCCGACCCATCATTTCTTTGAAGACATCCTCCTCGGTGAGGGGCAGGCTTGATGGGAGGTTCTTCGCCATGAGAATCTCCGCTTGTCCTTTCTCCACTTTCTTAAAATTATAGTGGAGCGACTTCCGTATGTTTGGCGAAGCTTTGGTGATGTCTGCGATCATGACTGGTCAGAAGTATTGGTTTCGGAGACGACGAGATCCCTAAGCTCGTCCTCGAGGGCGATGACCTTCTCAAGTAGTAGCTGTAATTGTTCGGTACGTGAGCTAAGATTCTTCAGAAGTGCCATGCTCACTTTGAGACCATGATGGGTATTAATGGCGTGGACGGTTTGATTATAGTTAACCCCGATCTTGTTTACCTGGTAAATGAGAGAAGTGAGCTGGTCGCAAAACTTCTGTAGGGAGACGTTGACGGTGGCGGTCTTGAAATTCTGATCTAACAGCCTTGCACGGATGAAAGCGGTCGGGTGTCTCATCCCCGACTTCTGATAAAGATATTCGATCTTGGCACGTTCGTCTCCGTTTGGAACCCGAAATGAGATCTTCTTCCATCTCTCTGATCCTATGTTCTTCTTTTTGGGTGTCATTGCACGGTAATCATCTGATGTTATTTCATTGCGACTTTGGAGCAAAACCGCTCTCGTTACACGAGGTTTCGGCAAGGGTTTTTGTCGGACAAACGGCACGTTTGTCGGACAAAAACACACCTTGACAAAAAATAAACAAGGTGGGTCTCCCCTCATCACGCTACAAAGTTGGCTCATTTGTAGGGATTTATGGGAGCAAACCGTTTGCTCTATATTAGACGATTGTGCCCTGCTTTGCACTTTGAGTGGTTATTTTTCTGAAAGTCGGCTTATTTTCACTTATTATCTCATTCAAATGTTATTGTGGAGATATGTGTGTGTTACAATAAGGTTGTATTTACTTATGAGTAGATATCGTTCTCCGTATGTCGTTGAATGGTGACATAAGAATGGTGATGTCATCGCATGCATCTATATAGTTTGATTAGCGCATCTCAGTGTATGGCTAATTCGCATTTTGATGTGCTGGGATGGGGAGGATGGTGAAAGGGGGGGGGGTTGATGTGATGGATTCAGGTGAAGTGGCGGGCAACTCGATAGAGAAAGAAGTCGGTGTTTCTGGCTCCGTAGTTGACGCTGATGAAGCGCTGGAGGTTTTGGTTGAGAGCCTCCGCCTTGGCGTTGCTCCCCCGGCGGTAGAAGTACCTCAGAATGGGGGTGGAATTTGACCGGAGGAAGTTGGCGATG
>OCPH01000141.1_pt1 | contig 12306 bp, 11 predicted proteins | sample 1475691 | NCBI WGS metagenome assembly OCPH01 (sample SAMEA3360696, study PRJEB22359) | human gut metagenome | biome: ENVO:urban biome; feature: ENVO:human-associated habitat; material: ENVO:feces | place: Bangladesh | collected 2011 | reverse complement strand
TCCAATAAAAATTAAGTTGGTAATTGACCCATCTAGGTTAAAATTTGTGTAAATTATTGAAAGAATTGCCAAGAAAAAAATTCCTATAAAGGAGAGGGCTATGACTTGAAGGTCAAATAACATTCCTCTCTCAAAAATTTTGTCATCACCATATTTTTTTAGGGCAAAAAGTCCAAATAGAAGGGCAAGAATTAAGGCGAGAATTATTCCCTGGCACAAAACTAGCATGGGATACTTCATGTTCATGAACATTGGATAAATTTTTGCCATGAAGTTAGACATTTTTATCAGTCCATAAGAGCCTCCCGCCAAAATAAATAGGGCAATGAAGAGGAGCCCGCCAATAAATTTTACTCGTAATGATTTCATAATAGCCTCCCTTTTCTAGGAGTATATCACTTTATTTAATGAATTGCAATAAATTTTTATCGTTTATCAATAAATTATAGTGGGCGTAAATTTTTATTCTTACAATTTAAATTGTCGACAAAAATAATTTAAGGCATAAAAAAAGTCTGCAGGAAAACCCACAGACTCTTTTAGGAGAAGATTCTTATGTTTTATTTTTCCTTAACTTGTGCCTTTAAAGCAGCAAGTTCTTTTTTCATTTCTTCAATTTCTTTCTTAAGAGCTGCATCAACTTCAACTTTTGCTTTTTCTTCTTTTAGTTTTGCAACTTCTTCCTTAAGAGCCTTAATTTCTTTTTCAGAATCGCTCTTTATCTTGTTAACTTTTCTGTCAAGGCTTGTTTTAGCTTTCTTTGCATCGTCAAGTCCCTTAGTAAGTCCTTCAACTTCGCCCATGAATTTTTCTGCATCGCTAGCAGTTGCAATCGGAAAATCTTTTAATCTTTCTGCAACTTTTTCCATGTAAGATTCTTTATTTTTTTCTACAATATCTAAAATTTCTTGAGCTTTTTCTTTGTATTCATTAGAGTTTACAAGTTCTTTGTAAGCTTTCTCAAAATTACTCATGTAGAATTTAAAGAAATCTGCGAAATCTTCTAGTGAAGCTTCAGATTCAAGTCCATTGATGTAAGCTCTTTGAGCCTTTAATGCTGTTTCTTGATTTTTCTTTTCAAGGAATAAATTGAAATCTAAAAGTTTAAGTTCAAGGTCAAGATAATTTTGTAGTTCTCTCCTAGTTTTTTCCTTATCTTCTGGACTTACGCCAATAGTTGGCATTTCAAAAATCTTGTCCAAAATCCCTTGGTAAAAATCTTTTACATCTGCAACTAATAATTCTGGTCTATTTTGAATTGCTTTTTCATAAAAATCAATAGACTTCTTTGAATTTTCTATGGCAGGTCTTATAAATTTTTCTAAATTAAAGTTTTCAAGAACTCTGTAATAGCTGTCTGGAATTCGCTTGTAGAAATATTTTTTAGACATTTCAACTAATTCGTCGCTATAAAGTTCGAATAACTCAATTAATTTGTTTTGAGCTGAAACAAGATCTAAGTCCTTATAAAAATCGCCATAAGCAAGGTAAAGTTTGTTTAAAAATTCCATATTTTTGTTGTAAGAATCCAAAGATTCCTTGTAACCAGGAACTTGTTCAAAGAAATCTTTAAAATTATTTTCAAAATTTTCATTGATTTCTCTGTAGTTCTTAAAAAAGTCCATTGGATTTTTAAAGTTGTTTACAAACATATTTCCAGCAAATGGTTTGAAATCTCCAAACTTAAAAGATTCCATAAATTTACTATAAGCTTCCTTTTGATTTTCAAAAATATTTTTTTGCATTTCCATCATATCTTCAAAAAAGTTTTTATTTTCCATTTTTTTCCTCCTCTTAATAACCTTCTATTAGTATCTGTCTTCAATATTTTGCTTTACTAGATTATAACGACAAAAGTTCTCAAGGTCAAATAATGACTACCTTTTCCTGTAAAATAATTTAAATTTTACAAAATTATTACTTACTTGTTACCTATTTTTGTTCTAAAATATTTTCTTATTATAAGAATACCCAAATAAAGCAATTATTATTTATATTTCGTAACATATTTTTCTTAAATCAAACTTTTAGTAACAAAGTTCTTTTTATTTAAAAAAAGTGTTCATCATTTCTCTATTTTACAACCTTCCTTTATTAATCTCAGCTACTATGTTATAATATAAGTAAGAAAAAATTTATGTAGGGGGAGGACATACATATTATGGAAAAACCTTGGGAGTTTGACGATTTTATATTTGATGGCGATGTGCTAAAGGGAATGACAAGAAAGGGCAAAGACAAAATCAAAAATGAAGAATTATTTGATATGGTAGTGCCTACTGAAGGACCAGATGGAACTAAAATAAGAGTTATTGGAGAACAATGCTTTTTCAGAAGAAAACTTAACTCAGTTGTAATTCCTGAAACTGTTGAAGAAATTAGGTACGAAGCTTTTGGCGTTAACAACTTAACTGAAGTAGAAATTCCAGATTCAGTAAAAAAATTAGATGCTTACGCATTCTACAGAAACAAATTAACTGATGTTAAAATGCCTGAAGAATTAGAATACATTGGCGACAATGCTTTCTCATTAAATGAAATTGGCGAAATTGAAATTCCTGAAACAGTTAAATTTATTGGAGTAAGTGCTTTCTACAAAAACAAACTTACAGAAATTAAATTACCAGAAAATATTGAAGAAATTGACATGTATGCTTTCAGAAAAAATAATATCATGGAAGTAGAAGTGCCAGCTGGAATCAAAAAATTTGATGAAAGAGCATTTGAAGAAAATGTCCTTGTAAAAAGAGACTAATAAGAAAATTACAAAAGACTGTTGCTTGATGCAGCAGTCTTTTTATTTTGCATAATTATTTTGGATCTATAATATCTGTAAGCTACTATAACCTCTAAAGGATATTATAGATTCAAAAAAAGGCGCCCATTATAAGGCGCCTTAAAATTTATTTTTAAATTTATTACATTCTATTAAGTTGAACCATTTCGTTAAATGTTTCAAGTTGAGTTTTAACTTGACCGAAGTCAGTCATTTGTTGGTCATAACCCATCTTAATTAGTGGAATGCCAGCTTTTTCGTAAGCTTTCTTTAGTGATGGATATTCCATTTCTTCTGTATCGTTAAATGTCATCATGAATAATAGACATCCGTCAGCATCGTTATCAAGTGCTAGGTCAACAACATATTTTGGTCTCTTCCAAATATCTGGATCGTAAAGAATTGGGTCTTCATCCATTCTTGCGAATTGATCAGCTAGAGCCATGTATGGATCTTCGATTGATGTATCTACATCAACTTTAAATCCTCTTGATTCACTTGCAACGTCATCTGCTACTACGCAAATGTTAAAGTTGTCAAGAACTTCAAGAAGTGCTGGGTTGTCAGTTATGATACCAGATGTTACAACTCTTGGTCCTGTACATTCTTCTTTTGGCATTGCCTTTAATGCTTCGATTAATTCTTTAAGCATCTTGTTGTGTTCGTCTTTAAGCATGTGGAAAGAAGCCTTTAGTACATTACATCTGTCAGATGCTTTAATTGTCTTTGAGTAATCTCCACATAATTTAACAAATTCTCTCTTAAGAGCTCTGTTTTCGTTATAAACTTCGAAAGCTTTCTTTAGGTTTTCGTCAGTGATTTTAACATCACAAACTTCTTCTAATCTTTCAGCAGCTTGTTTAAAGATTTTTGCATTGTAAGTTTTTCCAAAATCTTCTTTTCTATGTTGTGCGTGGTTTAAAAATACCATAGGAATTTTTCTACCAACGGAAACTTTATAGTTTTGAGAGAATGGTCTTAGAGTATCATCAAGAGTAGTTACCATTGATGCGCTAAGTCCGTCAAGAGATCCGTCAAGACCCATTTCCAAACATCTTAGTGCTAGTGAATAGTAGAATGTTGGGAAATATTCTTTTGCCTTGTCAATAGGTCCTTGTCCGCCCCATACTCCGTAAGGAACAAGTCCACCTGCATAGATTATTTCTTCAGGTGCATAGTAAGGGAATACACCGACAACTTTTTTGCCTTCAGCAAGGTATTTGTCAATTTGTTCTCTTCCATTTTCTGCTATATGTTTAAATTCTTTTAATAATTCTTTTATATCAGTCATTTTGCACCTCTATTAAATTGTAGTCTTAGACCAGTCAGTTTCTTTAGTGTTTTCGAAATTAGTGTAGATTTCTTCGCCCTTAGCGATTCTGTCTGCTTTTCTTTCATTCATAATTTCTACTAAACCTTGAACTCTAGTCTTATATTGTTCTTGTGAGAAGTTTCTTTCATCAGCTTGGTCACCGTCAAAGTGAACTACTGGAATGTCAAGGTCTTCTCTCCATCTTCTTTCGATTTCAGGCATTGCTCCTGACCATGGTTTACATGATCTGTTGTAGTTAACAAGTGCTCCAGAAACTCCGTTTTCTTTAGCCATTGTTTCTCTCCATTCAACGCCGTCTTCGATACATACTGAACAAGGTGCTTTACAGTAAGCTGCAGCCATTTCTCTTACAGTTGTATATTGGAAACCAAAGGCTGGTGCGTAAACAACAGCAGTTACGTTAACGCCATTTTGTTTTAGTGGTTCAAACAAGTGTCTTAGTCCTGGCCAGCAAGGAATTCCTTCAAATAGAATTCTGTGTTCTTCTGGATATTCCCAAGTAGAAGTTCCTTCTCTAACTGATTGTTCATATTCAGCTGCTAGAAGTTCAAAACCTTCAGCCGCGTCAATTTCACATCTTGCAGCAACGATGTCTGCCATGTGGTTAAATAGGTCAAATCCAGAAAGTGGAGATGGCTCATAAGCCATGTAAGAACAAGCTTTAAGCCATGCAGCAGCAGTTCTGTTTGCAATTTGACAAGCTTCTTCGAATTTCTTTTCATCAAATTTCTTGCCAGTTAATTTTTCAAGTTGGTGAATAGCATATTCGAATTGTCCCATTAAGTAATCAACTTTTTCTTCAGGTACATCAACAGTGTTTTGGAAAGGAATATCAATCATGATCATTGGAATGTCATGCATTCTTGCAATGTTTTCGTACCATTTAGTCATCATGTTACAGATGTTGTTACAGCAAAGAACAAAGTCTGGTTGTGGCATCTTTCTTGAGTCAGTTGGTTCTCCAGCTGCGTAAGCAAGAGAAATTCTTGCGTAACCACAAATGTCGTTATCATATCCCATATCTTCAGCTGTTTGACAAAGTCTTAAACCGTCTTTTTTAGCTGCAGTTGTAGCTGCGTGGTTTTCTGGATATACAGCGTGTAGTCCAAATGCCTTTGCAAGTTCAATAGGGAATTTAGATGATGACCATCCAACTAGTTCTCCTCTTTTCTTTGCATCCCATGCTGCACCGTAAACTCTATCTACTACATTTCTTAGAGCTTGAGCAGCAGGAATATGTCCTTCGATTGGTCTTGGTTTTTTACCAGGTATTTTTTGAATTTCAGCCATAGTTTACCTCCTAAAATAAATTATGCATTAGCTTTTTTATTAGCTTTTAACTTTTCCAATTTACATTTTTGATAACCAAATAGTGCAGCTCCTAGGGCACCATTTAGTTGACATAGTGGTGAAGTGTGTATTTTATGTCCAGTGTTTTCTTCGAGGGCTCTAACCATGCCCTTATTAAGAGCAACGCCACCAGTAAATACAACATCATCATTAAGTCCAACTCTCTTGGCAAGAGAACCAACTCTTGCAGCTATGGAGTCGTGAATCCCCTTAACTATATCTTCAATCTTCGATCCACTTGCAAGTTGTGAAATAACTTCTGATTCAGCAAAAACTGTGCAAGTAGACGAAATACTTACATCTTTTGTAGATAATTTATCTAACTCTTCAAGCTTAGAAACATCAACTTCAAGAACCTTTGCAATTACATCTAAGAATCTTCCTGTACCTGCAGCACATTTATCATTCATAACAAAGTTTTCAAGCATGCCATTGTCTCCGATTTTAAGAGCCTTGGCATCTTGTCCGCCTATATCAATAATTGTGCGAACATTTGGGAATAAGAAGTAAGCACCCTTAGCGTGACAAGAAAGTTCAGACATTTGGAAGTCAGCTTCTTCAAGAGCTGCCCTACCATAGCCAGTAGCCATAACATAAGAAATGTCTTCCCTTGTCATGTTGGCATTTTTTAGAGTCTCGCTAATTGTTCTTGATGGACCGCTAGTTCCTGCTCCAACATCAATAACTGAAGTTGAAATAATTTCTTTGCCATCCTTTAAAATAATACTCTTTGAGGCAGTTGAACCAATATCAACTCCCATTGTATAAATAGCTTCTGCCATACAATCTCCTCTTTGGTTTAAAATTAATATCTTACTCTTCTTAATTTTACTATACTTATGTATCTTTGTCAAAAATCACAAGCCAAGATACTTGAAATTACAAGGGTTTTAGAGCTTTTATGATTTACTATTTATTGCTTTTAAAAAGTATATTTTACTTATAGTAAGTAAATAAGGAATATACAAAAATATTGGATAATCCTTTTTCAGATTATCCAATAAGTTGTCATATTTTATATTATTTAATATTATTTATTCTGTCGTAGTCTCTGATAATTCTTGGAGTAAGCATTTGATGAACTGGACAAATTGAAGCTGGGTCTTGGTATGCACTTTCAGTAAAGGCAATAATGTAATTTCTCCATAGGTTCATGTTTACTACTTCATCTACTAGACCATATTTTGCACAAGAGAATGGTCTTGACTTATCATTGTAATCTTGAATCAAGTCGTTCATCTTGTCAATTGTAGGTTGAAGATCTTTTCCTGCCTTTTTATCCTTTGCAAGTCTTCTTGAGTACATTGCAGTAGCAGCAGTTTCTCCATTCATTACGTTGATTTCAGTTGCTGCAGAACCAAGTGAAAAGGCATTAGTGTCGTTTCCTTGTGGTCCACCAAGTACATAGTGAGCTGCTGCAGTTCCCTTTCTCATTGTAATTTCCATTTGTGGAAGGTCAGAGTTTTGGATTGAATAAATTAGTGATTGACCAAGTCCTAGTAGTTCAGCTCTTTCTGCATCGTCACCTACATCGATACCTGTTGTATCTTGTAGCCAGATAATAGGAAGTCTGTCTCTAGCACAAAGTGTAACAAATTCATTCATCTTAATTAGACCTTGTCTATAAAGTTTTCCACCAATAGAGATGTGTTTTGGATCATTGTAGTATTCTGGATAGCCCATAAATAGACCTTGAACGTTAGCTACAACACCAACTAGAAGTCCATTAACTTTTGCAAGTCCAGTTACCATTTCTCTACCATATCCTTTTTTGTATTCCATAAATTCTGAACCGTCAAAAAGTCTTGAAATTACATCATATATATCGTAAGCCTTTTTGCCGTTAAGTGGAATAAGTGAATACATGTCGTTAGGGTCGAATAGTGGATTCTTTGGATCATCAACTCTAAAGAATTCTCTTTGGAATTTTGGAAGCATTGAAAGATATTTTCTAATTCCTTCAAGTACTCCTTCTTCTTCAACATAAACTTCTCTCATGAAACCAGTTTGTGCGAAGTGAACGCCAACTGCTCCTGGAGGAGTAGTTTTCTTAGCGTGTGCAGCTTGGTCTGCAATTTGGTTAGCTCCTTCTTCGTCGATATATCCCTTAGGATTCATACCGCCAAGGATTCCAGCTCCACCAACAGCCATGTTTGCATCCTTATGAGCAACTATAAGTGTAGGTGAAATTGAGTGGTATCCACCACCAGCTGGGTTAGTACCATAAATACCAACTATTACAGGAACTCCACATTGGTTAAGTCTTGAGTTTCTGTAGAATGGAGTACCGCCTCCACGTCTATTTGGATAAACTTTTTCTTGTTCGTCAAGTTTAACACCTGAACAATTTAGTATATAAACTAGTGGAATTCTAAGTCTTTCAGCTGTGTCTGATGCTCTTAGAAGGTCATCAGCTTGTCCAGCAATCCATGCACCAGCAAGTTTTTTGTTGTCAGATGCAACAATGTAAACCCATCTGTCGTCAACTTTTGCAAGTCCCTTAACAACACCAGTTGTACCATGGTCATTATCGCCAGGGTTGTAAATTGTGTTAAGTGGACACCAAGTTCCTTCGTCGATAAGTTCAGCAATTCTTTGAAGTGCTGTCATTTCTCCACGTTCATTTACTTTTTCATCTGGTTTACCAGCAGCTAGAGCTTTTTCAGCAAAAACTCTAATTTCTTCTTCAATTTCTCTTAATTGATTGAAGTTTTCTTCATCAACTTCTCTTAAAGGCTTTCCAATTGTCTTCATATTTTGGAAATATGAAGCAAGTGAATATTGAGTCATGTGTCCTCCTTATTCTTCTACAGGTCTCTTAATGAAAGCTTCGCCTGGATCTATTTCTTCTCTTATTAGTTTAATTACATCTTCATCTGGTTCTTCAAGTTTAACAGCACGAGATACATCAATGTCAAATCCTGTGTTTTCGATAACATCTTCAGGTGAAGAAGAAGGATAATATCCAGCAAGATACATTCTCTTAGTATCTTCGTCAAACTTCAAGATACCCTTGTCAGTTACAACCATTTGTGGTCCAACATTTTCAGGAATACCTACTCTAGTTCTTCCGCCAGGACCATCGATCCAACCTGGAGAAGTGATATAGTCAACCTTGTCTATAAATCTTCTCTTTTCGTGTTGCATCATGATAATAGTATTTACATAAGTTGCAATACCATTAGCTCCACCAGATCCTGTAAATCTTGTCTTAGGGTGGTGGTAGTCACCGATTACTGTAGAGTTAACATTTCCGTATGGGTCAATTTGAGCTCCACCGATAAATGCGATCATTCTCTTCTTGTCATGTCTCCATTCATTAGCTTGGAAACCAACATAAGTTGCATTTGTCCAGTGAACTCCACAGTGTGCCATAAATCTGTTGTCACCAACTGATCTTGGAACTTCAATTGGGTCACAGTCCATAAGTCCTGATTCTACAATTAGATAACAATCAGGAGCGTAAACTGCTTTTGCAAGAGAAGCACCAATTAGAGGTAATCCTGTTCCTACAATTGCTATTTGACCATTCTTAATTTGTCTAGCAATTGTAACTGCTTGCATTTCTTTATTTGTATAATTATCATATCTAGCCATTATTTATCTTCTCCCTTCATTAGTACGTCTGTTGCGTAACCAAATCCTGGAACATTTCTAAGACCAATTAGTCTTGTAGCTCCAAGCTTGTTAAGGTATGCTTCATGATCTTCAACTCCATATACCCATTCATCTAAGAAAGCATTGAAATCTTCTTCTGTCTTAGATTTAACATTGTACATTTTGTAGAAATCAGCATCATAATCATAATAGTCATAACATTGTGAAGGGTGAGCTCCAAATGGTGCATGAACTACTGCATCAACACAAAATCCAGGAATCTTGTTATCAGCTGCATCAAAGTTTTTGATGTATTCGTTAGAAACAAGTTCTTCGCAAGTTACGATAACTTTTTTAGCTGCGATTGCAATATCAACATCGTGGAATGTATTTCCAAGAATTCTTGTAGTTCCGTCTGGAGAAGCCATTTGAACGTGGATTATTGCAGTGTCAATTTCAGGAACTGGTGCTGCAACAAGTTTTTCTCCCTTTTTGAATGGGTTTTCTACATAGATAAATTTGTCATTTGGAAGTTTATCAATCTTTTCTCTTTCTTCTTTAGAGATACCCCATTCATCAACTAGACCTGAACCCATCATTAGTCTACATGGTAGGTATGGAAGTCCAAGTGCAGCTGCGTGAATTCTTTGCATTTCAACATCTTGAGAGTAGTCTTCCATAAGAAGTTCTCCCTTTTCAACTGCTGCTCTAAATCTTCTTGAAACATTTGTATATCCTGAGTTAGCAGTATAGCAATTTATGTATGCCTTAACTCTGCCAGCTCCAATTAGTGTGTCCCAGTCTCCCCCTGCAGGTCCTGCTTCAACGATAAAATCTTTTTGACCTTGACGCAAAATTTCATTTACTGCTGCGTAAGGTTTTCTGTTAGTTGTAAATCCCCCTAGTGAAATTACATCGCCATCTTCTACATACTTTGCTATGGCGTCTTTAAGTTTCATTACTTTACTCAAGTTAAAACCTCCTTTGTTAAATATAACTTGATTGCATAAATATTCAGCTCACTATGGAGCTGAATGAATTAATGACTGAATAATATTAAGAATACACCTGCTGCTACGGCTGAGCCAATAACTCCCGCAACGTTAGGTCCCATTGCGTGCATTAGTAAGAAATTAGTAGGATTATATTTTCTACCTTCAACTTGTGATACACGAGCTGCCATTGGAACTGCTGATACACCAGCTGAACCAATTAGTGGATTTATTTTTCCACCAGTTACAATATATAAGATTTTTCCAAAAATAACACCGCCTGCTGTTGCAAAGCAAAATGCCATTAGTCCAAGAACAATAATTTTAATAGTTGCAGGTTGAAGGAAAGTTGCTCCATCTGCAGTTGCTCCAACTGTTGTTCCTAGCATAATAGTTACAATGTTCATTAGTGCATTTTGTACAGTGTCAGATAATCTAGCTACTACTCCTGATTCCTTAAATAGGTTTCCAAGCATAAGCATACCAAGAAGTGGTGCTACATCTGGAAGAAGTAGTGATGTGAAAAGTACAACTACAACTGGGAAAATAACCTTTTCTAGTTTAGTTACTTTTCTTAGTGATGTCATAACTGTTGTTCTTTCTTTTTCAGTAGTAAGTGCCTTCATAATTGGCGGTTGAATCATTGGTATAAGTGCCATGTATGAATAGGCTGCTACTGCAATTGGTGCCAATAGGTGTGGTGCAAGTTGTGATGTTGTAAATATAGCTGTAGGTCCATCTGCTCCACCGATAATACCAATAGATGCTGCTTCTGGTCCAGTAAAACCAAGTTTAACAGCAACGATAAAGGCAACATAAATACCAAATTGTGCTGCTGAACCAAGAAGTAATGAAATTGGGTTGGCAATAAGTGGTCCAAAGTCAGTCATAGCTCCTACGCCCATAAAAATTAAGCATGGGAATAAGTTTGACTTAACACCATTATACATGATTGCCAAAACTCCAGAAGATTGCCATGGATCTCCAACTTCCATTAAGCCTGTAAGTGGTAAGTTTCTTAAAAGCATACCAAAGGCAATTGGAAGAAGTAATAATGGTTCAAATTCTTTCTTAATCGCTAGATAAATAAGAATGAAGGATATAATAAACATTACCACATTTTGCCATTGTAATGATGCAAATCCCGATTCACCTAGAATCCCCTGTAATGTTTCTAATAACATGTTCCGACCTCCTATTATTCAACGACTGCGAGTAATGCGTCAGTATCTACTGTTTCTCCAGCTGTTACTTTAAGAGTTACTTTTCCTGCACATGGAGCTACGATTTCATTTTCCATCTTCATAGCTTCAAGAATAAGAATTACATCTCCAGATGCTACTGTGTCTCCATTGTTAACATTAAGTCTAAGAACAGTTCCTGGCATTGGTGAAATTACATCTCCGCTTCCGCCTGATGCTGCAGGAGCTGCCGCTGGAGCTGGTGCTGGAGCTGCTGGTGCTGGTGCTGCTGCTTGAACTGGTGCAGCTGGTGCTGGTGCTGCTTGTGGTGCTACTGGAGCTGCAACAGGTGCTGCTGTAAGTGATGCTGGAGTAAGAGATTGGTATCCTCCGCCAACTTTTTCAACTTCTACTTCAAAAACTTTTCCATCTACTTTAACTTGATATTTCATTAATTTCTCCTTTTCATAAATAATAGAATAATTTAAAATAATTTATTTTTTTTCGTTTATAGAAACAATTCTAAAACTTTCAACCCTTGATCTTTCTTGCATACTGATTGCTCCAACTATTGCTGCTAATAGTGCAGGGTCCATTGAATTATCAGCCGCTACTTTCTTTGATGCTGCCTTAGCAGGCGCCGCTACTTGATTTGACTTTCCATCGTCAGCCTTACCTTGAATGCCTCCAACTACTTTAGTAATAATTACAATTGCTATTAGTAAAGATATAAGAGCCAAAAAAACTACGCTTAGTCCTGTCAATGCTACACCAAAGGCCTCTCCCATGGTAAGAGTAACATCTCCTAACATTATCACACCTCCCAATGTGGTTTCATATTGCGGAATCCATTCCAACTTTTAAGATTATTATAGCAAAGACCTATGATTAATTCAAATAAAATCTCTATGTATGATTAATTAATCTAAATCTTTTCCAAACTAATTATACATGAAAATATTAGTAAAATAAAGGAAAGCCTTTTTAGTATTTTCATTCAAATAAACAAATTTTATAAAATTTTTAATATTAATTACATTTGTTAAAAAAAGATTTAATTATGAATTATTTTTTTTG
>OCPH01000140.1_pt1 | contig 12418 bp, 5 predicted proteins | sample 1475691 | NCBI WGS metagenome assembly OCPH01 (sample SAMEA3360696, study PRJEB22359) | human gut metagenome | biome: ENVO:urban biome; feature: ENVO:human-associated habitat; material: ENVO:feces | place: Bangladesh | collected 2011 | reverse complement strand
ACCAAGTTGTAAAAGAATATTTTTCTAAGTGTAACATATGTCTTGACAATTAAGATTAAAACAAAAAACTTAAAAATTTTAAAATTGCTAAGAAAAATTTTTTATGATATAATAAAAAAAGAGGTGAAGAAATGAAAAATCTAATTAGAAATTTATTTATACTATCGATACTGCTTCTAGGCCTTATGAATACAGGAACTAAGGCGGCATCACTTAACTTAATCATAGACGGAAATAACGTGACAAAGAGCGCGAGCCCCATTGTCAAGAACAGAAGGACCTTAGTTCCACTTCGTTTCATCGGGGAAGCCTTAGGCAAGGAAGTTATTTGGAACAACGACGAAAAGAGCGTTACAGTTAGTGACGAAAACGCTAGCTTCAAGCTATATATAGACTCAAAGATTATTGACAATAGTGACGGAACGCTTAAGTTTACTGACGTTGCGCCTTGCATTGTTAATCGCAAAACTTATCTACCGCTTAGAGCCATAGCTGAGCTTATGAACATAGCTGTAGGCTACGATAAAGCAAGTTCAATGGTCACTATTGATTCGGCTGTATTTAATCCAGTAGAAGAGAGTACTACAATCGTTGGCCTTATGCCAAATCAAACAATAAATACTAAGATGAATTTTTCTTTCGTAACAAATAAGAATTTTGCAAAGGCAAAGCTATTACTATTAAATGACAAAAACGAAGGCTATATACAAGATGTAAAGACAAGTGCTGCTGAGACACTTGAGTTTTTACCGAGCCTTAAAGACGAAGGAAATAAAAAATTAGTTCTTGCACTTTACGATGCAAATGGCAATGTCATTGACGCGGCAGGAGCTAAGATCAATTTAAATGTACTTCCAAGAGTAACTTACTCAGGTGTTGAGAGTGGCGGCTTTGTGCAAGACGAACTAAAGATTACACCTGACATAAACTTCATCGCATCAAAGATGAAGGCGACTATAACAAATTTAACTACAGGCGCTACAGAAGTCAAGGACAATCTTGATCCAGAAGGAGAATTCTTATTCAAGCCAAGCTATTTAGATGCGGGCAGTTACTCGATAATGCTATCGGCTTTTGACGAATTGGGAAGAGAGCACTTTGGTGAGACAAAGACCTTCACCATGAGCATAAATCCATATCTAAATATAACTGGCGTACCAGAGGACGGCGTTATCTCAGGACAAGTAACGCTTAACGCACAAAGAAACTTCGATGTAATGAGGACTGATTATGTTTTACGTGACCCAGTAACAGCTGTAGAAACAATTATCGAGTCAAAATCATACGGCGCATGCAAGTTCTTCCCGAACATTAACGACTCAGGTCAAAAGGAAGTCTTCGTCAGATGCATAGACGCGAGCGGAAAGACTATGGAGAGTGAACACAAACTTGTCTTGATCAAGGGAGACTCGAAGCTTATACTTGAAGGCGTTGCTCCTGGAGGCATCGTTCATAAGTATATAGATTTGAACGCCGTGTCAAACGTTGGAGTCAACAGCGTAAATTATTATATCAAAAATCTTAGAACAGGCAAGACTAAGACCATAGCTGAGAACGTGCCTTATGGCCAAAAGTTTAGATACAACGTCACTAAAGACGATGAAGGCGAGAATGAAATCAGCGTAACAGGCAATCAAATTGACGCCTTTATCAAGGGTGAGAGCATTAAATTTAGGATATACACTGGAAAGATATATACAAAACAGCCGCTAATGGCGAAGGACAAGTTCTTGGACTACACAAAAAAGATTGCTAGACGCGAGTTTTTAAGAACAGACCTAAGCGGTGCCATCACTACAGCGCAAGCAATACTTGAATCAGGCTGGGGCCAATCAGTGCCAGTCGATAAGTATACAGGAAAGTTCTCGAATAATCTATTTGGCATCAAGGGCAGCGCTTCCAATGGCACCGTAACCATAACTACAACAGAAGTTTATAATAATGTTAGATACACAGTTGATGGCAAGTTCAGAGCATATAAATCGGCCGACGAATCATTTAAAGATCACACTGAATTATTCTTCGCAAAGAAATGGTATACGCCATTTAGAAAAGTTATGTTCAACGACCAAAGAGGTGTCTACGCAATCAAGAGATGCGGCTACGCGACAGACCCAAGCTATCCAGCGAAATTAAAGCAAATCATCGACAAATACAATTTAAAAGAGCTAGACAAAGTTAATTTATAAGATAGATGCAGTAGGACATAAAGCCTTCTTTACTTATATAAGTAGAGAGGGCTTCTTTATGCTCAGATGTATTCGAGCATCATAGTAATCAAAGTTTGTTTATTTATTACAAGAAGATGATGAAAATGTGTTTATTATCAAACAATTTGTGGTATAATACAAGATAGAGTAGTGAGAATTATACTACAGAATAGATATGATTGAAAAGGAGAGGGGCTTATTATGAAAACATTTAAAATGAAAAAATTCTTAACACTGGTGCTAGTGGCGATGATGCTCGTGACATCAGTACCTGTAGGCTTATTAGCAGAGACTGAGTATAATTATGATAACTTAGAAAACAATAAGTCGAAGATTGTTAACAACAAAATGTTGCATGTAGATGTTGCAAAACTAGATGGCAAAAAGGCAGAGGAGATTGTAAAAAATCCTGATATGCCAAAGCTTTACACTATGCGTGCAGACTATAAGGTTCCTAGAAATGATGAAGAAGTCATTGCTTATCAGCCTTATATAGCAACAGTTGGTGATGATGATTACACATACACTGACCTTGAAGGCAATGAAGGGAAAAAAGTTTTAACAGAAGAAGAAAAAGATAAGATAAAGAAAACAATAAATTTGCCAGACATTGATGGCTATACTTCACCAACACCAAGCTTTACTGTAAATTATGACTACATTAAAGAAAACGCAGAAAAAGGAAAGGTGGATGGCAAGGAATATAATGGTCAGCATCCATACATTTATAAGCCAAAGCAAGGCACTATAAAGGTAAAACACAGTTTTCAAAAGCTGGAAAATTTAGAAGAGTATGGTTATAGGGATGGAGATTCTGACTTTATTTATACATCTCAAACAGGTGTTACAGGAACATCAGTTACTATTAAGGCCTTAGATGACGAAAAAATCAAAGGCTATGTTCCTGAAGTCAATGTCCTAACAACTCAAGTGCCTCAAAACAAAGCTGAATTTGAAATAGAAATGCGATACAATCGCGCTATTTTTGATGTAAATTTTGATTCCGATGGTGGAACTGAACTGCCAGGAATGACTCTCATCTATGGACAAACCATTCCAAAATTAAACTTTGATATTGAAAAGTTGGGTTCTGATTTACAAGGTTGGAAGGTAAATAAGGATATAACTTATACAGATCCTGATGGCAATAAGCAGACTCTTTCTAAGGATACGCTTATTACAAAAAAAGACTTTGAAGTAGGAGGAAAATTTGCAAATGGTATAAAAAATGCCATGCCAGCAGAAACTCTTACTTTTACTGCAGAGTGGAAAGATAAACCTAAAGCAGATTATGTAATCCAATTTTGGACTGAAAAACCAGATTATAATGACAAAGATGAGACACTTCCTTTACGTGAACGCTACGACTTTATTGGTTCAAGAAGAGTAGATAATGTTGACACAGGCTCTACACCAAATCTAACCAATTTGGATATACATGGAATCACATTCCCAGACCTAAACGACGGACGCTTGGAGAAGGCTCAAAATGATCCAAAGGAATTTGCCAGATATTACTTCTTAAATGAAGACTTGACTAAAAAGCAAAATGCATCTGAAAAAGACCCGAACGTTCAAAAATCCGTCTTGTCTACTGGGGAGACGGTCTACAATGTTTACTACGACCGTAGAGTCTACACCCTTTACTTTACATCTATTAATGACGAACATGATGATTATGCCTACTGGCCGATTATAACAAAAGGTGGGCAAGTTTTAGGCAAAGAAGGATCTCCTTATAAAGTAAATGCTCGCTTCAACCAAAGCTTAGATAAAATATGGCCAAAGGATGCGGAAGTTTCAGGTCTTCCGCAGACTCATACTAGCGAGCCTGTCGGAGATGACGGCTTAATAGGTTGGATGATAAATAATAATAATGTCGATTATGGTGTACAAATTTTTCGTGATACGCCGCCTTATCGCTTAAGTGCAGAAGATTTTGTTGATGCTGAAGATGTAATGGGTACTGATGACGAACATGGAAATGGTCACGCAGATAAGATACCTATAGGAGAAAATCAAGCTAAAGATAGGGGCGAATATGAGATTTCCCTTGGAGCCAGCTACTTGGATACTGCTGTTGTTCACCATGTTGACATTATAAAAGACGATTTTGAAGGCAAGGAACAAATAGATTATGACATGACCTATTGGAAGAGTGATACCAATGCAGTCGATTATCCCTTCATTTTGCCTCATCTTCAAGGCTTTACCCTTAAAGAAGAGACAAGGTCTGCAAAATGGATAGGTAAGATAAAACGTGGGGATGTAGAGAAAACTTTTGATGAATTAAATGCAGAAAGAAATGAAAAAACGCCTTTTAAAAGCGACGCCGACAAGATAGAATACATCCCTAAATTTCCTTGGAGCAAAAAATTATTTAATGGGACGAATGCCTACAATTATGCAAACTACTCTCGTAACAAGTACAAGTTAAAACTAAACAACGATCCCAAGACAGTAAAAAATGACAGTGAATATGGTGAGGGCAATATTTTAGATGTGCCTTATGAAAAACCATTAAAGGATTTGAAATTAGATACAGGTTATGTGCCAGAAAGACCAGCTTGGGTACCGGATGATTGGAGCTTCTTAGGATGGGCATTGGATTCAGCCGGTGAAAACTTGATAAAAGACGGAGATGAGACAAAACTTCATTACGACCAAGTCCTTTATGCCAAGTGGGGAGAACCAGAGACAATTTGGAAGGTAAAATTTGATCCAAATGGAGGAAGTTTAGCTGATTTAAGCACAAAAAATATTTCTGATGAATCTAAAAAAATTGAAAAAGATGGCGAAACTCACATTTATCCAGAAAAAGTTGATGGGGAAAAGAACACCTTTAAATTTGTTCACAAGATGATTTTAAAAGAACCAAAAGATGCTACTAAAAATATCATTGAACCAACAAGACCTAGATATAACTTTGCCGGTTGGGAATATGTAAAATATACAAAAGATGAAAATGGCAATGACACAGAAGTTGTAGACACAAGCTATAAGGACCAATACAAAGTACCTGAAATGTATCACTTTGGCAATAAAGTTGTAGGAAATGTTCATCTTAGAGCAATTTGGAATAAACAAGACCTAGTAACAGTTAAGGCAATCCATCACTTCTTAAATGCAGATTATAGCGAAAAATCTAAGGAAGTACAAAATCTTTATAACAGAAGAGTTGGGTCCTATACAACAGGCCTGGGAAGTAGACAAGGGGACAAGTACCTCTTAGTTCCACAAGCTGAGTGGGAAGCCCTTTACAATGCAAATACTGATTATAAAACTTATAAGGATGAAACTAATAGGGTTAACTCTTACAACCAAATTTTAAGAGTTGAGCCGGAAAAAATCCCAGATCCTGAAACAGGAGATTTAGTAGATAATCCTAAAGCAAAGAACAATCGCTTTGAATTTTTCTACAGACCGTTTAAAGAAAGAGTCTATGATGTAAATTATCTTGATGAAAGAGGCAAGAAAGACGTTGAAGATTTTATAACTAAATCTAAAGCTGCTTATCAAAAAATCGAAAATGATACTTCTATGACTCCAGAAGCAAAGAGCAAGGCATATAAAGAACTTCTTGCAAAGAATAAAGAAGAATTTGCAAAGATAAAAGAAAAATACGCTATTGTTTCTAATGAAAGAGTAGTAAACGGCAAGCGTCATTACGATGCAAGAAACTACAGAAGAATTCCTGGTTGGGTTCTAAATGACAAGCCACAACAACAACTATTCTTTGACATTTATGAAGACACAGATACTTTTGCCGGTATAAATGAAACGGGACTTGATGAAATTAATTTCTTCTACAAGGACGTAAGAGTAATTGAAGTAAAAGATCCTGATGATCCAGTGCCAAAGGGCTATGTAAGAGTAAAATTTGTCGCAGAAGACGGCGGAAACTTCACAGATGATAAAGACAATTCAGTTAAGGAACTTTACTACGATGTAATAGTAGGACTAAAATCAGATAATCTTCCAGTTCCAGAAGAAGTGAAGAAAGGCGAAACAAAAGCTGAAGGCAAGTATTACATCACACCAGATGCAGGAAAGAAATTTACTAAGTGGGACAAGGAAAAACTTCTAAATAGTAATACAATCATAGATAGAGATTATACTTTTACAGCCTACTTTGACTGGTCCGGAGTAAAGGTAAATGAACTTGTGAGAACAGAATCCTATAAAGATCCTGATAGAAATTGGACCAATGACTTTGCACCAAGTCTTGATGAATTAAAGGCACAAGTTAAGTGGGTTAATAAAGATGGTACTGAAAGTGATTTGCCAAAAGATGCCACAGTTACTATCGTTGATGAAAACGGAAAAGAGCTTACTCAAAATGATATCTATGAAAAAGTAAAAGAATTAGGAAAGTTTGACTCAGATGAACTTGTAAGAACTGTAAAATTCAAGGCAAAAGTAAAATTTGCAGATAATTCGGTACAAGAAATCGAAATTCCTGTAAAAATTTACAAAAATGTCTACGAAGCTCTTACAACGGGAGCAATGCCAAAAGTTTTAAAGGATGCAACAAGTGCTCCTGATGGAGATTTGGTAAAGGTAACTGGAGATTATGTAAAAGTTACAGTCAATCCAACAGGAAAACCTGGAGAAAAAGACTCTAAGATTTACTATGTAAATCCAAAGGCTTGGGTGGAAATTCCTGAAATTCAATTGACAGATGAAGAAAAAGAAAAGTTAGGCTTTACGCATTGGACTTCTGATAATGATGATGTAAACATTAATGGCAAATATATCTTTGAAAAAGATAATGTGAAACAAAGATATAAGTTTACAAAAGATACTATAATTCAACCAGATTTTTCAAAGGATGTAGTTGAACAAGAAGAAGGCAAAGATAAACCTAATGTACCAGATAGTTATGTAAAAGTTATTGTTACAACAAAAGAAGATGGAATAGAAAAAGCTACAGAAGATACAAAGTTTGAAAGAACTTTCTGGGTTAATCCAACAAAAGAAGTTACTATTCCAGTTACAAATCCAACAGGTGATGTCGTTAAAGATGATAAGGGAAATGTAGTTACAGACGCTGCAGGTAAGGAAATCAAATGGACATTTAAAGAATGGTCAAGCCCTTTGACAGCTACTTTCACAGGAAAAGAAACTACAATTACTGCCAAGTATGAAAAGACTATTCCAGAACCTAGTGTTGATACAAGTGTTGTTGAAACCTATGTTGGAAGAGAACCTGAACTTGGCGATTATGAAAAAGCTTTAAAGATGATGCTTGATAAGACTGGCTTATCTTTTGACGAAAATGTTTCAAGTTTTGAAATAATACAAGATCCAGATGTAAGTAAGCCAGGCATGAGCGAAGCAAAAGTTAAGGTTGAGTTTAAGAATGGACAGATAAAAGAAGTTACAGTTCCAGTTAAGGTATATGACAATATATATCCTGGCGATACAAATGGTGACAAGACTTCTGAAACACCAGATAATTATGTAAAAGTTACTGTAAACCCTAAAGCTTATGATGAAGATAATCAAAAAATCAAAGTTTACTATGTAAATCCATTGGCAAAAGTTACAATTCCTGAAATTTCAATAAAGGAAGCAGACAAAGAAGAATATGGATTTAAGAAATGGACAACAAATAACAAAGAAATAAACTCATCAAATAATGACGAAATTTATGACTTTACAAAAGAGTATCAATTTACAGTCGATACAGAAATTTATGCTTTCTATGAAAAAAATGGAGAACCAGAAGTAAATGTTGAATTTGAAAGCAAGGAAATTGTTAAAAATATTGGAGATAAGGTTTCTGTAAAAGAATATGAAGATGCTTTAATAATTCCAAAAAATGCTGAGGGAAAAGACATTGCTGACGTTAAAGGCATAAATATATTAGAAGATCCAGACACAAGTAAAGAAGGTTACACTACTGCAAAGATACAAGTTGTTTACGACGATGGTAAAACACAAGAGCTTATAGTATTAGTAAAAGTTCTACCTGATTATGTTGAACAAACTGATCCAGATAAAAAACCTGATGTACCAGAAAATTTTGTAAAAGTTATTGTAAAGACAAAAGAAAAAGTTGTTAAAGAAGATGGTACTCAAGAAGAAGTAGAAAGAGCTACAGATGAAACAGCTTTTGAAAGAACTTTCTGGGTTAATCCTTCAAAAGAAGTTACCATTGATGTCAATAAGCCAATTGGAATAAAGGATATAACAGATAATAGAACTTGGAATTTTGATTACTGGAAAGTTGATGCTGAAGATGGAGCTGAATATAGAACTACAATTACAGATCAATTTAGAGATGAGACTATTATCCTAGCAAAATATACTAAGGATGAAGTTGAAAAGCCTAGCGCTGATGATGTAATTACAGAAGAGGGAGTACAACCTAGTAAGAATGACTATCTTGATAAGATAGATGCACCAAATGGCAAAACTATTAACGATATCACAATTATTAAAAAACCTGATGTCTCACGTCCAGGCGTATCTACTGCTACAATCGAGGTCGAATACGATGACGGTACTAAAACTTTAGTGGATGTAAAAGTATTTGTTCAAAGGAAGAACGATCCACGTCCAAGCGAACCACAAATCATTTACAGAGATAGAATCGTAGAAAAAGAAAAGATTGTTGAAAAGATTGTTAAGATCAAAGACAACGAAAGACTTAAGGAAATCAGATATATGCAAGGCTACAACGGCAAGTTTAGACCATATGACGGTCTAAGAAGGTCTGAAGCTGCACAAATCTTAGCTAACGCTCTTAAGGCTGACGGCTACGCTTACGATCCATTCTACCCTATAAGCTACACAGACATTGGCGACACTTGGTACACAGAAGCTGTTAGAATAGTTTCTCAAGCGGGTGTCTTCCAAGGATATAGCGACGGAACGTTCAAACCAGAAGGTAAGATCACTAGAGCTGAGTGGGTGGCAACACTTAGAAGGTTCCAAGACTTAAAGAAGGTAAGTGGCAACGACATGGGCTTAAGCATGGGCCACTGGGCTACTGAAGAGATAGAAGCAGCATACCAAGCTGGCTGGCTAGATGTATACACATCAGGCATAGCGACATTCGATGCGAACGCTCCTATAACTAGACAAGAAGTAGCGGCTGTATCTAACAAGGCTTTCGAGAGAGTTCTTGACAAAGTTTACCTACAAAGAAATGTAAAGAACATGATAAATTACAAAGACATCAACCCAAGCATGCCACTATATGAAGACATCTTGTGCGCAAGTAACACATTGTTGACAGATGGCAGATATTACAAGGCTAATACTATTGTCATGGACAATATTACATTTAACATCGTTACGGATGATTTGTTAATATATCAAAAGAAATTCCAATATAATGTTATTAGATAAGCTAAAACAATAAAATAAACTATATCAATAAAGAGTGCGTATCAAATGATATGCGCTCTTTTCTTATATGAAGATAGATTATTAAGAAATTTTATATCAAGCAAAAAAAATAATTAATTTTAGCATAGTAATGGTGTAAATGGGGTATATTAAATTAAAGGAGGTATATTTATGAATTACTTAGTTTTAATCGGCGTACTGCTAATAGTTGTCGGCTTTGCACTAAAGCTTGACGTTGTAGCAGTCGTTTTGATATCTGGCCTAGTAACTGGCTTGGTATCAGGTATGTCATTAGTAGAAGTATTAGACTTAATTGGAAAGGGCTTTGTAACAAACAGATACATGTCACTGTTCTTCCTAAGTCTACCACTAATCGCTATCATGGAAAGGTATGGACTTAAAGACAGAGCAGCTGAAGCCATCAAGAAGATCAAATCAGCAAGCGCAGGTGGCGTTGTTGGTTTATACATCTTAATTAGATGGGTAGCAGCTATATTCTCTTTAAGACTTGGTGGACACGTTCAATTCGTTAGACCACTTATACTACCTATGGCTGAGGGTGCTGCAGCAAAAACTGTTGACCTATCAGAAAAGAAATTAGAAGAGCTTAAGGGACTTGCAGGTGCTGCAGAAAACTACGGAAATTTCTTCGGACAAAACATCTTCCCAGTTGCGAGCGGCGTTTTATTAATTCAAGGTACACTAGCAGGAGCTGGTTATGAAGTTACTAACGCTGAAATCGCTCAAGGCTCAATACTAGCCGGCGTTGCTATGGTGATTTTATCACTAGTACAATGCTACCTATTTGAAAAAAGTTTAAGAAAGGAGCTTAAGAATGTTTAAATTTATTTATGCTAATTCAGCTATGGTTGACGAAGTCATCTACATTCTATGTGGTATCGTCTGCATTATGACTGGAATTAGAGGCTTAAAGAATAAAAAAGCTCCTATCGGTACATTTCTTTTCTGGACACTTTTAGGTATACTTTTTGGAGCAGGTAAGTTTATTATCGACAGTTTTGAACATGGCGGAGCCATCATTGGCGGCTGCTTGATGCTACTAGGAGCACTAACACTTACAAATCAAGTACAAATAGGCGAGTTCAATTCTCAATCAGAAGAGCAAAAAATCACTTATGGCAAAAAGGTTGGCAACAAGATATTCATCCCAGCTCTTGCAATAGGTATCATCGCCATGATCATGGCGCAATTCAAGAGCTTTAAAGTAGCTGTTGATGTAAAAGATGGTGCAGATGTATTCTTTGGATTTACATCAGCTCAAACACTTGGTATATCATCAGTACTTGCCATCATAATCGCTTTAATCATAACAAAGGCAAAATACTCTGAAACAAAGGAAGATACAGCTAAGATGCTTATGCAAATAGGCAGCTCATCACTACTTCCTCAACTACTTGGAGCACTAGGAACAGTATTCGCAGCAGCAGGTGTTGGCGAGATCATCGGTTCAGGCGTTTCAGCCATAGTTCCACCTGAAGCAAAAGTTTTAGGCGTAATCGCTTATTGCGTTGGTATGGTAGTCTTTACCATGATTATGGGTAATGCCTTCGCGGCATTTACAGTTATTACACTAGGCGTTGGCGTTCCGTTCGTTATTGCCAATGGCGGTAACCCTGCCATCATAGGCGCGCTTGGTATGACTTGCGGCTACTGTGGCACACTACTAACACCTATGGCTGCCAACTTTAACATAGTTCCAGGAGCTATACTTGAAACAAAAGATAAATACACTATAATCAAGGCACAAGCACCAGTTGCTATACCTTTAATAGTAGTACACATTATATTAATGTTATTGATTGGATTTAGATAGAATTAGAAGAAATTTTGGAAGGAGACGATATTTTGAAGATATTAGTAACAGGCTTTGACCCCTTTGGTGGAGAAAAGATAAACCCAGCGATTGAATCGGTAAAGAAACTTCCTGATACAATTGCAGGAGCTGAAATAATTAAGCTAGAGATACCTACTGTAATCGGTAAATCTGTGGACAAGATCAGAGAGAAGATTGAAGAAGTGCATCCAGATGTTGTTTTATCCATCGGTCAAGCAGGCGGCAGACCAGACATCACTGTTGAAAGAGTCGGCATAAACTGCGACGACTGCAGAATCAAGGATAACGAAGGCAATCAGCCTATAGATGAAAAGGTGGCTGAAGATGGCCCAGCGGCTTATTTCTCGACACTACCTATCAAGGCCATGGTGAAAAATATACAAGATGGCGGCGTACCAGCAAGCGTTTCAAACACAGCAGGCAATTTCATCTGTAATCACGTTCTTTATGGCGTAGCACACATACAAGCTACTAAGCATCCTGAGATGAGAACAGGTTTTATTCACATTCCGTTCCTACCAGAGCAAGTAGTTGACAAGAAGAATATGCCATCGATGGCGCTTGAGACTATAGTTAAGGGACTTACTTTGGCAATAGAAGCTATTGTAAAAAATGAGGAAGACATTAGAGTTACTGGCGGCAAAACTCACTAATTCTTAAAAAAATCGCGCCTGAAGCTTGTAACGAATGAAGACATATCCTCGATGTACTCACTTGTACTACTCCGGTATGTCTCATTCTAAACTTCGCTTCATCCATCGATTTTTTCTACAGAATTAGAATATAAATGATCTTGTATATAGAATTAGAATGTATATGATTTTGTATACAGAATAAACAAAATTATTAAGATAAAAGCATATTGCCCTCTGCATTACTATGTGGAGGGTGTTTTTATGGCTGTATAATATCTATTGGGGAGTAAAAACCTCAATAAATTTTTTTTGAAAAAATTACAAAAAAAGTTGCACTTGCACACATTTTATCCTATACT
>OCPH01000128.1_pt1 | contig 13702 bp, 11 predicted proteins | sample 1475691 | NCBI WGS metagenome assembly OCPH01 (sample SAMEA3360696, study PRJEB22359) | human gut metagenome | biome: ENVO:urban biome; feature: ENVO:human-associated habitat; material: ENVO:feces | place: Bangladesh | collected 2011 | reverse complement strand
TACACCATGGTATATGGCATTGCCCAACTTATAAATTTTGCCCACGGCGAAATTATCATGATTGGTTCTTACACTGCCATCTATGCCATCTCTGGTCTTCTTCTTGGTGCCGGCCTTCCCTTTTATCTTGCAATCCTGCCATCAGTTTTAGTCTGCATGGTAGTTGGCGTTTTAATAGAGAGGCTTGCCTACAAACCACTTAGGAATAGCCCAAGAATTACAAATTTAATCACAGCTATTGGCGTGAGTTTACTATTACAAAATTCTTTTATGAAAATTTTTGGTGCAGGTGCAAAATCTGTTCCACCAATTTTTAAATCTGGTGTCATTAATATTGGCGAGATAAATATTTCTCCCTCTACTTATGTAACTATTATTATCACAGCCCTCTTAACTATTATTTTGCAATTATTTATGAAAAATACAAAGTACGGCAAGGCTATGATTGCCACAAGTGAAGATTATGGGGCTGCAAGTCTTGTGGGCATAAATGTGGACACAGTCCTTTCTCTTACTTTTGCCATTGGCTCTGCCCTTGCTGGCGTGGCTTCTGTTTTATACATCTCTGCCTACCCACAAGTTTATCCTCTAATGGGATCTATGCTTGGTATAAAAGCCTTTACTGCCGCAGTTATTGGTGGCATTGGTCTTATACCTGGAGCAGTTATTGGTGGCATCATCATTGGCATTGTGGAAGCTCTTATAAAGGCCTATGTTTCTTCAAAACTTGCTGATGCAATTGTCTTTGGTCTTTTAATTGTAGTGCTACTTGTTAAACCTACGGGCTTACTTGGCAAGAATCAAAAGGAGAAAGTATAATGACTAGAGAGAAAAAAGGAATATTTGTTTTAAGTGTAATACTTCTTGCACTATTTTATTTTATAGTTATTGGTCTAAACTACCTTGGCGTCTTAAATAGGTATGCCATGAGTGTTTTAAGACTTGTTTTAATAAATATTGTCCTTGCCGTTTCTCTTAACATCACTGTGGGAAACCTTGGACAGATAACTTTAGGTCACGCAGGTTTTATGTCAATAGGCGCCTATACTGCTGCTTTATTTACAAAGGCTGGCATTATACCAGGCCTTGGCGGCTACCTTGTGGGCATGCTTTTAGGTGGAATTTTTGCATCTATAATTGGAATTTTAATTGGCATACCTGCCCTTAGATTAAAGGGCGACTACCTTGCCATTGTAACCCTCGCCTTTGGTGAAATTATTAGAGTTTTAATAGAATACTTTAACTTTACTGGTGGGGCACAGGGTCTATCTGGCATTCCAGTTATGCAAAACTTCTTAGTTATTTATGTAATTACAATAATTTCTGTTGCCCTAATGTTTAGCACCATGACATCAAAGCATGGTCGTGCAATTTTATCTATTCGTGACGACGAAATTGCAGCTGAATCTTCTGGCATAAATATAACTTATTTTAAGACTTATGCCTTTGCCCTATCTGCCTTCTTCGCAGGCATTGCCGGTGCCATGTATGCTCACAACATTGGCGTAATTGGCGCAAAAGTTTTTGACTACAATAGAAGTTTTGACATCTTGGTAATGGTTGTCCTTGGTGGTATGGGTTCCTTTACTGGCGCAGTTTTTTCTGCCATAGTTTTAACTATAATCCCAGAATTTCTTCGTCAATTTGCAGAGTACAGAATGATTTTCTATTCTCTTGCCCTAATTATTGTCATGATATTTAGACCTAATGGCCTACTTGGAAGAAAGGAATTTACTCTTACTGGACTTGTTTACAAGTTGTTAAAGATAGACAAACACTATGAAGGGAGTGAAGACTGATGACTTCTGTTTTGAAATTAAATAATGTTGGAATAAATTTTGGCGGTCTTAAAGCCGTTGACGATTTTAATTTGGAAATAAAGGAAGGCGAACTCTTTGGACTAATTGGTCCCAATGGTGCTGGCAAGACTACAGTCTTTAATATGGTGACAGGTGTTTATGCTCCCACTGAAGGTGAAATCCTTCTAAAAGGCGAGAGGATAAATGGTCTTCAACCTCACAAGCTTGTGGAAAAGGGTATATCGAGAACCTTCCAAAACATCAGGCTCTTTGGTTATATGTCTGTCCTTGACAATGTTCGTGTTGCCCAAAATGATGAGATAAAGTATGGACTAATAGACGGAATGTTTCGGACAAAAAAATTCTGGAAGGAAGAATATGAAGGCATCACTCGTGCCATGGAATTTTTGAAAATTTTTAACTTAGATAGGTTTAAAAATTTCTCTGCCAACACCTTGTCCTATGGCGATCAAAGAAAATTGGAAATCGCCCGTGCCATGGCAACTAATCCAAAACTTCTTCTCCTAGACGAACCTGCTGCTGGCATGAATCCTCAGGAGACAGAAGAGCTTATGGAAACAATAAGACTTATTCGCGACAAATTTAATATTACAATTTTACTAATAGAGCACGACATGAAACTTGTCCTTGGCATTTGCGAAAGGATTGCTGTTTTAAATTATGGAAGGATGCTAACTGAAGGTCTTCCTCACGATGTTATAAATGACCCTAGAGTTATAGAAGCTTATCTTGGAGGTAGCAATGCTTAAAGTAACAGATTTAAATGTATTTTATGGAAATATACACGCGCTAAAGGGCGTAAGCTTCGAAGTAAATGAAGGCGAAATAGTTTGCTTAATAGGTGCCAATGGCGCCGGCAAAACTTCCACCCTTCAAAGTATATCAGGGCTTATCCCCAAAAAAAGTGGTGTTCTTAGATTTTTTGATAAGGATATAAGTAAGGCTAAGGCACATGAAATTACTAGGATGGGAATTGCCCAAGTGCCTGAAGGCAGAAGAGTCTTCACAGACTTATCCGTCCTTGACAATTTAAAGCTTGGTGCCTTTGCTGTGAAAGACCCAAGGGAAAGCGACGAGGAAATTTTGAAAGTCATCTACGATAAATTTCCAATTCTTGAAGAGAGAAAAAATCAAAGGGCAGGCACCCTTTCTGGTGGCGAACAACAAATGCTTGCCATGGGTCGTGCCATGATGACTAGGCCAAAATTAATTTTGTTAGACGAGCCTTCCATGGGTCTATCTCCCCTCTTTGTTGAAAAGATTTTTGATGTAATAAAAAATTTCAAGGAAATTGGCGTAACAGTTCTCTTAGTAGAACAAAATGCAAACCTGGCTCTAAAAATTTCTGACAGGGCCTATGTCCTTGAAACTGGAAAAATTGTAAAGAGTGGATCTGCCAAGGAACTTTTAAGTGATCCAAGTGTTAAGGCAGCCTATCTCGGCGCATAATTTATAGAAATTTGACTCCTTAGAGTCTTTTAATAATTAAAATAAACCCTCCTGCTGGAATATCTCATTACAAAATTTGGTATTCTTGCATGAGGGTTTTTATTTTTGCAAAAATATTTGCAAAAATTTTTTGCCTTTCTATTTAGATTCTTTTCAAAATAGAATTGACAGGTAAAATTTTTTATTATAAGATAATTTTAAATTTAAAGAGTTTAAAACATTTTAGATATGAATTTTATAAAAATTTTCATGACTGGAGGCAACATGATAAAAATAGAAAACTTGAGAAAAACTTTTGCCACAAAAATTGCTGTTAATGATCTCAACCTAGATGTGCCCAATGGAGTAGTCTATGGCTTCTTGGGTCCCAATGGCGCAGGCAAAACTACAACTATTAAAATGATTGTGGGCATGCTCAGGCAGGACAGTGGCAAAATAGAAATCGACGGCATTGACACCCTAGAGGACCCTATTGAGTCAAAGAAAAAATTTGCCTATGTGCCAGACAATCCCGACATCTACGAGACCATGACTGCTAGGCAGTATCTAAACTTTATGGCAGATGTCTTCTCCCTGTCTTTAGAAAAGAGAAATGAAAATATAAAAAAATATGCAGAAATTTTTGAGATGACAGAAAATTTAGACGCAACAATTTCTGCCCTATCTCATGGCATGAAGCAAAAAATAGTTTTAATAGGCGCCCTAATTCACGAGCCAAGGCTTTTAATTTTAGATGAGCCTATGGTTGGCCTTGATGCAAAAAGTTCCTTTAGGCTAAAAAATATTATGAGAGAAGTGGCTGATGGCGGCGGCACAGTTTTCTTTTCCACTCATGTCATGGAAGTTGCAGAAAAAATGTGCGACGAAATTGCAATTATTAACAAGGGGAAATTAATTGCAGAGGGAAGCCTCGATGACATCAAGGCTACTGCCAAGGACAGGGGAAGTCTTGAAAAAATCTTTTTAGACCTTACGGAGTGATTTTATGAATAGATTTTTAGAATTAAAGACACTTTTAAAAAAAGATTTATACTTAAGTCTTATAGCTCCCCTAAAGAAGCCCTCAAAAAATGGCGGAGACTTTAGGGTTCTAACAGTTTTAGGCCTTGTAATTTTATTTTTCTACCTTGCCTTTTTATATTTTTTCTTAATTCTTGGCTTCATAATTCCCATGGCAAAGATTGGCAAAGAAAGCCTGGTCCTAATGGTCTTCTTTGGCTTTGTCTCTCTTGCCACCATAGCCTTTACCAGCCCAGGAATTATTTCAAAAATTTATTACTCTAGGGATGTGGAACTCCTACTTCCCCTTCCCCTTAGGCAAAATAATATTTATCTCTCAAAAATTTTGGGGTCTGTGGCCATAGCCTTCCTTACTAGCCTTGTAATTTTTATTCCCCTAATTTTTCCACTGGTTAAATATGGGAGTTTAAAGCTTATAAAATTTTTCTCAGTAATATTTTTGAATTTATCAAATATTATTTTTACACTTTTGATTTTGTCAATTATCCTGATTTTATTTATGAGGGCCTTTGCAGGCATAGGCGGACTAAAAAATCTACTTCAGGGTCTTGGTTTTATTTTTGGAATTGGGGCGACCTTGGCACCACAGCTTATCGCCAGATCAGATTTTTCAAAGGAAGTCCTAGAAAAAAACATAATCGGCTTTATCAAGCACCTCTTCCCACAAGTTTATCTAGTGGATAAAATTTATGTGATGAATAATATCCCAGGCTTTTTTATTAGCCTAGGAATACTTCTTCTTATGGCTCTAATTTTATTTGCCCTAAGCTTTCCCCTTGCAAGGCTAATGATAGCTGGAGTTTTAAGGGCAAACTCTTCAGGCTCAAAGGCAAAGAGAAAGGGCGAAAATAAAAACACATCTATTGCAATTTCTCTTGCAAAAAAAGATGTGGCAAATGTAATAAAGACGCCAGTTTACTTTTTTAACTTGGCATCAGGAGCTTTTATGTTTCCAATCCTCATGATTTTTGGATTTTTAAAGGGCGAAAGTATAAAATACATTCAAGAATTTTTTGCCAATACAGAGTCTTTCGGTTTTGGAAAAATTGATGTCTTCTTTGCCTTATTAGTAGGACTCTTTTTCTATGCAGCCTTTATGACACCAATCTCTATCACAAGCATCACTCGCGAGGGCAAAAATATTTTCCTCATGCAGACTCTTCCCATCTCCTATGACGATCAGGTTAAGGGAAGAATTTTGGGGTCAAGTTTATTTCAATTTGTCTCAACTTTTCCAATAATAATATTTTTAGCCTACCTCATAGGCTTTGATGGCCTGTATATTTTGGCTATGCTAATAGGGTCCTGCCTTGGGTCTTATGCCTCATCTTCCTTTGGAATTTATTACGGTATAAAATATCCAAAGCTTGATTGGGAAAACCCTCAAGATGCAGTTAAGAGAAACTTCCCAGTATTTCTCTTTGGCATACTTAGCATGGCTACCATGGCGCTTTCTGCCTTTATAATTTTTAAGCTCTATATGGCCTTTGGGTCAGTAAGTTTTGTTAAATTTATTATTATAGGCTACGTCACTCTTGCAATGGCACTTTCCCTTGCAATAAAAAAACAGGCAAAATTTTCTTTAAAAGAAAAATTGCCTGAATATAATTCTTAAGCTCACAAGTGGTGAGCTTTTTTATTTACCAAACATTAATAAGAAGCATTGAGATGTCGTCTGTCTGTTCTCCGTCGTTAAATTCCTCTAATTCGTTATCTAAAATTTCTAGGACATCCTTATTATTTTCTAAGATAATATTGTGGACTCTCTCGTAGCCAAAGGATTCCTTCTTTGAATTTCTCGCCTCCACAACTCCATCTGTCATAAATAAAATGTAGTCGCCTGAATAAAGTTTTATTTCCTTCTCTTCATAATCAGGTCTGGCAAAAAATCTTGAAATTGGATAGCCCTTTGATTCTAAATTCATAAATTCTCTGTCCCTAACCATTATTGGCAGAGGCAAGTGGCCTGCATTGGAAAAAACAAATTTCTTCTTTTTTGTGTTGTAAACTCCATAAAAGCAAGTGAAATAATTTTCTATTTCAAGCCTTAGGCTAGTAAACCTTGTACAAAGCTGTGCCAAAGTTTTCTTAGGAGAAAGAAGAGTATCCTTATTGAGAGTCCTAACAACAGACTTAATAAACATGGTAACCATGGAGGCAGCAAAGCCGTGACCAACAGAGTCGGCTATGTAGATGGCTATGTGGTCATCATCAATTTCAAAGACATCAAACATGTCGCCGCTAAGTATTGTAGAAGGTCTGTAAATATAATTTACCTTCAAATTTTTTATAAAGCCCCTCTCTGGCAAGACTGTCTGCTGGATAAGTGAGGCTGCCATAGTTTCACTGGTCATGAACCTATTTTTCTCGATAATTTCCCTTTGCAACTTTCGTGCCATAGTTACATTTCTAAAAACTTCAACTACGCCAAGGATTTCTCCCTCTTTATTTATAATTGGTGAACACTTTACGGAAAAAACCATGCTGCCAATATTTTCTTCTCTTTGGATAACTTCGCCGCTTAAAAGTGCCCGCCTAGTTATCTCTGGATCAAAAAGATCTTCGCCCAAGATGCAAACTTTTTTGTCCCTGTCATAACCTAAGAGGTCTTCCATTGCCTTGTTGACAAAGACGACTTTTTCCTTGTAGTCGAGAACTCGAACTAAGTCTGCAATGGCATTTAGAACTTGAAAATCAATTTTGTCGTCTATTTTATCCTCTATTCCCTCTTCAGCTAAATATTTTTCCATGTTTCACCACCTTTATTTATTGTTTACAGTATAGCAAATTAAGATTCACATAACAATTATCTTTTTGGCTTTGGACCATAATATTGGTAGTAGTAGGTCTTAAGTCTGCCGTTGTATAATTTTCTATTTCTGTCAGCTTTTTTGCCAAAATTTTTCTCAAAGTTTTCATTGGCAGTAATTACATAAAAGGACCAAGTCTTTAAGCTTTTTGCAAGCTCTCCCAACTCTTTATTTAGCTGGTCAACATCTTCCTTGCCAATTCTCTCCCCATAGGGTGGATTTGTAATGATGACGCCATAGTCATCAGGTAGGTCCAGGTCCCTTATATCCTTTTGGAAGAAGGAGATGTCTTCCTCTAAGCCAAGGATCTCTGCATTTGACTTGGCAATTTCAATTGCCTTATAGGACACATCTGATGCAAGGATTTCCAATTTCTCATCATATTTTATTTCAGAGTAGGCTTTTTTCTTTTCTTCCTTAAAAATTTCTGGATCGAAAAATTTAAAATTTTCAAAATCAAATTTTCTCATAAGTCCTGGCGCAATATTTTTTTCCATCATGGCTGCCTCAATGGGAATTGTGCCTGAGCCGCAGAAGGGGTCTGCTAAAATTCTGTCCTTGTTCCAAAAAGTTAGCTTAACAAGACTTGCCGCAATAGTTTCTGAAAGGGGAGCCTTGTAGTTTACCTCCCTATAACCTCTCTTGTGAAGTCCCTCGCCTGATGTGTCAATGGTAATTTCTGCTATATCATTTAAGAGTGAAACTTCAATTTTTACTCTTGGACCAGATTTTTCGAACCAGGAAATTTTATACTTCATCTTAAGTTTTTCGATTATTGCCTTTTCAGTAATCCTTTGACAGTCGGAAATAGAAAATAATTTTGACTTCCTGCTTCTTCCTTGGATTATGAAATTATCTTCCTCGCCAAGATAGTCCCACCAGCGAATTTCAAAAACCTTGTCGAAAAGTTCTTCAAAGGTCTCTGCCTTAAAGGAGTCAACTAAGAGTAAAAGTCTCTCTGCCGTCCTTAGCTTTAAATTTAAGATGGCAATGTCCTTAAAATCACAATCTATTTCAATTTTTCCGTCACTTACTTTTAAATCTTCGTAGCCCAAGTCTATTAGTTCTCTCTTTGTAACAGCTTCAAGACCCATATTTGTAGTGGCGATTAATTTTATTTTATCCATTTTGCACCTCTAATTTATTATACTAAATATAAAAGTTTTTTTCCTTATTTTAAAATTAATGAGTTAATTAATTTAAATGGGGTAATAACTTTTATGTAGTAAAAATATATTTTTTGGGGGTAATAAAAATGAAATTAACTGAAACAGTACAAACTGCTGATTTTAAATCTGAAAAACACGTTCCTGTAATTCACGTAGAAAAGGCTGAAGGTCTTCTAAAGATTAAGGCCCTTGTTGGAGAAGAAATCGAACATCCAAACACTTTAGAACACCACATTGCATGGATTAAAGTATTCTTCAAACCTGAAGGAGAAAAATTCCCAATTGAAGTTGGTTCTTACGAATTTAGCGCACATGGCGAAGGCGAAGTATTTACAGTACCTTGCGTAGAAGCAGCTGTTAAGACTGACAAGGGTGGAGAAGTTTATGCACTAAGCTATTGCAATATCCACGGACTTTGGGAAAATTCAGTAGAAGCTTAAGAATAAAATTTTAAAAAGACGAGGATTTTTGTCCCCGTCTTTTTTTGTGCTTTCATATTCTATTTTTATTTCAAAATTTTTATTTTCGTTCAAAAATTTTTTAAATTATAAAGAAGCCTTATAAATTTCTAAGACGTCTTCCTTTTTAAGTTCCACAACGCCCTTTATTGAGCCGCCAGCATGTCTTGCTGCAGCCTCTGCCATGACTTCAAGTTTTTTGTCGTCAATGCCAACTTCCCCAAGAGTCATTGGTATATTCATGTCATCTTCAAAGAAGATGTGAAGCTGAGCAATGGCTTTTTTGGCGTCATTAAACTTGTCCTCACTTGCCTTTATGCCAAAGACATTAATGCCAAAGTCCCTAATCATGTCCACTGTGTCATCATTTAAGATGTGGTTTAAAAATCTTGGAGTCAAAATTGCAAGACCAATGCCGTGAGTTATGTCATAGAAGGCAGAAAGTTCGTGTTCCATGGCGTGAACTGACCATCCTGTTGCCTTGCCCGTAGAAAGTAGACCGTTAATTGCCCAAGATGATGCCCACATAATATTTGCCCTTGACTCATAATTTTCTGGCTCTTTCATGGCAATAGGTCCGTAGTGGATGCAAGTTTTTAAAATTCCTTCAGCCAGTCTATTTTGCATGTAAGCTCCATCGCCTAGAGTGAAATAATTTTCCATAGTGTGACTCATTATGTCGGCAATTCCTGCTGCAGTGTGCTTGGCATTAACTGTGTAAGTTAGCTCTGGATTTAAAATAGAAAATTTTGGAAGAGTGTAGACTGATGTGAAGCCAAGTTTTTGTGTGGTTTCAGGATTTGTAATAACTCCTCCCCTGTCCATTTCAGAACCAGTTGCTGAAAGAGTTAAAATTGTTCCAAGAGGAAGTGCCCTTTCAATCTTTGCCTTTCTAATTACAATGTCCCATGGGTCGCAGTCCAGATAAACTGCCCCTGCAAGGAGTTTTGAAAGGTCAATTACAGAGCCGCCGCCCACTGCCAAGATGAAGTCCAAATCATTTTCTCTAATAATTTTTACGCCTTCTCTTGCTGACTCAACTCTTGGGTTTGGCTCAATGCCAGAAAGTTCCTTGTAGAAAATATTATTTTCTTCAAGTATTTTTATTATCTCGTCGTAAAGTCCACTTCTCTTAATGGAGCCTCCGCCATAGGAAAGTAAAACTCTACTTCCATATTTTTTTATTTCAGAAGCCAAATTTTTCATTTGGTCCCTTCCAAAAAGAATTCTCGTACTAACATCAAAAATAAAATCTTTCATATTGACCTCCTAGTCCTTAAATTGTGAATTATATAGCTCTGCATAGACTCCATTTCTTGCAAGAAGTTCCCTATGATTTCCCTTTTCAACAATGTCGCCCTTGTCCAAAACTAAAATCACATCAGAATTTACAATAGTGGAAAGTCTGTGAGCGATTACAAAGTTTGTCCTCTCGCGAAGGAGATTTTTCATTGCCTTTTGTATTAGGGCCTCTGTCCTTGTGTCCACAGAAGAAGTCGCCTCATCTAAAATTAAAATTTCTGGGTCAGACAAGAGGGCTCTTGCTATTGTCAAAAGCTGCCTTTGCCCCTGAGAAATATTTGACGCCTCTTCATTTAATACGGTGTCGTAACCCCTTGGCAGTTTCTCTATAAAGGAGTGGCAGTAGGCCTTTTTTGCAGCCTCAATCACTTCTTCTCTTGTGGCATCTTCTCGTCCATACAAAATATTTTCATAAATTGTACCCCTAAAGAGCCATGAATCTTGGAGAACCATGCCAAAAAGTGAGCGCAAGTTTTTTCTCGACACATCTCTTATGTCACTTCCATTTATCTTAATGGAACCCCTATCAATATCATAAAACCTCATAAGGAGATTTACAATAGTAGTCTTGCCTGCTCCCGTTGATCCAACTATGGCAACAGTTTTATTTTTTTCAACTGCAAGATTTAAGTCATTGATGACAGGATTCTTTTTGTCGTAGGAAAAATATACATGCCTAAATTCAATATCTTCCACTGGTCTTTTTATTTCATCTTTTACAAGTTCAACTTCAGGCTCTTGGTCCAAAAATTCAAAAACTCTTTCGGCAGCAGCAATTGAAGCTTGAAAAATTGATGCCATCTCTGCCAGCTGCTCAATTGGATTGGAGAGCCTTCTCACATATTGAATGACTGCCTGAATGTCTCCCACAAATAATTTGCCAGATAAGACGAGAAGTCCACCAACAATGGAAAGCATTACATAGCCAAGATTTGAAATAAAGGTCATAATTGGAAGCATAATCCCCGTCATAAAGGAGGCGCGATAGGAAACCTCATAGAGATTGTCGTTGATGTCCAAAAACTCCCTCTCTGCCCTTTCTTCATAGTTAAAGGCCTTAATGAGTTCAGAACCAGAAAAGTTTTCTTCGACGAAGCCAACCATAGAGCCGAGACCTCTTGACTTCCTTCTGAAATACCCCTGAGATTTTTTCGAAATAAATTTCGTAGAAAAGTAGGTCATAGGTAGGGTAAAGAGAAAGACTAGAGTCAAGCTTGGAGAAATTTTTATCATGACAAAGAGTATGCCCACTATTAAAACAATAGAAGATAGGATTGAAGAAATTGTCTGCTGCAAATTCTTTCCCAGAGTCTCCACATCGTTAGTCATCCTAGATAAAAGGTCCCCCGTCTTATTCTTATCGAAGTAAGAAGTTGGAATGTACTTGACCTTTTCGGAGATTTCTCTTCTAAAGCTTGCAATTAAGTCCTGAGTCACATCTACTAAAATTCTGCCCCTAAAAAATTCAAAGACAGCTTGAAAAATATAGACGATAGCCATAATTATGCAAATTTTTATGACGAAATCAAAGTCTATGCTGGTCTTCATCTTTACATTTTCAAAAATTCTCGTGGTAATATTTCCCATTAACTTTGGCGAAATTATTTCAAAAATTGATGAGCCAATAGTCAAGAAGATTGCAAGAAATAAAGGGCCCTTATAATTTTTTAGGTAGGAAATTATCCTTGAAATTGTGTTATTCTTCTTCATAAGCTTGCCCCTGACTCACTGCGATTTCCCTATAAATTTCATTTGTCTTCATGAGACTTTCATGATTACCATAGCCTGCTACCTGACCGTCTTCCAAAACCAAAATCTTGTCGGCATTTAAAATCGTAGCCACTCTTTGTGCCACAACAATGACAATTTTGTCCTGAAGTTTTTCCTTTAAAATCTGCCTAAGCTCATAATCCGTCTTATAGTCTAGGGCTGAAAAAGAATCGTCAAAGAGGTAGACTGAGGCATCTCTAGTGAGAGCCCTTGCTATGGCAAGTCTCTGTCTCTGTCCTCCAGAAAGGTTCTTGCCCCCTCTTGCTATTTTCTTATTAAGTGGATCTTGACCCAAAAATTCTATAGCATCAGCATTTTTTATTGCTTCCAACATTATTTCTTCTTCAGCATCTTCCCTTGCGTAGGATAAATTTTCAGCAACAGTTTTTGAGAAGAAGAAATTTTCTTGTGGCACATAGGAAATTTCCTCTCTAAGCTCAAAGTTTTTTAGACTCTTAATGTCTATGCCGTTAATGAAAAGTTCTCCCTCACCTGGCTCATAAAACTGCAAGAGAAGTCTAAGAAGAGTTGACTTGCCAGAGCCAGTCCCGCCAATTATGCCAAGGGTCTCGCCCTTTTTCACATGAAAATTTATGTCTTTTAAGACTTTTAAACTAGCATCAGGATAGGAAAAGGACAAGTCCCTTGCCTCAATGTCAAAAATTTCCTCTGATAAAATTTTTTCGCCACCTGTTTTTGTCGCCTCATACTCAAGAACCTCATTAATTCTCTCCATAGATGCAAAAACTCTTGGCAAAAGGCTTAAAAGAAAACTCATCATTATCATGGCAATGAGAACCTGGGTGATGTACTGAATGAAGGCCATAAGTTCACCAATGCCCATGTCTCTAATATCTATTAACTTTGCTCCATAGTATAAAACAAAAATTATTCCAAAATTTAAAATAGTGCCAAGCATGGGTCTCACATTGACAAGAAGTTTATTCACAAGACTTGCCATCTCTTGATAAGACCTGTTTGCCTGGTCAAAAATTTCTTCCTCATAGTCGTCCTTGGAAAAAGCTCTTATGACGCGAAGACCAGTTAGCCTCCTCCTAAAAAGTTCATTTAACTTGTCAAGCCTTCTCTGCAAAATTGGAAAGTAGGGCAGACCCTTTTTGAAGACATAAAAAATTCCAAGACCAATAAAGGGAATGGTAAGGGGAAAGACAAGAGACAGCTTTACATTTGTAGAAAGGGCCATAATGAGTCCGCCGATAAACATGAGGGGACCTCTAATTAGCGGTCTAAGTCCCATTAAAACCATTTGCTCCACTTGGTTGACATCGTCAGTAGTCCTTGTGATAAGCGATGAAATAGAAAAGTGCTCAACATCGTCAAAGCTAAGATAATTAATTTTCTTAAAGAGCTTGTACCTCAGGTCTCTTGAAAAAGCCATAGTGGTCTTTGAAGAGTGGTAGGCAGCAGATGCCCTGCACATAACAGTTAAAATCACGACGACTATCATGAGAGCTCCAATTTTTATCACATAAGCTGTATCGCCATAAGCCACCCCCCTATCAATGACAAGGCTCATAAGTCGCGGCAAAAAAAGTTCGCCCAGAGCATTGCCAAAGGTAAGAAGTATGACAACAATTATTCTAATTTTATATTTATTAAGTCCTTTATATATGCTCATAAAGCCTCCGTAAATTCATTTTAGCATATAGACTTTTCAAAAGAAAATTGCAGGAGAAGTTTTATAGTTTTTCCCAAAAAATCTTCAAAAAAATAAGAGCGAGTTTCCTCGCCCTTACGCTTTTTATTTTAATCTAATTGATTAGTCGATAATCTTAGATACTACTCCAGATGCTACTGTTCTTCCCCCTTCACGAATGGCGAATCTTAATCCTTCGTCCATTGCGATTGGTGTGATTAGTGTTACTGTAAATGTGGAGTTGTCT
>OCPH01000125.1_pt1 | contig 13992 bp, 14 predicted proteins | sample 1475691 | NCBI WGS metagenome assembly OCPH01 (sample SAMEA3360696, study PRJEB22359) | human gut metagenome | biome: ENVO:urban biome; feature: ENVO:human-associated habitat; material: ENVO:feces | place: Bangladesh | collected 2011 | reverse complement strand
AGGTAATTGGATTTAAATTGGAGAGAATTTATGAAGGTTAAAAGAAAAAAATTCCCAGTGGCTCTTGCCCTTATAATTTTATTTTCTGTTGTATATGGTTCTGTGAAAATTGGCAAATCAATTTCCATAAGAAACCAAAAACTTGAAATTATTTCTGGGAACAAAAAAGAAATTTCTAATTTAAAACTTGAAATAGATAATTTAAATTCAGAACTTGAAAATTCTTCTTCTGCAGATTTTGTAGAAAAAGTTGCCAGGGAAGAATTGGGCATGGTTAAACCTAGAGAGGTTATCTATGTAGACAAAGACAAGGAAAAAGCTTCAAATAAAGATAAATTTGTCAGCGAAGAAAAAGTTTCTAATAATAAAAATAAAGATTTAAATAAATAGGAGGAAGTTATGGATTTATCGCCAGGCGATATTGTTGAAGGTGTAGTTAGCAAGGTAACTAAATTTGGAGCCTTTGTTGATTTAAAGGAAGGCAAAAGTGGTTTAGTACATATTTCAGAGATTGCAGATACTTTTGTTAAAAATATTGAGGATCACATCAAAGAGGGCGACGAAGTCAAGGTCAAGGTTCTTAGCATTGACGAAAAGGGAAAAATTGCCCTATCAATTAAGGATGCCCTTGAAAAAAAGGAAGAGCCCAAGGATGAAAAAGTTGATGAAAGATTTGAAGATATTTTGAGCAAATTCTTAAAGGAAAGCAATACTAAACTTGATGAAGCGAGAGCTAGATATAATCAAAAGACAAAGAAGAGGAATTCTAGAAATTAGCAAGTGGTTGACTATCTTTTGATAGTTCTACCACTTTTTTTATTATGGACAAGTTATTTTTTGAAAATTTAAAAAAATTAAATATTATAAAAAAAGGCGACAAGCTCTGTCTTGCAGTTTCTGGTGGAGCCGATTCAATGTATCTTTTTTACAATTTTATGAATTTAAGAGATGACTTTGATTTAGACATAATAGTCTGTCATTTAAACCATGGCATTCGCGAGACTGCCAAAAGAGATGAAGACTTTGTAAAAAATATTTGCAGGGACTATGGGGTAAAATGTCTTACAAAGACTGTGAACATGCATGAATATGCAAGAGTTAATAAACTTTCATCAGAAGAAGCTGGAAGAATTTTAAGGTATGAATTTTTTAGGGAAAATTCTTTTGGGAGAAAAATTTTAACTGCCCACAATGCCAATGACCGCGCAGAAACTCTTCTATTTAACATTATTAGGGGAACAGGTATTAGGGGTCTAGTTGGCATAAGTGAAGTCAATGAGGACATTTACAGGCCTCTCATTGACATAAAAAGGTGTGACATAGAGGACTATTTACATAAAAATAATTTGCCCTATGTTGAGGATGAGACAAACTTTGAAGAAATTTACACAAGAAATAAAATTAGGCTTAGCCTAATTCCAAAATTAAGTGAACTCAATCCAAATATTATTGACGCCCTTCTTAGGCTTTCAGAAAATGCTTCTGACGCCTCTGATTTTATAGAAGAACTTGTAGAAGAAAATTATAGTAAGTGCATCAAGGATTATTATTTTCTTGTAGAAGAAATGAAAGAGCTTAACAAATTCCTAGCTTGCGAAATTATTAAATCATACTTGGCAAAAAACTTTTACAGTGAAAATATTTTAAGTAGGGACAATATTTTAGGTATCTACGACTTGATCTTGGGTGAAAGCGGAAGAGTCATCAACCTTGGCAGCAAGATCTCTGCCAGAAAATCCTACGATAAAGTTTTTGTTGAAGAGGAAAAAAGTGAATCAGTTAAGAGAGAAGCAAGCTTAAAATTGGGTAATAATTACACAGACTTTGGCCAAATTTTTATTTCAAAAGATGGGTCAATTTCTAAGGGAGACTTCTTTATAAAAACTATAGACTGTGATAAAATTAAAGGAAGCCTTTTTATTAGAAGTAGACAAAGGGGCGACAGGTTTAAGCCTCTCGGCATGAAAAATAATAAAAAGTTAAAGGACTATTTTATTGACAGAAAAGTTGACAGGTTAAAGAGGGATGAAATAGGTCTTATTTGCGATGATGAAAAGATTATCTACATTCTTGGCATGGATATTTCTGAAGATGTCAAGATAGATGAAAATACTTTAAATAAACTCGTTTTGGAGGTTAAAAATGTCAGATATTAAAGAAGTTCTTATTACTGAAGAAGAAATACAAAATAAGGTTAAGGAACTTGGAGAAAAAATAACTGAAGATTATAGGGACAAGGATTTATTTTTACTTGGCATACTAAAGGGGGCTGTTCCTTTTATGGCAGATATTATGAGAAAAATAGACCTAGACCTTGAATATGATTTTATGGATGTGTCCAGTTACCAGGGCACAAGATCCATGGGTGAAGTTAGAATTTTAAAGGACATTTCTACTTCAATTGTTGGCAAGGATATTTTAATTGTGGAAGACATTATTGACACTGGCATCACACTTTCTTATCTAACAAAGGTGTTAAAGTCAAGAGGTGCAAATTCCATTGAAATTGTAACTATGCTTTCAAAGCCAAGTAGAAGAAAAATTGACTTGCCTGTTAAATACAATGGATATGAAATTGAAGATTATTTTGTAATAGGATATGGAATGGATTATGACGAAAAATACAGGGCTCTTCCTTATATTGGAATACTAGATGAGTCTGTATATTCAAAATAAGGAGGGGTGATATAGTTGAATAGAAAATTTGGAGGAGCAGGTTTTTATATTGTACTAATTTTAGTATTAGTGCTTACAATAAAATTTTTCAGCCCACCAGTAAATACAGTGGATGAAAAAAGTTTTACTGAATTTGTCACAGAACTGGACAAGGGAAATGTAAAGAGTGTGACACTACAAAATGGAGTTGACTCTATTGCCAGCGTTAAATTAAAAAGCGATGAATCCTTTAGGACTGTAATACCTAAGGAGGCATCAGATACTTTTTATAAGGATTATTTAAAGGAAAAATCTGATGCTGGCGAGATAAATGTAATTTCCACACCAACTAAGCAAACTTCTTTTCTTGTTGAATGGATTCCAACTCTATTGATGTTGGGAGTATTGATTTTCTTCTGGTACAAGATGATGCAACAAGCTGGCGGTGGCGGAGGAAAGATGAATTCCTTTGGCAAGAGCAAGGCTAAACTCATAAATAAGGAAGATTCAAAAAATCTTGTAAAGTTTAAAGATGTTGCAGGTCTTGAAGAAGAGAAGGAAGAACTTGCAGAAATTGTTGATTTCTTAAAAAATCCTAAGAAATTTATTAACATGGGGGCAAGAATACCAAAGGGAGTTCTTTTAGTAGGTCCTCCAGGAACTGGTAAGACTTATCTTTCTAAGGCGGTTGCTGGCGAAGCAGGCGTTCCCTTCTTCATCATGAGTGGTTCTGACTTTGTAGAAATGTTTGTGGGTGTTGGTGCATCAAGAGTTAGAGATTTATTTGAAAATGCAAAGAAAAATGCACCATGTATAATTTTTATAGATGAAATTGACGCTGTTGGAAGAAGAAGAGGGGCAGGTCTTGGCGGCGGACATGACGAAAGAGAGCAAACCTTAAACCAACTTTTAGTTGAAATGGATGGCTTTGGCACTAACGAAGGCGTAATAGTAATGGCTGCAACAAATAGGGCAGACATACTTGACCCTGCCATTTTAAGACCAGGCAGATTTGACAGAACTGTCTATGTAGGAAAGCCTGATGTCCGTGCCAGAAAGGCAATACTTGAAATTCACTCCAGGGGCAAAAAACTTGCAAAGGACGTTGACCTTGAAGTCATTGCCAAGAGAACTCCTGGCTTTACTCCTGCAGATCTTGAAAACTTGATGAACGAATCTGCCCTACTTGCTGCAAGGAGAAATGACAGCGAAATTTCCATGGAAGATGTTGACGAAGCATCAATAAAGGTGCAAGCAGGTCCTGCAAAAAAATCTCGTGTAGTTTCGGAAAAGGAAAGAAAGCTAACTGCAGTTCACGAGTCAGGACACGCAATTGTGTCAAGACTTCTTCCAGAGGAAGATCCAGTCCACATGATTACAATTATTCCAAGGGGAATGGCTGGCGGCTTCACTGCTTATCTACCTGAAGATGATGTTTCCTTTATGACAAAGAAAAAAATGGAAGCTTCCATTGTATCTCTACTTGGAGGAAGAGTGGCAGAGTCCCTTGTTCTTGATGACATATCTACTGGCGCATCAAATGACATTGAAAGGGCTACAAAAATTGCCCGAGCCATGGTTACTCAATATGGAATGAGCGACAGGCTTGGCACCATAAATTATGATTCATCTGAAAATGAAGTCTTCATCGGTCGTGACCTTGGCAGGTCAAAGGATTATTCTGAAAGAACTGCTGCAGAAATCGACGAAGAAGTTGCTAGAATTATAAATGAAGGCTACTCAAAGTGTAAGGAACTTTTAAGCGACAACCTAGATAAGCTTTTGGCACTTTCTGATGCACTTTTGGAAAAGGAAACAATTTATGCCAATGACTTTGAAAAGATCTTTAATGGAGAAAAATTGGAAGAAGAGTCTATAGACATTGACGACTCCATAAAGGTCACTGATCTTTCTGAAGAAGCTCGACAAATAATTAGCAAAAAGGAAAGTGAAAAGAAAGATAAAGAAGTCAGTGAAGACAGAGAAGACAAAGAAGAAGAGATGGATTCTGAATAAACTTATTAAAAGCCCCTAGGGGCTTTTTTCTTTGGATAAAAATTTCTTAAGCTAAGACAATTTAAAAATTTTATTAAAACTGCTAGAGATTTTCCTTTAGCAGTTTTTTATGTAAGTCACCTAGGAAATTCTAAATAAATTAATAAAGGGCAATAAAAAACTGGAGCCTTACTCCAGTTTCTTAAGCTTAATTTTCATTTGTATTTTCATTTAAAATTGATTCTTTTGAATGAGATTTTTTCTTGCCAGAATTTTCGCCTGAGGACTTCTTTTTATTGTCCTTATTATTGTTGTTGTTGTTGTTATTCTTTTTGTTTTCGTCCTTCTTCTTTTCTTCATCCTCTGATTCATTATACCAATCTAATTTATTTGTATAGTGTGGCTTAGTACCGTCGACTAAGAGTTCACGCCTTCCATTTACATATTTAGTGAAGATTCCATCTGGTTCTTCAAATTCTTTTTTGTCCAAGTCTTCGTGAATAGCCTTCATAATTTGCTTCCAAAGGTAGGCTGATTGAGTTGAACCAAAGGCAAGCTTTTGATGCTTGTCGTTGCCTATCCAAACTGAGCAAGTGTAGTAAGGAGTGTAACCAACAAACCAAACATCCTTCTTATCAGTAGTTGTACCAGTTTTACCGGCTATGTCTTGTCCTGGGAAGGAAGCGTTGCGACCAGTTCCTCTTTTAACGACATCTTTTAACATATCTGTCAAAATATAAGCATTTTGTGGAGAAGTTATCTCCTTTTCCTTAGGGTCAACTTGATAGATAATATCTCCAGTGTTAGTTTCAATCTTTGTAATTACATAAGGGTTAGCATATTTTCCTTCGTTGGCAAGAGTTGTGAAGGCTCCAGCCATTTCGAAAGGAATAATGCCATAGCTCATGCCGCCAAGAGTAAGAGGAGCATAGTCCATGTCATTCCAAGTTGGGTTGTCCTTTTTCTCTACAATAGTGCTGACTCCAATAGATTTTAAGGTGTCAATCATTTTATTAATTGACTCTTCGTCATTGTAGACCTTTGAATAAGTTGAATTTTTATTTGCCTTTGCTTCTTTGTCAGCAGAAATATCTCTGGCAACTTGATAAGCGCCAACATTTGATGATTGACGAAGAAGATTTCTTATTGTAGTCCAACCTTGGTAATAGCTGCCAGCATTTTTAGGTGAGTGACCAAATAATTTTTCTGGCATCTTTGCGTCAAGGTAGACATCACCAGCAGTGGCTCCATTGTTAAAGGCAGTTAAATAAACTGAAATTGGCTTAATAGAAGATCCAGGTTGCCTTGGAACTAAAGCCCTATTTAAAAGTCTGCCACCACTTACATTTCTACCGCCAACAAGTGCCTTAACTTCGTGAGTTTTTTGGTCGATGATAACAGAGGCAACTTGTGGTTGTATTATTCCATTTTTTTCTGTGAAAGTGCCGTAATAATATTTAGGATTTGATACAACTTGTTCCAGAGTCCTTTGCATGTCAATGTCCATTGGTGTGTAAATTTTTAGTCCGCCATTAAATAATTTATTTGTGGCTTCTTCCTTTGTGTAGCCAGAGTTCATCAAAATCTTAATAGTATTTTTTTGCACAACATCTGTGTAGAAAGATGAAATTCCACTTTCTTTACGAGAGCCTATGTCGATGTTAATTTTTTCATTTAAGGCATTTTCATATTCTTCATTAGTAATAAGACCTTGCTCAGCCATTTTCTTTAAAACTAATTTTTGTCTCTCTTGAGAAGTTTCGTTGAAGACAGCCTTTACTGGCACTACTAAATTATTTTCTATTTGTATAAGCTCAAAGTTATCTATTTGTCCAAGTTCATTTAAAATTTTTGAAATTTCAATAATTTTGTCAGAGTTTGGCTCTGAACCTTCATTTTTTGGAAGTAAAACTATTTCAATATTGCCAAGGTCATCATCTTCATTTATCTCTTGAGTGTTGTAGGGAGTGTACTTTTCTGGCAAGTTTGTAACGCCTGCTAAGAGTGCACACTCAGCAAGGTCAAGTTCAGATACATCCTTGTTGAAAAAAGTTTTTGCAGCGGCTTGGACACCCACTGTACCCTTAGAGAAGCCTGCAGAGTTTAAGTATGCCTCAAGTATCTGCTCTTTTGACAGCTTTTCTTCTATTTGGTAGGAATAGTAGATGTCTGTGATTTTTCTAACTACGCTCTTTGAAAAAGATGTGTACAAGTTCTTGGCAAGCTGCATAGTAATAGTTGATGCACCTTGGTCAAAGGACCTTGTCTTTATGTCATGGACAAGAGCACCTGCCACTCTTCTATAGTCAACTCCACTGTGTTCAAAAAATCTTTCGTCTTCTATTGCCACAATGGCATTTAATAAATTTTTTGGTATATCCTCGTAGGGAACAAATTCACTAAACTCATCAGAGACTAAAGTCTCAATAAGTTTTCCATCATTGGTATAGATCCTAGAAGTTTCAGAGAGCTGAGCTCTGTATTCTGTGGGTTCTATTAGGGGAGCTTTTTTAAAAATACCAAGTACAATAGCAGTGACCATTGAACCTAAAATGATTATTGCAGCAACAACTATTAGTATGAGTATTTTTATTAGGCTTGAAAATTTTATTATTCCACGAGCTTTATTGTTTTTGGAATCTTTCATAACAACCTCCTATCTTGATATTATAACAGAATTTTTATCATATAACTATAAGTAGATATGAAAAAATCCCGCGCAGTGGCGAGACTTTAACATAAATTATTCTATTAATTATAAACTCTCTGATCTTTAAAAGCCTAGTTATTCATAGCTTTTAAAATTCTTGGAGAAATTATTGCTGCCACTACTGCCTTTGCCATATCAGGTATGATAAAAGGAATCATGCCAATGGAAAAGATTTTTGCCACGCCCATGGAAGTGCCCATTACATTATTTAAAATGATGTACATATAGGGAAGACCTATTGCGTAGAAAATAACTTCTGCTAAAACTAGAACGATCATAATTTTGCCAAAGTTTTTTTCTCCATGAGCAAATTTAGAAATAAAAGCTGCACCTATTATAAAGGCAATTAAAAATCCAAAACTTGGTTTTAAAAAGGTTTGGAAGCCTCCAGTGAAGCCTGCAAAAATTGGCACTCCCATTAAACCAAGTAGGACATAAATGAAAACTGTAAGTCCTGCATAAAAGGGTGTAAGTAAAAGTCCTGTCATAAATACAAAAAAGTTTTGTAAAGTAAAGGGAACAGGTCCAATTGGAATGGAGATAAAAGCTCCCACTGCTATAAGTGCAACTAAAAGTGCGATTTTTGTTATGTCTTTTGTTTTAATTTTCATCATTAACCTCCGAAAGATATAGTACACAATGTTTACTCTTTTGTCAATAAGGTTAACACAAAATTTTTTCTCATTTAAAATAAATTGATTAATTATAAATATTGGGTAAATAATTAGTTGAAAGTGAAGATTATTAAATATATAATGAAAACAATTTGTTAAATGAGGTGTAAAAATGTTATTAGTAATAGATGTAGGAAATACTTCCATAACTTGGGGCGTTTATAAGGGGGATGAGCTTGTAAATGATTTTAGGACTTCCACTGTGAAGACTAGAACATCAGATGAGTACGGTCTTATTTTTATAAATACACTAACTCATGCCAATATTGATCCACAAGATATTGAAAATGTAATAATTTCATCCGTTGTGCCAAACCTTATGCACACACTTCCTTCTATGATTAGAAAATATTTTAATAAGAACCCAATGATAGTAAGTGCAGACTTAGACTTGGGACTTAATATAAAGTACGACAATCCCAAGGAAGTTGGTGCTGATAGAATTGTAAATGCTGTTGGCGCCCTTGAAATTTATGGCAAAAAATCCATTATAGTTGACATAGGAACGGCAATGACTTTCTGTATAGTTGACGAGGAAAAAAATTACCTTGGCGGTTTAATTATGCCAGGCATTGGCATTTCTGCCGAAGCACTTTTTATGATGACTTCAAAACTTCCAAAAATTGAAATTATTGCGCCAGAAAAAGTTATTCAATCTAACACAGTTGGAGCAATGCAATCCGGTCTCTATTACGGTTACACTGCAATGATTGATGGAATTGTAGGTAAACTTTTAAAGGAACTAGATTGGAAGGAAGAAGATACTAATATTATTTCCACTGGTGGTTTCTCTACTATGTTAACAAGTGATTCAAAATATAATTTTATAATCAACAAATTTTTAACTCTTGAAGGGCTAAAAATTATATTTGAAAAAAATAGCAAAATAGATTGAGAGTGATCTTGTGTTAAAAATTTTAGCACCAATGGCAGGCTACACTGACATAGCCTTTAGGGAAGTTGCAAGTGAAAAAGGAGCAGACTTAACTGTGACGGAAATGGTTTCAGCCATGGCTCTCGTCTATGAAAACAAAAAGACCCTTGACCTCTTAGAAATTTCTCCCAAGGAGAAAAAAGTTTCTGTGCAAATTTTTGGGTCTGATCCCAAAATTATGGGGGAGGCTGCCAGCATTTTAAATGACTATAATTTTTCTTATATCGATATAAATATGGGCTGCCCTGCACCAAAAATTGTAAAAAATAATTCTGGATCTCATCTTTTAAGGGACCCCTCACTTGTCTATGACCTTGTAAAAGCTGTTGTAGAAAATTCAAAAAAGCCAGTTTCTGTAAAAGTGAGAAAGGGAATTGGTGGAATTTCTTCCATGAAGGCAATAAAAAATATTGAGGCAGCAGGAGCAAGTTTTGTCACAGTCCATGGAAGGACCAGAGAAGAATATTACACAGGAAAGGCTGATTGGGACTTTATTAAGTCTGTCAAGGAAAAGGTAAAAATTCCCGTAATTGGAAATGGCGACATAGTTAGCCCTGAAGATGCCCTAGAAAAAATAAATTATTCCAAGGTTGACGGTATAGCAATAGGCAGAGGAGCAGTGGGAAACCCCTACATCTTTAATCAAATTGAAGAGCTTATAAAAACTGGAGACTACTATAAGCCAAGTGACAGAGAAAAACTTCTTTTAATGATAGATGAACTTGAGAGAAAAATATCTTACAGGGGAGAAAAACTTGGCATCCTTGAAATGCGAAAGGTCTACGCAAATTATTTTAAGGGCATGAAGGACTCCAAGGAAGTTAGAAATAAATTAAACACACTAAAGGACAAGGATGAGATAATTAATCTTATAAGAGCTTATATTGAAACTTTGGACTAAAATAAATTTTAACTCTGCATAAAGTGCGGAGTTTTTATTTTTTGGAGAAAATTTTATGAAAAAATCATGGAAAAACTTTAAAATCTTGACATAAAGAGAAGTTTCGACTATAATAGCCTAGATTAAAAGGTTTTGTAAAGGGCGGCTGACGCCTTATTTTTTATATATTGAGGAGAGAGAATTTTGGAAAAAGATATATTTTTCACGCCGGAAGGTCTAGAAAAAATTGAAAATGAAATTGAGTATTTAAAAACAGTTAGAAGAAAGGAAGTTTCTGAAAGAATTAAAGTTGCCCTAGGTTATGGCGACCTTTCTGAAAACTCTGAATACGATGAAGCTAAAAACGAACAAGCACAAGTTGAAGAGAGAATTGCAAAACTTGAAATGATGGTTCGTAATGCAAAGATAATTGACGAAAAAGATTTAAATACAGATGTAGTTAACATTGGTTCCAGCGTAAAGGTAAGAGAACTTGAAACTATGGAAGAAGACGAATACACAATTGTTGGTTCAGCAGAAGCAGATCCACTAGAAGGAAAAATTTCTAATGAATCACCAGTTGGCTCAAGACTTATTGGCAATCGCGTTGGCGATGTAGTGGAAGTTGAAGTTCCAGATGGAATTATTAAATACGAAATTTGCGGAATAACTATTTAGGAGGCAATTTGTGAAAAAAACAGAAGATGCAAATCTAAATGAAATGCTTTTGTTAAAGAGACAAAAGCTTGACGAATTAAAAAGCGAAGGAAAGGATCCCTTTGTCAATGAAACCTACGACGTAACTGCTCGCTCCAAGGACATAAAAGAAGAATTTAAGGAAGATGAGGAGAGAGAAGTTTCCATAGCTGGTCGTGTAATGAGCAAGAGACGCCATGGCAAAATTTGTTTCTTAGATGTGAGAGACGCCTTGGGAACTATCCAAGTTTTTGCAAGAAAGGATGTCCTTGAAGACAAGTACGAAGAAGTTAAGGGCCTTGACATTGGAGACATAGTTGGAGTAAAGGGAGTTGTATTTAAGACAGAAGCTGGTGAAATTACAGTTCGTGCAACAGATCTCACTCTACTTTCAAAATCACTTCAAATTCTTCCGGAAAAATTCCACGGACTAAAGGACCCAGACCTAAGATACAGACAAAGATATGTTGATTTAATTGTAAATCCTGAAGTTAAAGATGTATTTATAAAGAGAAATCAAATTATCAAAAAAATCAGAGAATTTTTAGACAATAAAGGCTTCTTGGAAGTTGAAACACCAATCCTTGGCACAGTAGCAGGTGGAGCAAATGCAAGACCTTTCTACACTCACCACAACACTCTTGACATTGACATGCAACTTAGAATTGCCAACGAACTTTTCTTAAAGAGATTAATCGTAGGTGGCTTTGAAAAAGTTTATGAAATGGGCAAGATGTTTAGAAACGAAGGAATGGACCCTAAGCACAATCCTGAATTTACAAACATTGAACTTTACCAAGCCTATGTTGACTACGAAGAAATGATGAGAATAACTGAAAACTTATTCGAATATGTAGCCCTCGAAGTTCTTGGAACTGACACAATAAACTACCAAGGCACAGAAATTTCATTAAAGGCACCTTGGAAGAGAATTACCATGATCGACGCAGTTAAAAAATACGCTGATGTAGACTTTAACGAAATCGACACAGATGAAAAGGCAAGAGAAATTGCAAGAGAAAAGGGACTAGAAATTTCAGATCACGACACTTGGGGCAAAATTCTTTCAGAAATGTTTGAAGAATTCTGCGAAGAACACCTAGTTGAACCAACTTTTGTAATTGGTCACCCAGTAGAAGTTTCTCCACTTGCAAAGAGAAATCCAGAGGATCCAAGACTTACACAAAGATTTGAAGCCTTCATCAACACTTGGGAATTTGCCAACGCCTTCTCTGAACTTAACGACCCAATCGATCAAAGAGAAAGATTTGAAGCACAAGTTGCTGAAAAAGAAGCAGGCGATGACGAAGCTCATCCAATGGATTCAGACTTCATAAACGCAATTGAAGTAGGTCTTCCACCAACAGGTGGACTAGGAATTGGCGTTGACAGAATGATTGTACTTTTAACAGACCAACCATCTATTAGAGATGTGCTATTATTCCCAACAATGAAGCCAATAGGAAAAGAAGTTGCAGAAATAAATGCAAACAAAGCAGCAGATGAAAAAACAGCAGTAAAACTTGACATATCAAAGGTAAAAGTTGAACCACTATTTGAAGAATTTGTTGACTTTGACACTTTCTCTAAATCTGATTTTAGAGTAGTTAAGGTTAAAAATTGCGAAGAAGTTCCAAAATCCAATAAACTTCTCAAGTTCACTCTTGATGACGGAACAGAAGAAGAAAGAACAATCCTATCAGGAATTAAAAACTTCTACTCTGCAGAAGAATTAGTTGGAAAAACTCTTGTTGCAATAACAAATCTTCCACCAAGAAAGATGATGGGAATAGAATCCTGCGGCATGCTCCTATCAGCAGTTTGTGATTATGATGGCGAAGAATTATTAAATCTTATAATGCTTGAAGACAAAATCCCAGCAGGGGCAAAATTATATTAAAAGAACACGCTAATCAAAAAACTGGGGTTTGGTATGAATCCCAGTTTAATTTTTATAATTGGATTATTAGAATTATTAAGCTATACAATAAAATTAATTTAAAGAAAAATAATCATTAGATAATCTCAGACGATAGAAATTAAAACCTCTATCGTTTTTTTACACTAAAAATAAGGACGGAATAACACAACAAATTCTCTAAAACAAAACACTAAATCAATGTAAGATTGAATGAAATCAATATCTATGCTAAAATTAAATAAATCTAATAAAGAGAAGGTGAAGCTGCTACCGCGGCAGGTGCAGCCATTGTTGAAATTACTGCATTAAAACCTTGCAATAGATAATTGTCAGAGAGTTTGGAGGCTTTAACAGTGGGAAACATAGATTAAATTTGATTTTAATATCTAAGATATTGAGGTCAAATAAAATTATATAAGGAGGATTTATATGATGTTGAGAAAGTCAATAGTTAAACCTTCTGTCTCAATAATTTGTTTAATATTAACACTAATATTAGGCATTGTTGGAAACTATGTATGGGTAACTTTTCGAACAGGAAGTGGAGAAATAATAATTAGAAAATTTAATTTTCTATCAGCAACAATATTTGGATATGGATTATATTTTCCTTTAATTGTTATCATTATAACGATGAGTTTGTTGTTACTTTCGATATTGAAATTGCTTAGATCTTCAGCTAAAATAAGGTTTAAAATTTTAGTCATATTAATGGTTATAGACATTGTTTGTATTATTCTACCTATTCTATTAGGAATGCAAATGCTTAATATGGGTATTGTGTGTATGCTTGCATTGTTGATTTTCAATTTGATTTCAAGTTTGCTGAAATTAAATGATTAGAACTTATCTACTAAAGGACAAGCATAATTAAAATAGAAACAGGAAAAAAATTCCGAGCTAAGAAACTACTAACGATATAGCAAACGATTTAGGCGTTTGTATGTATGAGATTTTTGATTTAGATGGAAAATAAATATATAAATGTCATAGTCGTAATTGTTGTTAAGAATTATATGACTATATTTAGTAAAATGGAGGTGGTGTTAATGAACTACAAAAATCCTCAGAGGTATAGGAACGGTGATTTGGTATTAAATCAGATAATAAATGGGAGACTATAGAGGGAGATGGAGGATTATATGGCAGAATCCGTTACTAAAAAAAATTGCCTACTGTTTAGCTAAATTCATGCCCATGCTCACAGCTACATTTAAGTGGTCAGGAATTTATGGTGTAAAACAATACTCTGGTCTTGCCTATATTAAATATAATAAATTTAGTTCTTACCTAGGCTTAATAATTATATTTGGAGAAATGTTATTAAAGATAAAACCTAAGTATAAAATGATGTTGAATCTATTAGGTCATGTACTATTTTGGACGCCTTTATTTTTGAGTGCAATTACAGAGACTAATAATATAAGTAATTTAACAGTTATGTTTTATGTTAGTTTGCTTCTTGCAATCATGAGTTTGATATTACAACTATTAATATCAAAAAGTATCGGGTGGTAGTTCAAGATT